>LSQX01051618.1_pt2 | contig 63009 bp, 53 predicted proteins | sample 654561 | NCBI WGS metagenome assembly LSQX01 (sample SAMN04489861, study PRJNA283612) | anaerobic digester metagenome | isolation source: 4 biogas reactors fed with cattle manure at either 37C or 55C with and... | place: Denmark: Kongens Lyngby | collected 2014
TATACATTTAGCAAATGGGATAAAGAAATAAGTGCTGTAACAGGAAATCAAGAATATATTGCTCAATTTAATTATGAAGTTAATAAGTACACTGTTACTTGGAAAAATTGGGATGGCTCTACATTAAAAAAACATGAAAATATCCCTTATGGCACAACCCCACAATATGATGGAAATACCCCTACTAAAGCTAAATCAGTAGAATACACATATACATTTAGCAATGTATGGAGTCCTGCAATCAAAGCTGTAGATGGAAATCAAGAATATATAGCTCAATTTAATCAAATAGAAAACGAATATACTGTGACATTACTAAATGATGCTCTAAGCTCTCCTACCTTAACCAACTTAAAAGGAAATTCCACTATTAATATCTCAATTGACGTTCCAGAAGGCAAAGAAGTTTTAGAATTTAGAGTTGATGGAAATTCAATTGATTTAAATGGAGAAACTTCTTACACATTAACAATTATAGACAATCATAATGTGTCAGTTTCATTTAAAAATATTATATACACCCTATCATATGTTATTGATGATGGTGAATATGATGTCTTTACATTCCAACAAAATTACATACACAATGATCCAAATCCAATCACAAACACATATATTGTAGATGAAACTGGAATTACTGATTGGAAATATGATGCGAATGGACCACACCCAGGTGAAACCTTTATATTTGATGGGACATATGATTATTTGCAAAATATTACCTTAAGAAAGACAGTTGCTCCATTGGGTTCAGAGGACCTTATTTGTGACACTAATGATGAACTGGGTACAGCTACCATCACAAAAATTACTAACCCTGAAAACCAAACCGTTATAATACTCCCATCTATTTATATGAATACAGCAAACTCGTATACAATAGTTGGCTTTAAAGATTTTAATCATGATGAAAAACTATTTGTTAGACCAAATACAGTAATGCTTCTAAAAATGCCTGACACTATTACTAGCGTAGGAACATATACCTTTAATAATGAATCTAAATTAAGACATATAGTACTATCTGATGCATTAACAAACATCAAAAATAATGCATTTATTAGAACTGGTTTAGTTGAGGTTAATATTCCTAATTCAGTCATAAGTATTGGAGATTCAGCATTTGTTTTTACATACAGTTTGCAAACTGTTACTTTCGAAGACAATATTAGGTTAGAATCAATAGGTTATGAAGCATTTGCAAACAGTAGCATTACAAGTTTTAAATTAGTAAATGATGTAAACATAATTGGTAAAAGGGTATTTGCAGGTGCAAATAATTTAACAACTATCGAAATTGTAGAAGCTAGTAATAACTATTCATTAGTTGATGGTGTCTTATTTAGTAAGGATGGTCAAACTTTAATATGTTATCCTGGTGGCAAAACAAATACAACTTATGAAATTCCAAATAGTGTGGTAACTATAGATAGTAGTGCATTTTATAAAAACACTCATCTAAATGAAATTACATTTGGTAGTAACCCTAGCCTTGAAACTATTGGTCTAGGTGCATTTTCTAATTCTTCTATATCAAAATTCACCATCCCAAGTACAGTTAATGCGATTGGTCTTTGTGCTTTTGAACTAACACAGCTAGAATATATAATCATACCTTCTGGAGTTAATTCTGTGGGAATGATGGCTTTTATGGTCACCACTCTTAATATTTTTATGGATCGAGAAGATCCACCAACTTCGTGGGGTATGTTATGGAATGGTGATAACAATGTATATTATTTACCAAACTGGACAACTGATGAAAATGAAGTTCCTTATGTTATAACAGTAAATGTTACAAAACCTTCAACTATTACTTGTGTAAATGAAGATTTAGAAGGGAAAAAATTAACTGCAGGCACTCAAGTTGAATTCCAAACAACAGCACCTGAAGGGAAAGAAGTAGATGCTGTAGTTATTAATGGTAACTACACTTATCCAACAGTATCAAACAACAAGTTTACTATAACTGTTCCTACGGCTGACTTTACACTTGCTGTAACATTTAAAAATATTATATACACCCTATCATATGTTATTGATGATGGTGAATATGATGTCTTTACATTCCAACAAAATTACATACACAATGATCCAAATCCAATCACAAACACATATATTGTAGATGAAACTGGAATTACTGATTGGAAATATGATGCGAATGGACCACACCCAGGTGAAACCTTTATATTTGGTGGGACATATGATTATTTGCAAAATATTACCTTAAGAAAGACAGTTACTCCATTAAGTTCAGACAAGCTTGCTTGTGACTTGAACTACGACCAAGGGACAGCAACAATCACAGAAATTGATAATCCTGTAGATCAAACGGTTATAATACTCCCTAATATCTATTTATATGGAACAGTAGAGTACACCATAGTTGGATTTAAAGATTTCGGTTATTGGGATTGCCTATTTACTAATCAAAATAAAGTAATGCTTTTAAAAATGCCTAACACTATTACTAGCGTAGGAACATATACCTTTAATGATGAATCTAAATTAAGACATATATCACTTTCTGATGCACTACAAACTATTGGTGAAAGTGCATTTTATGGTGCAACGGGTTTAGTCGAGATTAATATACCCAACACAGTCATAAGTATTGGGAATTTTGCATTTTATGGTGCAACCAATTTGCAAACTGTTACTTTTGAAGACAATAGTGGGTTAGACTCAATAGGTAATTATGCACTTGCTAGTAGTGGCATTGCAAGTTTTAAACTAGCAAATGATATAAACATAATTGGAAAAAATGTACTCGCAGGAACAAACAATTTAACAACTATAGAAATTATAGAAAATAGTGCTAATTATTCATTAGTTGATGGTGTCTTATTTAGCAAAGATGGCCAAACTTTAATATGTTATCCTGGTGGCAAAACAAATACAACTTACGAAATTCCAAATAGTGTGGTAACTATAGATAGTTGTGCATTTGATGGAAACACCCATCTAAATGAAATTACATTTGGTAGTAATTCTAGCCTTACAACTATTGGTAGAAGTGCATTTATAGACTCTTCTCTCACAAAAATTACTATCCCAAATAAAGTTACTACAATCGATGATTTAGCATTTGGAGGCACACAGTTAACATATATAATCATACCTTCTAAAGTTAATTATGTAGGGGATATGGCTTTTGTGGGCTCCAACCTTAATATTTTTATGAATCGAGAGAATCCACCAGATTTGTGGGGTATGGACTGGAATGGTTGTAACCCCGTTTATTATTTACCAAACTGGGCTACTGGTGATGATGGAGTTCCTTATGTTATAACAGTAAATGTTACAAAACCTTCAACTATTACTTGTGTGGTAGAAAGTTTAGAAGGGAAAAAATTAACTGCAGGTACGCAAGTTCAATTTAAAATAACACCACCAACTGGTCAAGTGTTAAAAACGTTAACATTAAATATTGATGGAGTAACTTCTTCTCCTTACGTATCAGAGGATAATACATTTACTGTAAATGTTCCTGCAGTTGACTTTTCACTTTATGCAACATTTGAGTATATCCCATATACCCTATCGTATAGCATCAATGGTGGGCAATTTATAATCACACAAGAGGTTCATTACGGGCAAGACGTATTAGATGCATTTATAAAAGAAGAAGCAGGAGATCTTACTTGGCATCTTGGAGGTTCCCCTGTAACTTTCCCATATCCATATAACCATACAGAAAACAAAACATTTACTGCAACAGTAGGCTCGCTTGCTCCACAATATATTGAGGCTGGTGCTACTACAATTACTAAAATAAATAACCCTGAAAATGTTAAGGTGGTTATAATACCCGCGGGTTATTCCTGCACTGCAAACTTAACAAATGAAAGTAACTTATTTTTAAATCCAGTTCATTATGTTGCTTTCCCTAATGATGGGTTATTCGATCAGATTGGAGGCTATACTTTTAATAATCAAGATGTTAGAAAGGTAATACTACCAAATAGCGGAGACTTGAATATAATAGGAGCATATGCTTTTAATGAATGCAAGTATTTAACTAATATAACAATTTCTACTGCTGTCGCTATTTTAGAAGGAGCATTTAAAGGAACCACCTCTTTAGAAGAAGTAATATTTGCAGAAGGAAGTTCCTTAACGCAAATTGGAAATTATGCCTTTGCTAATAGTGGTATTACAAAGTTTAAGTTAAAAAATAATGTTGATGTGGTTGGTAAAAATGCATTTTATGGTACTGAAAATTTAACAGAGTTTGAAATTGAACCAGGTAGCGAAGTATATTTTGTAGATGAAGCTAAAGCCTTATATACCTATGACAAAACTAAATTAATTGCCTACCCAGGAGCTAGAACTGATCAATCTTATAACATGCGCTCTGAAACACAAATCATAGATGTTGGTGCATTTATGGGCAACAAATACTTGCAAACTATTGGTATAGGGTCTAACTTTACAACTATTTCTAATGATGCGTTTAATAATGCAGTAAACTTCTCTAGTATAGTCTATCAGGAAGGTGCTAACTTAACTACATTTGGTAAGAGAGCATTTAAAAACACAAAATTAAATATAACCGATATTCATCCTAAAATTAGGACTATTTCAGAAGAAACATTTAGCAATATTTCAAATATGCAATATGTTGTTATTCCTTTCCCTTCAAATATTGAAACAATAGAAGCTAACGCATTTTACAGTGAAGAGCCAACTTTAAGAATATATGTTAATAGCACTGAGCCTAATGTAGGCTGGGAAACAGGTTGGGACAATGGAGTTTTAGGTGTTCACTATAACCCAAACTGGGAGTACCAAGTAGAAGGACCTTGTTATAAAACAGTAAGTGCTACCTTACCTGATACTATAGCTTTAACAGATACAAATCTAAATATTGATGAATTAATGGCTGGTTCACAAGTCGAGTTTAAAATAACACCACCTCCTGGCGAAGAAGTAGAGACAGTAACAATGACTGTTGAAGGTGAAAACTCTTATCCATTAGTATCAAATGACAAGTTTACTATAAATATTCCTGCTGTTGATTTTACACTTTCAGTAACATTTAAATATATTCCATATTATATAACCTACTCAATTAACGGTGGACTATTTACAATTACAAAAGAAGTTCATTATGGGCAAGATGTAGCAAAGACCTTTATAGACGATGAAGTAGGAGAACTTACTTGGTATCTTGATGGAGAAGCAGTACCTTTCCCATATCAATATAACCATACAGAAGACAAGATATTTACCGCAGAAGTAGCCCCAATTGATCAAAGTTATATCACAGCAACGATAAGCAGTAATGCAGGAAATGAATTTGCTACAATTACAAGCATAGATGTTTTTTATTCGGGAATAAGAGTAGTTATCATTCCTGAGTATTATAACGAACATCCTGTAAAAGTAATAGGCAATGGTAGCAATACAATATTTAATTACATTGCAAATTATGTTGCCCTACCAAATACGGTTACAGAAATTGCAAATAATGCATTTAAAAATCAAGATATTAAACAAATAAAATTATCTAATTATCTAACCACTATAGGAAATTTTGCTTTTTTGAACTGTCGCAACTTAAAGACCATTACAATACCAAATACTGTTGCAACTATTGGAGACAATGCTTTTTCATACACAGATGCTTTAACAGAGGTTATATTCCAAGATGGTAGTCAATTATTAACAATAGGAAATAGAGCATTTGCTGGTAGTAAAATTACAAAGTTTAAATTAGCAAACAATGTTGATATAGTTGGCAAGAATATATTTAATAACTGTCAAAACTTAATAGAATTTGAAATTGAACCAGGCAGCACAGTATATTCTCTAGATGATGGGGTATTGTATTCAGCTAATGGAAAAACTTTAATAGCCTGTCCTAATGGTAAAGAAGGTACATATGCTGTCAAAGCTAATACGGTGACAATAGGAGAACAAGCATTTTTCAGTAATACTAAATTAATCGAAATAACTATACCTACAACTGTTACAACTATTTCTGCAGGGGCTTTTTCTTGTATGCCTCATCTAGAAAGGGTGAATATAGGAGAAGGCACCAACTTAACTACCATTGGTAATTTTGCTTTTATGGATGCTAATTTAACATCATTTACAATTCCTAATACTGTAACAAGTATTGGAGATTCGGCATTTAAAAATCTTCGTTCTAATCTATTATCATATATGGTTATTCCAAATAATGTTGAAACTTTGGGAAAAGATATTTTTGATAGATTCTCAAATAAAATTACAATTTATGTTGAATTAGAAAGTCAACCAGCAGAAGGTTGGGATGCAAGCTGGGCTAATGGAACTGCTGATGTTCATTACTTACCAAACTGGGAATATAACGGAGAAACAGGGATACCTCATTACAAGACTGTAAATGTTGCCTTACCCGATACTATAACTTTGGTAGATAACAATTTAGATAATACTCAATTAATAGCTGGTAAAGATGTCGAGTTTAATATAGCTATTCCTACTGGAAAGAGAATAAAGACATTAACAGTTAACGGTAATGGCATAACAGTTGTTGATAATAAGTTTACTATTAAGATAGTTCACCCTACTACAACTCTTTTCTTAGAGTATGAATATGTTCCATATTATATAACCTACTCAATCAACGGTGGACTACTTACAATTACAGAAGAGGTTCATTATGGGAAATCCGTAGCAAAAACCTTTATAAATGATGAAACAGGAAATCTTACTTGGCTCCTTGATGGAAGTCCAGTAACTTTCCCATATCCATATAACCATACAGAAAACAAGACATTTACCACAGTAGTAGATCCAATTGCTCAAAGTTATATCACAGCAACAATAAGTGGTGATGCAGGAAGTGAAATTGCTACAATTACCAGCATAGATAATTTTTCTGCGGGAATAAAAGTAATTATCATTCCTACGTATTATAACGGATACCCAATAAAAGTAATAGGCAATGGTAGTGATGAAATATTTAATGGTGAAGCAAATTATGTTGCCCTACCAAATACGGTTACAGAAATTGCAAATAATGCATTTTATAGTACACAAAGTCTTAGACAGATAAAATTATCTAATAGTCTAACCACTATAGGAACAAGTGCTTTTCAGAACTGTGCTAAGTTAAAAACTATTACAATACCAAATACCGTTACAACTATTGAAAGCGATGCTTTTACCAGCACAAGTGCTTTAGAAGAAGTTATATTCCAAGATGGCAGTCAATTAGAAACAATAGGAAGTTATGCATTTAACGGTAGTAAAATTACAAAATTTAAATTGGCAAACAATGTTAATATAGTTGGTAAAAGCATATTTAATAACTGCCTAAACTTAATAGAATTTGAAATTGAACCAAATAGCACAGTATATTCTCTAGATGATGGGGTATTGTATTCAGCTAATGGAAAAAATTTAATAGCCTATCCTACTGGGAAAAAAGATATTTCATACACTGTTAAAGCTAATACGGAAGTGATAGAAACGCTAGCTTTTCGCGTCAACAGTTATTTAAATGAAGTTAATATACCTAATACAGTTAAACATATTAGAGATGGAGCATTTTTTGGTACAACCAATTTGCAAACTGTTACTTTCGAAGACAACAGTGGTTTATTGTCAATAGGTTATGAAGCATTCTCAAATAGTGGCATCACAAGCTTCAAATTAGCAAATGATGTCAACATAGTTGGTAAAAGAGTATTCATAGGTGCAAATAATTTAACAACTATAGAAATTGTGGAAAACAGTAATAACTATTCATTAGTTGGTGGTGTCTTATTTAGTAAGGACGGTCAAACTTTAATATATTATCCTGGTGGCAAAACAGATACAACTTATCAAATCCCTAATAGTGTGGTAATTATAGGTGATTTTGCATTTTATAAAAACACCCGCCTAAATGAAATTACCTTTGGTAGCAACCCTAGTCTTACCACTATTGGAGAATCCGCATTTTCTGAGTCTTCCATCTCAAAATTTACTATTCCTAACACAGTTACGAGCATTAAGTTTGATGCTTTTTACAATACCTCATTAACATATATAATCATCCCTTCTGGAGTTACTGAGATAAAAACATATGCATTTGCCTCTATATCTGGAGCAATTTATGTTGATCTCACATCAGCCCCTGATACTTGGGATGAAGGTTGGAATGGTGGGACTACTGTATATTACAAACCAAGCTGGGATACTGATGTAGATGGTGTACCATATCTTGTTTAAAGTTTGATACTTTAGATAAAGAATAATATTTATACAATAGCAGTTTAAGTTCAAATAAGAAATGAATTTTAAAAACTCAAATCTTAAGAACTTAAACTGGCTGTTTGTTTTAATGTCTTAACAATAAATTTTTCAAAAAGTTTTGCTATTCGATTCGAAAAGGTCTAAATTTTAAAAGTTTTGCTATTCGATTCGAAAAAGTGCATAATTAATTATATATATAACGGAGAATAAATTATGAAGAAAATTTTAATAACTGGTGGCTCACAAGGAATTGGAAGTTCTTTGGTAAAAAAATTAAGTGGTGAAAATAGAACTGTATATTTTACATACAATAAGCATAAAGAACATGCCCTATGGCTTGCAAAAGAAACAGGCTCTATTGCAGTTAAATGTAATCTTTTAGTCCCTGAAGATATATCAAACCTAAGTAAAGTATGTGGAAATATTGATATTTTAATTAATAATGCGGGAGTTAGTGAAATTAAGCTTTTTACAGATATAACTGATGATGATTGGGATAAAGTCTTGAATGTAAACTTAAAAGGTGCTTTTTTAGTTACAAGAGAATTTATACCTGGAATGATTAGTAAAAAATGGGGAAGAATTGTCAATATTAGCTCTATGTGGGGAATTGTTGGAGCTTCTTGTGAAGTCCAATATTCAGCTTCTAAAGCAGGTTTAATTGGAATGACTAAAGCACTTGCAAAAGAAGTGGGACCTTCAAATATTACTGTAAACTGTATTGCACCAGGTCTCATAGATACAAGTATGAATGCAAATGTCGAAAGTAAATGTATTGAAGAAATGATTGTAAATACACCTATGCAAAGAATTGGCACATGCGATGATATTGCAAATGCTGTAGAGTTTTTAATTTCCGAAAAATCACACTTTATTACAGGAATTGTTTTACCAGTTGATGGTGGACTTTCTATGCAATAGAAATTTGCAAAAAAGTTTTATGTACTATACACAAGGATAAATTTTTATTTACTAATAGAAAATGAAAGCATAAAAAAATCGCAAATTAATGCGATTTTTTAGTTTAAGTTTATCTTTGCCCTATTACAGTCATTGGAACTTTGTCAGCTAAGATATCTGCAATTTTGTATTTACTATTTGCAATAATAACCTTTGTCCCATTTCTAACAGGCTCTTTAATATATTCTAGTTTTGCCCTTGCACCTGCTGCACCACGACGGCTTGCACCATCACAAAACTCTTGAAAACGCTCTATATTTTCAATAACTTCATCTACATCTTTACCAGAGATTTCTTTTACTAAAGAAGTCTTTGTTTTAATATCTTCATATATGCCATCTACACTAGTTAAAAGCAATAGAATTTTAGGTTTTAAAAGCATCGCTATTTGAGAGGCAGTCTCATCATTATCAATACATTCAACAACTTTAGCACCTTTTTCTTTCAAATTTTGTATTTCAAGCTTTCTATTTTCTTCATAACTTACAGGGTCATTGTAGTTAATAATTGGAATAGCTTTTTGGTCTTTACATCTAAGTAATGCCTTTTTTAAATGTTCTCTTTTTTCGTTATCATTAAAATGTTGATGCTCAACTAGAAATTGTCTTAAAGAATAGTTATGGTCTAAAAACCTGCGATAAAGTTGCAATAAAATTAATTGCCCTTGCGCTGCATAGTCGGTTTTAATATCACTATCTGCCCCAACAAGTTCATGCCCATTTCTTTGAATATAGTCAATTCTTCCAATTTCAGTAGCTCCAGAGGTCACCCAAACATATCCTGGCTTCAATGCACGACTAATATGCGCTATAACATTATAGTTTATATCGTTATCTTCTTGGTTAATTAAAGCCATAGAGCCAATTTTACCTACTAATTCAATATCAAATTTCATTGTGTACCTCTTTTATTAACTTGCATTTACAATATCTTGATTATATATACACCATGTATTTTAGTCAAATATTTATGCAATTTCTAACACTTAAAAATAAGAGGAACAAAGTTGGGGCTAAACAAAAGATTGAATTTACTCTTAGTTCATCTCTAGTAAAAATCAGTTACACTTAACATTAAAAAAAGAGGAGCGTGCAACTCCCCTTTTAAAACATACTTGTTTTCTTTGATTTTAAGCTCCGCCACCTGTACTAGGTTCAGTTGAACCACCTGATGTTGGTTCATCTGCATCACCAGTACCAGAATCGGTTGTACCACCAGTGTCAGGCTCAGTACTGCCACCACCTGTAGGATCGTCAGCTGTGCCGCCTTCTGGTTTATTTACTTCCGCATCAGCTGTGCAAACTTTACCATCTTCATAACCGCCTCTTCTCATTTGTCTTTGCTCGCCTTTTTGTTCACCATTTTGGTCACGAAGGGTGTACTTGTAGCCCTCTGCATCAATTGAAACTTCAAACTCAACTTTATCAGCATCAACGCCATTATCTATTTCACCTTTGTATTTTGTTTTTCCATTATGTTCTTGTTTTTTGAACTTAAACTTAACTTCTTTTTTACTACCGTCTTTTACACAAAGTTCTAGTTTTTCTTGGTTTTGCTCTCTTTCCATTTTCATTTTGAGAACCACATCGTCTTTGTCCTTTTCTTTTATTAAGTAAGTAAACTCTTTTTCATGTTCAGTTTGACCCGCTTCAGTCTCAGTTTCTTCTTTTACTGTAATTTCAATGTAATTGTCTTCATTATCTGGATCAGTCGCTTTTAGTTTTAGTTCTTTTTCGTGTTCAGTCTCAGTTGTACCATCTTCTTCTACTTCAGTTTCACTAGAAACTTCATAGGTGCCTATAACACTATATTCTTTATCTCCAATTACAATGATACCATCTACACTAAACTCTTGCTCAGATTCTTCTTCATCAAAATCATCAAGGTCAACTTCAGTTGTCGTATCTTCTTCACCATCAACTAGTAAGACCATATTTAGATATATAACAATTTCAACTTCATTGCCATCTGCATCTTTGAATTTAATGACATATTTTGTATCAAAACCTTCTTTGTCTGGTGTTTCTGAAGTTACATCTATTCCACCTTGTAGATATGATTCTACTAAATCCATATATGGTTCAATTACTTCTACTTGTGCAGCCTCAGCCTCAATAGCTGCTGCATCAGCAGTTGCATCTGCTTCTGGAGTTTCTGTTGTTGCATCTTCCTCTTCTACTTCGGCTTCAGGATCTGGTGCATTTGAAGGACCGCTAGCTGGCTGCATTTTTGCAAGCAATAGTCCAGATGTGGATGCTGAAAGTAGTGTTTGATTTTTAACGGTTAAAGCCGCTACTTCTATATCCCCGCCATTGCCGCCATTGCCACCATTACCATTCTTATTTGCTGCAGGCGTCTGACATCCTGCAAAGGAAAAAGCTAATGATGCAACTAAAGCAATAACTACTATTGGTATTAAAATTTTTCTCATCTTCATTTTTTTATTCTCCTTTATATAAAATTTAGAGGCATCGCAACCTTTAAATCTAGCTTGATACACATATCAAATTTCTAGATTTTTAAAAGTTTTGATTCCCCCTCTATGCTTGAATTATACATTGAGCGTTGATGTTTTGTCAAAGGATTGTAATCATTCCAAAAAAACAATAATTCTAAACAAATCAAATTAAGCCTCTCCTGTGCTGTTTTGTAGTGCAATGTGATAACAAACTAAACTCTATATGCGCAAAAATTCAATAATCCTAAGCTTTTATACAAAAAAAAGGAGATTGCAAACGCAACCTCCCTACCTTTTTTGAAAAATATTAATACTATTTCTTATTAATATATTCTGCTAGTTCAGTAAAGATTACACCAAGTCCATATGCACCAGCATCTGGATAACCAATACTTCTATCGCCTACTGCACCAGCTCTTCCCATTTTGGCTGAGAATGTTTTTGTTGAATCTGCACCTTCAACTGCTGCTTTTGCTGAAGCTGTAACTGCATCTTTCAATTTAACTCCCTTTTCTGCTGATTCTGCTAGACTGTCTGCTGCTGGAATTAAGGCATCTATTAGAGTCTTATCTCCAACAACCGCACCTCTTCCAAATGAACGTCTTCCCGTTTCTTGGATACCTTTAGCTGCGGCTGCAAATATTGTAGCTAGCCCATCAACACCAATTTCTACAGCATCACCAATTGCTTTTCCTGCTTGTCTAAATGCGCTTCCCCATAGTGGACCTGAAGCTCCGCCACAGTATTCCATAATGATTTCTGAACTACTTACTAAAAATTCACCAATATTGCCTTTTTTGCGTGTATTCCAATCTTTCTTAAGTTGTTTAAACCCTTTAGCAATACTCATACCAAAGTCTCCATCACCTAGTCTATCAGCTTCGCAAAATGCAACTTCATGAGCAATGATTATATCTGCCATTTTATCAACTAGCTCTACCATACCTGCTGTATTGATTTTATCACCAATTACAGATTCGCCCTTTACTTCGTAAACTGCCGCTTCTTTTGCACTAGCTTTAGCTGCACTAGCCTTTTTACTTGTTGTGGCTTTTGCTGCTCCGCCAAAATCAAAATCTGCACCCATAGCAGCAAATGCTTTGCCAAGTGCTTTAACAGCTTCTTCAGCAGCAGCTGAAGCTTTTGATGCAGCTGTTCCCCAAGTAATAGCTGGAGTTGCAACCGGAGCATCTAATAGAGCTTTTAGCTCATCATCTAATCTTAAAGTTGTTATTGAAGCTCCTGCCATATCAATTGAAGTCATATAGTCGCCAACCATTGTCTTGTAAATTTTAATACCTTTCTTTTCTAATTCTAATGTTGTGAAATAGTTTAGAATGTATAGCTCTTGAAGTGGGCTTCCGCCAAATCCATTTATTAATAGACAAATTTCTTCACCTTTTCTCAATCCTAGATCTTCAATTAAATCTTTTACTATTCTTTCTGCTAGTTTATCTGCAGTTTGTAACTTTTCTCTCTTTCTCCCAGGCTCTCCGTGTATTCCAACACCAAACTCAATTTCATCTTCACCTATTTTAAATGTTGGACTTCCTGCTGCAGGTACTGTACAAGAAGTTAAAGCAAATCCAAAGCTTCTAACATTGTCAATAACCTTTTGAGCTACTCTTTTTACTTCTTCAAGTTCTGCACCTTCTTCAGCTTTTGCCCCTGCTATTTTGTGAACTAAAACTGTTCCAGCAACACCTCTTCTTCCAACGGTATATAGACTATCTTTAACTGCTATATCATCATTGACATATACAGCGTCAACTTTTATACCATCATCTTTTGCAAGTGCTGCAGCATTGTTAAAGTTCATACAGTCTCCTGAATAGTTTTTAACTATCATAAGAGTCCCTTTATTAGATGCTGTCAATTTTAATCCATTGTACACTTGTATTTGAGATGGACTTGCAAATACATCACCACAAACTGCTGCATCTAACATTCCATATCCAACAAAGCCAGCATGTGCAGGTTCATGCCCAGAACCACCACCAGAAATTAGGCTAACTTTATCTTGATTGATTTCCTTTTTCTTGACTACTTTGTATTTTTCAACAAAATCAAGCTCTGGATGAGCCATAGCAATACCATGACACATATCATATACAAAGGATTCTGCGGTTTTCATTATCTTTTTCATATATTCCTCCTAATTACAAAACCTTACTACAAAAAACAACCTTAAATGCTTCTATAGCTTACACCACAAAAGCATCTTTTAGTCTTCAATATAGCAAGTGTTTTTGCATATTTTTTTAATTTTTATACAAAAAGGCTCCTAAAAATAGGAGCCTTTGATATTTTAGTCAAGCCCTTTAGCTGCTCTTCCGATTTTATCTGCTGCTAGTATTGCTGCGACAACATCTTCTTCAGTTACTGGGAATGGCATGAAGTGAATGCTCTCTTCTGGAATACATGCTTTTGCTGCTACTTCATAAATCCTATCACCAATATCTTCTACACCTAAATCTGCAAGACATACGGGTAGTCCTACATTTAGACAGAAGTCAATAACTTCAAAAATCTCTTCTTCTGGTGCATTTTCTAAAACTAATTGACATAGTGTTCCAAATGCAACTTTTTCTCCATGATAGAAGTGATGTGCTTCTTCTAGAACTGTTAAGCCATCGTGAATTGCATGAGCTGCTGCTAGACCGCCACTTTCAAATCCAAGTCCTGATAGCAAAATATTTGCTTCAATAATATTTTCAAGTGCAGGTGTTACAACTTTTGCTTCACATGCTAGCATTGCTTTGTATCCTTCTTCTAATAGAGTTTCATAACATAGTTTTGCTAGTGCAAATGCTGTGTTTGTTCCTCTTGCAAGCAAAGTTCCATCTGCTCTATTTGCGCCACATGGTAAGCCAGCGTTTACATTACCAAAGGATTGAACGTTTGCTCTTGCTTCAAAATATGTTGATAGAGCATCTCCCATTCCTGCAACCAAAAATCTTTTTGGTGCTTTTGCAATAACTGTGGTATCAATTAAAACTACACTTGGGTTTTGAATGAAATATGCATAGTCATCAAATGAACCATCTTCGAAATATAACACTGCTGAGTGTGATGTTGGAGCATCTGTTGCTGCAATTGTTGGAACTATAATTAGGTTATGGCCTTTAGCAACACATTTTGCTGTGTCAATTGCTTTTCCGCCACCTAGTCCTATTATGCAGTCACAACCTTTTTCTTTTGCAACTTTTTGAAGTCTTTCAACTTCTTTTCTGCTTGATTCGCCACCAAAGTTTGCTGGTACAAATTCAACACCGTACTTTTTAGCTGTCTTGTCTAACTTGTCTTTAACTCTTGCTGCATCATCTTTGTGTGCAATCAAAAGAGCTTTCTTTCCATAAGTGCTAACAAAATAGCCTAAGTTTAAAATTTCGTCTGGTCCTTGTACATATTTACTTGGACATATAAATGCTTTTCTCATAAATTTGTCTCCTTATAAAATTTTATTTGCTACATTCAATTATATAATTCTGGCGGGTCTTAGTCAATAGCGAAATTTCAAAAGTCCCCTTTCTAGCCCTTTTCTTTTATATTTTACAAAAAATCCTACAGTATCTTAAAATTCACCTTTAACTTCACCCCTCAATACTGTATAATTAAGGTATAAAGACACATTGTTGAGAGTAAAAATTATGGAAGGTTTATTGCCATTATTAGTCATTGGTCTGCTTATATTAATCCCTTATCTTGCAAGTGAGGCGGTTAAAAAAATTTTCAACTCATCTAAAGATACAAAAAATGATACAAATAAAGAGAGACAAAGTTATCAAAAGTCATTTGATGAAATATATAAAGGAAAAACATTTAAAAATAACAGCGCCTCAAAAATAGAATATACCGCACAACATCCAAGTAATATAAAATACGCTGTAGATGATCACCACAAAGATGACATACCTTGGGAAGAAGAAATCGACAGCATTGAGTCTGATATTTTTGATGATGATTAAAAATAAATCAAATTTCAAACTATAATTTAAAATTTTTACAAAAAAAGAGGACCTCTATGTCCTCACTCTTCTTCAGAGTCCGTCGAATAAATTTTTGTTTGAACTCCTGTGTAAATTAATTCGATATTTTTATACTACAAGACTTAAAGCATTTTGTCAATGGCAATTTTTTCTACATGTAAAAATGAATTTAATACAAAAATACTTTTTGCATCCATTTTTATTAACGGCTACAATCACTTGAACAAAATTCACACAATCACTTGAATAAAATTCATACAATCACTTGAATAAAATTTGCTCAAACACTTGAATGTATGTTATGATATCATTGTTTAGAAGTGAGGTGAAACTTATGAAAATGTATTTACCAAGGATTATTGATAAACTACTCAAAGAAAGATTAGAAGCCAAAGGTGCAGTTTTACTAGAAGGGCCTAAATGGTGTGGCAAAACTACCAGTGCCAAAAAGATAGCAGGCAGTTTCATAGCAATGGATCAGCCAGATATGAGTAAGCAGTATCAAACGATAGCTGAACTTTCTCCGCAACAACTATTAGAAGGCGAAACTCCTAGGTTAATAGACGAGTGGCAAATAGCTCCTAACTTATGGAATGCCGTTAGATATGAAGTTGATCAAAGAGATGAGTTTGGTCAATTTATTTTGACAGGTTCAGCCGTTCCTGCAAAAATAGATGAGACTATGCATACTGGAACTGGTAGGATCTCAAGACTTTATATGAGACCTATGAGTTTATATGAATCTAAAGACTCAAACGGCAAAGTTTCAATTCAAGATTTGTTTGCGAATAAGGAAATATCTGCAAAAAGCGATAATTGTCTAGAAGAAATAGCATTCTTAATTTGTAGAGGCGGTTGGCCAAAAGCAGTTGGACTAGAAGAAAAACCAGCCCTTTTCCAAGCTATAGATTACTTTGAATCCGTTGTCTCTACTGATATAAGCAGAGTGGATTTTGTGAAAAGAGATAAAGAAAAAGCAAAAAGATTTTTGAGATCCTATGCAAGAAATATTGGAAGTAGAGCTACCCTTGAAACTATTAGACAAGATGTATTAGCTAACCATATAGATACCTTTGATCCTGTAACTCTCTATTCATATAGAGATGCATTAACTAAAATCTTTGTTATTGAAGATTTACCAGCCTGGAATCCAAATCTAAGGTCAAAAATTTCGATTAGAACAACCGACGCTAGATACTTTGTTGATCCTTCAATTGCTACTGCTGCTTTGCAACTTGGACCAAATGATTTGCTAAGCGATTTAAACAGCATGGGACTCATGTTTGAAAATTTATGTGTTCGTGATTTAAGAATATACGCTGATTACCTAGACGGCAACGTTTATCAATATAGAGATAGTAGTGGACTAGAATGCGATGCTGTAATTCATTTGCGAAATGGATCTTATGGACTAATTGAAATAAAATTAGGTGGAGACACATTAATTGAAGAAGGTGCAAAAAATTTAAAAGATTTAGCTTCAAAAATAGATACAAATAAAATGAAAGCACCTGCCTTTATGCTTGTTCTATGTGCCAAAGCTCCTTTTGCATATAAAAGAAAAGATGGTGTTTATGTCGCACCAATTACTTGTTTAAAACCATAAATAAAATCATAAATACATTAAAAAAACAAAACCAGTTAGACCAACTGTTTAACTGGTTTAGTTATGAAAAATTTAAGAATGTTTTTATAAAAAAGAGCCATATTTTTAAAATACAGCTCTTTACTTTAATTGGTGGAGATGAGGAGACTTGCACTCCTGTCCAAATGAGTTACCGAATAGCTTTCTACATGTTTATCCTATTTTTTGTTGTCGTTTTAATGTCGCCAGTAGGCAGGCTACATCTCAACCAAGTCTTTAAATTCCATTCAACATACAAGACTACTTTGTTGCTTGGTTCCCTACTAAACCACGCCAGGAAACTGTCCGTAGGCTACAGTGCTGACGAGCGGCTGATCTAAGCAGCTGCTAATTGCAAATCTGAATCTGCGTTTAAAAAATTGTCCGTTTTATAGAAGCCGAGCCTTCTACATGCTTACTACCCCTTAACATCACCAGTCGAATCTAAAACACCCCCAAGTGAATTAAGGTATATCCACACCTATATTGTCAATGTACACCTATATTCTAAACAAATATCATTATATTTGCAAATATACTATCTATTTTTCTCTCTATCTTCTTTTAATTTTCGAAAACTTCTATCATAAGTTTTTTCTGCTTCCTTGCTAAATGCACATGCTGGAAATTCTCCATATGGAATATGATTTGCCAAACATTCACAGCATTTTCCATGCTTTGAGCAATTATATGTGCAAGGACAATCCATAGATACATTTGTTTTACAACTCATAGTTTTTCTCCTTACCTTATTTTAACATATAGTCATAATGATTACCTTGATTTATATCATTATATACTATGTTTAATGTTGGAGCTAATCGCGATACTTTGTATTCTCTTATTACTGCATCTATTACATGTGGTTTATTTAATATTGAATTATAAATAAAGTTCACCATCATATATACATAATCTGCCTCTAGGAAAGTAGTTATATTCGAAATCTCTATTCCACTTACTAAACTCATCGTTCTTCCAAAGCTTTTTATGTGGCTCATCTCTTTTTTGAGCTTGCTCTATTTTATTCCCCACATAATCTACTAGAATTTTCTCACCAACAATCTCAAATTTTCCTTTAAATATATCTTTTATAGAATCAGCAATTACCCAAAAGGCACCACTATAGTACCTATCATCTTCCATTTTTACAACATTCTCTTTTTTTTCTTTATCCATTTTGCACCTCCTTAAAAATCAAACAAAAAAACTTATTAATTCAAAACCTAATCAGTGTGATTTCTTGTAGGATTTTTCTGAGACAATTATTTTTTATCTAAATTAAATTTAAAATTCCATTTTTACAGGTTGCCTGTCTTTATATACAGTCCAATATTCAAAGCCAGCTTTCTTTGCAGCTTCAACTCCTATATCATATTTTCCTGCTATTTCTTCTGGTCTATGAGCATCTGATGCATAGGCCACTTTTGTACCACCAAGCTCTTTGAATCTTTTTAATATATAGTCTTCTGGAAGTTGATTATATCCTTCTTTTCTAATTCTTGTATTTATTTCAATTGTTTTATCTTGAGATACAATTTCTTTTAAAATGTCATCAATCTTTGCATGAAACTCTGGTGTACATATAGATATGTCTTCAAATGGTGCATATCTTATTACATAACCAATATGCCCTACTACTTGATAATCATATGGGACAAAAAGACTTTCATATACAGCATCTAAATATTTATTATATGCATCTAATTTTTCTTTATTTCTCGTATAGTATACTTTGGTATATGGGTCTTCCCCACCAGCAATTGTATGTATTGAGTTTATAACAAAGTCTAGCTTTTCACCTTTCAATGTTCTTTTAGTGTCTCTCATAGATTTTTTTGAATGCCCAGCTTCAATTCCAAAAGCAACATACATACCATTTTCTGAGACATAATCTTTTAAAAACGCCTCTCGTTCCCTTCTATACTTGTCTACATTTAATTGTTTGCAAAATCTCAATCTGAAAAAATACCTATAATCTCTATCTAAATGTTCTGTTATAGCATAATACCTAAGACCTTTATTTTCAGCCTCAGCTACCATTTCAGGTATTGAAAATTTGCCATCATGTGAAAGTTTTGAGTGAGTATGTATATCTATCATTGCTATTTCCTTATCTTTATTTTTTACATCATATACTAAGATGTGTCCTTATGTTAGTAAAATTGAATAATAACTTATATAAATCGATGTGTCTTTTTGTTAGTAAATTAATAACAGTTATAGTATAAATTCGATATGTCTTTGTTGTGAGTAGTGTTAAATTAACACTTTATTTGAGTATCTCTTTTTTGTTACATTTCTTGAGGAGCCCCAATCCCAAGCAACTTTAGTCCTTCTTCAAGCACTATATGCGTTGCATATACAAGTGCTAGTCTTGGTCTTATATATATTTCTTCAGCATTTAAAATTCTATTTTCCATATAAAATTTATTGAATGCTTTTGCTACATCTATTAAATATTTTGATAGTAGATATGGCTCATATTTTTCTAATGCCTCAAATACTACAAATGGAAGTCTATCAATTAACATCACAAGTTCTTTACTGTATGTATCTGATATCCCTTCAATTTCTTTTGAAGTTAAGTTTAGAAAGGCTTTTTTAATTGCCTCTTGATTTGTACATTCTATTTTTGCTCTCCTTAGTACACTAAGACATCTAGCATTAGAATATTGTAGATATGGTCCTGTTTCCCCTTCAAAGCTTAAAACCTTATCATATGAAAAAACTGTATCTTTAATTCTTGCAGTACTTAGTGCGGAATATATAACTGCACCAACTCCTATTTTTTCTGCAACATCTTCTTTGTTTTCTAAATTAGGATTTTTTTGAGTTATTATATCTAGGCTTTTTTCAACCGCTTTGTTTAGAACATCCTCTAGTAAAACTACATTTCCTTTTCTTGTAGAAAGAGCTCCAGATTCAAGTGACACCATACCAAAAGCTACATGCTCTAAATCCTTGTACCAAGGTTCTCCCATCAATTCAATTACTTTAAATACTTGACTAAAATGAAGATTTTGTTGGTATGCAACTACATATAAAGATTTATAAAAATCATAAGTTTTCTTGCGATAAAATGCTGCTGCTAAATCTCTTGTAGCATATAAAGTTGCACCATCAGCTTTCACTAAAAGACATGGTGGTGTTGTGCTGTTTTCAGGATCAACTTCATATTTTGCAAGGTTAACTACCTTTGCTCCATCAGAGAGTTCTATTAAGTTTAGCTCCTCTAACCTGTCAATTATGGCACCCATTTTATCGTTATAAAAAGCTTCTCCATCCCAACTATCAAACTTTACATTTAATCTTTCATATACTTTTTTAACTTCTCTTAAAGTCACTTCTTTAAAGAAATTATATAGTTTCAAAGCCTCATCATTGCCATCTTCAATCTTTTTAAACCAAGCTCTTGCTTCATCTTCTAAACTAGGATCTTTATCTGCTTCATCATGGAATTTTACATACAATGAATTAAGTCCATGAACAGTAACTTCCCCATCTAATTGATTGCTCCATTTTTTATATGCAACAATTAACTTTCCAAACTGAGTACCCCAATCACCAAGGTGATTTATACCTATTGGAGTAAAGCCCATTTTTTTATACATTCTATATAGTGCAGCTCCAATTGCAGTAGTTGATAAATGTCCCATATGGAAAGGTTTTGCAATGTTAATAGAACTATAATCTATGCAAACAGTCTTATCTTTTCCTATATCGCTATTCCCAAAATCGCTGCCATCTTTAACTACATTTTCAACTATTTCTTTTATAACCTCTTCACTTTTCAAAGTAAAGTTTAAATATCCGCTAACTGCTTCAATATTATCAAAATCCTTAATTTCTTTTAATTCTTCTTTTAACATCTCTGCAATTTGAACAGGTGATTTTCTAAGTGTCTTTGCAAACTTAAAACATGGTAGAGCATAATCTCCTCTAGCGCTATCTTGAGGAATGCTTATTAAATCATAAATTTCTTGAAAGCTAAAACCTTCAACCTTAATTAACTTTGCTATTTTCTCTTTTCTTTTATCTATTAAAACCATGTTATCTCCGCTATTACTTTTGTTTTTAATCAATTCTTGCCAATTTTACCATTACCTTTTTGTCTATTAAAACGATATTATTTTTGCTATTACTTTTGTTTTAAATCAACTCTTGCTAAATTTGCTTTTCCTTTTTAGTTTTCTTGTAAACTATGTTATCTATGCTATTACTTTTGTTTTAAATCAACTCTTGCTAACTTTACTATTGCCTTTTTATTTTACTCTTACTATTTTTTTATCTTTTCCAATATTAAATATCCTGCCACCTTCTAGATTTATTGGTATATCAGTGGATGCAACTATTGTTTGTATACCTTGTATTGCACTACAAAAGGCATTGCATCTATTGACATCAAGCTCTGCTAAAACATCATCTAATAATAGTATTGGTTTTTCTCCAATTTGACTTTCATGCAACTTTATTTCCGCAAGTTTTAATGATAACACTGCAGAACGTTGCTGACCTTGAGAGCCAAATTTTCTAATATCAACACTATTGCTTGTAATTTTAATATCATCTCTATGTGGACCTACTCCTGTAAATCCTAAACGCTCATCATTATCAAAACTTCTTTCAAGTAAAGCTTCATATGAAGCTGCAAAATCATTATAGTCTACCCTTTCACCTTCATATACTAAATCTAAAACCTCTTCACCTTGAGTGATTATCTTATGTTGTTCTTTTGCATATACAAGCATTTTTTCTACAAAATCTCTTCTTGCTGGCATTATTGTTTCTGCAGCTCTAACTAATTCTTGAGTTGTCGCATTTAAAAAAGTTTTTAATAAAGGCATGCCTCTATATTTTTTTAATATATTGTTTCTTTGCTCAAGAACTTTTTCATATCTAAGCAAAGCATAGAAATATTTTTTGCTTTGTTGACAAATAGAGATATCCATAAAACGTCTTCTTTCGCTTGGTGAATCTTTGACAAGCTTTAATTCATCTGGATGAAACATAATCAAATTAACTGTTCCCATCAACTCACCAATACGATTAATTTTAAAATCGTTTATTGAGATTCTCTTTTTTCCATCAAGCCCTATTTGAATTTTTACTTGATTTGATGTAAATCTATTTTTAACATCAACTATGACACTAGCTTCTTCTTTTGATTCCCATGCAATTAAATCTTTATCACGCGAGTATTTATATGATCTACCAACGGCGGAAAGATACATAGAATCTAAAAGATTAGTTTTACCAACAGCATTTGCACCATATACAACATTAATCCCAGGACAAAGTTCAATGTCGACATTGTCATGACTTAAAAAATTTTTTAGTTGTACTCTTTCTATATGCACAAATACCCTCTTAATTTAATTGTTTTAACCACAACATTTTATATTTGCTCAATATCATATGGTGTGATTTGATATACGTAATAGTTTAGCCAGTTGTAAAATAGTAAATTTGCAGTGCTATTCCATGAAACATTTATTTTATTAACATCGCCATCTACAAAGTATCCACCAGCTGGAGGAGCAATCTTTAATCCTTTGTTTTTATCACGCAAATATTCATTTTTCAAAGTTTCTCTTCCATATTCCGAGTGGCCAAAAAAGAAAAACATCTTATCATCTTTTGACTTTGCAATACTAATTCCACATTCTTTGCCTTCAGCTAAAACAACTAGCTTTTTATGAGCTCTAACAGCATCTTCATCAATTCTTGTATGCCTTGAATGAGGGATAATAAAATTATCATCTAGGCCTTTAAGCAGTGGATCATAATTTACTTGTGCTTGGTTTTTAAATAGACCAAAAAGTTTTTCCTCTAGCGGTATTTTGGGAATACCAAGAAAATGATACAACGCTGCTTGTGCACCCCAACAAATGTATATTGCAGATGTTACATTATTTTTAATAAAATCAAATATTTCTCCAAGTTCTTCCCAGTAAAATACTTCATCATATTCTAAGTTTTCTACTGGAGCTCCTGTTAAAATAAAGCCATCAAACTTTCTGTCTTTTATTTCATCAAAAGTTTTATAGAATTTTTCTAGATGCTCTCGTGGAGTAGTTTTTCCAGTATATGAAGCTGTCGTAACTAAAGTAATATTTACTTGCAAAGGACTATTTGCTAAAAGTCTCATTAGCTGTGTTTCTGTCTCTATTTTAGTAGGCATTAAGTTTAATATGCCTATTTCTATTGGACGAATGTCTTGTTTTTTTGCACGCTGTTTGCCCATTACAAAAACATTCTCATCTTTCAAAATTTTAAATGCAGGTATTGCTTTTGGTATAATTATTGGCATATTTCACCTCTAAAAAACAGTTTGTATTTAACTTCTAGTTAGACTGTCTTTTTCACTTTTATTAATACTATTTCAATTACATTGATTAAATTTTATTCAATGCATTAATGACGTCATTTACTATATCTTCTGCATCTTCAGTTCCAGCTGATAGACGAACTAAATTACTTGGAACACCTGCAGCTTTCAAATCAGCATCAGACAATTGTCTATGGGTAGTTGAAGCTGGATGCAAAACACAACTTCTTGAATCTGCAATGTGAGTTACTATCTTAAATAGTTTCAAATTCTTTTGAAATTTTATTGCAGACTCTCTTCCACCTTTGATTCCAAAAGATACCATGCCTGCGGCATATCCTTTGTCAAAATACTTATTTAATCTTTGATGATCTTCATCATCTTCAAGTCCTGCATATTTGACCCATTCAACATTTTTATGCTCTTTTAAAGCCTTTGCAAGCTTAAGAGCATTATCGCTATGACGTGGCATTCTAAGATGTAGAGTTTCAATTCCTAGCATTGTTAGAAAAGCATTAAAAGGCGCCATTTGGGCTCCAATATCTCTCATTCCTATTCCCCTAGCTCTTAATATGTATGCACCCTTGCCTCCATCTTTTCCAAAGACAAGACCATGATAACTTGCATCTTTTTCATTGAAATGAGGATATCTTTTATTTCCAAAATACTCAAAGTTTCCACCATCTACAATAATCCCGCCGACTGAAGTGGCATGGCCATCAAGATACTTTGTTGATGCATGCACAATGACATTTGCACCAAAATTAAATGGTCTACAAATATATGGAGTTGAAATTGTATTATCTACCATTAACACCATATTGTATTTTTTTGCAACCTTAGAATACTTGTCAAAGTCTGCAATTGTGCCTGCAGGATTTGCAATGCTTTCACAAAATATTAATCTTGTTTTGTCGTCAATAAGTTTTTCTATATCTTCAGCTTTAGCATTTTTATCTACAAATCTACACTCAATTCCAAGTCTTCTAAGTGTCACATTAAATAGGTTATACGTTCCACCATAAATTTCAGATACTGAAATAAAGTTATCTCCGCTATCACAAAGATTTAGTATAGCAAGTGTAGTGGCAGCCATTCCACTTGATGTTGCAAGAGCACCTACTCCACCTTCTAATAAACTGACCTTTTCTTCTAAATTGCCAAGTGTTGGATTTCCAAGTCTAGTATAAAAATACCCAGCTTTTTTTAGATCAAAAAGATCCCCCATTTCTTCTGGAGTGTCATATGCAAAGGTTGTTGATTGCACTATGGGAGCAACTCTTGGTTCGCCATTTTTAGGATTATATCCACCTTGAACACATTTTGTATCTAATTTCATATATCCACCTCGTTTTATCAAACTTTTTCTATTATTTTATATACAATACATTTTATCATTTAAAGCACTATTTCTAAACAGTTTTTATCTTATAGCTATTATCTAATTTAAATTTTTATTGTCTATAGCATTATTCTCAAAGAGCCACCTATATCATTTTCACTTTTGTTCTTTAAACTATTTGTGTTAGAATCGCCTATACCATTTTCACTTTTATTCCTTAAATCATTTGCCGTTAGAATCGCCTATACCATTTTCGCTTTTATTTTGTAAATCATTTATGTTAGAGACTCATATATCATTTTCAATTTTATTCTTTAAGCTATTCACCATTAGAGCCACCTATACCATTTTCACTTTTATTCCTTAAATCATTTATGTTAGAAACTCATATGATAAAAGCTATCTATATTTTTGTTCTTTAATCATTCTATCAACTGTACGTTTTTGTTCTTTTTCTTGGATTGCCCTGCGCTTATCATATAGTTGCTTTCCTTTTGCAATTCCAAGTTCTACCTTAACTAAAGCTTGTTTGAAATATACTTTTGTAGCAACCAAGGTGTATCCTTTTTCTTGAATCTTTGATTGAATTTTTAAGATTTCTCTTTTATGTAATAGTAGCCTTCTTGTTCTTTTAGGATCAGGGTTGTAGTGAGATCCTTTTTCATATGGAGCGATATGAGCATTCAACAAAAAAGCTTCCCCATTTTTAATGATTGCATAGCTTTCGTTTAAGCTAATATTGCCGTTTCTTATGCTTTTAACTTCACTACCTTGCAACTCAATTCCAGCTTCAAACGTTTCTTCAATGAAGAAATTAAAATATGCCTTTTTATTTGTTGCAACAACTCTACCCATAATTTTCCTTTTATTTAATATATTATATAGTATTTAAACAAAAAATGGCTATGTATTGAAACTATAGCCACCTTTTGTTCTTTATTTTAATTTTTTTATTTCCGATTAGCCGATTCTCGACCTTAATAGGAAGAAAACAAAGAACAAAATAGAGTTCAATAACATACCTGCTGCTAGGCCAATAGTCACTCTTTTTAATTTTTCATCTATAGTTTTAGCTTTTCCACGACCAAAAAATGAGCTTGATGAACCAGATAAAACACCAATGTTGCTTTCTGCACTTTTTTGCAATATGACAATAATTATCATTGCAATTGATTGTAGTATCATAAATACCATCAAGATTATCATTAAGATTCCATAAACTTGTGCTGCATTCATACTATCTTTGCCTTCTCCTTCTATATTTTTGTGTGCAAAACCTTTAAATTTCTACACTTAAAAGTTTTTGTGCTTTTTTATAATATCATATCTAATAATAACTTTCAACTTTTTGTGCGCGGTATTTTTTGACATAATTGCTAAAAGTTAATTTTATTTTTTGAAAAGCAAATCTATTTATTCACTTTTCCTTCCTTTGATAAATCTTACAATAAAATATATTCCAAGTATAATTTCTATGCCACCCACTACACTCAATACAATATACCACACTGAGTTAGGCTTTGCTGCTGAAGATTGACTATCACTTGCTTCCATCTCTTCCCATCTAGCAACTAATGAAATATCTTCAGGATTTGAGAGTATATCACCATTTTCCACTTTATTATCTCCATTATACCAGCCAATAAATTTATACCCTGCTCTTGTAGGTGCTTCGGGTAATACGATTCTATTAGTGTATTTCTCAACAACCGATGCGACTTCACTTCCACCTTCACCACTATTAAATGAAATTGTATACTCTTTTGGTTTATAAACCGCTGTTGCAGTAATGTTTTTCTTAATGTTGGTCAAATCAGTATCCCATTTTTCAAAAGTATAACCAACAACTTCTGGTGCAGTAGGAGGTATAACGTTTTTACCATAATCAACTTGTATGGTAGTTATAGTCCCTCCACTTTTATTCTTAAATACCACACTGTATTTATTTGAAACTGGTGTATATACTGCCGATATTACTTCATTGTCAGTCGCAATGTCTGGTACTCCATCACCCCAGCACTTAAATCTATAACTAAATTCGTCAGTTGCTGGCTTTGATGGTTCTTCTGGGGTTGCTACTGCTTTTTCGTATTTTAATACTTGTTGATTAAATACATCATCACCATTTAAGAAAGTAATTGTGTAAAGTTTTCTTGTATAATAAACCTTTAATACAAGTAGTCCGTCGCCCGTAATCTCGCCCGATATAATAGAATTTTGTGGCGTATATGTAAAACCATTAAACTTATTAATATAACCTTCAAGTGTTATTGTATTACCCGTTGTTCCAAATTTAGTATTGTCTGTTTCAGTTAATGTATACTCGTCATTGTCAATGTTTTGTTGATAATATTCAATTTTATATGAAGTGTTTGGATTTGGTGTCCACTTTGCATAAAGTGTAGCACCATTTAGTGGCATTTTAGTTAAATCGAACGCTGTTGTTAATGTTTCATCGGTATACCAATTATCAAATGTATAGCCAGTCTTTGTCACATTTGTTGGAATGGTTAAATCACTTTCATAGTTTTGGGTAATATCTGAAACATCGCTACCACCATTGCTATTAAATTTAATCGTGTATTTTATAGGTGTGTATCGTGCTACCACTTTATAATTATTTACTGTAATAACATCAAAAGTTTTATCCCAACCCCTAAATATATATCCTGTTCTTGTAGGTGGTTTCTCTGGTGGAATACCTGCTCCACAATATTCTGTATACATTGAATGCAAGCAAGTGATGCCGTCCCAGTCATAAAAATGTACCCAATATTTTATCGGGGTTTCAGCAAATATTGCCTTAAATACAATATCGTGCGCTGGCATTGTTATAGGAATATTTCTATCCCAACTTTCAAAAATATAAGAATATAATAAATCATCAAGTTTTCCAGGCAGACCTTCAGGTTCTTCAATAGAATTATCGTACTTTACTGTATCTACTTGAAAATGATTTCCGACCCCGTTATGGTTATATCCCCAAATTACATTATATGATTTTCTTTTATAATATGCTTTTAATGTCAACGTGTTTGTACCAGTTCCTACAATACCTGTAATGGTTGAACTTGCCAAATGAAAATCAAAGCCTTCATATTTATTCTCATAATTAGTCAATGTAATAGTTTCCCCCATAGTGCCTTTCTCTACTAAACCAGCATAAAGCTCATATTCACCTTCAGCCATCTTTTCTAAATAGTAGTGAATATTATAATCAATATCGGTCCTAGGTTCCCAATTTGCAGTAAACTCTTTGTGCCCATAACTTGTGCCACTAGGTAAAACTAGATTTTTAGTAGGCTCTTCAAGCCCTGTACCAGTCCAACCTAGGAAAATATAACCATCTCTTGTGGGATTTGCAATTTGCGTACTTGTATTATTTGTATAAAATGTAGGATTATCCATATTATTAACATTCTCTGCACCTAAATTGTAAATAATGTTATATGAATAATTGTCCCATAACACTGTATAAGTTTTCCCAGTAGTTGAACCACCAGTTAATATAGGGTAATAAGAAATACCTTCACCTTGAATTTGCCAACCATTAAATGAATTTCCAAGTTTAACCGGTGGTTCTAATGAAAATTCAGTAGGACTATGTGGGATATATCCTGTAAAAAATCCACCGTCAGTATTAAAAGTATTGTAAGTTGTCGGGTCTAAAAATATTTGATTTTTTAAACTATCCCAACTTGCATCGGTCTTGTATGCATCTACTTGACTTTCGGGAACAAATATTTTTGTATTACTATTGTTTGCAATCCCCGAATTTAAAAATGTTTCTGACCTAATTTTAACTTTATTGCATTTGAAAGTAATTGAGTTTAATTTTACACAATCTTCAAACACATTATTACCAATAGTGCTTGTCACACTTGCTGGGATTTCAATGTATTTCAAACCACTACCTTTAAAAGCCTTGCTAACAATATTTGTTAAAGAAGTTGGCAATGTTATGTATTCTAACGAAGTGCAACCTTCAAAAACAGACTCTTGAAGAAATTTTAAATTGTTTGATAAAATTACATTTTTTAGGTTTGTGCAGTCTTTAAAGGCTTTATTGTCGATAAATGCACTACAATTTGAAAGGTCTATAGAAGTTATATGTTTATTATTGCTAAAAGCATATGACGATATTCCAGTTGCTTGTGTGTTAGACCAAAAAATCGCATCTTCTTTTTTGTCTACTGGATAATGTATTAAGGTAGTTTTGTTTTTGTTCATTAAAACTCCCCTGTAAGAAGAATAAGTATCATTGTTTTCATCTACATTGATTGTTTTTAAAGATTTGCAAGATTTAAAGGTAGTCGCATCTAATAATCCTATATTTGCTGGAATGTTTATTTCTTCTAAATATTCATTATTAGAAAAAGCACTACCATCAATGTTGTCTATTGTTGAATCTACAGTATAAACCCTTCCATATTTTTTCGCTGGATAATGTGATAGGGATTTTTGACCAGCAATATTATTGTGTAAAACTCCGTCTATGGTAAACCACTCACTATGATTTCCTATAATAGATATCCTTTCTAACGATGCACAATAATTAAACAAATAATATAACCCACCGTCACTTATAACACTTGCTGGGATATTCAATACTCTCAATTTTGTTGCATTTTGAAAAGCATACGGGGTTATATGGTAAACATCTCTTTTATCGGAACCTTCACTATGTTTAGTGGGAAGTGTTAAAACTTCCACAGTTTGTGATACACTAGCAACCGCCCAACAAGTATCCCCTTGATAACTAATGTAAGATACCCCATTTTGGTCAAAGTCAGTCGCCCCTAACGCCACTATATTTGTTTGCTTTAATGAAATAAACGCTAGTAATAAAATCAAAAATACTAGTAACGCTAGTATTGTTTTCTTTGATCTTAAAAATACTGTACTTTTTTTCATAATATTTCTCCTAACTTTTTTGCTATATTTTGAGAATGCATGATTTTAAGCATTAGTAATTTCTCATAATAAAATTATGTCATAATGACTCTAAAAATACAATATTTCAAATTTAAAAATAGGAGTATTTTGGTTAATTTAAAAATCACCAAAAAATCGATACAAACGATGCTTAAATTTTCATCTAATCATTGATTTTAAGTTTTGCATTTTTACAAAATATGCTTAATATATTTACAATCTGGATAATTTTCGCAACCAATAAAATGTCCAAATTCTCCATTATGCTCTATTAATTTCCCACCACATCTAACACAAACTCTTGAGTCAATTCTATAGCTTTTTGATTTAACATGTTTTTTGTGTTCTAAGTTAGATATTTTTGCACGATTTAGAAGTAAAATTTCATAATATTTGGACATTTGCTCATAGCTAATTGAAGTTGGTTTTGATTTGAGATATCCTTTTAAATTTTTAACTGCAACTACATCTGGAGAGTTTACATATTGGTCGTTATTTTGAACAAGTACAACCACAGAATAGATAGGAGTACCTTCAGGTAACAAATGTGCAACTCTATATGCATGAGTTGCGTTTTGTTTTACAGGACTATACAAAGTATGTTTTGTTTTTCCATATGCTAATACTTGTGTCCAATTATGGTCTTCATGTTTTCCGTATATTCTTCCTGATATATTTTTAGTTTCTATTACAAAAACACCATAAAGGTTGATTAATATATGATCTATTTGCGTAGATCTACCATCCTCAATCAACATATAATTATTTAACACATACCTATCAGCCTTTTTGCCTCTGCTGATTATCAGTCTAACTTTTAGTTCTCCCAAAAAACCTTTTACTTTTGGCACCTTTAAAACAAATCGTAAAACTATAACAGCTACAATTATTCCAATAATCCAATAAATATTTTTGCCTAACTTTTCTATTATTATCACTGCAAGAGCAATAATTACTATTGCACCTACTATGGCAAGCCCGCTTATTTTTGCATTTGACTTTCTTTTCATAAATCTAAATCCCTACTTTTATTTTATGTCGATTATCTAAAATAAACAAGGTTACAAAAAATTTATGGTGTTCATATATTTTTACACTTTTAATAATATAGTTATGATATAATGTAAAAAAAAGGAATAAGTTTTTATGAAAGATAATAGACAAGGATTACTATATACACAAAGCTCAAATGATAATGAAACGGTAATTAGAAATCAAAAAGTTGGAATTAGCATTTCAAATACTAGCACTCAGCATGTAGATTACGATTCAAGTAATCCAAATAGAGAAAGTGAAATCCCTCTTGTTGTACCAAATATTCCTATGCAACAAGCAGTTGCTACAAAACGCAAATCTAGAAAAATTGCAATTACTGTTTTTATTGTAGTTTGTCTAATCGTTTTAGCAGCTGGAGTTCTTGCAGGCCTATATGTAAAATCTGAAAAATTTACATTAAAAAATCTTGACCCAGCACGTGATTTACTAATCACAAAAGGCATTACTTCATATGAAAATTATGTGCTTTTAAATCCAGTTGATACAGAAAGCTTCGATGCTGCAGTTAAGAATAACAATTCGTTAGATGCTTTTGAAGGAGCCACAATACGTTTTTATGGAAAACCTGCCCTAATAGGTTATGAAGCAAGAATTGAAGATGAAACGGTTGCAAAAGTTGTTGCCGGTAAAATTTATGGACTAAAAGTTGGAAGCACTTCTGTTACATTTTATTCTCAAGATGGACAAACTCTAGTAACTAAAGGAATAGATGTTAGAGATTCAAACTCTGATAATGATATTTCATTACACTTAAAGTAAACTTAAAATCGTTGCTAGAAGAAACAATTAAATATATAATATAGTTAGTTCTGACATTGAAGATTATTCTGAAGTGAAAGGTGCAAATATTTAAACTATGACATTTTGCTGCACTTTTCTACCGTGCAGTTTTTTATTTTCTCTCAAGAACAAATTACATAACTTTAAAATGCATAAACCAAGAATGGGTTTAAAAAACAAGTATAACAATGTTGCTAATCATTATATTGGTTAAATTTCAACAACATTTATTAATGGAGAAACTATGGAAACAAGAGTAGCATTAATTGCAATAATTGTGGAAGATGCAAAAAGTATAGAATTATTAAATTCGATATTACATGACTATGCAAAATATATAATCGGTAGAATGGGAATACCCTATGCTAAAAGAGACATCAGTATTATCAGCATAGCTATTGATGCACCACAAGATATAATCTCAGCACTTGCTGGTAAACTTGGAAAAATTGAAGGCATCAGCGTAAAAACAGCATACTCGAATGTAATTGGAGATAAAAAATAGGCAAAAACAAATGCCCAAATGACTTTACAACAAAAAATAGCTAATGCTTAAAGCACCCATTACTACAAAGAATAAACTTGACTAAAATTAATTAAAAACCTTGAAAAATGGATAAAAAATATTTAGAGTTAATTGAAAAACTTGAAAAAGTAAATTCTCTAAGCCTTGCTGAATATGAGGCTATAATCTCATGTTATCAAAACTCAAATGAAAAGATACAACAAAAATTAAGAGAATATGCAGCTCAAAAAGCAAGAAGTGTTGCAAACAAAGTTTATGGCAATAAAATTTTTATCCGTGGATTAATGGAAATTAGCAATTATTGTAAAAACGATTGTCTATACTGTGGAATTAGAAAATCAAATAAAGAAGTTAAAAGGTATAGACTCTCTAAAGAAGATATCTTGTCTGCATGCGAAATTGGATATGCTTTAGGATTTAGAACTTTTGTATTGCAAGGTGGAGATGATCCATATTACACAGATGAAATACTTGTAGATATTGTGTTAAGTATTAAAAATATATATCCTGATTGTGCAGTTACCCTATCGCTTGGAGAGAAAAGCAAAACAAGTCTTCAAAAACTACGTGATGCAGGCGCTGATAGATATTTACTTAGACATGAAACAGCAGATAGTTGTCACTATGCTAAACTTCATCCAGAAAATATGCTCCTATCTTCAAGAATCGAGTGTCTATATATGCTTAAAGAAATTGGATATCAAGCAGGTTGTGGGTTTATGGTAGGCTCACCCTATCAAACGCCAAAAACCATTGCAAAAGATCTAAAATTTATTGAAGAATTTAAACCTGCAATGTGTGGAATAGGACCTTTTATTCCTCATCACAATACACCCTTTAAAGATATGGAAAAAGGCGATACTAAATTTACTTGCTTTTTGTTATCTTTAATTAGATTGATTGTACCAAATGTATTACTACCTGCAACAACTGCACTTGCAAGTCTAGATAATAACGGAAGAGAAGAAGGTATCTTATCTGGTGCAAATGTAATAATGCCAAATCTTTCACCAGCAGCATATAGAAAAAACTATGAAATTTATGATAACAAAGCATACCAAGATGAAGAAGCCGCAGAAAGTATTGAGTTGCTAAAAGATAGAATGAAAAAGATTGGTTATGAAATATCGATTTCAAGAGGAGATGTTAAAACCATTTATTAAACTAAGATGTAAAAACTTAGTTAAACACATAATATCAAGCAGCGCATCTAAAATACCAACATATAATATTAATTCCAGATGGAATATATATAATCTGACGCGAAAGAAATATCTGACGCCAATAAGAAAAAGGAGAAAAGAAAAATGAGTAATTACAACCCAAAGTCAATGAAAGCAGAAGAGTTTATCAGCCATGAAGAGATACTTAAAACCATCGAATATGCTGAGAAAAATAAAAGAAATGTTGAGCTAATTGATAGCATTTTAGAAAAGGCTAGACCAAAACAAGGTGAATTTGGATTTCACTGTGAAGGATTATCGCATAGAGAAGCTAGCGTTTTGTTAGCATGCGATATCCCTGAAAAAATCGAGAAAATGTATTCATTAGCAAAAGAAATTAAAAAGGCCTTGTATGGAAATCGAATCGTGTTATTTGCACCACTATATCTATCTAACTATTGCATAAATAGCTGCGTATATTGTCCATATCATACACAAAATAAAAGTATTTGTAGAAAAAAATTAACCCAAGAAGAAATTCGAGATGAAGTTATTGCCCTTCAAGATATGGGACATAAGCGCCTAGCTTTAGAAGCTGGTGAGCATCCAAAGATGAACCCAATTGAATATATCCTAGAAAGCATAAAAACAATATATAGCGTACATCATAAAAATGGAGCAATTAGAAGAGTTAATGTAAATATTGCTGCAACAACTGTAGAAAATTACAAAAAACTAAAAGAGGCAGGTATTGGCACATATATACTTTTCCAAGAAACATATCATAAAGAAAGCTATAAAAAACTTCATCCAGCTGGTCCCAAAAGTGACTATGCCTATCACACTGAAGCAATGGATAGAGCAATGGAAGCTGGAATTGATGATGTTGGACTTGGAGTTTTATTTGGCCTTGAAGGATATAAATATGAATTTGCAGGACTACTAATGCATGCAGAACACCTTGAAGCAGCATTTGGTGTAGGACCACATACAATCTCTGTACCAAGAATTAAAAGAGCAGCAGATATCGATCCTACTGTTTTTGATAATGGCATTGATGATGAGACTTTTGCAAAGATAATTGCTTGTATAAGAATTGCAGTTCCATATACTGGAATGATTATGTCAACTAGAGAATCTGAAAATGTTAGAAGTAGAGTTTTAGAGCTTGGAATTTCTCAAATAAGTGGTGCTTCAAGAACCTCTGTTGGTGGTTATACCGAACCTCTTCGTCCGCATGAAACTGAACAATTTGATGTATCAGATCAAAGGACTTTAGATGAGGTTGTCTACTGGCTAATGACACTTGGACATATACCATCTTTTTGTACTGCTTGCTACATAGAAGGTAGAACAGGAGATAGGTTTATGTCCCTATGCAAAACTGGTCAAATTTTAAATTGCTGTCACCCAAATGCCCTAATGACTTTAACTGAATATCTTGTAGATTATGCAAGCGAAAAGACTAAAAAGCTTGGATTTGAGATAATTGAAAAGGAGCTATCTAGGATACCAAAAGATAAAGTTAGGGACATTGCAAAGCGAAATATTGAAGAAATTAAAAATGATAATAGAAGAAACTTTAGATTCTAAAATACATTTAAAATTAATTGATATAAAGAGTTAATAAAGCTAGAAATATTCAATGACAATAGAAGAAACTTTAGACTCTAAAACACATTGAAAATGTATAAAAGCTAATTGATACAAAGAGTTAATAAATCTAGAGATATTACAATGACAATAGAAGAAACTTTAGACTCTAAAACACATTGAAAATGTATAAAAGCTAATTGATACAAAGAGTTAATAAATCTAGAGATATTACAATGACAATAGAAGAAACTTTAGATTCTAAAACACATTTAAAATTAATTGAAAAAAAAGTTAATGAGGATAATATGAGCAAAGAAAATATGAATGTAGCACCAACTGCAGAAAGGTTACATATAGGTTTTTTTGGCATGATGAATGCTGGCAAATCTAGTGTAGTAAATGCCATTACAAACCAAGATCTTGCAATTGTTTCTGACGTCAAAGGCACGACAACAGACCCAGTAAAAAAGAACATGGAATTACTGCCACTTGGACCTGTTGTAATAATTGATACACCTGGAATAGATGATGAAAAAGGCATTGGTAAACTTAGAGTTGAAAAAGCTAAAAAGGAACTACGAAATGTAGATATCGCCATACTAGTTGTCGATGCAACAATTGGACTTCAAGATGCTGATCAAAATATGATTTCAAACTTTGAAAAACTTGGAATCAAATATATCCTAGCTTTTAATAAGTCTGACCTTCTCAATAATGTCCCTAAAACAAGTGAAAATAAAATATATATTAGTGCTACAAAAAATATCAATATAAATGAGCTCAAAAATTTAATAGGTACCCTAACATCAGCTCCAAAAGAAGAAAGAGCAATTGTTTCAGACTTAATTAAAAAAGGTGATGTAATTATTCTAGTAACCCCTATTGATGCTTCTGCTCCAAAGGGAAGATTGATTTTGCCACAACAACAAACAATACGTGATATACTAGATCATCATGCAATAACCATTGTTACTCAAGTTGAAGAATTAGAAAAGACAATTTCTCTTTTAAAAAACAAACCAAAACTTGTAATCACTGATTCACAAGCATTTAAAGAAGTTTCAAAAATTGTTCCAACTAATATTCCCCTTACCTCATTTTCCATTATTTTTGCTAGATACAAAGGTGACCTTGAAACTGTAGTGAAAGGTGCATATGAACTAGATAATCTTCAAGATGGAGATACTATTTTAATTGCTGAAGGTTGTACTCATCATAGACAATGTGAAGACATAGGAACAGTGAAACTTCCTAGATGGATATCAGAATATACGAAGAAAAAACTAAATTTTGAATTTACGCAAGGTCAAGATTTTCCTGAAGATTTTTCACGCTACACTATGGTTATTCACTGTGGTGCTTGTATGTTAACTCAAAAACAAATGACATATCGTCTTAATGTTGCAAAAGCAAATTCTATTCCAATGACAAATTATGGAATTACTATTGCTCATATCAACGGCATCTTAAAAAGAAGCGTTGAACCATTTGGGCTATAGTTTATTAAATCGTTTTTAAATATAAAACTGGTCATTTCATTTAGGATTTGACCAGTCTTTTTTTTTGTATTCAATTAAAAACTTTCTTTATTTTTCTAAAAAATAAAAACCACTGCCTTGTTGTTTTCTAGTTTTCCAAGCACCTTTTGTAAAGTCTGGAAATTCTTGAGGCTTGCCTCCTTCTTTTATAGAAGCTGCAGAAAGTGCAGTAACCACCATCCAAGTTAAAGATTCATAAACATCTATTGGCATATAACCATCACCTTTTCTAACAGCATCAAAAAATGCATTCAAAACTAAATAGTCCATACCGCCATGGCCACCTCTAACACCCTTTCTCCTATACCACTTCCAAATTCTATGAGGATATTTTTTCTTCATATAAAAGAGAGATTTAGTTTTAACTCTCATTTTGGCATCTGTATCAATGTAGAGTTTTTTCAACTCTTCTGTAACTGTAGCCTTTGTGCCTCTAACTTCCCACCCTCTTGAATAATGACGTGGTAGTGTTGTATCTAATTCAAGCTCAATAGTTTCGCCATTTGCACATGTAATAACAGTTGTGATGATATCCCCTTGAGTAAATTTGACATTTTCTAGATATGCAATTTCTGGATACTTATCTTTTCTTGTAGCTACATAATTTTTAAGGCCTAAAGAAGGCGAAGCAAAAGACGATAATGTATCAAACTTATTTCCATAAGTAATATTTAAAATTTTTGATATTGGCCCTATTGAATGTGTCGGATATATTTCTGCGTTACGCTTTTTATATTCTTCAAGCCTATAGTGTCTATTAGTTTTGCCAAAAGCAATTTCATCTCTTAAATCATGCTTATAGCCACCTTTGCAATGAACAACATCACCAAATAAACCTTCTTGAACCATCTTTAAGGTTGAAAGTTCAAGCTCTCCATAGCAACAATTTTCAAGCATCATATATGGAGTTTTAGTTTTTTCATAACATTCTAAAATCCTATAGCACTCGTTAATATCATATGCACCACCAACTTCTATCCCTACTGGAATTTTGGCATTCATAAAATCAATTGCTATATTTGTATGGACTTCCCAAGATGTTGCAATAACCACTGCATCTAAATCTTTTTCTTTTTCAATGATTTCTTTGTAATCTACGTAGCCTCTCGGCTCTTTTCTTAACTTTAATTTTGCCAAAGCTTGCATATCTTTGACTCTATCTTCATATGTATCACAAACTGCAACAACTTCAATATCTTTTTGATTATATATAACTAATTTTAAAAGACCTACACCTCTTGCACCCAATCCTACAACAGCTATTTTCAGTGTTTTCGACATGTTTTCCTCCTAGTTTTGTGTCTTTTATATACAATAATTACAGTTTATATCAAATGCGGAAAGATATCTCTCGCCAGTATCTGGAAACACTGTAACAATGTTTGCATTTTTATTTTCCTTTGCCATTCTAAGGCTTGCCATTAATGCTGCACCCGAAGATATCCCAACAAATACTCCATAATCTTTATTTGCCATCTTCATACCTTCTATAGCATCACTAGTTGAAACTCCAATAATCTTATCAAATTTCTTTACATCTACAAGAGCAGGAATAAAGTTTGCTCCAATTCCTTGAATTCCGTGAGTTGAAGGCTTACCACCAGATAAAACTCTACTTTCTTCTGGCTCTACTGCAACAACCTTCATCTTTGGATATTTCTTTTTAAGATATTTTGTAAGCCCCATAATAGTGCCACCACTGCCAACTACAGCGACCAAAAAATCAGGCACTACATCACCTAAATCTTTAATGATTTCTTTTGCTGTAATTTTATGAGCTTCCATATTTGCTTTGTTTTCAAATTGCATAGGAATAAAAGAGTTTGGATTTTCTTTTGCAAGTTCTCTTGCTTTATCAATACATCCACCCATCCCGCTAGATTTTGAAGTTAAAACCACTTCAGCACCTAAAAGTCTTAGGATTTTTATTCTTTCTACACTCATGTTTTCTGGCATAGTTAAAATAACCCTATAACCTCTTTGACGCCCAATACAAGCTAGAGCAATTCCTGTATTGCCACTTGTTGGCTCAATGATATAACCACCCTTTTTCAAAATTCCAGCTTTTTCTGCTTCTAAAATCATATTAAGAGCTGCCCTATCTTTGACAGATCCTAAAGGATTAAAACATTCAAGTTTAGCATAAATATTGCTATCCCTTAATTTTATTAGCGGAGTATTACCTATTAAATTTTGAATATTATCAGTTAGCATTATTCTTTTATCTCGTCTTCAACCTTTGCTTCTTCACTAACATCAGCCTTTGCTTCGCCTTTTTCTACTTCAAAATCTTCACTAGCATCAGCTTTTACTTCAGCTTTTTCTAATTCTGTCTCTTCACTAGAATCAGCAGTTACATCGCCCTTATTTTTAGATTTGTTTTTACCAAATTTTGCAACAAGCTTATCTTTAATTTTTTCTCTATTGTATATGATATAGTTTGAGACAATGCTTAGCACCATACCTATCATAACCATTGTACTGATACTTGCACTACCTCCCATTCCAATTGAGTGCATAATTATTGCAACGACACAGCAAAGTAAAAATGGAGCTATTGAATTTTTCCAATATATTGCAATTAACACCATCATAAGTGCACCAAAGATTGCTGGCATTACATATGGTGAAATAGGCTTTAAAACTTCAACTATTTTTTGTTGATAGATTGCCAAGGGAATTAACCCAATTATTATTATCAAAGTAGTGACAATTGAGCTAACTGCAATTGCTATTGTTGTTATAATCTCATGCTCTTCAGTTCCTTGCTCTACCTTAGCTACTTGCTGAGCATTAATAGCACAAGGTAACTTTAGATTAGAAATATTTCCTGTAATGAATGACAAGTATTGTCCACCAATACCAAGTAGCGGAGCATATGAAAATGCCTCTATCAATCCTATTGCTAAAAAGCCTAAAGTAAAAGGAATTGTTTTTACAAGCTTATTCCAATCTGGACCAGACTTTACACTAATTGCAGTAAATATTGGAACAAAACACATTAAACCTAGAGCAACTAAAGTGAAAATTCTTCCAATTTTATGTATATCGTTATTATATTTTATTTGGCCTTTAAGCTTTTCATTGTCACCATTAGTTTCAATTGTAACATCAGTTTTAACTGTCACATTAGTTTCAACTGTTACATTAGTCTCAACTTTGGTATTATTTGAAACTTGATTATCTATATTAATCTCTTGATCTTTTTTCATAATACACCTCTTTTAAGCTGCTGGAACAAAAATTGGATGAACGAAAAATGCTACTAGCATAGCACCTAAAATGCTAAGAGGTAGTGCATAGTTTTCTAACCACTTTTGTTTAAACACTTTCATAATGACACCACAAATTGCAATTATCCCCATACTAACTGCTAAAGTTATAAGCGTCACTGCACCATTAGTTACTATACCTGAAGAATCTGGCTCGGTGTTGTTGAGTGTAAAAAATCCACCAATTAATATTGCAGAAATTATACCTGCTAACATACCAGACAAAAGTGAGCCTGTTATTGCATCCATCTTTGGCTTGTTTTTAACTTGCATCTCCATCAATTTTCCTTGATATTTTTTATAGAAAATAGCATTAAATAATGGTCCTGATATTATACTAATTGTCATAACTAAAGTTGCACTAACTAGCATACCTGCGGTTAATTCTGCAGCTCCATCGGAAACTGCAAAAACTGCAGATATCTCATACTGCAATGCACCTATAACTGTAAGTCTAATCCATGGAATTGCAAGACCTAAAAATTGCATCATAATTCCAACGCCAATGACAATTGGAATAGATGGCACTATTGAAAATACAGCACTTGTTGTTATCGCCTTTTTAAACTGCTCATTAGTCATACCTATTTGCTTTCCACGTTTAATTGCTTTTAACAAAAAAACAACTGACATGACTATAATAGTAGCGGCTATAACTGCACCAAGTGCAAACACTAATGGGAAATTATATTCTTTCATCGCCTCTCCCCCTATAATTCATTATTAAAATTTTATATTAACAGCAAATGATAGTCAAGATTACACAAGAAATTTTGACAATGAGAGAAGTCTTAATTTAAATATATTTGAAAAAATAAAGATTAAATTATAATGTTTATTTATATTTGGTTAATTAAAAATAGAGAATTAATTATCTAAATCAGCATCTTCAATTTCAAAAGCATCTACCTCAATGACATCTACTTCTTCATTAGAAACTTCATCTTTATGTTTTGATTTCTTACTTTTGTTTTTTATTGAATTAAATGCATCTTTTGTCTTTTGCTTAACTTTGTTTGCTCCCTCTTTTATTTTACCTTTTGTTGTATCTATTTTGTTATTAACCGATTTCTTTATGGCAGCTTTAGAAGCTTTCATATATCTTCCCATCCATGAAAATGATTGTTTTTGTGCGTTTTCTGGACTCATATATTCTTCTACAGCATTAAATGCTTCAGGTATTTGCATTAATTTAAATCTAAGTGAGTTGAAGAGAAAATAGAAAATTAAAAATATCAAAGAAATAAATGCAATTGCAAGCGATGAATATACTGAAAAACTAGCTTTCCCATCACTATCTATTAACATCATTACAGAATAAGCAATAGTTGAAACTACATTTACCAAAAATATAGATTTATCAATAAACCTAAACCACTTTTTAGTAGCTTCCAAAGCTTTCATCGGTTTTTTCACAGACTTTTTTTTAATAATTGTATATGCAGTAAATCCTATAATAATTATTCCATATAGTACGGTAAAAACAATTGCTACATACCAAAATGCCTTTATTACATAAGTATTTCTAATAATTGAAAAAATCATTAAAAATATAAAAGCAACTGCTGGTATCATAGAGAGCAAAAACTCTACAAATATATCATCAATTGTAAAGATAATGTTAAACTTCTCTTTGACATCACTCATTGTAACAGCTTGCTTTTGCTCTTCTGCTACTGAAGTTTTGTCGTTATTATCTAATGTTGTTTTTTCATCAACACTATCTTTTTCTTTTTTGCTTTTCTTAGCCATAAAATAAAATCTCCAAACTTTATTTCCTAAAAACAGCATACCACAAATTGAAACTATTGAAAATCAAAGCAAACTTGAGCAAGGCTTTTTGTGTATTGCTCAAAGCCTCAAACTTTAGATTAAGCTAGAAAAACTATTGAAAATCAAAGCAAACTTGAGCAAGGCTTTTTGTGTATTGCTTAAAGTCTCAAACTTTAGATTAAGCTAGAAAAACTATTGAAAATCAAAGCAAACTTGAGCAAGGCTTTTTGTGTATTGCTCAAAGCCTAGAGCTTTAGATTAAGCTAAAAAATGGATTATTAATTTAGTTTTAAAATAGCAACACTTTCTGCTGCATAATGTTCATCTGTTTCCACAAAACCAATGGAGAAATAAAGCTTTTTAGCTACTTCATTATCCTTATTATATGATAGCCAACAATAGTTTGCTTCTCCACAAGGAAATGTCTTTATGTATTCAATTGTTTTAAGCAATGCTTGTTTCCCATAACCATGGCCTTGGAAATCACTTCCTATCATAAAGCTTGCTATGCAATAGTTATTATCTGCAACTGGTGGCGAGAGCGGATCATCCATCAAACCATACTCAATCATAGTAAAGCCTATTAACTCTTCGTCTGCATAAATTGCAAAAGGCATTGCAAAAAAGTGGCTAGTCAAAGCTAAAAAGGCTTCAAGCAAACTATCTGTATTGCTTTCTATATATGTCTTTTGATTTTCTTTAACAATTAAATTACAAACACTTTTAATGTTTTTTGCGTCGATTTTTCTCAATGAAATCATAAAACCTCTTTGCCTATATAAGGCGTTTATTTTTATATTATGTATTCACGCTAAATTGACATATATATGTGCTAATAAAACCACAAAAAATACAAACAAATAATGTGCCAACAAAGTGTAAAAAACCTTTACAATTTCATCATATTCCTATTAGAAAAATTTTGCAATAAAAATTTAAAAAACAAAATACAAAGTTAATTCTCAAAGTAGGCGCAACACTTGAATCAGTTTTTAAAAACAAGAATAAATATAAATAAAATTAATCAGCAATGAGACCTTTATTTCTAACTCACAAGAAAGCAGTTAAAGTCATACATTATTTTACTATGAAATCAGTTCACAATTTACGTTCATTGCTAGCCACATTTTTTATGTACTAATGAAAGCGGTTAAAGCCATACACTATTTTGCTATAAAATCAGCTAACAATTCAAACTCATCGCTTCCCACATTTTTTTATATGCTCCAGCTGGCTTTGAAACTAAAGCATCATGCTTTCCTTCCTCAACTATTTGACCATCTTCTAAAACAATAATCTTATCAGCATTTTTAATTGTTGAAAGCCTATGAGCTACAACTAAAGTGGTTCTACCTTCGCTAAGGTTGTATATAGCAGCTTGAATTTGTGCTTCGGTAATATTATCTAAAGCTGAGGTTGCTTCATCTAAAATTAAAATTTGGGGATTTTTTAAAAATGCTCTTGCTATAGAAATTCTTTGACGTTGTCCACCAGATAATGTAACACCACGTTCACCTACCCATGTATCATAGCCATGTTCAAGCGTCATAACATAATCATGAATTCCTGCATTTTTAGCAGCTTTAATAATTTCTTCATCGCTTGCATCAATTTTACCAAATGCAATATTTTCCTTTACTGTGCCATCAAAAATAAAAACATCTTGTGCAACAATTGCCATATTTGCTCTTAAAGATTTGCGTGTAATATCTCTAATATCGACATTATCTAATAAAATTTTACCACTATCAATTTCATAAAATCGCATAATTAAATGGCAAACTGTAGTTTTTCCGCCACCAGAGCCCCCAACTAATGCTGTGGTTTTTCCTTTTTCAAGTTTAAAGTTTAAATTTGATAAAACTTCTGTTTCACTATATCCAAAAGATACATCTTCAAAAACAATTTCACCTTCAGCTTTGCCTATGGTTATAGCATCTATACTATCTACTTCTGATTTTTGTTCCATTACCTCTACAAATCTTTCAAATCCAGTCATACCACCTTGAATTTGCTCAAAAATAGAAATTAAAGTTTTAATAGGAGTAATCAACATCGCTATATATAAAATAAAGGCTGCAAATTCTCCTGTATTAATTTGTTCTTTATATAAAAAGATTCCACCTGCAATTAAAACTAGAAAATACAAAAAATCTGTTGAAAAAGTTAAAGTTGAATAAAATATACCCATTACTTTGTATGCTGAGCCTCTTGAAGCTTTATATCTTTCATTAACATGGTCAAAGCGCTTTTCAGCATATTCTTCAACACCGTATGCTTTAGTTACTCTAACTCCAGAAATTGTAGTTGCAACATCAGCATTAACAGCAGCAGTTTTCTTTCGCATATCCTTAAAAGCATTAGCCATCTTCTTTCTTAGCTTTGTAGCTATGAAAGCAATAATTGGAAGTGAGGCAAAAACAATTAAAGTTAAAGGTACATTTACAAACATTAGCATTACAAAAGCACCGACAATTGTTATTAGTGAAACTAAAAGATCTTCAGGACCATGGTGAGCAAGCTCTCCTACATCAAACAAATCATCAACAATCCTAGATATTAGTGAGCCTGTCTTTTCAGTATCAAAATATGAGCAAGGTAAAGTTTGAAGATGCCTAAACATATCTCGCCTCATATCCCCTTGCATCCTTATTCCTAAAATATGTCCCCAATATTGAACAACATATGTTAAAATAGCACGAATCACATATATTACCACCAAAACTACAGACCATGTAATTATTAGTTGCATGTTTTTATTTGGAACATAATCATTGATAATATTTTTTGTTATAAAAGGATAAAACAAATTAAAAGCGGCTATTAACAATGAGCAAAAAGTGTCAAGTGCAAATAACTTCCAGTGCGGTTTATAATAACCAATAAATCTTTTTAAAATCTCTCTTTTTTTCATATCTCTCTATAGTAGATACTAACATATAATTGCATTTTAGCTTAGCAAAATTACGAATGTAGTACTAAATAATTTTATGATTAAATAACTAAATAAACAAATTTGAAATTAGGCTCTATTCTTACCATGAACAAAATTTGAAATTTAAATAAATTCTTCAAAAGTTTTCAATTTTTAGTGTTTACTTTTTCAAAAAAATAGATATAATATAAACATCAGGAGGTGTAGTTAAATGTTTAGAATGTTTAGTAAAAATTTAAAGTACTATAGATTGATGAAAGCAATGAGCAAAAAAGATTTAGCAGCCCAAATTAATGTAACCCCTATGGCAATTTCTCACTATGAAAGCGGAAATAGAATACCACAAATGGATATTATTAAAAAAATAGCCGAAGTTTTAGAAGTTCGAGTTTCAGATTTTCTAGCTACTAGAAATGAAAAAATCAAATTTTGTCATAACGAATTTCGGAAAGGAAGCACTTTAACAAAAGAAAAACAACAACTCATACATGAAAGGATTGAAGAGCATTTTTCTCGTTTTATGGATTTAATAGAAATCCTGGGTGAAAAGGTTTTACCCAATGCTCCTAAATGCCATTCTCTAAAAATCAGCCTCGATCCTGAACAAGATGCCATAATCTTAAGAAAACATCTAAATTTTGCAGAAGATGGGCCTATTGATAATTTGATAGGAAAACTAGAGAACAAAGGAATTTTAATCTTAGTACAAGAACTTGATGATGATAAATTCTCAGGAATTAATGGATTTGTTAACGATAGACCTTATATTATGTTAAACAAAAATATGACTACTGAACGCAATCGCTTTACTACCTCTCATGAGTTAGCACATTTAATGTTTGATTGGAGCGATGTCAACTTATCTGAAGCAGAAATTGAAAAACATGCAAATGCAATAAGTGGTGCCTTTCTATTTCCTAAAGTTGATGTGTTTAGAGAGCTTGGCATTAGACGCAAATGTATTAGCAAAGATATGTATATGACTGCAAAAGAATATGGCATATCCATGATGATGCTAGCTAAGCGTGCTGAAGTTCTAAATGTGATATCAGCATCAAGTGCAAAAAAGTTTTATTTTTTAGCATCCAAACATGGATGGCGCAAAAATGAACCCACTAGAATACCCGAAGAAAAAGCTTTGCTTTTTGAACAACTTGTTTGTAGAGCCATAAATGAAAACGAAATAAGCATTCAACGTGGTGCCGAATTCTTAAAAATCCCATATTCACAAGTAGAGGAGAAATGTTGTTTTAATGGGGGATAAAATGGAGTATATTAGTAGCGACACAAATGTTTGGATTGATTTTTTAGTTATAGGGAAAGAAGAATTACCTTTCAAATTATCATATACATACATTATGTATACAGAAGCTATTGAAGATGAATTTTTAAATCCAAAAAACTTCAAACACAACCTTCTTCGTCTAGGACTTCAAAAAGTTGAAATTGATGATACGGAACTTTTGCTAACTATAGAATATTCGAAATATAAACGACTATCTAAATACGATAAAATTGCTCTTGCAATAGCTAAAAACAGAAAAATAACCCTATTAACAGGAGATAAACATCTGCGCTTAGCTGCAGAAACAGAACATGTTACAGTTATTGGCACACTAGGAATTCTAGATGAATTATATAAAAAACATCATATCAGTAAGGAAGAATACAAAGAATGCTTAAACAAATTTAAAGAGTATAATGGAATTAAAATTAGACTTCCTGTAACAGAGATAGAAATTAGATTAAATTCATAATGGTGTTTTAAAATTAAATTTATTTATAATAATTACAATTTTCATTAAGGTTTCTATCTGAATATAGAAGATAAAATTAAATTAAAAACGAAAAAATAATTTGATTCTATAATAGAGTTAACAAAACTGACCTAAAAAATACATGTTCTAATTGTATATCTTAAATTCTATAAAATTTGAAATTTGACTTAATGCTTCCAAAAATTGCCTTTATTAACAAAGTTATACTTAAGCTTAGGATGTCTATTTGTTAGATTTATAGATTAAGCTATTTGATTTTTTGAGATTTATCTTCTAAAACTTTTTTTAGTTCTTCATAAGAAATTTTACTAGAAGCTATTCCATTAGCTAGATGTTCAATTTCCTATCATTATGCTAAATTCTTAAACGCTTGTATATGTTTAGCTAATATCCTTTTTGCAACAATTTCATTTTTTTCATCATCAGTTAATTCAATATGCTGCTCAAAATCAACTAGAATATACTTAGGTTTATTATTTTTAAAAATTAAAGCTGAGCCATACTTATCGGCAGTTTTAGCTGCTTTTGAAAAATTTTGATTTGCTTCTGTCATTGTTATAATTTGCTCTGTTTTCAAAATTATTTTTATATACCTCTCTTTAATTCTACATAAATATAGGATAAAATCAACCTATTTTTTAACCTATTTTCATAAGTTTATCCTCATTCAATATTAGAGTAACCTTGACAATAAACCCCTCAAGTGATAGTCTTTAAGTATGTTCGAGTTTATAAACCTAAGGCTTTGCTATGGTTTTTAGACCGGGGGTCCTTGCGAAAGCTTTAACCCTTCCATTGTGAAAAGGACATTTTTTATATATTTAATATAAAATTTTGTTTTCACATGGAAATGTGAATTTTTTTCTTTACTGGAGGGATACATGAAAAAAATTAAACCAATTATCATATTTGGTATTATTCTAACGCTCATTTTTTCTACAATACTATTTACAAGTTGTGATAAAAATAAACCACCAACAAAAGAATTTGCTGACGATGATTATACTCTTACCCTATCAAATCTAGTAGATAAAGATGGGAATCAAATAGATGATGTTGTCATTAAAAAAAGTGATATTAGAGCTTTGTTTAAAACAAAACCAGTAATTCATGACGACACAAATCCAGTAGTTGCAAGTGACAAGCAAGATGATGATGGAAATTTAATTCCCCATACATTAAAAGGAGTATATCTTGAAGATTTACTTGCACAATATACAACTAGTGGCACAATTGATAAATATGCTAGTATGACTCTTTCTTCAACTGATGGATATGTCACAGTTGTAACAGAAGATGTTTTTAATAGCGATCTTCGTGGTAGTAAAATGATTATAGCTTTAGAATATGACGGTAATGTTTTAAATCCAAACGCAAAAAGTGGAGCTTTAAGAGCAATCTTCCCAAATCAAATTGCAAATGGCTGGGCTAAATATTTAAATAAAATCGAATTTTCTTCGGAAATGTTAAAAACGCCTACCGTATATTCTCTACATATACTAGAAACTCTTAATCTTGAAACATACGGTGGCTCATATACTGAAGAGACAGAGGATGGTATTTACACATACTCTGGTTTGAAGATTTCCAAATTAATTGGTGAAGAAAATATATTAAAAGGAGTTAAGTCTGTCGATAAGTTGAGTGCAGTTGCATGGGATTTTAATAGTGATACTGGCAAATTTAATGAATATAAAACATGGGTAACTCATGATGTTTACAATGAAGGTTATCTTTTAACTTCTGGCACACTAGATACTGATGATGCTTGGACATTAACTAGAACCCCTATTTTAGATGGACCAACCTATAGTGATGGAATGACTGTTAAAAACATTTTATCTATATCTGTATTTCACTCAGCTATTGTATCTCTTGAAACAGCAATGAAGCGCTATGATGCTGATGCCGATGGATTTACAGATGATAGCTTTAAGATAAAAGATTTGCTATTGCTTTTAAATATGTTTGATAAAGATACTGACTACATTGTTACCAAATTAGATGGAACTAAAATAGAGGTATCAAATGCTCAAATGAGTCAAGCTATAATATCTAAGTCAACAAAATCCACATATGTAATAAGTTACGGTGATATGTCATTTGAATTTAAAACCATAGACATGGTAATTTAACAATCTAAAACGAAAGTTTAGATATATATTAAGGGCACTGCCCTATAAAAAGGAGAGAAAAAAATGAAAAAAACAATGAAAAAAACTTTACTAGTTCTAGTATTAGTCGCATCTGTTTTAGCACTAAGCTTTAACTTGCTTGCTTGTGATAAGCCAGAAGCACCAGAAGAAAAAGCAGCTTTTGCAATACCAGAAAGTTTAAATATCAATATTGAGCTTTCAAATGGCTACGAATCACTTGGGACAATTACTAAAGATGTCTTAAAAGATGTAGAGCAACGTCAAGTTACAATGACAACTACTAACGATTTCGACACGACAACCTCAAGAGTATATGTTGCATACAAACTTACTGATATTCTTGATGAATTAGATATAGATGTAACAGTTGATAATGTAAACTCTATTGCTTCTGATAACAAAGCAATTAGTGCGGCAAATATTACAAATGCATATATCACAATAGGTGAAGTTCAAGATGGTGCTTTTGTAGAAGATGACAGTGCTCCTAGATATATCTCAGATAGCACTTCTACCTCATCTAAAACAGTAAACAAAAAATTAGATAAAGTTGTATTTAACTATGCATACAACCTAAGTGTACATATGACACAAGGTGATAAAACCAATGATATAGTTGTGCCTTTTACAGATTTTGCAGAAGTAGAAAGAATTACTCACGATTATGTAAAAGATGGTGTTACTACTAAATATGATGGTTTTAACTTAAAAGATATTTTAATAAGTATGGGTAAATTTACAAAAACTGGTGAGCCTTTCCCTTTCATTACAGATTATACATCTGTAGGTTTTGTTTGCTCCGATGACAAGGCAGGAGAAGATCACTCTGCAAGAGTCTTTACAAAAGCTGAAATTGAAAGTGCTGAAAGTTATATTAGAATTGTAAAAGATGGTAACACTGCACGCTCTTTTAGTGATTTAGGAGAACCCACTGAAGGTGCTAAAACTTATCGTCATAGATTAAAAAAGATTACAAAAATAATTGTTAATGGCGAAGATGCAGCTACACTTGAAATTTCTTGGGTTGCAGCATAATAGAATAATTCATTTAAAACACAACAAAAAAATGTAAGGTAGCCTCTTTCGGGGCTACCTGTCGTAATCAAATTTATATATTTAGACTAAATTAGTTTAATATTATATTAGTATGGACAAACCTATTAAACGCAAACTTAAGGGGTTGAAATCCTTTAGTATTTTTGACCTTGTACTACTTGCTATGCTAACTGCTGCAAGCGTTGGCTTTAAAGTTGTGGTAGGCAATTTAGTCCGAATGATAACTGGGCCACTTGGTGTTCCTGGAGGAGCGTTGGCGGGTGGTTTTTATATGCTATGGCTACCTCTTGCAATTACACTTGTTGGTAAACGTGGCTCTGCCCTATTAATATCCCTAGTGCAAACTATTATTATGGTTACAACTGGAGCTCCTGGAAGTCATGGGGTTTGGACTGTAATAACATATATGGGACCTGCAATTTTTGTAGAACTTGTATATTTATATAAGCCAAGAGATGGATATAATATTTTGCATTTTATCATCTCTACAATGCTTGCTAATATGGTTGGAACTTTTGGAACAAGTCATTTGTTTTTTAGGCTAAGTATTTATCCACTACTCTTTACTCTTTTAGCAGCCTCCCTATCTGGCGCACTTGGTGGAGCTATTGCATATTTTGTTCATACTGGTATTATTAAAACTGGAATACTTACAAGATTAAGAGCTAAAACCACCATTAAATTTAAAAGTGATGAAGAAAATGTAACTTGGGAGCAAATAGATGAAGAGGAGCGTCTTCGAATTGAAAAAGAATCCGCAGAAAAAGAAAGTAAAGACAATTATGAAAATGGGTTTATGCAAGGCGAAGATAATGAAAATGAAAATAACATTGCTGATAAGCTAGAAATAAAGGACAAAGCATGAAAAGAAAGAGAAGATAATGAAAAAGATAACAGCATTGCTGATAAGTGAAAAATAAAGGACAAAGCATGAAAAGAAAGATTAGTTTATTTATCTTAATTATTATAATTTTAACATTTGCAGTTGGTATATCAGCATGCAAATCAAATAAAACAAATTCTGAATCTATTATCATTATCTTTGATGGAGATATTGAAAATGGGTATCAAAGTATTGATTTAAGCAAAATTTCTAAAATTGAATATTCATACAAAGAAGATAATGAAGATGTTAAAGGTCAAGGTTGGGATTTAGAGCCTATCTTAGAAACTCTTAAAATGCATTCGAATGAAAACTATCTTTTAATCACATCAGCTAGTGATGGAGTTAGTGCCAAAATTGATGCTAACTTAACAGATAAACTCTATATTTATCAAGATAGCGATGGGCTCATTTGCACTAAAGGCCCAAAATATCCTAGATGCACAGGAATTAAAAACATATCAGAAATAACCGTGATTGCAAAAGATTCAAGTGAAATCTTAAATAACATTGAAAGTACACCTAACTACAAGTCTAAATTTCAAAGTTATGTTAATTATGGAATAAAAATATTAACACCTTTAAAGACAGATTTAAAAACTTTTGGAAGCGCAAAACTTAACTTATTTTCTCTATCAGCCGAAAATGAAATGTTAGGTAATCTTGCTGATAAATACTTAATCAACAAAACACTAAGTGTAGATTCTTTTACTGGAAGAAGCAACAACATTGCATATCTAGAAAATGGTGATATCGTATTAAATTCAGATAATTTAGGTCTTTCTTGGAAACAAGGGAAACTTTTCTTAGAGGGTAAAGATTCTCCTATTTTAGGTTTTACAACAAATGTTACTAAAACAATTTTAGATGCATATTCTGAAATGAAAAAGTCTATAGACAATGATGAAAAAGTTATGCTAATAATTCCAGATGGTTTTTCATGGATTCAAGCCCAAGATTTCGAAGCTGATTTAGACATATTAAAAGCATCTTTAGCTAAAAGTTATGTCACATCAACTAATCGTGCCATATCACCAGTTGCCCTAGCTTCTATTTTAACTGGCAAAACCCCATTTGTAACTAAAATAAACTTTGCTGAAGGTGAAAGCCGTGCTGTTTTGAAACCACAAGCCGAAGATATATTCGAGTATGCCACTAAAAAAGATAAAAAAGTAAAATATATAGAAGGGAGTGGTAATTTAATAATAACTAGTGTTGAACCTAAATATTCTCTTAATGATAATGCAGTATATCAAAATACAAAGCAAGCAATAACTAGTGGAGATGATTTAATTGTTACACACTTTCATGAAATAGATGATATAAATCATGAATATGGTGCTAATAGCAGTGAAGCTAAAAGTAAATGTATAGAAATCGATAGCTATATCAAAGATTTAAAAAATCAATTTAGCGGAAAAATTATTATTGTACCAGACCATGGCCACATACCTTTAATTGATGAGGATAATAAAAACTATGGAGATCATGGATATTTTGATTACCAAGATATGTATGTACCATATTTCATATTCAATTAAATACTTATACGCTAAAGGAACTTTATGAACAATTAACAAAAACAATAATCATTTCTAGTGTTTGAACAAAATTTATAGAAACAAGAAGTTATCATAAATATTATATTTGAATACTGCATAAAATAAAGGAATTTAAAAATGACAACCAAAAAAATCAAAAAACCAACAATTATTGCCCTAATCATCATAGCTATTTTGTTAGTAGCTTTTGCAATTTTCTTACCTTTATACTTAAAAGCAAATCAAGGCCAAAGAGAACTTTATGAAGAAGAAAAAATTAAGTTTGTTGCATATGGAGAACACATTGGAACATATACTCTTAGTGAATTACTAGCTTTAGATGGTGTAAAAGAAGAAACGTTTAAAGATATATATGATACTAGTACTAGCGAAGCAGTAGAAAAAACATACACTGGTATTGAACTTAAAACTGTACTGAAAGCACTAGAAGTCGATGCAACAATAGCTCGTGATATAATACTTAAAGCAAAAGATGGGGCCAATAAAATCTACTCTGCTGAAGATGTATTTCTCAAATCCAAAAATGTCTTCATTGCATATAAAGTAAATGGTGTTGATTTTAATAAAGGGATTAAAGCTAATGCTCCTACTTTAGAGGGCGAAGATGGTGGTCCTTTTGTTGTAATAAGAGTAGCAGATACCTTTTCACAACATAGATGTAAACTATTAACAGAAATAGAAATAACAAATTAATAAAAATTAAAAAATGAATATGTTTAGCAATCAATGTTATTACCTTTTATATTTGTTAAATTTACATCAAAAATATTTACGAGGATAAGATGAAACTAAAAGTTAATCGCTTAGGTTTAAAATATGGCAAAGATGTCATTTTTAATAATCTTTCATTTGAATTAAATGAAGGCGAAATTTTAGCATTTAAAGGATTAAATGGTAGTGGCAAAAGTAGTCTTTGCTCATGTCTAACTGGTTTATTCGAAGAAGATTTTGCAAAAGATAATATTCGCGGTGAAATACTATATGATAATATCAACTTAAATAATATGAGCATTGCCGAAAAATGCAATGCTTTTGGTTTAATTTTTCAAAATCCAGATGATCAACTTTTTTCGCCACTAGTTATTGAAGAGCTTGCTTTTGCTCCAGAAAATTTAAATGTTCCTAGAGAAGAAATACAAAGGCGAATTGATTTAGCTTTAAAAACTTGCAAGATTGAACACTTAAAAAATGCTAAAATCAATACTCTATCAGGCGGCGAAAAACAACTTGTTGCCATTGCTTCAATACTAACGATGCAACCACAAATATTGATAGCTGATGAGATTACTTCAAGAATTGATAAAGAAAAAATAGACGATATTAGACAGATATTAATAGACTTTGCTAGAAGTGGCAAAAGTGTCATTATGATTAGTCATAATGAAAATGATTTAAAGATTGCATCTAGAGTTATTGTGCTTGAAAGAGGAAAAAATTATGCAAATTAAACTTTCTAACTTATCTTTTAAATACAATAAAAAGGCACCATTTGTATTAAATAATGTTTCCTATACTTTTAATACTGGCTCAATATATGCGCTTCAAGGCAAAAATGGAGCAGGTAAAACAACTTTGGGAAAACTCATTCTTGGACTATTAAAGCCAACTAAAGGTGAGATATATTTTGATGATACTAATGCTATTAAAATATCTGCTGGCAAAAGAGCAGATTCAATTGGATACCTATTTCAAAATCCAGATTTACAACTTTTTGCATCTACAGTTTTAGAAGAATTAACTTTTCCATTTGAGTTAAAAAAAGAATTGACAGATGAAAAGAAAAACGAGATTTCCACTTTGCTTGAAAAGTTTCACTTAGCTGGATTTGAAAAACGCTTTCCTCTTGCAATGTCGGGTGGAGAAAAACAACGTCTTGCGCTTGCTACCATAATGAGTAGGAATGTAGATTTTTTAATATTAGATGAACCAACATCTTCTATTGACTCTAAGGGACAAAGTTTTATAACAAGCTTTATTAATGACTTTGTTGGTGCTGGCGGTGGAGCAATTGTCATTTCACACAATGATGAATTTTTATCTAATCTACAAAATGTCACAAACTTAAATCTAGATGGAGGAACAATATATGAAAAAAAGAATTGATCCTCGCGTAAAATTATTATTCATCATTTTATTAACTACCCTAGCGGTTCTTGCTAAAGATGTCATATATATGAGCATTATCTTAGTTGTTGGTATAGTTATTAATCTATGCCTTAAAACAGATATATTATATGCAATAAAAAGGCTTAGGCATTTTCTTAGCATCTTAATATTTATTGCCATTGTACAAAGTTTAAGCATTAAGGGAGGGAGGGTGTTAATACCTATTGGAAATACAGCCCTATTATCGACTAAAGGACTCCAGTTTTCTTTAGAGTTTTTATTGAGAATGAGCATTATTGTAGTATCTGGATTAATTGCAACTAGTACTGATGGAAGAGAAATGATAGATGGGTTATTAAAACTACATATGCCGTATGAACTTGCGTTTATGACTAGCATTTCCCTTAGATTTATTCCAGTCTTTAGTGAAGAATTCAAAACTAGATTAAACGCTATCTCAATGAGAGGAATAGATATTAAAAAATTAAGTCTACCTAAAAAAATAAGGGTCTATGCTTATCTAATTTCACCCACAATATCAGGATGCATAATGAGAAGTGAGGTTTTAGCAAAAAGCATGCAAGTTCGTGGCTTTAGAGCTCATCCTAAAAGAACAATGCTTAGAGAATTAAAAATGGGAATTTTAGATTATACCTTAGTTTTAATCTCCCTACTTATTGCTGCAGCATTTTTAGCAGGTATGTACAAGCATGGCATACTAGTAACATTCTAATTTATGATACAATATATAAAATATTTTAAGGAGTAAATTATGAGAGTTTTTTCAATTACAGGTCTTAGTGGAAGTGGCAAAACATCTACAATTGAACATATAATAAAAGAGTTAAATGCAAGAGGATATACGGTTGGCACTGTTAAAGAAATCCATTTTGAAGCATTTAAAATGGACACTGAAGGCAAAAACACATGGAGGCATAGACAAGCTGGTGCGGATACCGTAACTGCTCGTTCTGCAACCGAAACAGACGTTTTATATAAAGGACACATGCCAATATATGACCTACTTTCTCACTACAACCAAGACTTTGTCATCTTAGAAGGTGTGCGTGATGCAGTTGTGCCAGAAATTGCAGTTTCAGCTGAAGATGCTGAGCCTAAACTATCTCAATTAACATTTGCAGTAAGTGGCAGATTTGCAAACACCCATACTGGCACATATCAAAATTTGCCAATAATTAACGGTATAACTGACACTAAAAAACTAGTGGATTTTATTTTAGAAAAAGTCCCAACACTAATGTATGATGTTGATGTAGAATGCTGTGGTGCTTGTGGTACAGATTGTAAAACTTTTCTTTCTAAACATTTAAAAGGTGAAGCTAACATAAATGACTGCATCTTAAAGAAAAGCAAGGTCAAGCTAACAATTGATGGTAAAAATATATACATGGTTCCATTTGTTGAAGCTATACTAAAAAATACTGTAACTGGTGTTGTTAAAGAACTAAAAGGTTTTAAAAAAGGAAAAAAGATTACAATTGAATTTGTAGATGATAGCAAATAATATTTATGGATTTTCAAAGCAGAAAAAATAAAGTCATTTTAAATAAAAATGGAAATATAGAAAAAACTTTTGCCTCTACAAAAGCCTTGGAAACAGAAATTTCCATGCTCAAACTATTAAATGGGAATTATGCCCCCTCTTTAATTCAAAAACTTTCAACTAACACTATTGAAATGAGCTACATCAGAGGCACCCTGCTTTTAGACCTATACCTAAAATCAGATATCAATAATGCAAAAAAGCTTGCTATTATCCTTTCTAAAACAATCAATCATATCTATTTTTTAACTAACAAAATAACTTTTGATGAAAACTTTAGAAATTACATCATTACACCAAACTTTGACTGTATTAGAATAGATTTTGAAGAAAGCATTGATGGTACCCTTGAAAGTTACATTGCAAAAATAATGGCCTTTGCCTCTCTTTATGACACATCCGTCGATGTCAAAACCACATTCATTAGCACTCTAGCTAACAACTTAAAGCCTAACTCTAAAATTTTGATTAATGAATATAAAAAAGAATTAACCTTTTTAGCAAACCGCTGGGACACAAACTTTCCAAGCGATCTTTACAATCTAATCATAACTAAAGCGATTTAATAAATGCAGCAACCCCATTAACTCCTGTAATTAAAGCTCTAGATGTTCTAGTTGCTCCTGTAACATATAAGATATCACCTTGTTCATAATTATCTTGCCTGCCAGTCAATGCATCCATTGTTAAAAGATCTCTTTCATAAAACTGAGTTAAAAATTTATCCTCAAAACATTTTGTACCATAACCTGGAGTTTCTTTAATTTCCACCCCTTTTATTTCCTTTAAAATTGTACCCTCTATCAAAACAAGCAACTCTATTTCATCAACGTGACCTCTTTCAGAAATAATTCTAACAATTTTATAATCTCCACTTACATAATACCCTTCAATACGGCAATACTCAGCTATATTTTTTTGCTTGTCAGTTACAGCTACGCTTTCATATTCTCTTGTACTATCTATCATCTTGGGATAATCATATCCTGGATTTGTACAAGCAACACTTAAAAACACCAACAATAAAAGCATTAGCGCTAAAATGGCATATATTGTTTTCTTATTCATTAAAAACCACCCTACATTAAATTAGAAAAATCCTATCTTAATTATAGTTTCTATTTATTCAAATATTCAAGTAAAGGCTTTATATATTTTTTATCTGTCCAATCAGCTTTCGCATCCCCTGCTTCCACCAAAGCTTTTTCCCAAATTTCATAATCTTTTGGATCTTTTTTAGCAAGCATTTTCTTTAAAAGACTAATTAATTTTCTATGCACAAATGACATTGAATCTACATCCCAAGCTCCACGACCATAGAAAAACGGCACATTTAAAGAAATGTTTTTCATATTGAAATCTTTAACTTGTTTAAACGCCTTTTCTTCATATGGCGAAGCTCCACAACAAAATACAATGACATTTTTATCTTTCAACAAATCTTGATACTTTCTTAAAAATTTAATGCCACCAATTCCAGTTGCATATATGCCACCTGCTAATATGATGACATCGTATTGGACAACATCTTGTATTTTTGCTTTTTCCGTTTCAATACAAATAAAACCTGTTTCTTCTACAAGCCAGCTTGCATACTTTTTTGTTGCACCATATTTTGAATGATATAAAATAATTCCTTTCATTTGAACCTCCATATCTATATTTATATTTTAACACTTGTCAAGAAATTAAACCTTAGCAAAAATTGCTAAAACATATTGTAAAATTGCTAAAATTATTTTATAAAAAACTATAAAACTAAATAAAATCTTAAATTAAAACCTAATTCTTTCATAGTATACTATCAATAAACTTGCAATTCTTTCATAGTATACTATCAATTAACTTGGAAAATTTTTGATTTTAATGTCAAAAACTTTTCAGCAAATCATCTTTATTGCTTAATATTGAGGGTTGCAATGGTACCACTCTTAGGTTATTATATATTCAATAAATATTTTGGAGGAACACATATGTTAAAAACGAATCGCGGATTAATTAAATGGCTATTTTTCTCAATAATTACTTTCGGCATTTATGCATTTGTTCTTATAGCTAAAAAAGCAGAGGAAACAAACATAACATGTAAAGGTGATGGAAAAGAAACTAAAGGTTTTTGGATTTACTTATTATTGTCTATAGTCACATTTGGTATTTATCCAATAGTATGGGGATTTCAAGTTGTTGAAAGACATGCTACTTATCTTCGTGCTCACAACGAAAAAGAAATTCTTTCTGGACTTGGCTGGCTTTTATGGAGCTATGTAGGTGGCTTATTGTTTGGAATAGGAGCTTTTGTTGCTATGTATTTAGATATCAAACAATGGAATAAAGTTAATGAAATTCATAATAGAAAATATGGACTAAACAATTAATTATTTTTAATCACAATAACAAGAAGAGGGATTGAAAATATTTCACATCCCTCTTTATAATATAAATTAAAAGTTAAACGCATGAGTTTAACTAATTTATTTTTAACAACTAATATATCTTTCTAAAATTTATTATAGAGTTTTGCTATTTTTCATTATCCGCAAGCATCAAAATACCAGCAACCATGTTTACAAAAAGTAAAGTGCAAATTTTAAAGCCTGCTGAAACTTCTTCGCCTTTTTCTATTTTTTTAGAATATGAAATTGTCATTGGCAAACACCAAATCAATGGAATTAAATATAGTCCCATAACTACAGTGCCAACAATCATAAAAGCCTTTGCTATCTTTTTTAAAGAGCTAGGTTCCTTTTTTGTTTCACTAATTTGAAAAGATGAGCTGTTTTCCACTACACTTTCAATTCCCCCTTTTATAGCTTCACTATCATTTTTAATATAATCTTCCATAACGACCTCCCAAGCAAAATATAACAAATTTATTATAACCCTAACACCCCAAAAAGTGAATAGACCTTTAAATCAATCTATTGTTTAATATGACATAGAAATAGAGTTAACTTTTAATTTCATAATACTAAAGAAATGTTGTCATATATATTGGCAAGTGAATAATACTATTTTTAACAAGCACATCTTTAGTATAAAGAATATATGGTTGCCCAATGCGACCTTTAAACTTATTCATAAATTTATCAAGAGAAGAATGCTTAATATATGCTGAAGACTTTATCTCAATAGGACAAACTCTATTGTCTCTCAATAATAAAAAATCTATCTCAATATGATTTTGCCTCGTGTAGTTGCGACAAGAAATAGAAATTTATAAAAACACGACTTTCAACCAAAAAGCAAAATTCAAAACGCATATTTGACACCAAAAAGCAAAATTCAAAAAATTCTATCGCTTTTTTCGACACTTCGTGTCTATTTTTAGAATAAAAATTTAAATTGCATTTTAATATAATTCAAAACAATCTCAACATATAAGGTATCTTTCCTTCAAAAATACTAATATGAAACTAGAATTAAAATAAGCTAATATTAAAGTCTCAATGATTTTTTAAATGCGGTTTTTACAAAAAAGCTAAATAAGTGTAGTATAGATATATAAAGCAAAACAGTTTATAGACAAGGAGAGTTTAAAGTGAAAAAGAAGACCACATTATTTATTTGCATACTCATAATAATTTTACTCATTTCTTTACTTTCTTCTTGTCAAACAACAAATGTGGGCAATCAAAGAATAGATAACTCTTCAATAAAAATTATTGCTTTAGGAGACTCAATTGCTGAAGGTAAAATTGGAGTATCGCCAGAAAGCGAAAGAAATAACTACTCATATTTAGAAGTAGTTGGTAAAATAAATGGATTTTCATATCAAAATTTGGCAATTGCTGGATATAAAACTTCGGATCTACTTAATTATGTCTTGCAAAAAAATGAGAGTGCAGCACCAATAAAAGCAATAAAGGAAGCAACTATTATTGTCGTTTCAATTTTGGGAAATGACCTACTAGAAAATGACTTTACAACATATTTTGTACAAGCAATATCTAAACCTGCAAGCTATGATTCATATGATCAAGTTTTAACTCAGTCATATAGTAATATTGAAGCTATAGTTGAAAGAATCAAAGTACTTAATAAAGATGCTTATTTAATATTTCAAACTCTCTACAACCCAATGTACCCAGGCTCTTCAAAGTTAATGACCCCAAGCTTTAAACAATCCGTGAGAGAATATTATCCCGATACTACTGAAGAAGATTTTTATGATATGACGGCACTTTTAATAGATAGGCTTAATAATGTCCTTCATAATTACCTAAAAGCAAATCCAAATGCTTTCAAAATACTAGATGTAAATAAAAGATTTGACACACTTCATAAAGCCAGCTCAGGGAAATTAAACCGACTAATTTGTGATGATGATGGACATCCAAGTAATGAAGGACATGCAGCTATTGCTTGTTTACTTCAAGAACATCTAGAAAATGCAAAATTAGCTAAACACAGTTATGCATTTGCAAACTTCAAAAGTTTAAGAAAAAAACAACTTACAAGACTATATTCTAATACAACAGTTGATATAAACAAAACTTCAAACTTAATAGACAGTGCTTCAACATATCAAAAACTTAACGATGCATACTTTGATGCAATTGATGGTATCGCTCCTAGTTTATAAACCGTCTTACAAGTTTACAAAAACAAACGAAAAAACCAACGCAAAATTTATCGTTTGTTTTCTCGTTTGAAATTAAACGAAAACCCGCCAGCCTAGCCCTATATTTTAAAAAAGCGGATCTAGTTTTGTGTCAAAACCACTGAGATGTCGTATTTACAGTCATATTTTGATCCCCTTCGTACGCTTCATAAAAACTCCATACACCTAACAAAATTTCCATATTTGCTTATTTTAACATTGAAAAGCAATACTACAATAGTTAAGATGTCAAATATAAAAGTAACATATGTATTGCACTTACTCCTGAGCGTCTCATGGAAAAATTCAGTTGCACTTAACAGTAACATATGTATTTATTTCAACATTTAACGCCATAAATCAATAAGTTTTGGGAATTCATTCCAATAAAATCTTAAGCCAAGATGTCTTAAAAATTTTTCTAGTAAGCTAAATATATGAACCTTTAAAAATCTATCCTTATAAAACCCAATTAACTATGTATAAAAAACGACACATCTCATGTTGAAATATGTCACTTTTTTTGATCGTGTGCTTACACTCATATTTTGATACAATCCGTACACCTTGTAAAAATTCTACAGCTAGCAAAAATTCCGTACACCTATCATCAAAAATCGAATCTATTCCCGATTGAGACAACTAATTTCTTTTATGCTCTATATACAATAACATCAGCAAGTAAGATTATGGTAGCGGCACATGCGTTTCTGGGAAAGTAACACCAGTAGTTACATATTCACTTACTTCAAATATATCCCCACCGTCAGTAAAGTATATGCAGTGGTTAACACCATTAATAGTAGTAAGATAGAAAGTTTCTGTTATTTCTTGATCGTGACTGTTCTCATAGTAATAGTATTTATTACAATCGTAAGTAGTTCCTGAAATTTCTTTTGATTCAGAAGTAATAGAAGTATACTCTTCACGGTAACTATTTGGATCTTTACATTTCCAAAGCATCTTATGAATCCCCTCTTTAATCTCACTATAGGAGAAATCTACATCAGTTATTAAAGCATGAGCATCAAAGTCAGTTGCATGACTTACCCATTCGTCATCATAAGCATGTAGGAAATATTCATCCCAGTTATTTTCTGCACTATTATATTTGTAGTAATGGTAATTATAATCGCCTTCTACATTCTTATATTCAAACAAGAAATTTTTATCGATTTTATATCCTCGAGTTTCGATACTCCAAGGCTCGCCCCCTACACCAGAGCGGGTTGTTTTAAAGCAAAATTGCAAAGAATCTGCAAGTCCATCGATAATTTCTTCAGCAGTAAGCAAGGCAGCCGGATCTTCTCCTGTACCGCCAGGATCTTCGCCTGTGCCACCAGGCAGTACCAAGCCAGCTGGCAATTGTACACCAGTGGTTTGATAACCTTCTATTTGGAAAGTTAAATATTGGTAATAAGTGAAGTTTAAGCAATATTCAACTCCTTCTATGACTGTAATCCAAAAAAACTTCTCTGCAAACGTTTGACTGTTATAGTATCTATATTTCTTGCAAGTAAATGAGCGGTCAGGAGTCTTTATTGTTTCAATGCTATCAAATTTAGAAGTTTCCTTGTATTGCTCAATGCTAGGACCTCCAAAGGTCCAGAATATATCTACAAGAGGAGATGTCTCTAATAAAGAATTTGCACTCATATCAGTTTTTTCAGTAAGGTTCCATTCCGTCATTCCAGACTCTTTAACATACTCATCCCATTTATTGTCTGTAGTATCATATTTATAGTAATAATAAGTATTGTTATTGATTACGTATAAAAAGTCATTATTATTTTTATAAACTGTTTTGCTAGTTTCCACTCTGTCCTCGCTAAATTTATAGACCATTTTCAAATTTGCGGGCAATCCACTAATAATACTTTCAGATGTAGATGCAGTTACTTTCGAGAAATACTCTGTTATAAAAATATTACTTACTGGAGGCTGTGGTATGTTAAGTTTAGGCACATCAAAGTTAGTTTCATATGATACCATTCTACCTTGAAAATTAGAATTAGCCCTCAAGTATTCTACACAAAACTTAGTGCCAGATATATCAGCTATATCAAAAAATATGAGTCCTTGTTCAGTATCATGATATTGGTAACAATTACAAGGAGAAGACTCCTCTCCAAATTCAATGAATTTAGATACACTAAGTTGGCTTTTTTCAAGATAGTTATATTTAGGATCTAAAAAAACATAAAAAATGTTGTATAGCAAATTTTCATTTAGCAAATCAAATGCATTAAGATTAACATAGTCTGGCTGGAATCTCTACTCATTGTCTCCTTCTGTAATAGTGAAAAGTTCCCAAGCACTTTGCACATAGTTATAAATAAACAAACGATAATTGGCAATTTCAGAGTATTTTTCGCGTTCCTCAATTAACACATGTTCTTCCATTTTAAAAAGAGTAAACTCTTTTTGCCCATTAGATCCTATTGTGTATTTAACTTTTAAATTATTACCAAGTCCATTAAAAATGTTTCCACAAATAGACATTTGAGCATTGACATCAATTATATCAGTCGCTTCTTCTTCTGAATTATCACCACTGCCATTACAAGCAACTAAAATTAATGCAAGCAAACATATAAAAGTAGAGACTATCAAAATATAAAAACCTTTCTTTTTCATAACATGCCTCCAAAAACTAAATGTAACATGTAAAATGTAAAGCAACCGATTATTATGTAACAATATCTCATCTTAACCATATCACGAAATAAACAACATTTCAATTTTTAGCTATTTTTGCAAACCCAACTTTATTGTTAAGTCTAATGTTAAGTGC
>LSQX01292163.1_pt1 | contig 63005 bp, 73 predicted proteins | sample 654561 | NCBI WGS metagenome assembly LSQX01 (sample SAMN04489861, study PRJNA283612) | anaerobic digester metagenome | isolation source: 4 biogas reactors fed with cattle manure at either 37C or 55C with and... | place: Denmark: Kongens Lyngby | collected 2014
GATACGGCACGAGGGAGATCGCCGGGGTGAGAGGCCTGGCATCGGTCATGCCCGCGACCGCGGTGCTGGTGGCTGGCGGCGCACTTGCCATCGTGGGATGCCCCCCTTTCGGCACGTTCATCAGCGAGATCATGATCCTGGCAGGTGCCATCGAGGGGGGCGACCTCCTGGCGGCGACCGCATACCTCGGCCTTCTAGCAGTTGTGTTCGCGGCTCTCCTGCATCATGCGGGGCGGATGCTGGTAGGCGAGGCCCCGGGCATCGAGCGCGGAGAGGTCGGCCGCTGGCGCCCGGTGATCATGGCCACCCTGCTGGTCGCCGTGGCGGTACTGGGACTGTACATGCCTGACGTGCTGGAAGAGGCCCTGGAGCGCATGGTCGCGCTACTCACCGGAGGGATGTCATGAGCTTCATGGAAGAGATGGGTCGCATGCTCTCCTCGATGACGGAGGGCCTGGACTGCCATGGGGACCTGCTACGCATCACGGTGAAGAGAGACCGGTTCGCCGATGTGGTCGCCAGCCTGCACCAGGCCGGTGGACGGCTGGTGAGCCTTCACGCAGCCGACGAACGCGAACGCACCGGGTCGTTCTCGCTGTACGCCATCCTGGACATCGGAGGCCGTTTGGCCGAGGTCATGGGGCACGTGCCGGAAGACGCGTTCCCGTCGCTGGTCCCCAGACTCCATGCGGCCAACTGGTACGAGAGGGAGATACAGGACATGTTCGGGCTCAGACCGTCGGGACATCCTGACCCCAGGCCGCTGGTGCTGTACGACGATTGGCCCCAAGGCGCGTTCCCTCTCCGCAAGGACTTCGATCCCTCGGCCAAGGTGCCGCGGGTCCCCGGGGAATACCGATTCCGCCGGCTCGAGGGGGAAGGCGTCTACGAGATCCCAGTGGGGCCGGTGCACGCTGGCGTCATAGAGCCAGGTCACTTTCGTTTCTCTGTCGCCGGGGAACCCATCATGGCATTGGAGATCCGTCTGGGCTACGTGCACAGGGGGGTGGAGAAGCTCTCAGAGAGCACGTCCTACCGCAAGGGAGTGTTCCTGTCCGAGAGGATATCGGGGGACTCCTCGGTGGCGCACTCCACCGCCTACTGTCAGGCCGTGGAGCGACTGTCCGGGACCGAGACGCCGGAAAGGGCGGAGTACATACGCACCGTGTTGCTAGAGCTGGAACGGCTGTACAATCATATGGGCGACATATCAGGCATCGCCCTGGACACGGCCTTCGCCGTACCGGCCGCCGACGGCTATGTTCTCAGGGAGAACATTCTGGACCTCAATGAACGGCTGACAGGCTCCCGCCTGCTCCGTTCGGTCAACACGATCGGTGGCGTCAACCGGGACATCGGCCGGGACGACGCGGCCAAGTTGCTCTCTCGCCTGGTGGACCTGCGGCTACGGTTCGATCGACTGGCGACCACCATGCTCTCCTCCGCCACCATGCTCGACCGCGTCGAGGGGACGGGGAGATTGAGCCCAGAGAACGCACGGATGCTTGGCTGCGTCGGGCCGATAGCTCGGGCGAGCGGAATGGACATGGACACCAGGAGGGACCATCCTTACGCTGCCTACCGAGACATGTCGTTCCGCGTACCGGTCCAAGGTTCTGGCGACGTGTACGCAAGGACCCTCGTGAGGATCGACGAGATCAGGGAATCGTTCGCCATAATCGAGCAGGCCCTGGACGGCATGCCTGGCGGACCCATACGTACCGAGGTCAAGGAGGTCCCGGCCGGAGGGACGGCGCTCAGCCTGGTGGAGGCGCCGCGCGGAGAGCTGATGCACTGGATGATCGGCGGGGAGGACGCACCGTTCCGCCACAAGGTCCGAGACCCAAGCTTCTGTAACTGGCTGGGCATGGAGATGGCGGTGCGGGAAAACATCGTGCCGGACTTTCCGTTGATCAACAAGAGCTTCAGCCTGTCATATGCTGGAAACGATCTATGAGGAAAGATGATGCTTGAACTGCTGAGACGAGTGTTGGGAAAAGGATGTAGGACGATACGGTATCCCCATGAGGCCTTCATGCCGCCCTCCGCTTCCATGGGGCGTCCGGAGGTCGATCTTGACGGCTGCGATATGTGCGGTCGGTGCGCCTCTGCATGCCCCTCCAGTTCGCTGACGCTCATCGACGAGGGGATACAGCTGGACCTCTCGTCATGCATATTCTGCGGGGAATGCGCCCGCATCTGCCCAGACCACATCACCATGGGAAAGGAGTTCGAACTGGCCGCAAAGAGCAGAGATGGATTGAAGGTGGTGTTCGCCCGTGGATGAGGCCACCGAACGACTGGGTGAGCAACTGAGGGACCGCATCGTCCGGTTGTTCGGACGCTCCCTGGCCATACGGGAGGTGGACGCTGGGTCCTGCAACGGATGCGAGGTGGAGGTCAACGCCCTCACCAATGCCGTTCATGATATCGAACGGTTCGGCATGCACATAGTCGCATCGCCTCGCCACGCTGACATGCTTCTCGTCACCGGAGCGGTCGCTCGGAACATGGAGATGCCCCTGGTCAAGACGTATCAGGCCATGCCCTCCCCGAAGATGGTGGTGGCCATGGGCTCTTGCGCCGCTTCCGGTGGCCTGTTCGCACCGTCATATGCGGTGGTGGGCGCCGTCGACAGCATCCTCCCGGTCGACGCGTACATACCCGGCTGTCCGCCCCGGCCGCAGGCCATAATCCATGGCATGATGGTGGCCTTGGACCGATGGGAGCGGCGCTCCCGCTAGGGCTCAGCGGATCACGATGACGCTGCAGCGGGAGTTCCTGACCACGTGCTCCGATACGCTCCCCATCAGGACGCGGTCCAGGGTGCTCTTTCCCGATGTGCCTACGATGATCGCCCCGGCGCGGATGCGCTCGGCGGCGGACAGGACGGACTCGTAGACGTTGCCCCCTTCAAGGAGCGTTATGGCCTCCACACCGCTTTCGGCGGCAAGGGACTTCAGCTCATCCAGCCTCTTCATCCCCATATCTATAGCGGCCTGCTTATCTCCTTCATCGTTGCCGCTCACCACGTATATCATGTAAAGCCGGGACGAGGCCAGACCGGCAAGCTCGATGGCGTACTGCGCGGCCTTCATCGAATGCGGCTTTCCATCGGTTGCCAGGAGAAGGTTCCTCCCCCGGATGAGCCCCCCACCTTCATTTCCAACCATCGTATCTTCATCGGTCACTGGATTAATGAATGTTCTCGGCCGACGGCGGAAACCGCCATGGCAAGATAAAACTATACAAGACACACTATCGTATTGACATGGTCGCCGCAGAGGTCGCCATCGTACTGCTCATCCTGGGTCCCCTGGCGGGAGCGGTCGCCAGCCTGGTCGCGGGCCCGCGGAGGGTCCAGGGCTACATAGTGGGAGCTACCGGCGCGGTAACGGCCATCGCTTCCCTTGTACTGTTCATGGAGGTGGCTGGCCAGGGCTTCAGGGCCATCACCCTTCTCATGCCCGGGGGGATAGTACCGCCGGCGGAGGTGCTGGGCGCCGCTCTGGCACTGACGTTCCTCTACCTGGGCTGGAGGACACGCAGCGCCCTTGTAGCATCGTTCTCCGTAGGCCAGCTGGCATTGGTGGGGGCCATCGCCTTCGCCCCGGCGTCGGGGGAGGGGCTGCTACTTATCGACACCTTCGCCCTTGTCCTGATCCTGATAACATCGACGATCGGTTCCCTCATAGCCGTGTACTCGGTCACGCATATGAGGGACGATCCGCGGAGGGCCATCTTCCTCGCCACCATATTGGCGTTCCTTGGCGTGATGAATGCAGCAGTCGTTAGCAACGACCTGCGATGGTTCGATGTGTTCTGGAGCGCCACCACCCTATTCTCGTTCCTGCTCATCGGCCATACCCGGACAGATGAGGCCAAGAGCGCGGCGAGACTGGCGCTCATCATAAACACAGGGGGCGGACTGGCCCTGCTGGCAGGGGCAAGGCTCATGCAGCACTACTATGGCACCTATCAGCTGATCGACATCCCCGTAGGTGGCCTGACCGGCATGGCGCTGATGCCCCTGGCCCTGATGTCGATAGCTGCGTTCACAAAATCTGCGCAGCTGCCGTTCCAGTCCTGGCTACTGGGCGCCATGGTCGCCCCCACGCCGGTATCGGCCTTGCTGCATTCGTCGACCATGGTGAACCTCGGAGCTTTCCTGGTTCTGCGCATCACCTCATCTTTCCAGGGCGAACCGGCCTTCTCCGCGGTCATCGCCCTCGTCGGCGGCCTGTCATTCCTTGCCACATCCCTACTGGCGATGACGCAGAGCAACGCCAAGCGCGTACTTGCGTACTCCACCATAGGTAACCTGGGCCTCATATTCATGTGCGCCGGCGTCGGGACCCCTCTGGCTCTGGCCGCGGGCATGGTGCTTCTCCTGTATCACGCGATCTCCAAGGCGCTTCTGTTCCTGTCGGTGGGAGTGGTCAAGGAGGAGAAGGATTCGGAAGACATCGAGGACATGTACGGGCTGAGGAGGGATCTGCCGCTGGTAACCCTGTCCATCTTCATCGGCATAGCCACGCTGGTTCTCCCCCCTTCGGCATGTTCGTTTCGAAGTGGTTCATCAGCGAGGCCGCCGTCGCCTTCCCCGCGTTAGCCTTCCTTCTTGCAGTCGGCTTCGCTTCCATCGTGGTCTACTACTTCAAGTGGCTGGGCATCCTGCTGACCTCGTCGACCGGCCCGCGCCGCCCCCTCAGGAAGGACATCTCGAACAGGGCATACCAGTGGGAACTGGCGGCCTTGAGCGCGGGGGCGGTGGCGGTCTCGGCGCTCATAGGTCCGATAACCAACTATCTGGTCGCACCCTTCGTGGCCAGGGAGTTCCACCTCCCCGGCCTGACCAGCTCCCTGTCCCTGTTCACCGCCGAGGGGGAGGTTCAGGCCTTCCTGATACTGTTCCTGGTCGCATTGGTGGTGCTAGCGTTCAGACTGCTCAGGCGACCTAGGGGCAGGGTCACCGTGGCCTATGGCGGAGGGGAGGTGGTAAGCTTCCAGGCCGGAGGAGCATATCACCTGTCGGAAGAATGGGTCAACCAGGCTACGCGCATCGAGAACGCGGTGGGCATCGTGCTTATCGCCATGCTCTTGATCGTCCCAATGGTCCTGGAGGTGCTGTGATGGTCCTTCTGGCGATCGCCATATTCATCATCGGCCCCCTGCTGGTGGGGTTGAGCATGGGGCTGGACCGCAGGATCACCGCCCGTTTGCAGAATCGCCGGGGGCCGCCCCTGCTTCAGCCTTTCTATGACATCGCCAAGCTGTTCAGCAAGAGGCCCCTTGTGCTGGGCGACCTGCAAGGAATGTTCGCGGTGTTCTGCCTGGCATTCCAGGCGGCGGCCTTCGGGCTGTTCGCGCTGGGAGGGGATCTGGTCGTGGCCTTCTTCATCAGCAGCATGGGCGCGGTCTTCCTGGTCCTTGGAGCATACTCAACGCCGTCGCCGTACTCCCACCTGGGTGCGAACCGCGAGCTGCTTGCCCTTCTAGCATATGAGCCAGTTCTGTTCCTGGTGATCATAGCGGTGGGAGTCAACGGCTCGTTTCTGGCTGGCGAGGTGTCCCGAGACCTCCTTGGCCGCATTCCCCTGGCCCTCCTGGCCCTCGTGCCGGTACTTGTCATCCTGCTGGAGAAATCCCCATACGACATCCCCGCGGCCCATCAGGAACTGGCTACCGGACCCTATGTGGAGTACTCCGGCCCCTACCTTGCGGTGCTGGAACTTGGTAGGTGGTATCAGCTGGCGTTCGTATATGGCATCGCCACGCTCTTCGTATGGGGGGACAGTGCCATCACCGACGTGGCGTTCAAGTTGATCCTGCCCTTCGCCTTGCTGTTCGCCGCCATAGTGATAGATAACATCACCGCCCGCCTGACCAGAAGGAGGATGGTGTCGTTCATGCTCACAGCGGGGGTGGGACTGATCGCCGTAAACCTCGTCGTATCATACTTGACCGGAGTGATCTGATGGGACTGTTGGACAGGATCGGGGCGAGATCGCCGTGGATATTGCACTTCGACACCGGTTCGTGCAATGGATGCGACCTGGAGGTATGGGCACTGCTAACGCCGAGATACGACGTGGAGCGCTTCGGCGGTGTCAACCGGGCTAACCCCAAACAGGCCGATATATTGCTGATAACCGGACCGGTAACGAAGAAGTGCGAGGACCGGCTTCGTAACCTGTACGAACAAGTGCCGGAGCCAAAGCTGGTGATGGCCTGCGGAAACTGCGCCAGCACCGGGGCGCCGTTCCATAATTGCTACAATGTCTGCCAAGGCGTCGACAAGGTCATACCTGTCGATGTGTACGTGCCAGGCTGTGCCGCCCGTCCAGAGGCCTTGATAGACGGCCTCATCAAGGCGCTCTCGATGTGGGAGGAGAAAGCCCGGGCCGCCAGAGAGGTGAAGGGATGAGCGAAGGTAATGGCGGGAAGCCCCATCAGGACATACGCGGCATGGCGTATCAGATGAGGGCAAGCGGCGCGAGATTGATAACGATCGTCGGAGTGGACCGTGGGGACGGGACCATCGAACTCATCTATCTGTTCGACAGGAACGGGGACGTGGAGGACCGGCGCTTCGTGGTCGAGGCAGAGGAGGAGGTGGACAGCATATCGGACATATACGCCGGGGCCACCAACATGGAGAGGGAGAACATGGACCTGCTGGGGATGAGGTTCAAGGGCCTGGAGCCCGGCCTACTGCTCGTTCCGGGCAAGAGCGTCAAGGCGCCGTTGCGCAAACGGTCGGAGGAGGGGACATGAGCAGAACGACCATCATCCCAATAGGACCGCAGCATCCCGCTTTCCTGGAGCCGCTCAACGTCAGTCTGGAGCTGAAGGAGGAGCGAGTGGTGGGGGCGACGCTCAATCTTGGCTACAACCATCGTGGGATGGAGCACGCGCTGTCTCTCGACTACAAGAAGTCACAGTATCTGGTGGAGAGGGTGTGCGGGATATGCTCGAACCATCATTCCGCAGCCTACTGTCAGACGGTCGAGGCCATCTATGGTGTGGAGGTCCCCGAAAGGGCCCGCATCATTCGGACCATCACCATGGAGTGCCAGCGGATCACATCCCATCTCCTTGCGCTGGGACACATCGCCGAGGTGGTAGGATACGAGAACCTGTTCATGCAATGCTTCAGGGAAAGAGAGCTGGTCATGCGCCTGGTCAACGAGATCACCGGGAACAGGGTGCACTATAGCACCAACGTCATCGGGGGCGTGAAGAGGGACATCGACGCGGCCATGGAGAGGCGCATCGAAGACGTGATGAGCGATCTCCGTCCCCGGCTGGAGGAGCTGCATGCCATCTTCTCCCGGGACAGCACCTTTGTGAAGAGGACCAAGGGGATCGGCAAGCTCACGCGAGAGCAGGCGATCGACTGGTGCGTGGTCGGACCTGTTGCCAGGGCGTCAGGGGTGGCGCAGGACGTGAGAGAGGACGGCTTCGCCGCCTATGACAGGGTGAGATTGAGGCCAGTGGTAAGGGAGGAGGGCGACTGCTACGCCCGCACCATGGTCAGGATGGATGAATGCCTGCGATCGGTGGACCTGATCGAGGAGTGCCTCCCGCTGCTCAAGGAAGGCTCGGTGGTCCTGAGCGTCAAGGGACATCCAAGCGGAGAAGGCATCAGCCGGGTGGAGGCTCCGCGCGGAGAACTGATGTACTATGTAAAGGCCATAGGGAAGTTGCAGCTGGACCGGGTCAAGATCCGTACGCCCGCCTTCGTCAACGTGCCTGCCGTCCAGGCCATGTTGCCTGGCGCCCGGCTTGCCGATGTGCCCGTGATCACGGTGTCGTTGGACCCCTGCATATGCTGCACGGACCGGTGATGACATGTCGATGCTGACATCCTCCTTCCGCAATCTGTTCCGTCGCCCTTTCACGACATCCTATCCGAAGGGCGGTGCGGACCTTCCCGACACCAATCGCGGACGCGTACTGTGGGACATGAGCAGATGCATCTTCTGCCGCCGTTGTGAACGAAGCTGCCCAACGATCGCCATCATCACCGACAAGGAGGCAAAGACCCAGACGATAATACGGAATCGATGCATAGCCTGCAACACATGCGTGGAGGTCTGTCCGACCCAGACCATAAGCATGGTGCCTGAATATTCCGCCCCCGATACGGCTCCCACCGTTCATGTGTTCTCGGTCGATCTCCCTGCTCACCAGTATCGCGTCGAACACCTCCCGCGCGGTGAGGGGAGGCCGCCATCCTGACGGGCGGGGCTATGTTGGATGCATATGCAGCGTGGTGAAGTCTTATAGATTGTCCGCTCCCCTCTTTCGAACGACTGGAGGAGGAACCATGGAAAGGCGGTTATCCATCGAGGCGGATGTCCAGGATCTTGACAGGCTCTCTCTGGAGGAGTTGCTCAGGACCACCGAGAAGGTAGTGGTCGTGGAGTTCTATCTTACAAATTGCCCTACCTGCCAGCAACTTGCCTCCACGCTTGAGGAGCTATCGAGGGAGCTGAAGGAGGAGGCGGTGTTCACCAAGGTGAACGCGGAGGAGAACCTTGACCTCGCGCTGCAGCGCGGCGTCATGGTGACGCCCACCATCCAGCTGTTCTGCGGACAACGGTTCCTGGGGGAGATAGTGGGCGACACGAACGCGACCATCATACGGAACACTGTCCGGGACGTGATCCGTCACCGCTCTTGCCCGTCACCCGGAGGAAGGATCGACTACGAGCCGGACGGATACGGCTGAGCAGGCAGGACAGGTTCCCTTCGCGCATGCCGCAAAGGCTTAACAATGGCGGGGTGCCTAGTTCCGTGGCGTGGCTGACTGGACGCAGCAAGGTCGTCCCGACTACCGCGCCCGGCGCTACCTCTCTGCCGTGGAAGCCGCGAGGTTCCTTGGGACCACAGTGGATGAAGTCCATCGTCTGGTTCGTGAGAAGAAGATCCCGGTGCAGATAGCATCCAGCGGGCAGCAGCGGTTCGAGCTTGCCGATCTGAGGCCCCTTGCGTCGGATGGAACGACGGCCATGCCGCCACGATGCTCGAGGCTGTCCGTCGGAGGCACGGTACAGGATGTGATATGTGCCGACGCCTCTTCCATGAGGGAGGTCGACGACGAGAGCGTGCACCTTGTGGTGACATCACCTCCCTATTTCAACGCCAAGATGTACTCGTCCCCGCCCGTGGACGGAGACCTTGGCAACGTTCATTCCATGGATGAATGGTTCCAGCGGATAGCCGTCGTTTGGAGAGAGGTCTTCCGCGTGCTTCAGCCAGGACGGAGGGCCTTCATAAACCTTATGAACCTGCCCGTGCGTCTGGACGGCGGAGCGTACAGGACCCTGAACCTTGTCGGGAGGACGATAGACCTATGCGAAGACATAGGGTTCATCTTCAAGCGCGACATCGTGTGGCACAAGACCAACGGGGTACGTGCGCCCCTAGGCACCTATCCATATCCCGGAGGGATCCTTCTCAACAACATGCACGAGTTCATCCTGGAGCTGGAGAAGCCCACGATGGGGCGGGTGAACAAGTACGCTCATGTCTCTCTCGAGGACCGAGAGGCCTCCCGCCTAGACAGGGATTTCTGGTTGAGCTTGAAGAACTCAGACATCTGGCAGATGTCCCCCGAGGGGAGCGGGGACCGGCGCTCCCACGTGGCTCCGTTCCCCATCGAGCTGCCGTCCCGCCTCATCCGAGCGTTCAGCTACAGACGCGAGAAGGTGCTCGACCCCTTCTGCGGGAGCGGAACGACCCTGGTGGCGGCGGCCCGTCTGGGACGCAACGGCATCGGATATGAGATAGTCCCCAGCATCGCTGCCCAGGCGATCGAGCGTCTGATCCATGAGGCGGAGGATGGCGATCGAACGGATGACGTTGGATGGAGGTGACATACCAATGTGCGGCCACGGCGAGAAAGGCCGCGGTACTGCTCGTGCGATCCGCGTCCGTAGGAGCGAAAAGGATTATCCCTGTGATGGGAGGATAAGCATCGATGCAACCCCTGTCTCGATACCTGCAGATCGTCAGCGGTGCCGCCAGACCGCGCTATCTCGCTGCAAGGTCGATAGGAGTGGATGTCCCTTCCTCCCTTGAGGGGCGGTGGAAGGAGCATTCGGCAGCGGTCAAGCGCTCCCGCACCTTATCCGATGATGCCATCTCTCCCATGGCCCCGTCGTTGCTGGACCTCAAGGCCTCCCTTGCCCGGTCGCACATGAACTCGTGCTCCCTATGCCCGTGGAGGTGCGGTGCGGACCGTGAATCCGGCCGTCGGGGAAGGTGCGGCGTCACGCGCCCAAGGGTCGTCAGCGCCTTCACGCATCTTGGGGAGGAGGCGCCTCTGGTGCCATCGTACACGGTGTTCTTCGCTGGCTGCAACCTCCGCTGCGCGTTCTGTCAGAACTATGACCTGAGCACCATGCCCGATCGCGGAGCGGAGCCGTCGGCAGAGGAGCTTGCGAAGGACCTCGACGCCATCGCCGAAAGGAAAGGGATCAAGAACATCAACTGGGTGGGCGGAGACCCCATCCCGGCGCTGCCGTACGTCTTGGAGGTATTGCGCATGATGGAGGCGGACATAGCCCAGATATGGAATTCCAACATGTATCTCGAGGAGAGCTCCATGCATCTGCTGGACGGCGTGATCGATGTATACCTTACCGACCTGAAGTTCGGAAATGACGATTGTGCGAGGCGTTTGTGCGGCGCGCCGGACTATTCGGCGGTGGTGCGCCGTAACCATATCATCGCAGCGGCGCAGGGCGAGGTGCTGGTGCGACATCTCCAGCTCCCGGGACACCTGGAGTGCTGCACCCTGCCGCTCATCGACTGGCTGGCCGAGAATCTGCCCGGTGCGGCCGTCAACCTCATGGACCAGTATCGGCCCGAGCATCGGGCGTATGAGCATCCCGAGCTGCACCGGCCTCTTTCCCGCGAGGAGCACATGAGGGCTCTGGAGCATGCTCGTGATCGAGGGCTCTTCCTTATCTAATGGTTAAATAACGCCGCCTCAGATTCCAACCCATGACCGTCTGGAAAGGCTCTCCGTGGATCTTCCAGCTGGAGAGGGACCGCCCAGCCACGGTGCTCGAGGACAACGAGTCGGCCGATACGATCGTGATAGGGGGCGGCATCGCCGGCCTCGCCACGGCCTTCTATGTACTGAGGGACACCGACCGGGAGGTCGTGCTGCTGGAGGCGGACCTGGTCGCTCACGGGGCGACCGGCCACAACGCCGGTCAGGCCGTCGCCGCCATGGAAAGAAGGTTCGACGATATCGCCGGTGAGCTGGGCGAGGAGAAGGTAGCCCAGGGATACCGGGAGATCCAGTCTGGATGGGAGCGTCTGGAGGAGGTGCTGGAGAGCACGGGCAGACATGGGGACCTGCTGCGCGTGAGAGGGGTCGCGGCGACAGACTCGCCGGAGACCGCTCACTCACTCATCAAGGAGATGGAGAGGTGGAAGGCCGTCGGGGCGGCCCGGACGGAGGTCGCGGTGGTCAAGGAAATGACTGGCCCGGTTGAAGGGGCGATGGAGGTGGACGCCGATCGCCTGGCAGATCTTCTGGGTACCATCGACAGGCGGTATGTCGCCGCACTGTGCGCCCCGTCAGGGGTGCTCAACGCCACCCTCTTGACGGAGGCCATGGCCGAGCACCTTCTTTCCACATACCCGGACCGGTTCCGGATATATGAGAAAAGCCGGGTGAGAAGGCTCCGCCTGGGGGATGAGGTAGCGGCCTCCACCGAGCGTGGCACTGTGATCGCCGACAACGTCGTCCTGTGCACCAATGGATATCTGGGAATGGGGATCGAGGCCTGTCAGGTGCCCGTATAGGTCGGAAACGTGAGGGGAGTGGTGGCCTTCATGGTAGGAAGGTTCGGGGACGGCCGCCCTGGAACCGCCGCGTTCTTCCGCGGCGCCGAGAACAACTATTACTACATGACCAGGAGGCCGTACTCCGGACGCCAACTGGTCACCCTCGGAGGGCCTGAGCGGGAGCTCTCGCCGGGAGAGAGGTATGATGCAGGACGGGACTACGGTCCAGACGCATATCAGAGGATCGACGCCTTTGCCAGGGAGACGCTGGAAGGCTATGATGAGCGGGACATGGAATGGACCGGGCTGATGGGATACACATCGGACGGCATCAGGCTTGTCGGTCCTGACCCTGGCAATCCCAGCCTGTTGTACAACCTCGGGTGCAACGGCATCGGCCTCCTTGCCTCCCTGGCAGGGGGGTGGAAGGTGGCGCAGCAGATGCGCGGTGCCCTATTCCCGCCCTCGATGTTCGACCCAGCCCGCCTTGCCAGGGACCGTATCGTGCGGCTAGTGTGATCCAAACGACGACCCCTGTCAGCGCGCGAGGGGCCGTGATATGGCGGTCGATGGTGAGGGAGGGTAGCGACGACGCTATCACCATCTTCCCATGTACCGCCTCCATAGCAAAGAGGACGCCACGGTCGCGACGATCAATGAGATGATGAACACGGCCACGTTCTGATATCCCGACAGGCCGTCGGCGAAGAAGTACAGCCATATGATGATCAGGGCCGCCCACGCGCTCCAAAGCGCAGTGGTGGCGATGATCCGGCCTCGAATGGTCCGGAACTCCCGCGCCTCCGCCATCTGAGGAGCATACCGCATCCCGATGCTCATGCCATAGGTGACCCATAGGGCGCCCAGAAGGGCGGCCGCCACTACCAGCGAGAGGAATATGATGGCAATGTTCCGGTATATGCTAAGCTCGTCGGCAGCGAAGAACAGCCATAATAGGAAGAACGCCAGCCAGCCGATGCAGATGATGGCAGATGCATAAGCCCTATACTTCATACCGTCAGCAGGACGCTCCTCGCCTTCGATCCATATTATCTCCTCTACCCTATCTTCTCTCCAAGGTGCCATCTTCCCTGCTCCAGCGCTTCAATCCGCCCTCTAGGATGCTGATGTCCTTGAACCCTGCCTTGGCGAGGAAATCGGCCACTCTCATGCTCCTGCGTCCTGAAGCGCAGTACAGCACGATCCTCATCGAAGGGTCCAATTCCTGCCACCGGTGGTCGATCTCGGATATGGGCATGAGGATCGACAGCGGTATATGCTCCGACTCGAACTCTTGGCGCTCTCTAACGTCCAACAAGAGGCAGTTCCCCTCCTCTATCTCCTTCATCAATCCGCGGAGTTCCTCTGGACCGATCACCTTGAACCCTTCGCCCAAAAACTCACCTACACCGCTATGCGCTCCGTGATTATATTCAATCTTTCCCTACCCCATGATCTCGAGCTCTTTCCTCAACCGGCCAGTGGACCTGAGGGCCTCTATCTCGTTCTGCTCGGAAAGCAGCAGCACGAGCTGGTGGCCGTCCATGAACTCTGCCACGGCCTCTGCCGCGCGCCACGCGGCCTGCTCGCCGAGCTCCTTGAACGGCTCATCGAGTATCACCGGAGAACCAGGACAGTTCTCTCTGGCGAAGGCCAATGCCGATGCGAGCACGATGGTGCGATACTCCTCGATGCTTATGGAAGGCGGCCCATCGCACTGTACGCCAAGGCGTCCGCGTTCGTCGAAGATGAGGCAGGACACGGCTGGATCGCTGACCATGGACAGGTAGAGGGACGTCGCCTCCATGGACGATCGAAGGATCGCATCGCTCGCCATCCAGCCCTTCATCTGCTCCAACGCCCTTTCCCCGCCGGTCCGCTCCCCCTGCATGACCCTTCCGATCGACGCCCCGGATATGATGTTGGAGTCGATGCACGCGGATGGGAACAACTGCTCCCGTCTCTCTTCAAAGGACCCGACGGGGCGGACCGTTGGCCTTTCCATCAGGCCGACCCCCGCTACATGTGACATGGAGCGCTCCAGCACGGTGTTGTCAGCATCGGAGAACGTGAGCGATACCATGGTGTCCTCGCCTGCCTCCAACGCTTCCACGTTGATCACGTCGGGCCTTGACATCACTCCTGTAAGGCACCATGCCACTGCCTCTGCTACGCTGGACTTTCCCATGCCCGGCGGGATCTGTATGACGTCCATGCCGCCTGACAGGGGCAGCTCTATCTCCCCCCTGAAACGGCGGTAGTTGCGGATGACGATGCTGAGAACGGGCGCCATGTTACGACACTAAGCAGAGGACAGACATAATCCTTATCAACAATGCCGCAAGAATGAATATCCTGGCCAACACTAGTTTGGTCGCCGAGATGTGTCAGACCATGAATCCATCGCGAAGGACCGAGGAGCCATCCACGCCGATATCCGATGAGGTTGACGCTCCTCGAGCATATAGCATCCCCGACCCTTCCCCGCCGCCCTGGCAGCTAGCTCAGGTGGAGGAGAAGAGCGTTCCGCTCGCCATAGTCTTGGCGGTACTCGTCCCTGGCCTTGGCCACGTGTACCTCCGACGCTTCGCCCAGGGCGCGGCCATATTCATCGTGGTGGCAGCCCTTCTCCTCTTGTTCTTCCTGATCGTCACGGTCGCGGTCGCTGCGGCCATCTGGGCATGGCAGGTGTACGATGCATACCGCACGGTGAAGGAATACAATCGGGCGGTGAGGGAGAGCGGGGCAAGGCCATGGTGACGCATCCAAAGTCCGTCTCGGAAGCGTCCAATGACCTAGCAAAACTATATTATAACACCTAGCTTTGAGATGGATAGTACTTATTGGAGACGTCTTGATGGACGAGAAAAGGATCGAGGACAGACAGCTCGCTTTCTTGGTCGATGGGGACAACGCATCGGCCACTCTTATCGAGGAGATGCTGGCGGAAGCGTCCAAGTATGGATCCGTCATCATCCGCAGGGTATACGGCAATTGGACGGGAGGAGGGCAGGTCAACAATTGGAAGGCCAAATTGAAGGAGTATGCTCTCACGCCCTATCAGCAATTCCCCAACATTTCAAACCGACACGTCACAAAGAACGCCACCGATATCGCGCTCATCATCGACGCCATGGACATACTCCATGATGGCATCGTAAAGGGGTTCGTCATCGTTTCCAGTGATTCCGACTACACTTCATTGGCCATTAAGATCAGGGAGCATGGCCTGTTCGTCATCGGCATAGGCAAGAAGGATACCCACGACTCCTTCCGCCGCGCCTGCGATGTGTTCGTATCCACTGAGAACCTCGGGAAGGAGCACGACGAGGCGGACGGGACGGAGGAGAAGGAGAAGGACCGCTCCCGCGGGCAGCGCAAGCAGAGACCAGTAAGGGATGCATTGGAACTGCTGAACAGAGCGTTCGATTCGGCGGTGAACGACGATGGCAGAGCGCTCAACGGGGACATCGGTGCCGCGCTGCGCCGCCTGGATCCTGGTTTCGACACCCGTACCTATGGCAAATCATCGCTCCTCAACCTCATCGAGGAACTGGACGACGTGTTCGAGGTGGAACGCCTCGACCGTGGCGCCATCTACGTTCAGAGGAAGGGAGAGAGGGCTGAGAAGAGGCTGGAGAAAGAACAGCAGACGGAGGTCGCTCCGGGCGAATGCACCTGCGTTAAGCCCCCAGAGGATGCCCTGGACCTGCTCAAGAAAGCGTATGAGATGGCAGAGAGGTCGTCCGATGGGTGGGTCGACACCTTCAAGCTGTTCAAGACGGCACGCAAGATAGACCCGTCCTTTGACAGCACCATCTACGGCAAGGAGAAGATATCCCATCTTCTGGAAGCATTGCCGTCCCACTTCATGCTCAATCGCAAGGGGAAAAGCATGCTGGTCCGGCTGGTCGACAGTAAGGACGAGCACGAGGAAATGCCTCCGGAGGTCATAGTCTCGGCCGAGGATCCCGCCCCGGCGGAGATGGCGCCTCTGGCGCCCGAGCCTGAACTGAGGCCGATGGAAGTGGTCCGACTGGCGACCAAGGCCCTTGAGGCGACCGTGAAGGACAACGGCCGCGCGTTCCTTCCCCAGATGAGCAAGGAACTCAAGCGCATCGCTCCCGACCTGGACTTCAAGAGCCTGGGGAAGAGCGGCCTGAGGGAGTTCCTGGAAGAGTATCCGGACCTCTTCACGCTTCACAAGGAAGGCCGCAACGTTTACGTCAGTAAACGCAAGGGCCGCCGGCCCGCTCGACCGATAAGCGAACTTGTGAGATGAGTTCTCCATCTCGCATCATCCATTGCCCGCCTCTGGGCATGGTATGGGCCGGGATGCGGTCCGCGACCGCGTCACATCGTGAATCGGGCGGATGGACGTAGGAGTCGAACCGAACATCGATGCAGAACGTCCAGCCGTATCCATGATGCCGTGGGTCATCGCGTCAGGGCCGCATGACCCCGGTGAACGACGTTGAACGAATCGACATGCCACCTTGGGGCGAGCGCCCTTCGCTCAGGCTGTCCGTTCACCTCTCTTCTCCCTGACCTTCCTGGTGGCGGACAGGGCCGCTCCCACAGGTATCGTCAGGAACCACATCCAGAACCTCACCGGGACGTCGACGAGTTCGATGTCCCAGAACACCGGTGCCGCAGACAGCAGGAATATGGCCGCATCGACCAGGCGGTCATCGCGCAACTGCCTCGTCAATGCCGACCCTCCTCCCTTGGCTGCCTGGTGATATAGCGCTCCCATGATCAACCAGATGCCGCCAAGCGTCAGCCCGTACAGGGAGGAGGTGGAATCAAGGAGGCCTCCGAACCCCTGGGGATCCTCGGTGAAGGCCATGAGATTGAGGACGTATGGCTCCATCGACACGAGCAACAGAAGAAAGACGTTGAGCCAGAGCACGACGGGAGTCTCTATCCGTATGTTCTCCAGGAGTGTGGAGTAGGCAAACCACACGCTGATGAGGATGATGAAGTTGAAGGAGAACCAGAACAGGCTGTAAACGATCTCCCCCACCGTTTCATCGGCGCGGATGATGAGCGTTATGGATGAGAGGGCAAGAGCAAGACCGAACACCAGGTCGGTGAGGGACTCCATCCTAAGCTTCTGCAAGGGGCCACCGTCCCTTAATCGGTCGGGATAGTACATCAACCCTATCCATCGGGCCTAGGTCTCGGCCATCCATCGCCAATGGGGGTCGAGATGACGTTCCATACGCTCATGTGACGCGTGGCATCATTAACGAACGGCAGTCGCCCGATCGATGGTGTCGATCCAGAGGGCCCCGTCCCCTTAACGTTCCAGCTCGCCGCGTCGGCCTTCCATGATCGCCCTGAATCTCCTTACCTCTCGGTTGTGCTCAGGGATCATCCTCCTCTCCTTGTACAGGGAGAGAAGCTTGCGGTGAGCCGCCAGGTCCTCTGGCAACGATTCGACCAGCGCCTCCGCCTCGGCAAGCGCCATCATCCGAAGCCCCTTGCCCTCGTAGGCGGCGATGCGCCCGAACAGCGCCTCCGCGTTGCCAGGCCGGAATGCGAGCAGAAGGTCGTACCAACGAAGGGCCCGGTCCCATTCCCCGGCATCCAAGGATGCTTTTCCTTGGCTCGCACTTCCCTCGACGCACTCCTCCTCCGTCGGGAGATCCTCATCGATCAGCGGTAGCAGACGGCCAAGGTCGTAGCGGCCAGCCGCCGTAGCCTCTTCCAGGTGCCGTACCGACATCATGTAGTCCACCATGTCCTGGGGAGGGTCTCCCTTGCTCATCAGGCCTTCCTTGTTGAGCCTGTCCACCAGGGGGCCGTAGCGTAGGGGCCACATGCCCGGGGCCTGGACATGCCACAGGCACATCAGGAGGGCGGGGAATTCGAAAGCGAAAGAACGCCCGACAGTACCCTTCGACAACTGTACTTCAACGAACTCCTCGGCGTCAAGCAACCGCCCTTTAGCATCGACGAGGTCCTCCGGCATGGCCCCCAGTGTCGCGATCACCGAGGTTATCTCATCCACATCGATATTCAGCACGGCCTCCCTAAGGGTGTCCACCACATCGCGTGGAGGGAAGGAGCACCCCGTTTCCACGAACATGTTGTCCATGCGGTATTTCAGCGTTGCCAGGTTTATCTTGCCACCCAGAAACTCGGCCAAGGTCCGATTGAGGAGGGACAGCGATGCTGCGATCGTCCGGTCCTCGTCCTCGTGATCGAGGTCTCTGGCCTCCGACATGTACAGGTACAGCGCACGGCGGAACCTGTCCGCCAACGCCTCCTCGGAGCTCATGCCCCACCCCACGCTTACCTGGATAATTAGCTTTGCTCGCTGCCATGCGAGCGCACGTGCTTCCATGCACGATGCAGTTCAGGCCGAACCTCATCCCTCTCGTACAGCCCTGCCTGTCCGCGATCGAAGCGCTCGCGGTCCTGACCTATCGGACATACCCTGATGCACCATCCGCAAGGAGATGCATGCCGCTTCGCGAGGGACGCGTTGTATGATGTACATGCATCCTTGTCCGTGAGGCCTTCAGGATAGTCCGCATCATCTATCGCCCCCGCCGGGCACGATCGGGAGCAGCGCATGCATCTGGTGCATAGGTCCCCCCTCATGATCTCGTCAGCGGGCAGTTCCGCCATGGTGAAGATGGAGGTGAACCGCACTCTGGGCCCGTAAGAAGGCGTCAGCAGCATGTTGTTCACGCCAAAGTTGCCTAGGCCGGCAAGGTATGCGGCGTGCCGATGGGAGAAGAATGCGAAGGGATCGCTCTTCAGCACGCTGAGGGAGCCATATCCGTCACGGGGGATGTATATGGATGGATGACCGTTCCGGTCAAGGAAGCGAGCGAGGCGATAGGCGGACTGATCGAGCAGCGTGTTCACAGTCTTGTACAGTTCATGGTAATAGATGGACGGGGCGGTCTCCACGATGGGCAGGTCAACGGGGAGGCCAATGACGACCACTGAACGGACCTCGGGCCAGATCGAACGGGGTCGAAAGTCCTCGGGAACCCATGGGCTGAACGGCGCCTCGTCCCATCTCTCCGCTGGCGCGACCCCCATGAGCGGGATGTCCATCATCTCGCACTTCGCCCCAAGCCGTTCCCTAAGATCGCCGCTCATCGTGGTCATGATGGCATCACGGGGCTAAGCTAATTGCTGTCAATGGGTCTCCTGGAACGAGGTTCACTACCTCGAGGAGCTTGTCCCATTCCATGGTCGTCTCCACGCATCCATCCTTGGACGTCACCACTCCCATGGCCACCATGTCCATGCTGTCCGCCATCTCCAGGCCTTCCTTGACCTCGAGCAGGCATCCCACTCCCACGACGGCGCCGGGACGGTATTTCTTTACCATCCGTCTTACGAACGTGGAGCCAGGGACGATGAACACCTTCCGCCCCCCTTCCTCCAGCTGGTCTATGACCCTCCCGATGTCGCAGCGCATGCAGCGCTTGCATCTCAAGCCCTCTATCGTCAGGTCGGCCGGGCAGTCCGCGGAGCGAAGGCATTGAGGGAGGAAGATGGCCCTCTGCTCCATGGGGACGGCGCAGAACCGTCCATGGTTCATCTGGTTCCGCAATCGAATGGCAAAGGATGTCAGCTCCCTATCGTCCAGCCGCATCGCCTTCCACAGGGAGCGAAGGAGGCCCTCGACCACGATGAGCCCAGGTTTGACGAGCCTTGGGAGGTAAAAGCGCCCTCTCCGGATGGACACCATGGTCAGGGTGAAGATCAGCAATGCGTAAACAAGTATGATTATGGCGGCCACTAGCACGATATACCCTAGAACGAGCACTATCTGGTCCAATGAGGTCAGGGACGCCACATCACGTCATGACGGTGAGGATATATCTGCTTGTGCCCCGGCAATCGCTCATAGCATCTCGTGAGGGTCCCAGGTGGTCGTGCGCGAGTTACGCTCCAGTCCATCCAGGACGGCCATGTCCTCCGGCGACAGGACTAGGTCTAGCGAGTCCATATTCTCCTTCAACCGCTCCCTGGAGGTCGTCTTGGGGATGGCGCCGACGCCCCGGTTAAGACACCACCCGATCATCACCTGGGCAGGCGTCACGCCATTCCTAGATGCGACGTCCACGATCACAGGGTCGTCCAGCCACCTGCCCCTGGCAAGGGGACTGAACGCGACCACGGCGATGCCGTTCCGGCGGCATCTCTCCAGCACGTCGTTGCGCTGAAGGAACGGATGCATCTCCACCTGGTCCACGGCGGGAACGATCGAGCCGTGCTCCAGCACCTCGTCCAGGTGCCTGGGCATGAAGTTGCTGACGCCGATGGCGCGGGCGCCCCCCTCCTCGTATATGGACTCCAGCGCCCTCCATGTCTCCAGCCGGGGAGGCATGGGCCAGTGGATGAGATAGAGGTCGACGCTATCCATCCCAAGCATCTTCAAGCTTCTCCGGAACGCTTCCCTGGCCCTATCGTAGCCATGATCGTCGTTCCATACCTTCGTCGTGACGAAAACATCGTCCCTGTCGACGCCACTCTCCTTGATGGCCTCCCCCACCGCCCTTTCATTGCCGTAGAAGGCCGCCGTATCGATATGTCTATAGCCCAACGACAATGCATCCAACACCGCCTTCTTCGCCTGCTTTGGCTCCATCCGGTACGTTCCGAGCCCTAGCGAGGGCATGACGACGCCGTTGTTCAGTTCGATGTGCGTGTGAGGGAACATCGCAGTCGCTATGGCGCTCGATGTATTTGGCAGACTCTGGCGACAAATGAAAAAAATGGAAGGAGAAGAGGTTTTCACAGGTCGAGAGGTACACTTGTCGGCGGTTGCCCAGGCTCGGCATAGATCAGCTCGACGTCTTCAGCGCCCTCATCGAGAGGGAAGTATGCCAGGAACTGCGTCGATACACCTGGCTCAAGTTCTTGCTCCTTGAACGAGGTCAGGCTCTCGCTCACCTTCGACGTTCCCTGGTCGTATGACAGGCCTAGATGGGTGATGTTCACCGAGTGGCGGACGTTCCATTCATTGGTCATGTTGATCAGGACGACGAGGTAACTGGCATTGCCTATCGTCTTCCACTCCGCGCCAAGCGCCTTGACGGCCACCCTGCCTTCCTCCGGCACGTTCATCTCATCGGTACTGACCGGTGCAGATAGAGGCGCACCGGAATCGGCGTCGAACGCCTGGAAGGTCAGGACGAATGTGCCCGTGCGATTGAACAGCACGTTGAAGGAATCGGTGCGTTCGTCCTGCCCGTCGGAAATCCACACAAAGGTGTCAGTGCTAAGGTGGATGATGCCATGCACCAGGTGGGACTCCCACTTCGCGACATCGTTTCCGTACGACAATATCAGGCATTTGGAACCGATCCCTTCTGTCCTCTCGGCGAAGACCTTGATGACGGTACGTCCCGTCCATCCGCTGCCTGATGTCCTCAGTACGATCTCATACTCCTTGTTCCATTCGAATCGCGACCCATCCCCCTGGCCAGGATAGCTCAGCTCAAGATGCAGCTTCGCGTCCCCCTCGTCGATCCCGATCGGATGCGGGACCGTAGCGATAGGGTCCGTGAGGTTTCCCGGAACGACCGGAGGCTCGGCTTCGTCATCATTTCCCGGGAGGACATCCTCCCCCTTTCCAGGGGATATGACCACCACCCCTGCGACCAACAGCGCGGAAGCTACCGCGATAGCAATTAGAACGTTGCTCCTTTTCATTCTCCACTCCCCCTAGAGGGTAGAATGAACTTGGGAGCTCCAGATATTAAAGGTCGATTAATCAACCTCACATGATAATGATGACTGGATGGTCTAGCCGGGGGAGGCTCTTGACCGTTTCCATTTAGGTTAAATATCCGGGTAACTTTCCACTCAGCGGGTGCACATGAACGGGCTTTCCATCGAGACCGTGTTACTACAGATATTCGTTCTCTTCCTCTTCGCCAAGGTGGCCGGCATGGTCTGCGAGAGGCTCAAGGTCCCGTCGGTCATAGGTGAGATATTCGCCGGCATCATCATAGCGAACACCATCCTCTTCCAATGGCTCAGCTTGGACGTGGACCTCGGACTGTTCGAGGTACTGGCCGAGCTTGGTGTGATCTTCCTTCTGTTCGCCGTAGGTCTCGAGACGCCGTTCAGTGAGCTCCGCAAGGTAGGCGGCACGGCCATGAAGGTCGCTGTACTGGGCGTCGTACTGCCGTTCCTGGCCGGTTTCGCCATGTTCATGGCGATCGACAACAATCTGAACGAGGCGCTCTTCATCGGCGCGGCCATGGTGGCCACCAGCGTAGGGATCACCGCCAGGGTGATCAGCGACATGAACCTCACAAGGACACTGGAGTCCAGGATCATCGTGGGAGCGGCGGTGATAGACGACGTTCTCGGCATGATAGTCCTGGCGATCGTCATGGGCGTCGCCATGGGGTCGGAAGGAGGCATCCTGGACATCATACTGGTGTCTGCCGAGGCCGTCCTCTTCGTACTGATGGTTATATTCCTCGGGTCCATCCTTCTGCCTAAGCTGAGGAGGAGATATGCGGAGCAACGTGGACCTTCCAGCCCACTCCAGTGCGGGGAAAGGAAGCGCATGGCGCTGTCCCCTCTCCCGTTCGCAATAGTCGTATGCCTTGGCCTGGCGGTCCTGGCCACCGTCGCGGGCCTCGCCGCAATCATAGGTGCCTTCCTAGCCGGCATGGTGTTCGCGGAGTTCAAGGACAAATGGCCATGCGAGGAGGACTTTCACCCGATCAACCAGTTCCTGGTGCCGTTCTTCTTCCTCTATGTGGGAATGCTGGTCGATGTGTCCTCCTTCGGAGCCATCATAGTCATCGCGATAATCCTCACCCTGCTGGCCATAGTCACCAAGTGGTTCGGCTGCGGTCTGGGCTCCCTGAGCATGGGGCGCTCGTCCGCAAATATCGTGGGCGTAGGCATGGTGCCAAGGGGGGAGGTGGGTATAATCATCGCCAACATCGGTCTCAGCTATGCGTTCATCACCGAGGGCTTGTTCTCGGTGGTGGTGTTCATGTCCATGGCGACCACCATAATCGCGCCGCCCCTGCTCACATGGGCGTTCCGACGCAAGATGGATCTGGATGGTGTCTGTGGCATGCCTGAACCCTCATCGGCGGAGAACGAATAGGTAACGAATAAGGGTTATATCCTCGGGTCTATACACATAGTGCGAGGTCGCGGCCCCCTTCACTTTCAGGTCACGGTCGGGCCCGCTCATAGGTGATCATATGAACGACGCTTCTCATTCCAGCGTAGCGCAGCGAGACCCCGGCAGCAAGGGCCAGGAACGGCCGGCCAGCGGTGCGGTATCGCCCCTCCAGAGCCTGCGGTTCGAGCATCTCGGGGAGTCTGACCCAGAGATGTATTCCATACTCACGTCATCGCAGGGAATGGAAGGCATCAGGCAGCAACTGTTCCACATGCTCTTTGAGAGGGAGATGGCGCTATTCTCCTATGATTGTGAGATGGAGAGCATGGAGCGGGCCAATGCCCTCCAATGCATACGTATTTTGAAGAACATCTTCTCTCGACGAAACGAAAGGCGGTCAGGTCACAGCACGTTGTACTATCTGATCGAGATGGCAAGAGATGGATCGGAAGAGATCCCCAAGGATAGGAGAGCATTGTTCATGGAGATATACATGCTGTCCCGTGGCTCGCTCGGCAAGGCCGATATCCCGATCGACTCTGCCCCCAACTTCCTTGAATATGATGGTAGGGAGGGGGCTCGGGTCCGCTCTGATTTCCTCGACATGATGGCTGAACGCTGTGAGAGCCAAATGAACTCCTATCTTTCGGGACTCGATCCAGAGGTCGTGGAGAGGAGGGTGGACGCCAGGCGGCGCATTCTCGATCTGCTCGGAGGGAGCATGGACGACTGGAACGACTTCCAGTGGCAGCGACGCAACGTCTTCACCGATTCAGCGTCCATCTCGGAGATCGTAGATCTGACGGAGGATGAGGTGAAGGCCATCGACCTGGCCGTGGAGAACCGTCTACCGTTCGGCATCACCCCATATTACCTGTCCCTCTTCGACCGCGACTCCTCTCGCCGATGGGACCATGCAGTGAGGGCACAAGTGATCCCCCCGCTCAGTTACGTAAACTCCATCATCAGTCCCAGGGTGCAGAGCCCCCAGGACCTTGACTTCATGAAGGAGGGCCAGACCTCACCGGTGGACCTGGTCACCAGGCGATACCCGATGATCGCCATCCTCAAGCCGTACAACACATGCGCTCAGATCTGCGTATACTGCCAGAGGAACTGGGAGATAGACAACGTCACTCGCGCAGAGAACGCGCTAGCCTCTGACGAACAGATCGAAAGGGCGTTGCAATGGTTCCGGGAGCATCCGAAGGTGACGGAGGTGCTCATCACTGGAGGGGACCCGGCCTTGATGGACGACGATGTGCTTGTTGAGCTCCTTCAGAAGGTCTCAGACATCAAGCACGTCAGCCGTATACGGATAGGCACGAGACTTCCGGTCGTCCTCCCGATGAGGTTCACGGACAGGTTCGTGACCACGATCGGCCGGTTCCACCGCCCGCCTGGTCAGGACCTATGCCTGGTCACACACTTCGAGCACCCTTACGAGATAACGCCGGAAGCTGTGGAGGTAGTGCAGAAGCTCCGCATGCAAGGGCTGGCGGTGTATAACCAGCAAGTGTTCACCATAGAGAACAGCAGGAGATTCGAGACGGCCGCCACCCGTATGCTGCTGAAGCAGATAGGCGTCGACCCTTACTACACGTTCAATACGAAGGGGAAGGAGGAGACCAGCTTCTACCGTGTCCCGATCGCTCGCCTGATGCAGGAGCGCAAGGAGGAAGCACGTCTGCTTCCTGGCCTGTCCCGCACCGACGAACCAGTGTTCAACATCCCTGCCCTGGGCAAGAACCACCTGCGAGCATGGCAGAACCATGACCTGATCATGATATCCCCCCTCGGGGAGAGGATATATGAGTTCCATCCCTGGGAGAAGAACATCACAACCGCGCCGACCTATGTCTACACCGACGTGCCGATCCTGAACTATCTGGAGAGATTGCACGAAAGGGGAGAGGACGTTGAAGAGTACCGCAGCATCTGGTACTACTTCTGATGATGGTGCCTGACATCTGCGGTCCGGCGATATCGGAGCAGCTCCCTCCAGAACACCGGTGTCATCAGAGCGAACACCGTCAGGAACTCCAGCCTGCCCGCCCACATGCCGAAGATCAGGACGATCTTTGCAAGGTCAGGCATGCTGCCGTACGTGCCGAGGGGGCCGAGCTCTCCGATCGCAGGGCCTGCGTTGGATATGGTGGAAATGGCCGCAGTTATGGCCTGGGAGGTCTCGATGCCCATGAGGATAAGGGCGGCGGAGACCACCACCATGGTGCTCAGATAGCATAGGACGACGGCCATCACCGAGGAGAACACACTCTCCGTCAGCGTTCTTCCGTCCAATTTTATGCTGAATATGGCCCTGGGGTGAACGGTCTTGTAGATGGCGGTGGAGATGAACTTCTTCAGAAGGATGATGCGGACCACCTTCAGGCCTCCGGCGGTGGATCCAGAGCTTCCTCCTATCACGACCAGAATGAAGATCACGAAGGCCAACGCACCGCCCCACAACGAGTAGTCCGTGGTGGCGAAGCCCGTGGACGTCATCAGACTGATCATGTGGAAGGTGGAGTCGGTGATGACCTCGAATACATCGGTGTAGGGGTTGCCCCACAGCAGGAACACCCCTGCCAGGCTGGCAAGGGCCAATATGATGGCGTAAGTGCGGAACTCAGCATTATGCCAGTAGGACTTCAGGTCGCGACCTCTAAGCGCCTGGAAGTGCAGATAGAAGTTGGTTCCAGATAGGAACATGAAGATGATGACTATCCATTCCACGCCGAGATTGTTGTAGAACGCGATGCTGTCGGTATGTGGCGAGAAGCCGCCGGTGGACAGTGTGGAGAACATCACGGTGAACGAATCATACACGCCGATGCCGGTCAGGAGCAGTAGGAGGAACTGCAGGGCAGATAGGCCGATGTAGATGTAGTGGAACTTCATCGACTCTTCCTGGATGCGTCGGGAGAAGTGTTGCACGTCCATGCCGGCGAACTCCTTGCGGGCCAGGCTGCGGCCGGCCACCCCCAGCAATGGAAAGATGGTGATGAACACAAGAATGATGCCGGCGCCACCCAGCCATTGGGTCATGCTTCTCCAGAAAAGCAGGCTCTTTGGCCACGACTCTATGTTCAGCATTATGGTGGCACCCGTCGTGGTGAAGCCGCTCATGGTCTCGAACAGGGCGTCCACCATGTTCATGCCGTAGATGACGTAGGGGATGGCACCAAAGACCATCACCATGAGCCAGGCATTGGTGACCACGAACAGCGCCTCTGTGGGCCGGGTCGTGTCGGCCGGTCGGAAGCGTAACAGGAGCGGGATCCCAAGAAGGGCTGTGAGAAGTATGGGATATATCCATGGCCGCATGTCATCGCCATAGACGTAGGCCACTGCCAGAGGGGCGAGCATGGATATGGATAGGAACAGGAACAGGATACCGAACAGATAGGCAACCGTGTTCCCGCGGCGAGAGATCTTCTCCTGGATGAAGTAATGGTTCAGACCCATGCTGTGGAACATGTGCCTGATCGCCCTGCTTACCCTGTTCCTTCGCTCTCTCATCATGGGATGCGCTCTCACGGGCTCAACGGTATTCTGGTATTGAACAGCCTCTCCAGCACTCCGCTGTCAGAGCGGTCGGCATATAACAGGACGGTGTCTCCTTCGAGGATGCGGACGTTCGGCTCAGGTATTATCGCCCCCTCCTTGGTCAGCACCATGGCGATGACCGATTTGGGAGGCATGTCTATGTCCATTATGAGCTCGTCACGGACGCGGCTGTGACGGCCGACATCGACGCTTATCAGCTCCTTCTGGAAGCCTTCCATGATTATCAGGACGTCATGACCGAGGACCGTCTGCTTGACTATGGCGTTGGCCACCACCTCATAGAAGCTGATGGCCGAATCGATGCCCACCATCTGGAAGATCTCTTTGTAATCCGGGTTGGAGAACGATGTTATGGTCTTCGAAACCCCTAGATGCTTCCCGACCAGCCCGGCCAACAGGTCGCTCTCCTCGTTGCCGGTGGCGCACACCATCACATCCGTCATGCCCACGTTCTCGTTCCTAAGGACAAGAGGGTCCGCCCCGTCGTCATTGATGATTATGGTGCGGCTAAAACGCTGAGTCAGCTCTCGGCAGCGTTCCTCGTCCTCCTCGATGAGCCTTATGGAGACGTGTTCCAGCTCCTCCAGCATCGATACCAGGTACTGCGCGACCACTCCTCCGCCTATTATCAGGATGTCCCTTGACGACTTGGTCGTGCCAAGGAAGCTGTTGAACTCCGCGATGCCGTTCTCCTTGGCGATGACCACGAGCTCATCCCCCGTCAAGAGGACGTCGTCATCGGTGGGCGCAAAGGTCCTACCGTTTCGTTGGATGAACAGTATCTTGCAATCACCTGGGATCTGGAGATGCTTGAGGGGTATGGAGGCTATTCCCTGGAGGTTGTGACCCATCCGGAACCTCGCGATCTCCAGCCCTCTGGAAGGAATGGCGTTGTAGTCGATGACGTTCTCGAGCATCGCGATCTGCATCATCTTACGGGCCACCAGATATTCTGGGGAGATGACCTGGTCCACGTTCAGGCAACTGGAGACGAGATCCCCTTCGGTATAATCCAGGTCCCTCATCCTGGCCAGGGTGATGAGGTCCGGTCTCATCTTCTTGGCGAGCATGCAGGCGAATATGTTGGTCTCATCCCTCTCGGTCACTGCCATGAAGAGGTCCACATGGTTCCTCAGTATGCCTTGCAGGGTATGCGGGCTTGCTCCATTGGCATGGAGGGCGCCGACATCCAGCGTGTTGACCACGTGTTCGAACCGCTTCTCGTCCCTCTCAACCACCATCACGGAATGCTTGCCGGCGAGGATCCTGGCAAGATTGTAGCCGATCCTTCCTGCTCCTATGATGACAATGTTCATCCTATCGCCCCTGAACGAAGTGCGATACGTTAAACCGTAGGTATCTATAATGGCTCCTCTCTGGTTTCGTGTCGGCCACCATCCGTCATGCGATGATAGGGAATGTTCCATGCCGAATCAGTTTATATTGGTTAGGCATTCAGTGGTGGCATGTCGCTCAAGGTGTGGATGGTCGAGATCAGGGCTCCGTTCCTCTTGCTGCCCGTCATCCTTGCCATCGTAGGAGGCTCGCTGGCCCTGTTCGATGGATACTTCGATGTAATCAACTTCCTGCTGTTCACCGCGGTGTTGATACTGCTCCACATCACCGTCAACACCCTGAACGAGTATTACGACCACAAGACGGGCATAGATCGGGTCACCCGGAGAACGATGTTCAACGGCGGTACCGGGATCCTGCAGGCCGGCCTCTTGACGCCCCGGCAGGTGCTCAACATGGCCATCGGATGCTTCGTCATCGCTGCCGTCATCAGCGTCATCGTGGTTTCACGAACGGACCTGATCCTTGTCCCGCTGGTAGTGCTGGGAATGGTATTCGCGATGTTCTACACCCAGATCTTCGCTCGGAACATGCTAGGAGAGGTGGCCGCCGGCCTGGGTCTTGGCGTCCTTCCCGTGTTGGGAGCCTACATGGTCCACAATCCTGTCCCCACGCTACCCTGTTTGGCACTGTCGGTGATGTCGGGCATACTGACCTTCAACCTGTTGCTGCTGAACGAGTTCCCGGACCTAGAGGCGGACATCATGGGGGGAAGGAGGAACCTGGTCATATGGCTCGGCACCAAGAGGGCTGCTTGGCTGTATGCGGCGCTCACCTTCTCGGTATACGGCATCCTGTTGCTCCTCGTGGTCCTCCGAATGCTTCCGCCCCTATCCCTTCTTGGGCTGCTTACACTTCCATTCGCGTTCAAGGCCGCCAGCATGGCGTTCACCGACCCGAGGAAGTCCGCCTCCTTTCTTCAGGGGCAGAAGGCCAACGTGCAATTGATCCTCGGAACCCAGGTGTTCGTCGCCATCGGGCTGTTGATCACCTTCTTGCTGGTAGGATGATGGCGCTCAAGGCTGGGAAAACGGACCTGGACAAGGATCAACGGCGCATAGGGCGACTGTTCGACGACATATCCCCGACCTATGATCAGCTGAACCATATGCTCTCGATGAGAGCCGACGTAGGCTGGAGGAAGCGAACACTGGAAGAACTGGCGCTGCGAGACGACGACATCGTGCTGGACATAGCCACCGGCACGGGGGACCTGGCCATCGCCGCCCATCGCGCCTACGGTTGCACGGTGATAGGCCTTGACCTCTCGCGCGGAATGATGTCGGAGGCGCTTGCCAAGTGGGAGAGCGCTTTCGGATGGCGCTACCAGGCGGTACAGGGTGACGCCCTGAGGATGCCGTTCATCGATGGCAGCATCGACCGGGCCATGGTGGCGTTCGGCATCCGCAACATGCCGAACATCGGCGCGTTCCTCGATGAAACGAGGCGCGTTCTCAAGGACAAGGGCCGCCTGGCGGTGCTGGAGCTGTCGGTTCCGCAGAACACCATATTCCGTCCCGTGTACTTGTTCTACCTCACTCGAGTGCTGCCTACCATCGGCGGATGGCGTTCTGGCAAGATGGATGCCTATCGGTACTTGAGCGATTCGGTCCAGAACCTTCCGCCGCCTCATGCTCTTGAGGCGATGTACGAGATGCATGGCTTCAAGGTTCTGCGCTCGATCCCCTTGACCATGGGGATCTGCCACCTTTACGTTCTGGAGAAAGGCGGCGAAGGGGAATGACCCCCGCGCTGCGATAGCCGCCGCCGTATTGCCTGCGTCCAAGCTCCCGGTCTAACGAGGTCGCTCTGCGAGCTAACGCCCCATACCGCCACGTCGGGAAGCATGTTTATATATCTGTACTTCCACGGCCATCTGAAATCAAAACATTCTGTAACCTTTGCAGTTCGTTTTCTTTTTCATCGAGAAGATAAAATGACGACATTCACCGATCTACAGATCTCCGATGAGATCATCAGGGCGATGGAAGGCATGGGATGGGTGGAGCCCACCCCCGTGCAGATGGCAGTGATACCGGAAGGCCTCAAGGGGGGAGATCTGTTCGCCCAGGCTCAGACCGGTACCGGGAAGACGGGAACCTACGGGACCATCGTCCTGGAAAGGACCAGGGCCGGGGCAAGGGCGCCATCTACGCTGGTGCTCGTTCCGACAAGGGAACTGGCCAACCAGGTGCACGAGGAGCTGGACAAGCTGTCATCCTTCACGGGACACAAGAGCATCCCGATCTACGGCGGGGTAGGCATCGAGCCACAGATCGCCAGGCTTAAGAAGGGCGTGGACATCGTGGTGGCCACGCCCGGCCGCATCAGGGACCTGATGGACCGCAAGGACCTGGACCTTTCCAAGATATCGATCGTGGTCCTTGACGAAGCGGACCGTATGTTGGACATGGGTTTCGCGCGGGACCTCGATCACATACTATCCCGAGTGCCCAAGAGGCGCCAGACCATGCTGTTCTCTGCCACAATGTCCCCGGACATCAGGAAACTGGCCATGGGGCAGATGGTGGATCCCCAGGAGATTCTGGTCTCCCGGGACGAACCGGTCCTGGACCTGACGAAGCAGTACTCCATCGTAACCGAGAGGATCGTCAAGAACGATGCGCTGACCACAATCCTTGACAAGGACCGACCCAAGGCGATAGTGTTCTGCAACGCCAAGCATCGGGCCGACCGTCTGGCGAAGAGGCTTGTCGCCCAAGGATACCGGTCGGGGACGATACATGGGAACGTGGCCCAGAACAAGAGGGAAAAGGTCCTGAAGGGCTTCAAGGATGGTTCCATCCGCATTCTGGTGGCGACCGATGTGGCCGCCCGGGGCCTTGACATCGAAGACGTGGACCTGGTCGTCAATTTCGACGTTCCGAACGACCACGACACCTACATACATCGCATCGGACGTACCGGGAGGGCGGGAGCGGAAGGCATGGCGATATCGTTCTTCATGCCAGAGGAGATGCAATTGATAAGGGACTTCGAGAGACGGACCGGCAAGCCGATAGAACCGATGGAGCTGGAGATAGTGCGCAAGCCCGTGCCGGAGGTCAGGAGGTCGGCCCAGTATGCTCGGGGAAAGGCATCGTGCCCGCCCCGGCCGTGCGCGGGCAGGCACGGTGATGCGGCCCGTTCCAAACAACTCAAGCGCGGACCGGCGAAGCAGGGCCGCCAAACTGGCGGGGGTCAGCGTCCTTCCGGCCCGGGCCGCGGAGGGGCCCGGAACTGACATCGGCCGTATGTTCATCGATGAGAACTGTACGGCCACCCAGCACTCCTATGGGCCGAGCATGAGGGAGATGAAGGCGCCCATCGATCGGCGTGAGGAACCGGCCATGACCTTTTCATCACTGGGTCCTCGGAACGATCCTCATACGACCTTCATATGACGTTCAGCAAGGCCTTACGGACACCTATGCCCAAGGAACGGGTCAAAATAATGATGATGGTGGGCCCGACCGGATTTGAACCGGCGACCATCGGGTGTCTCAGGATCTTTTGGATCCCTATGAGCCTGACGCTCCACCAGACTAAGCTACGGGCCCTTGCTATGGAGTGAGGTTAATTGAGGGATTCAATATAAACCCTTTCTTTTCCATGCTCCCCGTAACGCTCCTCATTAGTAGCGGTGCGCCGCTAGCCTTGCCCGTTCAGATGGGAGCGAACGTTCTTTTCACCGAGCGGCAGTTCTTCCGGCAATGGTGGATCGTCCTGTTCATCGCAGGAATCGAGGCGCTCATGATATGGGCGTTCGTCCAGCAGTTCGTGATGGGCGTTCCATGGGGCGAGAACCCTGCATCGGACGAGCTGCTTGCGGTGATGCTCATCGTCTTTGGCGTACTGTTCCCGCTGTCGCTCCTATCCGCCAACCTGGACGTGGCCGTCAAGCGTGACCACCTCATGATCCGCTTCTTCCCTTTCCATGTAAGATGTCGCATCATCGTTCGGGACGAGCTGCTCGGGCATGAAGTGGTCACCTACAGCGCTCTGCGGGACTTCGGCGGGGCCGGCATCAGATATGGCGGCCGGGGCAAGGCCTACATCGTGTCCGGCGATAGAGGTGTGCAGCTCGCCTTTGCCAATGGCGACCGTTTACTGCTCGGCTCCCGGCGGGCGGAGGAACTGGACGCCGCCCTTTCCATGATGTCATCGAAGGAACGCCCGTCGGACAATGATAAGTAATCCTGCCTCACTGGGAGTAATGAGGTGGATCATGAGCGCGACGGTAAAGAGGGCGACCTTCGGAGCAGGTTGCTTCTGGGGAGTTCAGGCGGCGTTCGACCGTATAAAGGGAGTGGTATGCACACAGGTCGGATACATGGGGGGCTGGACGGAGGATCCAACCTACGAGGACGTGTGCACCAACCGCACCGGCCACGCCGAGGTAGTGGACCTGAGATACGATCCGGAACGGGTCAGCTACGAACAACTGCTAGAGGCGTTCTGGAACATGCACGACCCCACCACGCCCAACAGGCAAGGACCTGATGTCGGGATGCAATACAGGTCGGTCGTGTTCTATCATGATGAGGAGCAGAGGAGGGCCGCCGAGGCGATGAAGGAACGACTGACCAAGAGCGGCCGCTTCACGCGTCCCGTTGTCACTGAGATCGTCCCTGCGAAACCGTTCTGGCGGGCGGAGGAGTATCATCAGAAATATCATGAGAGGCGCGGCGGAGCCTGCCGCATTTGAGCCAGCGGGGTGCCTGGCCTCCATCGCCAGTATCGGATGCGATCGACGGTCCTTCCAGGGGGAGCGAAGCATTAGACAGCGTTAACAAATACCGTCCTGTTCATTTCATCATCATGCGCTCCACCGCTGACCTCGACAGGCTTTGTGATACGGCATGCTCCTACGGTGCCTCCGCCGCAGCCGCTTTAGACGCCCGGGACGTGGTACTGGATCCAAGAGTCAGGCTGAAATGCATGGTGCCGCAATGTGCCAACTATGGGCGCAACCTCATGTGCCCACCCAATGTGATGGACCCTGAAACGTTCTCCTCCGTGCTCGAGCGGTACTCCGTCGCCATACTGGTGCAGTACGCCATCCCGATGGACACCGAGTTCATGAAGAGATTCGAGGGCAGTTCCATCGAGGACATATATGACAGCGGAGAGTACAAGGAGCGCATGGCCCGGAGCGAACGAGAGTTCCAGGACCTGCTTGGCCGCCTCGAGTCGGACGCGCTAGGGCTCGGATACAGGTTCGCAGCGGCGTTCACCGGCGGCCCCTGTCGTCTCTGCGACGAGTGCGTCGGACAAGGGTCCGGGAAAGCATGTCGCCATCCCTTCCGCTCGCGTCCATCCATGGAGGCGATGGGTATAGACGTGTATCTGACCGCTAAAAATGCCGGCCTGCCGTTCGAGATCCCGCCCAGGGACCGTCCGGTGTGGAATGGGCTTCTGTTGTTGGAGTAGGAGGCGTTCATGAACGATGACATAGAACTCTCTCCCGATGCAAGGGTCGAGCTGAACGATGGCAACAGGATGCCGTTGATAGGATTGGGGACATGGGGCCTCCGGGGCGAGACCTGCTACCGCGCTGTTCGGGAGGCCCTGGACATCGGCTATCGGCTCATCGACACTGCGCCATTGTATCACAACGAGGAGGAGATAGGACGCGCACTGCGAGATAGCGGGATAGACCGGGACGAGGTATTCCTCACCACGAAGGTGGGAACCTCCGACATGGGATATGAGAGCGCGATAAGGGCATGCCAGGACAGCCTAGGCCGCCTTGGCGTCGATCAGGTGGACCTGTACCTCATACACTGGCCCTCGGAAGGTAAGAATCTTGATACATGGAAGGCGCTGGAGCAGCTGCGATCTCGGGGACTGGTCCGCTCCATAGGCGTCAGCAATTTCACCGTACCCATGCTGGACGAGCTATTGTTCTCCGCAAGGGTGGTGCCAGCGGTGAACCAGATAGAGATCAATCCTTTCGTGTACGATAGGGAACTGGTGCGGTTCTGTTCCAATAACCGCATCCACTTGGAAGCGTACAGTCCGTTGACCCGGGGGAACTGCCTCCAGGAAAAGGAGGTTCTGCAGATCGCCAACGCCTATGAGCGGAGCCCGGCGCAGATCCTCCTGAGATGGGCATTGCAAAAAGGTCTGACGGTGATACCGAAGGCCACGTCATCTGCCCATCTACGAGAGAACTACAACATCTTCGATTTCGAGCTGTACTTCGGCGATATGGACAAGCTCGATGCGCTCAACACCGTAAACTGCCTCATCGATGTATGAGCGCTATGAAGAATAAGTGAGAGGAAAAGGATGGCGCCGTCGAACGGGCTCGAACCGTTGACCTTGTGATGACCGTTCCCGGTAAAGGGATTAACAGTCACACGCTCTACCAGCTGAGCTACGACGGCTTAGCGCAGGACACCACAATAATCCACACCTATTAATCATTTGCGTTTCGACTTCACCGTATGACACACCTATGGTCGCGTCTCCGGCAGAGTCCCGATCAATCAAGTTCCTTCTTGAGCTCCTTCATGGTCCTCTCCATGTTATCCAAGACGGTCTTGAGGTGCTCCATGAACGACTCAAGCTCCTCCGTCGTGACCGCACCCTCAGGAGAGGGCTGTATGAGCCCTTCCTGTTCCAGGATGCGCATGGAATAACGCACCTTATGCTGGGGGTGGTCGAGCAGCTCAGAAAGTCGGATGATGCCTATCGGTTCGTTCTCCCTGATGGCCTTCAGCATTTGCACATGCCGTTGGAGCAGTTCGATCTCGTTCTCGATCTTCCGTGTCAGGACGCTGTTTCCCTTCATTCTCCTATCTCGCCATGGCCTCGATTGCTGTGACGGCATATAAATGAGCGTCTTGCCGCCAGCGCAAGGGCGGAACAAGTCCTCGACATCTCCGACCTGGAGGGCATCTTTCGTCGTAAAATATCCATGGCGGTCGAGGCGGAGGACGTGAAGGCCTCTCCTCAAACCACATCTTCACTACTGGCATGGAGGCGATGCCTGTCGCACGGGTCGCCCTTTGATGCCACTATCTGATGGAGAACCATGCCTTCGTGTCTGGCTGGAACAGGTATGCTATTATCAGCACGGGGACGGCCATGCCCAACACCAGCGAGAGGATGTCGACGAGCCCTCCAGTGAGGAGTATGGAGGTCACCGTCATGCCGATGCTCAGGAACCCGCATATCACCGCGAGATACCAAGACCATCTTTTTCCATTGAGGAAGCCAAATGAAATGATCATGGCCAGGATGCCCATTGTCAGGAAGGCCACTCCCATGGCTCCCAGGACCACGGGCAGCTGCGAGATGATCCACCCTGGAACATCGTATGATGCCATGATATCCTTGAACGCCGGGTCGTCCGCCAGGATCACGGCGAGGAACATGCTTATGGAGGCGAGCAGCAGCAACGCTCCAGTCAAGATATTGAGTATGGCGATCACGGTGACGCCAGTGGGTCTATGCCGGAGTGGCATCGGCGCATAATGGTACTGGGGCGGGCGATATTCCGTCAACGAAGCCGGAACGACATCTATGGATTGAAATGTTCCGGTATGTTCAGGCGAAGTACATTTTCACCTGTGGTTGGAACAGATACCATAGGATGAGTATACCGATGAGGAGCCCCACCAAGGATATGGGGTTCAGAGTGAACGAGCCGACGATGTCCGGTATAAGGCCCAATATCGTCAGGGCGATGGCCAACAGCCTTGCCCATCTTCTTCCTCTCCACAACCCCCAGGCGATGATCAGATGGACCACGCCTATGGCGATGAGCACGATCCCTATGGCCACCCCTACGGCCATTCCGATAGGTCCCAGCAGGGAAAGGAGGCCTAACGCCAGAACTCCGCTAAGTATGGAGAGGAGCGCCTGAAGCACATATAGTGTCGTCAGGACGCCGACCCCGGCCGGCCTGGCCTTTCTGGCGTGCGTGGTCTGAACGTCCATCTCCTTACAATCGCGCCTCCGCGACCCTCATGCCTTTCCGAACCACGCTTTGACCTTGGGCTGGAACAGGTACACCAGGACGATGACCGGGATGGCTATGCCGACAAGCATGCTGGCCAGACCGCCAAGGCTGAACGTGAGGATGCCGCTCACCACACTGAACAGTATGGAGATGACCAGCAGGACCACGCTTAGCGTCCATGCCCATCCTCTTCCCTTCAGGTACCCGTAGGCGACGACGAACCATAATATGGCCATTATTAGAAGCGCTATGCCCACTATCGCGAAGAAGGAGGGAATGGCTTCGACGATCTCCATGGGGAATTCTTGACCCAGTTGATCTATGATCTCTTGAACATCGATCACGGCGGCCAATAGGAACGAGCCCAGGGCTCCGAAGAGGTAGATGATGCCCACCAGGATCTCCAGGATGGCCAAGAGCGTAACGCCGAAGGGGCGTTGTCGCTGCATCGGTACGTAGGGAGGCGGGGGCACATAGGGAGCCTCTACCTCGGGCCTATCACTAGGTGGAGGGGAATCGCTCGACATAGGAGAAATTTTTGGAGCTAGTATTATTTAAGATGATTCTCCGCCGATCGGCCGAGGAGGCCGTCCGCGCGAACGGGCGCCGACGTGCTTCTCAACCGATGACCACACCCGCTCGATCGGAGACGCCGACCCGTTTCGGCGGATGCGATGACGCACCGACGTGGAACATCTCGCATCCATCGTTCGACATGGCCTCGTGCTATGGATCGTGCTATGGAGTGGGAGATAGTGTTTAATCCGCGAATCCGGAATCCTGAGCCATGGATCGGGAGGCCGTGCTTCGCAGGGCGATCCATCTTTCCGCCCCTCTCTACCTGGTCTACTACTTCCTCCCAAGCCCTCTGTGGAGTGGCGGACCGCCAAGGGAGGTCGGCCTATTAGCGGTATTGCTCATCGTCCTGCTGGTCGAGGCGCTCCGACTGGTCATCGGCTTCCACGTCCCCGGATTGCGCGGCTACGAGGCCACGAGGATGTCGGCGGGGGCCTGGGCGGCCATAGGCCTGGCATTCGTCATGCTGTTCTTCCCACTGTCGTTGGTGGCGCCTGTGGTGGTGGGAATGGCATTGATCGACCCCCTGATATCCGTCCTGAGGCGGACACCCTGGTACCCGTGGATCCCATTGGTGGCACACTTCATCCTTGTACTGGCCACATTGCTGGTGTTCTATGCGCCGTCGGTCCAGGTGCTAGGTGCGGCAGCTCTCGCCTCCCCTCTAGCGGTGGGTGTGGAGGCTCTTCGCTCCAAGAGGGTGGATGATGACTTCCTGATGGTGGTCGTGCCCCTGATAGGCATGTCGATCGTCATGATGCTGTGAAAAATATCGTTATCAGGGCAATCCCCAGCTTCGCTGCTGAGTGATATTGTGATGGCAGGATGCGGATGAGGAGGGCTTTACGCCTTCTCTTTCCTCTTCAAATCCTTCTCGTCCCACCAGACTACGGTGCCGAAGAAGCCGTTCTCAGGAAACCGTCCAACCTTGGTCTCGAATGCCTGGACGGGTCCGAAGCATTTCTCTAGGGCCTCCTCCTCGGTGTCATAGACCTTTCCGTTGTAGACACACTGATAGACGATCCTGTTCTTCTTGCGACCAACGATGGACTGCCAAAGACCCATGGCCCCATGTATCCGGAAGGCCATTAATAAGGGTTGAGGTGGTCGGTACGGTCCTGCGCCCCCATGGCTCCATTACATCTGTAGCAGTCCTTTATATTCTGCCACTCCAATTAGGTGGGCTATGAATAGAATAAAGGTTATCAACGAACCATCGGAACTTGTACCGATGTTGCGTGCCGTTGATACCGCTGTAAAGAGGGAGGTCCTCAAGGAGGTAACGCTAGGATGGCGTACCGCTAAGGATGTGGAGGCCAAATTCGGCCCGGAGGGAGCCGAAGCCCTGAAATTCTTCGAGAAGATGAAGCTGGTGGAAACCCGTTGGCAGAGCACCAGTGGCTCTTTCCCTGAAAAGGCCTATCACACTTACTACACCTCGTTCCATATCAACGCTTCGTGGCCTGTGTACGAGATCTCCGACGTCCTCGCAGCGGCGATGATGCCAGAGGAGGAGTTCGAAGAGCTGGAGAAGCAGATATATGAGGAGGTCGGGCGGGACGGCCGCTTTGCGGGAGACATCGCGGAGAAGCTGGGCGTGACCTCCACAATGCTTCGCAGCCTGGTAAAACGCTCGGTGAGGTTGGATTATCGCGGACACCGTATCGAGAGGCTGAAGGGGTAGGCCCTCCCATGTCCGACATCTACATCCTCAGGCTGGGACATCGGCCTGAGAGGGACAAGAGGGTGACGACCCACGTCGCCCTCACGGCACGTGCTTTCGGTGCAAAGGGCATCTACGTCTCGACAAAGGATGAAGAACTGGAAAGGAGCGTCCGCTCGGTGGTCGATCGCTTCGGAGGAGACTTCGAGATCACCACAGGAGTGAAATGGAAGCAGTTCCTCAAGGACTTCGAGGGGACATCGGTCCATCTGACCATGTATGGCACTCACGTCGACGATGCCATGCCTCAGGTCAGGGATGCGGCTACCGAGAAGATGCTCATCGTGGTGGGTGCGGAGAAGGTGCCTCCAGAGGTCTATCAATGGGCGACGTTCAACGTCGGAGTGGGCAATCAACCTCACTCAGAGGTCGCCGCTCTGGCGGTGTTCCTTGACAGATTCCTTGAGGGGGAAGGGCTCCGCCGGGACATGGGCGGGCATATGAAGGTCCTGCCCTGTGAACGGGGGAAGAGGGTTGTCAACGATCCCCAGTGAAGAGGAGTGCATACGTCTCCTCATCGAGGAAGGGGTCAGCACTGGCGTGGTGGCCCATGTCTGCACCGTGATGAGGGTGGCCGAGGCCATCGCCATGCGCTGCAGCGCCGACCTGTCCCTTGTGAGGTCCGGAGCCCTCCTACATGACCTGGGCCGCAGCCGTACTCACGATATTCGACATGGCGTCGAGGGAGCAAGACGCGCCAGGGAGCTAGGGCTGCCTGAATCCCTGGTCATGATCATACAGAAGCATGTTGGAGCAGGCATCACTCCCGAGAACGCTCGTGATCTGGGATTGCCGCCGCTTGACTACGTGCCATCCACGCTGGAGGAAATGATAGTATGCCATGCTGATAATCTCGTCGACGATGACAAGGTCATAACCTCCCAGGACGCCTATCTCGACTACGCAGGCAAGGGGCTGGAGGAGCAGGGAAGGAGGATGCTGGATATGCATCGAACCTTGTCAGAGGCATGCGGCATGGACGTGGATGAGATAACGAAGGCGATAGACCTCAAAGGCCAAGGTCCATGCTCGAACTACCTGTGACCCTCATTCCAGCGGGGCGGTCAGCCTCTTGTGCTTGCCGCTGAGGTATTCATCCCTTAGCTTATGATAGTCCCTGGCGTTCTCCAGGGCCCTTGCTTCTAGAGAAGGATCGTCACTTCTGACGATCTTTGCAGGAACCCCGATCACGAGCGAGCGAGGCGGGATGTTCATCCTTCCAGTGACGACCGCACCCGCCCCGATTATGCATCCTTCTCCGATCACCGCCCCTTCCACTATGGTGCAGTTCATGCCGATGATGCAACGATCGCCTATGTGGGCACCATTGATTATCGCCCCATGTCCCACTGTGACATCCTTGCCGATAATGGTGGGATGCTCGTTGTTGACATGGATGACCGCCTGGTCCTGGACATTGCTGCCTTCTCCCACCACTATGTCGTTCTCATCCCCTCTGAGAACGGCGTATGGCCACACGCTGACGCCATCGGCCAACTTAACACGTCCTATGATGACCGAGGCTGGGTCGATGTATACGCCCTTGCCTATCATGTCTCTTTGCATGAATATCGGCGTCAGATCTTGACAGGTTTCTTCATGGTGACACGCTTGGGGAAGTACTTCAGCAGGATGACATCACCAACGGCGCCGATCCAGCGGAACGGGACGTTGACAGCCTTGGATTCTTCCACCAGCAAGGGATTGGTCTCTCCGATGAACAGGCCGTCCACGCGCTTATTGTCCAGATCGATGACTAGATTGTTGACATTTCCTAAGAAAATCCCATTGGGCGTGTAGACCTGCAATCCGATCAGTTCCGAGGCTTCCTCTAGCATGAGTTCATCCCAGCATTGGTATCGGCTTGTATATCTTAAATATTATCCTGCAAGTCGAGCCTGGTGGATCAGGACGTCACCACGACCGTTCCACGGTCATGACCATGGACGATATAAGGATGGCACGGCCATTGACGCTCTGGACCGTACCCATTGGAGATAATCTATTTATTAGCGAATGGATAATACGGTTTTGCATCAGTTATGCACAACCGAGAGGATGACCATATGGACGAGCTTGAAAGGATCAGGGAGAAGAAGATGCAGGAGATGGCCGCCAGGAATGATTGGCCGTCAGAGCCTGTTAACGTGAACGATGATAACATCAACGACTTCATCAGACGCTATGGTCTCGCACTTGTAGACTGCTGGGCCCCGTGGTGCGGGCCCTGCCGCATGATGTCCCCCGTCATCGACGCCCTCGCCAAGGACCTGCAGGGCAAGGTGGCCTTTGCCAAGCTGAACACCGATGAGAACCAGAGGACCGCCATGCGCTACACCATAGAGGCCATCCCCACCCTGCTCGTGTTCAAGGATGGAGAACTGGTCGACCGATGGGTAGGGGCTAGACCAAAGGAAGACCTGGCTCGCCGTTTGCAGGCCATGCTTTGAGGCAAGGCCGACCACAAACACCTTCCCTTTCCTTCTTGCCAGGACGGCGATCCTGTCTTACAGGGCCCCGCCGCGTCCGAAAGTACAAATTCCCGTAGCCGAATCCATTATCGATCAACATGGATGTGGACGTAGCGATCATAGGCCTGGGGCCCGCGGGGCTGCAAGCGGCCATTCATGCAGCCAGGAAGAAGGTCAGCGTGGTTGCCCTAGGAAAAAGCGACAGTTCCGCCCTCAAGAAAGCGGAGGTGGAGAACTACTTCGGCATACCTCTGGCCAATGGTCAGGACCTCCTCCGCATCGGACGGGAGCAGGCACAGCGCTTCGGCGCATCTATCGTCGAGGAGGACGTGATACACCTCACCAAGGATGGGGACACGTTCAAGATCATCACCGAAAACGACCTCGAGGTCAGATCCAAGGCCGTCATCCTTGCCATGGGCATACGCCGTGCCAAGCTGAACGTGCCAGGGGAGAAGGACTTTCTGGGGAGAGGAGTCAGCTATTGCGCCTCATGCGATGCGGGCTTCTTCCGCAACCGGGCCGTGGCGGTTATCGGTGAGGAGTCGGAGGCGGCGGAGTCCGCCATACTTCTTAGCGAGTATGCATCCCAGGTCTATTGGGTGCATCGCGAACTCAAGGTCTCGCCCCGGATGTTGGAAAAGGTTGCTGGAAAGAATGTCACGATGGTTCCAGGCGACCCTGCGAGGATCGTTGGGGAAGGGTCCGTCACCGGGCTCGAGCTGAAAGATGGACAACGTCTTGACGTCCAGGGAGTCTTCATCACTCTGGGAGCCAAGGGCTCGATGGACCTTGCGCTGGAGCTAGGCATCCTACCAGACCCCTCCGGAAAGATCTCCGTCGATGAGAACTGCCGCACCGAGATGGAAATGGTGTATGCCTGCGGCGACGTCACCGGTTCGCCGTGGCAGCTGGCACGCGCCGTTGGACAAGGATCGGTGGCCGGAGAGAACGCCGCCAAGGCAGTGCGGCAGGGGAAGGCCTGATGGCCCTGGAGAACAAGCTCATCGCCGGCATATTGCGAGACGAGGGAGGTTTCAGGGACGCCTTCCGTGAAGTGCTGGACGAGGACCTCAAGATGAGCATACACGAGTTCTGCACCTCGACCGGACTGTCCCCCAGCACCATCTATAAGATCATGCAGGATCGAAGGGAACCGAACCTGCGTACCGTACGGGAGATCATACGGGCGGTAAGGAAGCTGGAGAATCGCCCCGGCGGCAACTTCATCGCCGTCATCGGCCACCGCGTGGTCCTCAATCAGATAGAGGAGAGGATAGTACGGGTGGACGGGCGGGACATCCGCATCAAGGAATATCCCGCTGCCAGCATCGAGGACGCCATCGTGGCCGCCGTTCACGCCGAGAGGGATGGCGCAATCGCCCTGGTGTGCGCCCCCATCGCGGCGCCTACGGTGGAGAAGATATTGACGATACCCGTCTCCATAGTCATCCCTCAGGAGAGCGTGGTGCGGGCCATCGCCAGGGCGGCGGAGAAGACCATCTAGGCACCGGTCTTCTGCACCTCAAGCTCATCCAGTATGTTCTTGCGCAGGGCGATGAACTCGCTGGACGCACGGTCCCTGGGCCTTGGAAGATCGATGTTCCACAGGTTCTTGACCGTGCCAGGGCGACTCGTCATGACGACGATGCGGTCCGCCAGGAAGACCGCCTCGTCCACGGAGTGGGTCACGAACAGGACGGTTTTCTTGGTCTCCTTCCATATCCGGAGGAGCTCCATCTGCATCTGATTCCGGGTCTGGGCGTCCAGGGCGCCGAACGGCTCGTCCATCAGCAGGACGGCAGGGTCATTGGCCAAGGCACGTGCGATCCCCACCCGCTGCTTCATCCCGCCGGACAGTTCCTTGGGGTAGGAGCGTTCGAAGCCTTTCAGGCCCACCAGTTCCACGTACTTCTGGGATATCTCCGCCCTCTTCTCCGATGGGATGCCCTTGAGCTCAAGGCCGAACTCGACGTTCTTCTTGACGTTCCGCCAGGGGAAGAGGCCGAACTCCTGGAAAACCATGCCTCGGTCGGACCCAGGGCCCTCGATGTCCTCTCCCTTGACCTTCATGCTGCCGGAGGTTAGCGGTTCCAGGCCCGCCACCATGCGAAGCAGGGTCGTCTTGCCGCAACCGGATGGGCCCAGGATGCAAACGAAATCTCCGTTCTTGACATCAAGATTGAAGTTCTCTATCGCCACCATCGCCCCATCGTCCTTGGGGAACGTCTTTTTCAGATTCTTGATGGAGAGGATCACATCATGCCCATCCATATTTTCACCCTCTTCTCCAGGTATTCGCTCACGGTCAGGGTCACGATGCCCAATAGTCCGACCACCACCATGCCGGCGAACATGATGTCATAGCGACCTATGGTCTGTCCTGCGGTGATGAGCACACCGACCCCGCCTCCCTGGGCGGCGAAGAGCTCGGCCGCAACTATGCACATCCATCCTATCCCTACTCCGATCTTCAATCCGGCCATGATGAAGGGGATGGAAAATGGGAAGATGACCTTGGTGAACACCTGTCGGTTGGACGCTCCTTGGGTCTTCGCAACATCGATGAGCAACGGGTCGACACTTCTGACCCCGAAGATCACATTGGAGAGTACGGGGAAGAAGACGCCTATGAATATGGTGATGACCGGGCCCCAGAACAGGCCCAGGGAGAGTAGGAGGAAAGGTACCCACGCTATCGGTGGAACAGGCCTCAGCACCTCAATTATGGGCTTGCTGAAAGCATCGATCAGGTAGGAGTAACCGATCAGCAGGCCAAGCGGCACTGCGATCACGATCGCTATAACGAAGCCGAGAGCGAACCGTCCTAGACTGGCATTGATGTTCGCCAACAGTGGCTGATGGGTGACAGGATCCCATTCCCAGGAGGCCACCAGGGCATTCCAGACCTCCAGTGGCGTAGGCAGGTAGTAGAAGTTCTGACCCTGCAGATATATGGACAGAAGCCACCACCCAGCAATGAACAGTGGGAGGGAGGACACCATCAGTCCAATCCTTAGCGGGTCGGACCTTGCGAGATAGGCGCGCAGCCCGCTCTTCGTTTCAGAGGAATAATTCATCTTGTTCAACACCTAACTTTGATATAAAAATAAAAATGTTTGGAGCTGGCTCAGCGTACGAGCCTGTACCCATACTTCTCGGCGATGGTGACGAGAAGCAGATACTGTATGCTCGACGGGCCAGGCTGACCGATCGTCAGGCCGTCCAGGTCATCGATGGTCCTGTCCCCAGCAACCACCAGGGCGGACCCCTCGGTGTTGGCAAGCGCCAGGATCTTCACGTTGATACCAAGGTTGGCGCTCTGGAGGAGAACTGGCGGAGACCCAAGGTAGGCCATCTGGATGTTGGAATCCGAGGCGAACGCTGTCATCACCGCCCCCCCATTGGCATAACCTGCCGATGGCATGCCCGAAGGGTTCTCGGTCCGGATTCCATAGATCTCGAAGAGAGTCCGTCCGTCCTCGGTGACCCTCGAATCCTCAGCAACGACCCGGGCGAACTGGTGCAGATCGCCCTGCAGGTAGCCGATGCGAACGGTCTCCAGAGGCGTCCCATCCGCAACCGGTTCAACACTTGCAGCCATGTCCAGATAGTTCGTGTCCACAATGTTGTTCACGAACGACTCGACATTGGGGACCCTGTTGGACTGGATGAGGGAAGCGTTGATGTATGAATTGGTATACATCCTCAGGTAGGAGACGGTTTCCGGGGTGATCTCGTAGGTCAGCTTCATGTTCTGGAGCGCCGCATCGACGACTTCAGGCGAACGGTCGCTGAAATCCGCTCCAATTTCTAGAAGAAGCTCGTAATCGTCCGGATTCGTATCCTTGTTCGCAATGGCATTCAATATCCAGAGGTTGGCTTCCATGTGGGCCTTGAGGACCTTTGCAACCGTCTGGGGGTTGGATTGGGTGAAGCTGGTATCCGCAACGACGACACAGCAAGGGTGATTTGGCCATATCTCCCCGGACTGTATCAGGGCCTTGGCCGTTCCCGCGACGACGGAATCGGACACATACGGCTCCCAGCTGACTCCTCCATCGATCGTGCCTTGTTGCATGAAGGCCTGCTGGTTCACAGGAGGCACATCAAGATACTTGATGGCCTTCTCCTGCGATGGATTCAGGACGCCAGAGACCAATATGCCTGCCACGATTACTATGGCAGCCACGGCCACGGCGATGATGATAGTTCTCTTTTCCATAGTGGAGCACCTGGGCCTTTGAGAACGGTCACGATATATATCCCTTATTTCTAAATGGGTTATCAGTGTCCTTTTTGTGATAATATCTTACTTCCCTTTCACTTTGGTCACTTAATCCTCAATATCCGGACGTTCAGGTATGAGCCGATGTATAGCGACGCATTGATCGAGAGAATGTTCAGCTGGTCGTGAAGATAAAAAAGTATATACCTTTACAAACATCAGCTGTCGGTATTAATGTTCGAGCTTAACGTCGAGAGCAACACTCCCTTGACGCCACTGAAGGACGTCGACGACATCGCGTTGCAGTTCCTCACCCATATAGGATATCTGCCAAAGGGGTACAATCCCAAGACCAACGTGGTGGACACGCAGGAAAGCGTGCCTTACCGCCTGTTCATGGACTGCTTCATGCGCAACATCAAGAGGGCATGGCAGGTGGAGGAGCTCGCAGCCTACCTAGGCACCACCAAGCCGACCATCTACCGTCACCTCAACAAGCTTAAAGCGATCGACATACTGGAGGAGGTGGAAGTGGAGCGGGACGGCGGCACGAAGCGTGGATACCGCATAAGGTATGGCGATCTTCGCAAGGCATGGTCGTTCACCGAGGCCAACGTGGAGATGGCCATGGAGAACTACCGTCAGACCGTCGACCACCTCCAGAAGCTGATAGAGGAATCGTCCAGATGATGAAACGGTTCAAAAGGGCCTCATCATGACGGACGCCTCATCATCGCTTGGTCAGGGTAGAACGTACCAGGGGTGACGGAAGCGATGATCGACGCGGCCATATCCGACACCGTTGCCGGGATAGAATGACATGGACCTATTGAAGGAAGATAGGAGCGACGTGGCGCTGAAGGAATACCACAGGGAACTGGTTCAACGCCTTCTCGACGGCAGGATCCAGGACAAGGACGGTCTCCAGCAGACCAAGATCGAACTATGCCGCAAGCACAAGCTGAAGGGCGTACCACCGAACTCGGAGACCCTGGCCCTTCTGAGCGGCGAGGACCTGGAGAGGGCAGAGGCCATACTTCAGCGCAAGCCGGTGAGGACGCTGTCCGGCGTGGCCGTGGTGGCGGTGATGACCTCTCCCGCGCCATGCCCGCACGGCAAGTGCATCTTCTGCCCGGGCGGCGTCGACAACGGTTCCCCGCAGTCGTACACGGGCAAGGAGCCCGCTGCGCGCCGCGGTGCAACGTACGCCTTCGACCCGTACGAACAGGTCAAGGGCAGGATAGAGCAGCTGAAGGCCATAGGCCATAATGCCAGTAAGGTCGATCTGATCGTCATGGGCGGAACCTTCACCTCCCGCCCTAGGGAGTATCAGGAGAACTTCGTCAAGCGATGCTTCGACGCCATGAACGGGGTCGACTCCCGCACCCTGGAGGAGGCACATACGCTCAACGAGACCGCGCCCAGCCGTTGCATCGGGATGACCGTGGAAACGCGTCCGGACTCTCTAACGGAGGAGCAATGCGCCGCCTCCATGCAGCTCGGTATGACCAGGGTGGAGATGGGCGTCCAGGTGCTCGACGACGCCATCCTGAGGAGCGTGAATCGAGGACATGGCCTGCAAGCCGTGATCGATGCCACCACGGTCGCCAAGAAGGCAGGCCTCAAGGTATGCTACCACATCATGCCTGGCCTGCCGGGCTCGTCTCCCGAACGAGATCTGGAAAGCTTCCGCCGCATGTTCGAGGACCCCTCCTTCAGACCGGACATGCTGAAGATCTATCCCACCCTGGTCGTGAAGGGCACAAGGCTCCACGAGATGTGGGAGTCTGGCGAATATGCTCCGTACACCACAGATGAGGCTGTGGAAGTGATCGCCAGGATGAAGGCGATGGTCCCACCCTACGCGAGAATACAGAGGATCCAGAGGGACATCCCCGTCCCTCTCATCGAGGCCGGTGTGGACAAGGGCCATCTACGCGAACTGGTCAAGGATCGCATGCGGGATCATGGGACATCATGCGCCTGCATAAGATGTCATGAGGTCGGCCTGATGGGGATAGAGAGCTATAGCATGGAGGAGACGAAGGCGGGCGGGATCACATATGACGCCTCTGGCGGACTCGAACACTTCCTCACGATCTCTCTTCCGAAACGGGACGCGATCGTAGGGTACGTGCGCCTCAGAACGGGCGACGGCCCCGTGGCAGGGATAAGGGAGCTGAAGGTGTTCGGCAAGGCGGTACCCATCGATCAGGAAGGGGAGGGATGGCAGCACCGTGGCTTCGGCCGAGAGCTGGTGGCCCGCGCGGAAGAGCGGGCGATGGAGGAAGGCTGTAAGGCCATCCGCGTCACCAGCGGGGTCGGGGTCCGTCGTTATTATGCGGCCCTCGGATACGCTCGCGACGGCACATACATGATGAAGCGGCTGTGAACGCTCCACATCTCTAAATATCGGGCCGATGCAAAGGACATCCCATGCGACCTTGCACCCGAGAGAAGCTGGAACGTTCCGAGGAAGAGTGGAGGCGCATCTTGACCCCGGAGCAGTTCCGCATACTTCGTCAGGATGGTACCGAGCCGCCCTTCCGAAACAAGTACTGGGACAATCATGCGAAAGGCACCTACCTATGCGCTGGATGCAAGAGCGAACTGTTCTCCTCAGAGACGAAGTTCGAGTCGGGAACGGGATGGCCCAGTTTCTACGAGCCGATATGCGATGGTGCTGTGGAGGTGACGGAGGACAAACGCTTCGGAATGGTGCGCGATGCCGTGGTCTGCGCACGATGCGGCGGGCATCTTGGACATGTGTTCAGGGACGGCCCGCCCCCCACTGGCCTAAGATATTGTATGAACTCCGGGGCCCTGGAGTTCAGAGAAGAATGATCCGATGACGGCCCCGGCTCCGCTCACACGTTCGAGACGGACATCACGACGACGTCACGGACCGCCTTCATCTCGCTGAACGGCAGGACCAATCGACCCTGGGCATCGGTCCTGTAGAGGCGGGTCTCGACCTCCTGGGCAGGAACCACTAGGACATTCTGTATGTCCCCACTGGCAGTGTTTATCAGAAAGTTCTCTATCATTCCCAGGATCTGTCCGTCGTTGGTCATTACCGTCTTTCCCTTGAGCTCAGTGATAAATTTCCTCATCCCAGCAACCTCTTGTGAAGTGATTTCCGACCGAGCAAGAATCAGGTCTGCCGTATTTAACACATCCGAAACGTCACAGGTCCGCCGTTTCGATTGGCGCACCTCGATGCATTACCTGAGCACACCCTTGAAATGCTCGAGGCGCGCCCTCGCATTGACGGTGGATCCATTTCCGTAAGAGGTCCGGCCGATGCCGGTACGGATCCCATGCGTTCCCCCTGATCTCTATGGGCATGGGGCGAACCCTCCTTGCTCTACCTGTACACGCCTGGGTCCCGCCACTTCGGTACGGAAGGATCTATGCTGCGGCGGAAGTCCTCGTACCATTTCATGACATCCTTCGAACACGACGCCCTGACGACCTTCAAGGCCGCATCGAAATGCCGCTGTTCGATCTCACCGGCCTTGGGGTTCTCGCGCAGGGCGGTCATGGCGGCCTCTCGGCACAGCGACTCAATGTCCGCTCCAACGAAGCCATCCGTCCTCGCCACCAGTTCGTCCAGGTCGACGCCCTTCAGCGGCATTCGGGCGGTGTTGATGCGGAGGATGCTCATCCTCGCCGGCGCGTCAGGAAGAGGAACGAGGGCCAGGCGGTCGAAGCGGCCGGGGCGTAACAGCGCCGGATCGATCATGTCCGGCCGGTTGGTGGCGGCCATGACGGTGACCTGGTCCAGGGGTTCGAAGCCGTCCATCGACGTCAGTAGCTGGTTCACCACACGTTCGGTCACGTGGGAGTCTGCCGAGCTGCCCCTTCGGGGAGCGATCGCATCGATCTCGTCCAGGAACACGATGGCCGGCGCCACCTGCTTGGCCTTCTTGAATATCTGGCGGATGGCCTTCTCCGACTCTCCAACCCACTTGCTCAGTATCTCCGGCCCCTTGACCGAGATGAAGTTGACGCCGCATTCGTTGGCCACCGCCTTGGCGATGAGCGTCTTCCCCGTTCCCGGCGGCCCGTAGAGAAGGATGCCGCGACCTGGCTTGATGCCCATGCGCTCGAAGCACCCCGGGTCCTCCAGAGGCAGCTCCACCATCTCGCGCAGCAGCTGCTTTACGTCGTCGAGACCGCCCACGTCCTCCCAGCGCACGTTGGGTACCTCGATGGCGACCTCGCGCATCGCGGACGGCTCCACCTCCCGCCTAGCTTCGTTGAAGTCGTCCTGCGTCACTCGCATCGACTCCAGCACGTCGGGCGCCACGGGCCTGTCGAGGTCCAGGTCGGGAACGTGGCGGGCGAGGCACTTCATCGCCGCCTCCCTGGCCAGCGCGGCAAGGTCCGCTCCGACGAAGCCATGGGTAGAGCTGGCCAGCCTATCCAGGTCCACGTCCTTCTCCAGAGGCATTCCGCGAGTATGGATCTGCAGGATCTCCAGACGGCCCTCTCTCGTCGGGACCCCTATCTGGATCTCGCGATCGAAGCGGCCGGGGCGGCGCAGCGCCGGATCGATGGCGTCCTCTCGATTGGTCGCGCCTATGACGATGACCTGCCCGCGGCTCCCCAGGCCGTCCATGAGGGTGAGCATCTGGGCCACCACCCTGCGCTCCGTCTCTCCCGTGGCATCCTCTCGCCTGGGCGCGATGGAATCGATCTCATCGATGAAGATGATGGACGGCGCGCCCTTCTCCGCTTCCTCGAACTTCTCGCGCAGCTTCTCTTCGCTCTGTCCATAGTACTTGGACATTATCTCCGGGCCGTTTATGCTGTAGAAGTTCGCCCCCGATTCGTTGGCCACCGCCTTGGCGATGAGCGTCTTCCCCGTTCCCGGCGGTCCGTAGAGAAGGACGCCCCGCGGGGGGACTATGCCCAGGCGGTCGAACAGCTCGGGGTGCTTGAGAGGCAGCTCGATGATCTCACGTACGCGTTTGAGCTCGTCCCCCAGGCCGCCGACGTCATCGTAGGTGACGGAGGTGGAGGCGACCTCCTCCGCCTCCACCGGTTCGGTCTTGACCACGAGGTCGGTATGGCTGCCGACGACGACCACGCCTGAGGGCACGGTGCTGACCACCACGAAGGGGAGGAATCCGCCCATCAGGGCGATGTTTGGGATGATGATGGCGTCCCCCTTCACCAATGGCCGGTTGGTGAGCCCTTTCTTGAACAGCTCTTCCACTCCCTGGCCGAAGCGGACCCTCTTTCCTGGTGGGATCTTGGGGGCCACCACTATCTTGGTGGCCGGCTGGGTCTCGGCCTTCATGACCGTCACCTTCTCGCCGATGCTCACGCCAGCGTTGGAACGTATCATCCCATCGATCGAGATGAGCCCTTTCCCCTCATCCTCCTGAGGGGCCCTGAAGACCTTGGCCGCGGTCCTTCTCTTGCCGATTATCTCGATGAAATCCCCCATGTCCACGCCCAGCGCCTTCCTGGTCTCGGTGTCGATCCTGGCCCTCCCCAGGCCCACCTCGGACTGGTGCTGAGCGCTCGCCACCTTAAGCGTCACCTGCTCGCCCACACGATGCCCCATCAGGGGAAGCGTGGATGGCGATATTAAGCTTAGGCCGTGGGTTCCATTATGATTAAATTCCGACCCGCTCTTGATAGGTGCATGGAGATGACGCCGGAATGCATCCCTTGCCTGCTTGGAAGGGTGCTGTTCGAGTCCGAGCTATGCGCTCCCCACCGTGCCGCGGAGGCGATGCGGGACGGACTGGCGGTCCTTCACGCCAGCTATGTCCCCGGGGCGAACTCCGCCGAGGTCGCCACCAAGGTGCATCGCAAGGTGTACGATGTGCTTGGCTGCGACGATCCCTACGCCGCCCTCAAGGAGAGGAGCGACCAGGTCGCAGCTTCCCTGCTGGACCGCGCTCGCGGATTCATAGACCGCTCCGACGACCGCCTGGAGGCGGCCGTGCTGGTGGCCATCGCCGGCAACGTCATGGACTTCGGGATACCCGGACATGATGACCCTGAGCAGCTCAGGGACGATCTCGACGCCATACTGGCGCAGGGATTGGACGTCAACGACGTGGATGGTATGAGACGGAGGCTCGGGCCCGGCCGAAAGGTCGTATATCTCACGGACAACTGTGGCGAGTCGGTCCTGGACAGGTTGCTGGTCGATGAGATAAGGAGGACAGGTGCCACGGTCATCGGCGTCGTGAAAGGGGCCCCTGTGCTCACCGACGTGACCATGGAGGAGGCGCCACGGGCCGGGCTGGACAAGGCGTTCGACCAGATGCTCACGACAGGCATGTTCGCCGTCGGGCTGGACGTCGGGCGGATGGATGAGGAGCTCAGATCCGTTCTGGATGACGCCGACATCATCATAGCGAAGGGAATGGCGAACTACGAGTCCCTCTCCGACGCTGGGATAGGGCCAATCATATATCTCATGCGGGCGAAGTGCCGTCCGGTGGCCGAATCCATAGGGGCTCGGAAAGGCGACAACGTGGCCAGGCTGTTCCCATGACCGACGAATCTATTATACGCGGAGGAGTTCCATCTTCTAACTCCATGTTCAAGGATAGTCCAATGCTCATGAGAACGAAGGTGCCCACGAATCTCCGGGGGGTCGCATGAGCGTAGCGCGTCAGGCAGTCGTCCTTGCCGGTGGAAAGGGGACAAGACTTCGTCCGCTCACCAACACCAGGCCAAAGCCTCTTCTTCCAGTCCTTGGCCGGCCCTGCGTCGATTACGTGATCGAGTCGCTGGCGAACGCAGGGGTCGAAGAGGTCTTCCTCACCTGCGGATACCGCTCCGAGGACATGGTGGAAGCGCTAGGTTCCGGCCGCCAGTTCGGCGTGGACATGATCATGTGCTTCGAGGACCGCCCGGCAGGGACGGCGGGGGCGGTCAAACTGATCGAGGATCGGCTGGAGGACAGGTTCGTCGTGGCATCAGGGGATGTTCTGGCCGACGTCGACGTCCGTTCCCTGGTCCAGCAACATGTGGGGAACGGGGCCATGGCCACGATGGCCCTCACCACCGTGGAGAGGCCGGAAGAGTTCGGGATAGTCGGCCTGGATGACACAGGCAGGATCGAGAGGTTCAAGGAGAAGCCGCGCACCGAGGAGGTGTTCTCCAACCTCATCAATGCTGGAATATACGTCCTGGAGCGGGACGTGCTTCCCGAGATACCGCAGGGGGAGATGTATGATTTCTCCAAGCAGCTGTTCCCCAAGCTGCTGGCAGCTGGCTGGCCGCTCTACGGCGCCCGTCTGGGCGGACTGTGGAAGGACATCGGACGCCCGCGAGACCTTCTGGACGCCAACATCCAGATGGCCGACCGGAGAGGGCGCGCCATCGATGTCGAGGGGGCCGAATGCTCCGGACGCATCGTGGCGAGCGACCTCACCGCGCGTGGCTGCCGGATCGATGGCCCTGCATACATAGGCGAGGGGGCGTCCATAGGCCGTGACGCGATATTGTCGTCCTCCGCCATCGGGAGAGGCACCAGCATCGGGGACGGCAGCGAGGTGACGGGATCCTTCCTCATGGACGGCTGCTCGCTAGGCGCTCGATGCCAAATAGAGGGCAGCCTTCTAGGGAACGATGTCGTGGTGGGCGATGATACCATCTTGAAGGACTGCACACTGGGAGACGGCGTGCGCATCAAGGGAGGAGTACGGCTGGAGGGCCAGACGCTGGAATAGGTCGGCCGGCCAAGCGATCATCGCGGGCCGCATCCCTCCACATAGTCGTCCGGAGATTGGTGTTGCCAGCCATGGCGGAAATGTCGCTCACGGCGGTATCAGTTCCAAGGTAGCCGGACCTTCATCCCAGCGTTCTGGACCGCATGCCTTGAACGATCGCTTGAAGTACCGACGCCCCTCCCGTTACGGCGCCGCTCATGGCGCAGCCATGTACTTGGACAGGATCTCGCGGGTCCTGGTGCCGTCATCGGTGGCGATGGCGATCTCGTTCACGTTGTTGCCGTGCGTCGCAAGTATGAAAAGCGACTCGATGTTGATCCCTGCCTTGGACAACAGTTTAGTGACCTTGGCCAGCTCCCCTGGTCGGTCTGGGAGGGAGACGACGTCTATCTCCCTTTCCGAGAACTCTATCTTGGCCGCCCGCAGGGCGCTCCTAGTGCTGGCATCATCATCCGTGATCACTCTGATCATCGGACGTGGCGACCCGAGGTCAGTGGATATGCCCATTATGTTGACGGAGTTGCGAGATAGGGCCTCCGCGATCCTCGACACATCCCCTGGCTTGTTCTGGACGAAGATCTCGAACTGTTGAGTCATCACTTCATCAATGTCTGTGCTAGTTTATAATTCTGGGCCGACAGAAGGAGTTAATATATACGTTCCATTTCAATATTCATGGCCATGGGCAGGAAGGTGGCGGTGGCGATCGTCAACTGGAGGAGAGCTGCAGATACTCTCGAATGTCTGACGACGCTCATCGAACATTCCCCCTGCTCCCTTGATATCGTGGTGGTCGACAACGGTTCGGGGGACGGCTCGGCAGAACTTATCGCGAGCCGGTTCCCTCAAGTACGCTTGATCGCACTGGACCGCAACGAGGGATATGTCGTCGGCATCAATCTGGCCATAAGTGAGGCCTTGAAGGGAGATCCAGAGTTCATCTTGGTGATGAACAATGACGCCGTTTCCACCCCAGGATATCTGGAGCCATTGCTCGACATCATGGACCGCCGACCGCGCTGCGGCATAGCGGGTTCTAAGATCCTTTACTACGACACCGGCTTGGTATGGTTCGGAGGCGGGACATACAATCGATGGCTGGGGTATACGAGGCATCAGCATATGGACGAGGAGGACGCTGAGGATGTGGAGCGACAGGTCGACTACATCACCGGCTGCACCGCGCTCATCCGCTCCGAGGTGTTCCATCGCATAGGGCTCTTCGACGAAGACTTCGACATGTACTTCGAGGACCTGGACTTCTGTCTCCGCGCCAGCAAGGCCGGCTATGAAAGCTGGTACGTGCCATCGTCGGTCACGAGACATAAGGTCTCGGCGTCCGCTGGCATCATGGGGGCAAATGTTTTGACGCCCATGCGTGCGTATCACTACGCACGGAATGCAATGATCGTCATTGGGAAAGGGCGTAGAGGCGTCAAGGCATGCACGTCCGTGATCGGGCAATATTTGGTGGCCTTTCCATACTATGCCATGGGAATACTGCTGGGACCTAGCAAGTCGTCCCTCTTCTCATACGTCAGGGGACTGAGGGAAGGAACGATGTGGCTGCTCAGGAGGGGGGTGTAGGCCTGGCATACATGGGGGCCATGGTCCTCGGTAGAGCCAGATCGTTCCTGTGCCCTGCGGGACTCGCAAAGGTGTTCATCGTCGGCCTGGTCATACGTCTTGCCATCGCGCCCTGGACCTGCTGCCCATTTGACACTTATCCATTCTACAGTGCGAGCGTGGACATGCTGGCCGGCATGGGCATGTACGGGCATGCGGTGTTCTCATATCCCCCTGGATTCGGCTTCGTCATGTACCCCTTCATGTTCTTTCTGTCGTTGTTCACGGATCCATCCCTGTTCGGCAGCTTTCATCCAGAGATGATCGAGGTCGGCATGCTCATCCCTACGGTGTACCCCTTCGTCACCTCCCCGGCGTTCAACCTGGCCCTCAAGTTGCCCCTCATCATAGGCGATGTTCTGACCGCATCCATGCTTTTCCTTCTGATGAGCGAGTGGAAGGGCGAGAGGCTGGGCCGGACCGCTTACATGCTCTGGTTCCTCAACCCGCTGGTCGTTTGGATAAGCTCCGTGGTGGGACAGTTCGATGTGCTGGCGGTGCTGTGCACGCTTGTTGCGGCATACTTCTTCATACACGAGCGTTATGCCCTGGCCGGGCTGTCGGTAGGCGCAGGAATGCTCCTCAAGGTGTATCCGGCGTACCTGGGTCTATTCTTCCTCATCTATCTCCTGCTGGTCGGTGGGGTCGCGTGGAAGGACCGCTTGACCTCCGTCACCCGTTTGATCGGCGGGGCAGCGGCTTCAGCCCTCCCAGCTTTGCCACTGCTCCTCACGACCCCTGAGATGTTGGATATCGTCCTGAGGAGAGCGGGAAACGACTCATTTGGAGGTATCAACCCGTGGTTCATAGCTCCCTATCTAGGCATAATGACGCCGTCTGCAGAGGCGAGCACCGGTGCGCCCGATTTTCTACAGACCCCCATGTTCATCACGCTGGTTGGACTCATCCTTGTCGTCATCGTCGCCATTGTCCTGGCCCGGTCTAGCCGCCCCTTGCGTGAGAGCATTTTCGCCGGCAGCCTGGTGGTGTTGATAATAGCCCTCCTATTCCGGTCGGTGACCAATCCTCAGCATCTGCTATGGGTGCTGCCCTTCATGCTGATATTCTCCTTCATCGATTCCCGAATGCGAATCCCGATGTTCATGCTGACGGCCTCTGGCCTGTTGGCCTCCCTGACCTTCCGGTCCTTTGCCGTCTTCTTCTACCCTCTGGCCGCCTATACTCCATTGGTAAGTGTGGGGCAGCTGAACTCCATAGTGTTCACGTACTTCTCCGGAGGTCCCGTTCTGCAGGCGATCCTGTTCTCACTCTCTTGCCTATTGGGAGTGATGGCCATGCTGTGGGCGGTGGCCACCGCTACGTCGACACCGTCAGGATGGATACGTGAGAGGTTATGGGGGGCGAGGGAGTGAAGCGCATCATGTTATTGGCCTCGGTAGGGCTGGTAGCCCTGTTGGTCATGGCGGTTCAGCCCACGTATTCAATGCTTCATGTCGACCTAGAGGTCAGGAAGCTGGAGGGAGGTGGGGCGGTGGAGATAGGTTACTCGGTGGGCTCATCCCCTCATCGATACGAGATGATAATATCGGTCATGCCGGTGGATGAGCTGAAGGACGTCCCAGACATCCTCATCGTTGGAGCCGGTGGCCGCCCCGGATGGTCGTCTGCGGTGACTGGACTGTACGATCACATCACCGCCGAACTGAAGATCAGAGGCATTGCGGCCAGTGTCGAAATGGTCGACATCGGCGACCTGGGCTCGGAGATGGACACCAATGATGTGATCATAATCGCCGAGGCGGTGGATATGGACGAAGAGGCCGCTGCTGACCTGATGGCCTGGGTGATGGATGGGGGCCGCCTCATCTGCGTCGGCCCCTCTTCGTTGCCTTTCTGTCAGAAGCTTGTGGACAAGAGATGGACCGGGCCGGACGACTTCCTTCGCGTCAAGTATCAGCGTCTAAACGGTTATCGTATAGATGCGGTAGAGGCAAGCACCTATGCACAAGCCCTTTCACTACGGACCTCCGCGCCCGTCTGGGCCCTGGAGAAAAGATATCTTGATGATCTCGGTGCGATTACCATCGGCTACCTGCATCATGACGAGGACGGCGATCTCGTAACCTCGGCCATGGTGCCGCTGGGAGAAGGAAGGCTGATATTGTTCGGCGGCCCGGTCTCTCAGCCATCGGTCGTGGCGGGGGACGCTGCGATCTCATGGGACATCGTTCAACTCATCGTCAGCGGTGCCCTCTGGTCCACCGCAGAGCCGGAGTTCACGGCCTTCCCACTTAGCGCGGACGCCCGTGCTGGCACGTTCATATCATCCATGGATGGCGATCTTGTCGTGCTGGCCTACTCACCGCAATCCCACGTTCCCCTCTACGGGCGTACGGTGGTCGCCGCATCTTGATCCGGAGAGCGGCTGGCAGGTCTTCGGGCCAGCGGACCGATGAGGGCTGCGGCGAACCTTCCAAGATACCCACACTGCCGCAGCAATGATATGATCACCCTGAAGTCGAGCTTGGACTCGCCGCCAGACCTCTCGCCGAAATCGTATCTGACCTCGGCCATCTTGACATCGGAGGGGGAGAACTTCATGAGGTCGAAGAGCACCTTGAAACCCTGCCTCTCGAACTTCTTCCCATCCTTGCGGATGACCTCTGTCCATACGGCGGTCTCCCCTCCGAAGAAACCGCTCATGCTGTCGCGGGGGTTGCACTTGCGGTGGGCGAACAGATAGGAGCGTGCAAGAAAGTTCGCACCCCAGGATATCAGGCGGCGCGTCGCCTTCATCGCCTTGATGTCGTTCCTCGTCCCAACCACTATCGAATGACCGGCCGATAGTTCGGCCATAAGGTCCCCGACGCTGGCAGGAGGGTGCTGAAAGTCGGAGTCCATCACTATGAAATGCTTCGTCCCAGCGTTCACGATGCCATCCATCAGGCTGGCGGTCAGCCCCCTGTCATGCGGGTCTCTCACCATGAGGCGAACGGAAGGATGCGTTTCCATGAGCTCATTCACCACCTCAACGGTGCCGTCGATCGAGTTGTCGTCCACCACCAGCACCTTGACCCCTGGATATAATCTCAGGAGTTCCTCTATCATGCTGCCGATGTTCTGAACCTCGTTATATGTAGGGATGATTATCGTGAAGGACGATGCATCCTGTCCAGATGCTGTCATGGTCATGCGTCCAAGTCCATCTGTGGTATTTCTAAGTATGGTCACTCCAGGGTCTCCCGCCCTCTCTCCCCGTCTCCTCTCAGATCAGCCGTGGACCGCGATCAGATGGGTAACGCAGTGCATAGTATATTGCCATAAGCATGCTCGACGTTTGTTTGTCAGGGATATTATTATGTGTTCGACTCGCGGTGCACTTGGCGGATGACATCCTTGACAGTGGGCGTCTGCGCCTACAACGAGGAAAAGAACATAGCAAGCTGCCTGGGCTCCATACTCCGTCAGAAAGGCACCGCCTTCCAGCTGCGAGAGGTTCTGGTAGTGTGCAGCGGATGCACCGATGGAACCGAGGCCATCGTGGAGGGCATATCCCGTCAGGACCGCAGGGTGCGGTTGCTGGTGCAGAAGCAGAGGGAGGGAAAGTGCTCCGCCATCAACCTGATAATCTCCCAGGCGGAGGGCGAGGTGGTGGCGCTGGTCAATGGCGACAACCGGCTGGAGGATGGAAGCCTGGAAAGTTTGCTGGAGCCGTTCCGGGACCCGTCGGTGGGAATGGCGGGAGGTCATCCAGTGCCCGTGAACTCTCCCGATAGCACGATCGGATTCGCGGTCCATATGGTGTGGGACCTCCATCATCGCCTTTCCCTCATCAATCCCAAGATCGGAGAGCTCGTGGCATTCCGCAAGGACGGTGTTTCGCTGCCTACGCATCTGGGCTCGGACGAGGATAACATTCGCATGCAGCTCGAGCGGAGAGGGCTACGCTCCGTCTACGTCCCCGATGCCATCGTCATCAACAAGGGTCCCACCAACGTCACCGATTTCATGAAGCAGCGCACCCGGATCAATATCGGAGAGGGCTACATCAAGAAATTGTACGATTACGACGTTCCGACCCAGGACTGGGGGTTGGTGGCGCGGGCATTGCTGGACTTCCTGCGCGAGCATGGCAAGCGCCCGATCAGGATAATGGCCGCGGCCATGCTGGAGGCATCGGCGCGCATATACTCCAAGGTGTACGTGGCGCTGGACAAGGGGGACCAGGCGGTCTGGTGTCAGATAGCCACGAGCAAGGACGTGGACGCTCGGGACTGATCCCGAGGTGGGATGACAGGTAATGAATGTCACTTCCTGGATCCCTATTGGTCGACACTGTCGTTCAGCATCGGTTTTTGCGATGAGGGACCCTATTGCAGGCAGGGGCCTCAGATCAAAATGCTCTATCTTGAAAAACAACGGTCGATTTATATGCACGTAATTCATCCAGCAGAGAACTAACTGTCAAGGAGATGGAAAATGGCCAAGTCTTCGAAGACCATCCAGATGGCGGCAGTCGCCATCGTAGCCATCGTCGCCGTAGCGGCGATCGGTTTCGTGTTGCTTGGAAATGGCGCAGACAACAGGACCGCGCTGGGCGCTGGAGAAGATCAAGGACCGTGGAACGCTGATAATAGGCACTTCTGCAGGCTTCCCCCCCTTTGAGATGATGAAGGATGGCGGAGGTGTCGAAGGTGTCGACATAGACATCGCCCAGAAGATTGCAGATGCTTTGAACGTCAGGTTGGTCGTCGATAATTACGATGATTTCAGCATGCTAATCTCTGCTCTTCAGCAAGGAAAGGTCGATATGATCGTTGCGGGGATGACAATCACCGATGCACGCAATGAATCTGTAACCTTCTCGATGCCATATTATAAGGCCGACCAGGCTCTGGTGGTCCTGAAGACCAACGATGCTATCCAAAGCACCGAAGATCTGGCCGGAAAGAAAGTAGCGGTCAACACTGGCACCACTGGTCAGTATTATGTCGAGGACGAGCTTCCTGGTGTAGACCTCAATACGTATGGCACGGCCTCCGACACGTTCCAGGCCTTGATCGGCAACAAGGTGGATGCAGTGATAATCGACGAGCCTGTGGCCAACAACTACATCACCGATGATGGGCCCTATCAGATCGTCCAAGTGATCGAGACCAACGAGTTCTATGGCATAGCCATGCCAAAGACCAATGCTGACGATCTGATTCAAGAGGTAAACAGGATTCTCGGGGAAATGATCGAAAACGGGGATCTGGAGGACATCATCTCCAAGTGGAGTAAGGCGGCCTAACTGCCCCAAACCCCTTCCCTTTCTAATGATATGAAATATGCGGCAGGGTAATGGCCATGGCTGACGGTTGGCAGATAATTCAGAACAATCTAGATGTTTTCCTAGCCGCCACCGGTGTCACGGTACAGGTGGCCGTGTTCGGTTTGGCGATCGGTTTCGTAGGAGGCGTGATTCTTGCCCTGTCTCGCTTATCATCCTTCAGGCCTCTAAGCTGGGCAGCAACACTGTACATCGAGATCATCAGGGGAACTCCCCTACTCATTCAGATATTCTTCATCTACTTTGGCTTCAGTGCCATCTCGCCACTCCTCAACTTCGATGCGATGACTGCAGGCATCTTGGCCTTGGGCTTCAACAGCTCGGCCTATCAGGCGGAGATCATTCGAGGAGGAATAGAGTCTGTGCCCAAGGGTCAGATGGAGGCGGCGCGCTCCATCGGTATGACCCGCATGCAGGCGATGCGCTTCATCATCCTGCCCCAATCCTTCCGGCTGATGATTCCTGCCATGACGAACGAGATGGTGACGTTGATAAAGGACACTTCGCTGGTCAGCACGATCACCGTGGTGGAACTCACATTCGTGGGAAAGCAGCTAACTTCGAGGTACCTTGAGGCAGTGCCCATACTGAGTTTTGTCGCACTAATCTACCTCATCCTGACATTCGCCACCTCAAGGGCGATGCGATATCTGGAGAAAAAGTATCAGATACCAGGGTATGGCGAGGCAGAATGAACCAAGAAGAGATCATCCGGGCGGTCAACATCCACAAGTCATTCAAGGGTCACGAGGTGCTCAAAGGTATCAACCTGTCTGTATCTCGAAGGGAGGTAGTGTGCATCATTGGTCCGTCCGGTAGCGGCAAGAGCACTCTGCTTCGCTGTCTGAACCGCATCACGGAACCGGATGACGGGGAGGTGCTGTTCGAGGGAAAAAGCATCATGGGCGAGGATGTGGACATCGATGAGGTCCGCTCCCACATGGTCATGGTCTTCCAGAGCTACAATCTGTTCCTTCATCTAACTGCAAAAAGGAACATCATGCTGGCGCTGGAAAAGGTCAGAGGGATGAGCAAGGAAGAGGCGGAGGGCCGAGCCATGGAGGCTCTGCGTAAGGTCGGCCTGGAGAACAAGGCCAACGCATATCCAGGTCAGATGTCCGGCGGACAGCAGCAGCGTGTGGCCATCGCCCGAGCCATTGCCATGGAGCCGAGAATGGTCATGTTCGACGAACCGACCTCGGCCCTCGATCCCGAGCTGACAGGAGAGGTCCTCGAGGTCATGAAGAACCTGGCATACGGCGGCATGACCATGGTAGTGGTGACTCATGAGATGGGATTCGCAAGAGAGGTGGCCGACCGGGTGGTGTTCATGGACCATGGCGTGATAGTGGAAGAGGGTGATCCAGCCACGATCTTCACCCGGCCTCAGAACGAACGCACCCGGCAGTTCCTCAAGCGCGTCCTCCAGGACGAGCCTGGGCCCCCGCCGGCCTGACCGAACCTATTTGTATTGGCCGCTCCCAACTTTTCCCACCCGATAATAATCGGGTAGAGGGGGATAATCACGGGAGAGAAGGTCTGGTTCGACGGGGCACTAGTGTCAATGCGTGATGCCAAGGTTTCGCTCATGACCTATGGGCTCCACTATGGTGGGGGCGTGTTCGAAGGGCTAAGGGCATACGACACTCCCTGGGGGAGAAGCGTGTTCCGGCTGGAGGACCATATGCGCCGCTTCATTGAATCGGCCAGGTTCCTGCGGCTCAAGCTGGACTATGATCTTGGGGAACTCTGCGAGGGGGTGCGGTCCGTGGTCAGGACCAACGGCCCCAATGCGGACTATATACGCCCCATAGCCTTCTATGGCGCGACGCCCAACCTGAGCATGAACCCTCAGGGGATTCCTACCCATGTCGCCATCGTCACGGTCCACATGGGCTCGTACATCGGCGACAGGCAGATGCGGGAAGGCATGGACGCCATCGTCTCATCATGGGAGAAGCCTTCCAACCGCGCCACCTCGTCCATGGCGAAGGTCTGCGGCAACTACGTCAACTCCGCACTGGCCAAGTTCGATGCGGTCCAGGCGGGGGCGGACGAGGCCATCATGCTGAACGGCAACGGCACTGTGGCCGAGGGAACGGGAGAGAACCTGTTCATAGTTCGGGACGGAAAGCTGATCACGCCCGACCTGGCATCTGGAGTGTTGGAAGGGGTAACGCGTGATACCGTGATCAAGCTGGCCAGGGCGGCGGGCTATGATGTTGAGGAGCGCCCCATCACGCGAGGCGAACTCTTGGTCGCCAACGAGGTCTTCATGACAGGCACGGCGGCCGAGATAGTCCCGGTGCGCACGATCGACGGTGTCCCGATAAATGGCGGAAGGCCCGGACCGGTAACACTGCAGGTGCAAAGGCTATACAATAGCGCGGTCCGAGGGGAGGACGCCCGATTCGTGGACTGGCTAGATCTGGTCGAAAGGAAGGACATCGAGCTGCTGAAAGTATGACGCCATGACGGGAAAAATATAAAATAATCTGTTGGCTATTTAATATCTGGTATATATGACCGCCACTGAAAAGAATCTGAAGGCCGCCTTTGCCGGCGAATCACAGGCCAACAGGAAGTATCTCGCATATGCGAAGAAGGCCGATGAGGAAGGGCTTCACCAGGTGGCCAAGCTGTTCCGCGCCGTCGCCGAGGCCGAGACGATCCATGCGCTTACGCACCTCAAGGCGATGAAGGGCATCGGAACCACGGCCGAGAACTTGAAGGAGGCCATCAGCGGGGAGAACTACGAGCACACCTCCATGTATCCAGAGTTCATCGAGGCCGCCAGGGCGGATGGTGACAAGGAAGCGCTCCGGTCGTTCTCATGGGCCAACGCCGTGGAGAAGATCCATGAGGAGAAGTACAAGGCAGCGGCCGAGGCGGTATCTTCGGGAAATGACCTTCCTGCCAAGAAGCTGTACGTCTGTCCGCTATGTGGAAACGTGGAAGAGGACGAGCCTCCTGAGAAGTGCAGGGTCTGTGGCGCTCCAGGCTCTTCGTTCAAAGAGGTCATGTGAGGCTCGCCTGCTTGCGCAGGCATCTTCCAGGATGATGCAAACAAACTCGAGATGAAACGGTCGGGGCAGGGATGCCGTGACGATGCCAGATGCGCATATGCATCCGGTCCAACATTCCCGCTCCGCACTCCCTTTTTCCCATAGCGGTCCGCATCGGGCTGTTGGAAGGAAAGACTAATAGGAAGGTTCGCGGTGCATCGGTCCGATGCCTTTCGCCCTCGGCATGCCCGCCCTCATAGAGATACCCGCCCTCAACGACCTGATCGACCTGTGTCAGGAGCTTGAACTGTCCTTCATAGAGCTCAACATGAACATGCCGGAGAACTGCCCCGAGGAGCTCGACCCATTGGAGGTCAGGGATGCCTCTAGAAGCTATGGCATCGAGTTCACGCTGCATTCCCCCGACGAACTGGACCTCGGTTCGCTGCACCCCACTGTACGCGAAGGGCATCTGGAAGCCATGAGGGAGGTGCTTGGATGGTCCGCTCAGGCCGGCATCAAGGTGCTGAACAT
>LSQX01256917.1_pt2 | contig 62994 bp, 48 predicted proteins | sample 654561 | NCBI WGS metagenome assembly LSQX01 (sample SAMN04489861, study PRJNA283612) | anaerobic digester metagenome | isolation source: 4 biogas reactors fed with cattle manure at either 37C or 55C with and... | place: Denmark: Kongens Lyngby | collected 2014
CGTAGGTGGCTTCGTAGCCCGCCGCGACGGCGGTAATGCCGGTCAGGAAGTCGCCGCCCTGCCTGCCGCCGATCATCTGTGTCGGCGTGGGGATGTACAAGTAGTCACTGCCCGCGGTCGACTCGCGGGTGCCATGCCCGAGCTGGCCGGTGCCGTTGTATCCCCAGGTCCACACGCCACCGTCTTCGCGCAGCGCCACGGTGTGATAGACTCCGCAGGCTACTGAGGTGACACCGTCGAGGCTGCCATCCTCCTCCGGGCCGACAACCGCGCGGGGCAACAGATTCGCGCGGTCGAGGGCCTCGACAGCGTTCAGCCGCACCTCCTGCCCGGTGTCGCGGTTGGTCAGCACGATCTGCATCTGCTGCGCATAGTCGTTGTCCGTGCCGGGCGAGCCGATCTGCACCTCCGCGAGATCGATCGTGATCAGTTGGCCGACCCGTGCCCGCGCGGGATAGCGCACGGTCGCCCTCATCTCCACGAAGTCGGCATTGCGGGAGAAGCTGCCGGCCTGCATCTCGCGGGTGGCGGCCTCATCCGCTACCACGATCGGCGGACCATCGAAGGCATCCGCCAGTTCGACGCGGTCGGCAACATCCGTGTGGCTGGGGTCGGTGTACCTGTAGCTCAGCGCCAGGCTCCAGCTTCCCGGCGCCTCAGGCGTCCACGGGAGAGAGAGGCTGATCTGCCTCATGCGGCCGACTTCGCCAAGCACCCCGCGGCCAAGCTGCCCCTCGTGGTTGCTGCCCCACGTCAGCAGCGTTCCATCCTCGCGGAGAGCCGCGTTGTGATGAGCGCCCGCTGCGATGGCGGCCACGCCAGTCAATGCGCCCTGCGTGGTCGGATCGAGCACGTGGACCGGACGCGTGCTCCAGCGATTTGAGTCGCGAACGCCATCGCCAAGCTGCCCGTGGCAGCGGCTGCCCCATGCGACGACCGTGCCATCCTCGAGCAGGGCGATGGAGTGATCCCATCCGGCGGCGATCGCCACCACAGTCTGCAGAGGTCCCTGGCCATCGAGACCGATCACCTGCACCGGCACCGCGCCATGCGCGTCAGGGCCGGATTGGCCGTTGCCGAGTTGGCCGAAGGTATCGCAGCCCCACGCCCAGACGCTGCCATCCTCGCGGAGCGCGAGCGTGTGGTACATACCCGCTGCGATGGCCACGACACCCGTCAGTCGGCCCTGCCCCACAGGACCAGCTACCGCCACAGGTGCGTCCGAGGCGACGAATTCTCCGTTGCCGAGTTGCCCCAGCCTCCCATCGCCCCACGCGCGGACGGTGCCGTCGTCGTCGAGGACGACGCTGTGCTTCATGCCGCCGGCGATCTCTTGCGCGGCCATGCCAACACCTCCCGCACAGGCAATGATGAGCGCGCCAGCCAGCAGAGTGAATGCTGTTCGACCGGCATTGTTGCATGATCTCACTGTCGTTCCTCCTGTGCAGCAGGTGCCATCTGCGCGGCGATGTGTCTACTGAGCCGGCACTACCAGCCGGTCGGGCGCATGCGACCAGAACGCGGGCAGTTGCTCGCCGAGCGTGAGCGTGTAGTCTTCCAGCGTGCCCGTCGAGGCGCGCTCCACCTGCACCTGCCAGGCGCGTCCGCTCATCCCGGCGGGCACATCAACTTCCGCGATCACCTCGGTGATCTCGCCGCTCTCGAAGCGCGCGGCCTCGTTGCCGTCGGGGTCAAGGATGACAATCAGCGCCGTCTCGCCCGGCCCGGAGGTGTTGAGTTGGAAGTTGAACTGCTCAACGCCCTCGGGCACGTAGAAGAACATCGGCGAACTCTGATAGACCATCCGCTGCGTCCGTGCTGCCAGCGCCGCGCTGTCATTGAGCATCGTCACGCGGCCACAGGTCAGACCCGGATTGACGACCAGCAGATGAACGCCCGCCTGCCCGGAAGCGGCCTCGATCTCCGTCACCTCTCCCACGGGCGCCTCTCCCTTCGCGACCAACTGCTCATCCGGCGCAAATAGCTGCCAGACCACCGGCTCCACAGCCCGTCCCACCGCCCGGGGGTTGATGCGCGCGCGGAAGGGCTCGTTGGCATCAAGCAGCGCCACCAGCGTCGCACCATGACGCAGCGAAAAGATCGGATCGGTCTCACCGAACGGCGCGGCGCTGTCGCTGAGCGCCTGCAGCGGCTCTCCGTCGTAGCCCACGACCTGCATCAGGCCCCAGCTTCGCTCCTCGACCATCGCGCAGCGATCGTAGTTGGCGATGAAGTCACCTTCGGTGGCGCGGCGGAAGGCGATGATCTCGTTCATCAGCCGCCGGGCGGCCACAGGCGAGATCACCTCGCCGACACCTGCGTTGACGGCGGCCAACCGCGCGCACATCCGCGCGTGGTGGAGGCCCTTGCGCAGGTAATCCACGCGTGCGGCGCTCACTTCGTCACCCGCGGCGGCCCCAGCGGCCTCGGCGAGGATCGCCTCAGCCGGCTCAAACAACTCCTGCGGGTAGAGCACGTGAGCGAAGGCTGCGAAGTTCCGGTAGCGCGACACACCGGCCTCCTGCTGGGCGCGATCGAAGCGATCGGGGTCGGACATCGTGTAGTCTTCCCAGTACTCGAAGTAGCGCCGCACGTGGTCGGCGGCGGGGCCGAAGGCGGAGTAGTACTCGTCCAGCACGTCATCAATCGGCCGGTCGGCGCGTGTGTGCAGGCGGAAGAGCGCGTAGAGGTTCGTGCCCTGCGCGGCCCACTGACCGGTAAGCGAGTCGAAGTCCGTCGCCACCATCGAGTTTGCTGCGTAGTGCTGGAACTCGTCGGCGAACTGCCGCGCGTAGATGTGCGGCATGGTGTAGCTGTCGAGGAAGTAGTTCGGGCGCAGGAAGATGCTGGCACCGGTGTCGGCCCAGCCCGCCCACTGCTCCTTCAGCCACTGCTGCTCGCGGTCGTTGCGCGGATACCACCAGCCAGGCCACGGGCACATGCCGATCAGTACATTCTTATTGAGCTTGATTTCAGAGATCGGAGCGGGATAGTAGTTGGTGTAGGCGTAGCCGATGACCATCGCGTCAGGAACCTCTTCGGCAGCCATCTGCTGCAGTGTGAGCCAGAAGCGTGCATAGCGATCGGAGACCATTCGCCGATCCCGCAGGTCGTAGATATCGCCAAGCTCAGGCTGCGGGCCATCCCACGCGATGCAGTCATCACAGACGCAGAGACCGGAGGTGTCATTCTCGCAGCCATTGACGTTGATCCACTCGCCCGGTCTGGCCTCACGCGCCCGCTTCCACCTGGCTATGACCTCCTGGTGGAACTCCGGGTTGGAGACACACATCGAGGTCCTGGCGGTCGGGGTGCTGGGTCCCCGCTGGCCGTTCGGTAGAAGCTGGAACCACTCCGGGTGCTCCCCGCCGAACTCCTCCCAGTAGCGCTCGAATGCATGACCGTAGCTGAGTGGCAGTGAACGGCCCATGCGGTGGCGGCGCTGGAATACGCGCTGCGCGTGGGCGTAGTCCTCGAAGCCTTCCGCGGTGAGTCCGGTCTCGCCCGTGGGTCTGCGCAGGCCGTCACGCACCCGCCTGCGGATCATCGTAGGGCTGAGCACTTCGTCCACTTCGGCGATGGTGACGCTGTCGGTCGCCGGCACATGCACGCCAAGCTCGCCAGGCCAGAGCCAGCGGACGCCCATGAAGCGGTCGAGCAACTCGTAGACGCCCCAGAGCGTACCGCAGCGGGTGGCCTCGGAGAGCGGATCGCCCTCGGTGTCCTCGCCTGCGATGATGAGCACACCGTCGCCGCTGCGCAGCACGGTGCCCTCGAGCTCAAGCGCGGCCACGTCTATGCCAGCCGCTTGCGCCGCATCGGTGTTGCCTATGAAGACGCGACCGGCGGGGTCAGCGGGGATTGCGTCTTCGGAGACTATGTCAAGCGCCACGCCCGTGCCCTTTTCCAGGTGATAGACAAGTTCCTCGGCAGCATACTGCTCTACCTCGCTCGGCGCCGCGGGCAGAACCACCACGGCGCGTGCAGCGCCCTGCTCAACCAGCGTCACCTGTGCGCTTGCGGTGGTGGCGCCCCCCAGCAGCATCAGAATCACCGCCCAGACCATCGGATGCTCACTGCGCATCTCAACACCTCGCGTTCTCCGGATTTGCCGGTCATCATCGTGTCCAGGTTGTTTCGCCCCCATTCCCGCCCGACCTGCGCACGGACAATCAAGTCGCATCGGCGAGGATGCGCTCGGGAGGTGAGCTGGTTTGAAGCCGGGAACCTCTGCGGGCGAGCCATGTCGTGCAAGCCCAGGCTTCAGGAGGTCGTGCAGTGGCAGCCAAACCATCTCTGATGATTGTCACACTGATCGTCGCCGGCATGCTGATGTTCGCTTCCTCGGCCCCTGCGGGAGCGGTGACCGTTGTAGCAGATGGCGCGCCAGTGGCAGTGATTCTTACCGCTGATGAACCATCATCAGTGACCGCCACGGCCGTAGCCGAACTGAACTACTGGATCGAACGCATAACGGGGACCACGCTGCCGGTCGTGCCGCATGGCGACTGGGACGGCGAGGGCACGGTCGTCGCAGTTGGCGCAAGCCCATTCACCGAGGCCCGCGGGCTGGATGTGTCGCAGCTTGGGCCTGAAGGAGCGCTGGTGGTCGCAACGGAGGATTACGTGGCGCTGCTGGGGAGGGATGACCCGCCGCTTGAGGCCCTCACCTGGCGCGGCACCTACTACGCGGTGCTGGAGCTTGTCGGGAAAGTTTTCGGTGTGCGCTGCATCTGGCCGGGCGAACTCGGTGAGGTCTACCCGACTCTCACGACACTCGAGGTGCCGGAGGCGAGTTGGACTTGGGAGACGCCACTGGTCGTAAGGCGCAGTCTGCGCAACACCTACGGCGGCGACCCGGCGTCCCGGCAGGAGAAGCTCACCGAGATCGGCATGGAGATCTCACCCGAAGTGTGGAAGCAGCTTGGCGACCAGACCGACCGGTGGCTGCGCCGGCAGCGGATGGGCAGCCCCTCTCACATCAACTTCGGCCACTCATTCACCACCTGGTGGGACCGCTACAGTGCGGAGCATCCTGAGTGGTTCGCCATGGGCCCCAACGGAGAGCGCCCCACCTCCGGCGGCAAGGGGACCAAGCTCTGCGTGAGCAACCCCGAGCTTCGCGATCAGATCTTCGCCGAGTGGTATGCGGCGTGGCAGGAGAACCCGGCGCTGAACAACGTGCTCCGCGCCTGCCCCAATGACAGCCGGGGCTACTGCACCTGCGAGAACTGCCGGGCATGGGACGCTCCGGCGATGGCCGAGATGACACCCGCGGAGATCTTCTCCAGCCCCGACGCGGTCCTCAGCGACCGCTACGCGCGATTCTGGAGCGACCTCGCCGAGCGGGTGACCGCGGTTGATCCGGACGCCAGGGTCACAGGCTACGCCTACCGCAGCTACCGCAAGCCGCCGGTCGAGGCGACAGTCCATCCGGCGGTTATGATCGGCTACGTCGGCGGTGAGGGATTCTATCCGCATGAGGAGCATGTGCGTGACGAGTGGGAGCGCTGGGCGGCGGCGGGCGCGAGCATGTTCTGGCGGCCCAACCTGCTCCACTGCGGCCACGGCGCGCCCTACATCTTTGCCCGTGCGCTGGGCGAAGACTTCAAGTACCTCCACGCGCACAACATGGTCGGCACGGACTTCGACTCGCTGCAGGGCGCGTGGGCCACGCAGGGACCGAACTACTACGTCCTCGCAGAGCTTCACTCGCGGCCCGATGCGGATGTCGAACAGTTGCTGGACGAGTTCATGGCGGCATTCGGTCCGGCCTCGGATGAGGTTGCCGCATACTTCGACTACTGGGAGGGCGTGACGGATGGCGGCCCGGCGCTATTGCTCGAGCGTGCCGGTGGCAAGCACAGCCTGACGTGGGGAAGCTGGTTCCGCGACTTCATCCAGCTTGTGCCGCACCTGTACACCGACGAGGTGCTCGACGCGGGTGAGGCGCTGCTGGCGCAGGCCGAAGCCGCGGTGGCCGACGGTGACGAGCGGGAGATCGCGCGAGTGGCGTTCCTGCGCACCGGCTTCGATCACACGCGGCTCATGGCCGCTGCTATCCGCGAGATGCAGCTTCTGCAGGCGAAAGACCCCGCAGCCGATCAGGCGCGGCTTGATGAGGCTCGCGATGCGCTGCGGCAGTTCCGCGAGGCCAACGCCGACAGCTTCGCGGTGCCGATGTACAACCTCACCGCGCGCGAGTTGACCTACGATCCGACGCGGCCGCTCTGGATCAACCCGTAGCGGTCCCGCATCATGGGATCACCGGCAGTATCACCTGTGTCGGGCGATTCCGATCGAAGTAGATTGTATTCCGGGCGATCTCGGTAGCAGTGTACTCCGGGTCGCCCGGAGCCGGTTCTGCTTTCAGCCGCTCCTCCAGCAGAGCGCGGCTCACCGCATGGTCGCCGTATGGCTCGCCTGTGTTGGGGTTGATGTCGAAGCGATCGAAGTTGCTGCTGGAGATCGCCAGCCGCAGCCGATGCCCCGGCGCGAGCGCCACCGCTATGTAGCCAAGGTCAATCTCGAACTCATACACCTCGCCCGGTGTCAGAAGCTCCTCCTGCAGATAGCCGTTGCGATACCTGCCCTTGACGATGCTGTCGAGGAAGATGATCGAGCGCCCGTCGGGATAGACGTCAGTCAGCTTGGCCGTGAAGTCGGTATCGGTGCGATCGGATGACGCCCAGAGCCGCACCTTGATCTGCCCCACGATCTTCAGCGGATCGGCCAACTGCTCGCTGGTGAAGAGCAGCACATCCGGCCGGCTCTCCACCGGCCGCTGGTCGAACGGCCCGTTCACCGGCAGGCGCGAGTGGATCCGGCCCACCGTCGGCACCGGGTCCCGCGGGTCGTAGCTATAGCTCAGCGAAGCATCGGCCGCCGCGGGCGCCTCCGACTTCAGCGTGCCATCTGCATGGGCGTAGAACGTGGTGGGCGTTGAAGCAGGCGGGAAGGTCTCGGCCTCGATCCACTCGTTGCCGGGAGCGTCGCTCTCCCCCATCGCGCCCATCAGGTAATATCTCACCGGCGGCTGATCCATCACCCCGGTCTCCTCGCCCTTGAGCCAGTGGTCGAACCACGGGAACCAGACTTCTGCGGGCCAATCGAACTTCGCGTTCGGCGGGTAAACCATCCCGCCCGGCAACTCCAGCGGCTGCCCGTAGTCCTTCTCCTGCAGGACGCCGTGCCCCCACGGCCCGATGATCAGCTTCTGATTGCCCCGCGCATTCGGCCCACCCTGCTCCTGGAGCGCGCGGAACATCTCTATGCCGCCCTCTTTGTAGAAGTCGTACCAGCCGCAGCTATGTATCATCGGCGTGTCAAACTGCTCGAGCCGATTTTCGTCGCGGCTGCGGATACGCCGGTTGATAAGCTGCGGCGTCCGGCGGGTGAAGACGCCCCGGAAGATCGTCTCGTAGTCGGCCTTGCGGAAGACCGGCGGGAAGAGCGCGTCGGTGTAGTAGTTGGCAGGCGCCTGCGCGGGTATCGCTGCCGAGAGATGCGGCGGAGTGGTCACGGCCGCCTCATACTGGGCGGCGCCGAGGTGCGAATAGCCGAGCATCCCGACCTTCCCGTTGCACCATGGCTGAGTCGCCAGCCATTCGATCGTGTCATAGCCGTCGTTATGCCGCGGAGCGCCACGCCCGGCATCCGCCGAGCCGTAGAAGCCGCGCATGTCCTGCACCGCGACTGCGTATCCGTTGCCTGCGAAGCAGTCGCGCCAGTAATTCACGGAGCTTTCGCGCGTTCTGTCGTAGGGGGTGCAGATGAGGATGACCGGGATGCCGTCGGGATGCTGCGCCGCAGAGTAGCCCTGCGGCATGAAGAGATCGGTCGCCAGTTCCGCGCCATCGCGCATCGGAATACCGATTGTCTGCTTCTGTAGCTCAGTCTGGCAGTAAGCCGGACCGATCAGCAACACCAGCAGGACCGGCCACAGTCGCTGATAGCAACTCATCGTCCATCCCTCCCTGCGTAGTGCGACACGCTACTCGTCTTTCGGGCGCAGCTCGGAGATCAGTTCATCGAGCAACTCCGGCGAGCCGCCGTAGATGCGCACCGCGTACGCGAGGTCCTCGATGGCGTGTATCCGCTCAAGAAGCTCTTCGGCGCTGAAGAGGTCCGCGTCGGGCTTGCCACTGGCGACGATCTGTACGAAGACTCTGATTTCCGGGTTGCCCTCCCGCAGCATTTGAACGATGCGCTCGACCCCGGCGCGATACTCCTCGACCGGCTTGAGAGTGCGATCGAGGTTCATCTGCAGGCTTTGCGACTGGATAAGCCAGAAATCGCAGTGCCGGGCAAGCTCCGGGTAGAGATCCTCATGCTGCCGCATCTCGCGCAGGCCAGGCCCCGCCAGCAGCGGGCTGCCGAAGCCGTCGGCCATCGCCTTCGCGCGCTTGACACTCTCAACGAGGTTATCCATCTCCTCGACCGTGGTGCCGGGGCAGCGTTCAGGGTTGTAGCCGATAATGACGCGCTCGGGGTCAACCGAAGCAGCCTGGAGCATCTCGATTGTCTCTTTCACACCGGGGAAGGGACGGGCGGCATGGCGCTCAAGTGCGAGTGACAGGCAGACTACGCGGACGGGGGGTGCGATCTCTTCGAAAACGCGGAGCTTATCGCCACCAAGGATCAGGTCCACGAAGTCGCTCTCTGCCGACAGCTTCTTCGCGGCGGCTTCACTGCGCTGATACCAGAGGAAGCCGAGGCCGAGAGGAGGTTGTGGCGCGTCATCCGCTACAGCCGAGGCGGTGAAGACCAGTACGAGGAGGAGCGTCACCGAGAGGAGTCTCGTGAGGCAGGTAGCTCGCGAAACCATTACGATCGTCTCCCTTACTGCGGCACTGAGGCATTCTGCGCGCTGCAGTACTGTCTATGTCCGACGGCTCAGAAGGAGCCGGGAGAAGACGAATCGGAGCGACTTGCCTCTTATACTTCGCGAGGACGTGCGCACGCACATTCATGTTCATCCACATGAATGCCTTTTTTCTCTTCATAAGAAGCGGCCGGCCCCTCGGGGGACCGGCCGCAATCGGCACAGAGCGTCGTCTCGGATCAGTCGTCTTCGTCGCAGGGGCTCCACATGCCAGCCGTGGTGCTTCCGAGCCACTTCGCGTGTCCGTCGAGGAAGCCGTAATTGGCGCCGCCATTGTGCGGCGTGAATGCCGGATCCGTGGAGCGCGGCTCGGCGTAGCGATGGCCGCCGGCGTTGTCATAGTCGGAGTGGCCGCTGCTGACACCAAGCTCATGCAGGCCGATGGTGTTTGAGGGGGCCTGTATTGACGCCATGGATAGCGCGCGATTGCCGTCAAACGGGAAGTAGTTCATCGAGCAGCTCTCACCGCATATTGAGCACGGGCTGCCATCGTGAACGCTGTTGCCGCCCGGAGTGCCATACGAGTTCGCGATCCGGCCGACCGGCTCCGCGAACGTGTAGAGCGCGCTCTTGCTCGGGCACTGGAAAAGCTGCACATTCTTCACGTAGGGATAAACGAGGTTCGGGAACCGTATATTCGTGACGGTACCGTTGTAGCGCATCATCAGTCTTTCGTCGTAGTCCTGAGAATACATGAGGATTCCGAGCATCAACTGCTTCACGTTCGAGAGACAACTGGATTGGCGAGCCTTCTCGCGCGCCCGGGCGAAGACTGGAAACAGAATGGCTGCGAGGATCGCGATGATCGCAATCACCACCAGCAGTTCGATGAGCGTAAACCCACGTCCACGTCTCGACATTCTGACGACCTCCTTGTGAGATGCTACTCGGGATATCCTCCGCAGAATCCACGGAGGGGGCGGCTGAGAACGGCCGATCTATACCTCCTATGGGCACATCCTACTGACCGATTGCCGAGGAAGTGTAATCCCCTCTCAGTATGATAATTCGTAAGACATGGCTCGAAACCTCCCCCGATCGTCAATTCAGGCACCACTTACAATGCGATCTTGATGGTGATCCCTTCGGAGGACAGAACATGTGAGATGGCGAAGGGGCCAGCCTGTTCGGCATTCAAGAGCCTGCCGCACGGAGGGCACAATGAATACAGTATCCACCCGCGCGCTCATCATGACCGCACTATTTCCTCTGGTAGCCATCACCGCCGTTGCTCAGCCTGCGGAAATTGCCATCGTCGAGGATGGCGCGTCCGCCTACTGCATCGCCGTCGCCGATGATGGCGATCAGGAGCGCCTCGCGCAGGCCTCCTCGCTGCTGCAGAGCATGATCGCTCGCGCAACGGGTGTCACGCTCCCGGTGGTGAAGGAGTCACAGGTGGCGGAGGGCACTCCCGCGTTCTATCTCGGCAAGACGAACGCAGCGCGTGACGCGGGCATCCCCGTGGATGAAATCTCCGGCTGGGCGTATCAAATCCGCGTCTCCGGCGAGAACATCATGCTTGTCGGCGATGATGCAGAGGATGACCTGCAGGCTCGGTATGTCATCGAGCACCTCGGCACGCTCAAGGCGGTCGTGGCGTTCCTCGAGGAGCAGATGGGCGCGCGCTTCATCATGCCCGGCGAGCACGGTGTCTACGTGCCGGAGCTTGAGCGGCTTGCGGTCCCGGCGGACCTGAAACGGTCGTGGGAGCCGGTGTTCGATTATGTGACCGGCGGTTCGCCGCGGGATAACCTCGTGAACATCGCCTACAACATGCCGCGCGGCAACCCCGTGTTGTTCTCCTACGGCGGCCACTCCTACTACGATGCGGTGCCGAAAGAGGTATACGGGGAGACGCATCCTGAATACTTCGCGCTCATCGGCGGCAAGCGCGACCCTTCGAACAACCATCTCTGCGTGTCGAACCCGGATGTCCAGCGGCTTATGATCGCGGAGATGGAGAAGCACCTCGACGAGGGTTTCCAGTGGGTTGAACTGGCGCAGACGGACGGCTACGTTCCCTGCCAGTGCGATGCCTGCAAGGCCATTCACCCTGACCCTTCTGAGCGGACCTGGATCGTGCATCGGCAGCTTGCCGAGCAGATGCTTGAGCGCAGGCCGGGCAAGAAGGTCATGATCATCTCCTACGGCCCCACGGTGAACCCGCCGACAACCTTCACCAGCTTCCCGGAGAACGTGGTCATCCAGATGTGCCGCTACACGCCCGAGCACTTTGACCTGTGGCGGCCATACAACGTGGACAAGACGGTCTACGTCTATAACTGGGGGAGCTACCACGTCCCGGGCTTCGCGCCGATCCACACGCCGCGCTACATGGTCGAGCAGATACGCAACTTCCGCGACAACGGCGTGCGCGGCATCTACATCTGCGGGCGGATGGAGGCTTTCGGCCTGCAGGGCCCCGGCTATTACGCCTACGGGAAGGCTATCGGCGACCCGATGCGCGATCCCGACGAACTGCTGCGGAAGTACGTCAGCGCCACCTTCGAGGAGGCCTCCGTCCCGATGCAGGCCTTCTTCACGGCGATGACCAACCGCCTCGAATGGTACTCGGCCTTCAGCAGGCCTCAGTTGCTTTCGCAGAGCGTACCAATGCCATTCAGCACGCCGGAGGACTACTACTGCCACTTCTTCCCGGCGAAGCTGCTCGCCGACATGTCGGACAACCTCGAGCGGGCGAAGTCACTCGCGAGCAGCGACAGGGTGAAGGCGCAACTGGAACTGGTGGAGATTGAGTTCACCAACGTGCGCACGCTCGCGTCGATCTTCCAGTACTACCGCGCCTATCGCCTCGAGCCCACCTGGCCGGCGCTGGAAGCGCTTGCCGGAGCCGTGGAGGAGCGGCGCGAGTGGGTTGACGCACTCTACCCGGATGGCAACCTGATCCGACTTGAGGGAATGCCCCTGATATACTGGTCAAGCCCGAAGGACTTCGTCTACAAGGGCGGGCGGCACATTGACATGCCGCTCAGTTGGGATTTCGACCTGCTGCGGGAGAAGCAGATCCTCCCCGGCACCGGCACTAAAAGCATCGAGGCGCAAAGAGTGGATGGCATCACGCTTGACGGGAAGCTTGACGAAGCGGCGTGGCAGCAGATGCAGTTTGAGGAACTCAGCGAGATCGGCATGGGCGTGCTGAGGAACAACTCGCGCTTCAAGGTCGGCTATGACGACCGCTACTTCTACCTCGCCGCGGAGTTCGACTTCGACAACGTGGCGCGTGTAGATGAACTCAAGCCCGTGGGCGAGAACGGGCAGGCCTACTATCAGGAGAGCATGGAGATCATGCTCGATCCGGTCGGCAATCGGGATCGCTACTGCCATTTCGTGCTCAACCCGATTCCCGACTCGACCTTCCAGCGGCGGATGGGATACATAGACGATCCCTACCATCCGCTCTACGGGAAGCCCGACACTTCATGGCGCGGCGAGTGGGAGTACGCGGCCGAGATAGATCGCGAGGCAATGCGGTGGCGCGCGGAGGTGCGGATACCGTATTCCTCACTGGAAGTGGCTGCGCCGACGACCGGAAGCGTCTGGACGCTCAATGTAGGACGGAATGAGTTCCCGACCGGCGAGAAATCGGCGCCGTTCTACTCCCTGTGGTCGCCGAATCTGGAGATGCGCAGCTTCCACAACACCGCGACCTTCGGAGACGTGACCTTCCGGTAGAGCGAGGCTACACGCTCGCTCCAGTAGCTGACGTAGGCATCCTGGTTCCCGGCGCCGAGCGAACGCTGGTGGCGCGTCTTCGCCGGATTGCAACTAACCGGCGGCCCTGCCGAGGTAGGCATCTACGAGGCCCGCGTCGGCGGCAAGCTCATCAGCAGGGCCGGAGCGGACGATGGTGCCCGTCTCCAGCAGATAGGCCCGGTTGGCCAGCTTGAGCGCTTGCCGCGCGTTCTGCTCGACCAGCAGGATGGTGGTGCCGGTGACGTTGATCTCAGCGAGGATCTGCAGTATCTCCTTCACAAGCAGCGGTGCGAGTCCCATCGAGGGTTCATCAAGCAGCATCAGGCGCCCTCGCGACATCAGCGCTCGCCCCACCGCCAGCATCTGCTGCTCGCCGCCCGAGAGTAGCCCCGCCAACTGCCCGCGCCGCTGGGCAAGTATCGGGAAGAGCGCATAGACGCGCTCGTAGTCGTCGGCCACCTCACGCGGATCTCGGCGCGTCCACGTGGCAAGCTTCAGGTTCTCGAAGACGGTCAGGTTGGCGAAGATACCCCGACCTTCGGGAACATGCGCCAGCCCGAACGCCGCGATCCGGTGCGCCGGGATGCGCCGCAGGTCCTGCCCGGCGAACGCAATGGCCCCCTGCCATCGAACGAGCCCCGAGATTGCCCGAAGCAGAGTGGACTTGCCCGCCCCGTTGGCGCCGAGCAGCGCGACGATCTCACCCTCGGACACTTCCAGCGACACGCCGTTCAGGGCGTTGATGCCCCCGTAGGACACTTCGAGATCGCGCACCGCGAGCAGTGGCTGCGCTGCCATCATACTGCCTCCTCGCCAAGGTACGCTTCGATGACGCGCCGATTGCTGCGGATCTCCGCGGGCGTGCCCTCAGCGATAGTCTCGCCGAAGTCGAGCACCACAACTCGCTCCGCGACGCCCATCACGACCGCCATCTGGTGTTCGATGAGCAGGATCGTAAGGTCGAACTCCTGCCGTAGCCACAGTATGCGGTCGAGCAGCCCATCTGCCTCGCCGGGGTTCATACCGGCCGCCGGCTCATCGAGCAACAGCAGGCGCGGATCGGTGGCCAGTGCCCGCGCCATCTCCAGCCGGCGCTGCTGGCCGTAGGGCAGACTCCCCGCCAGCGCGCCAGCGACATCCTGCAGGCCGAAGATCTCCAGCAGTTCCATCGACCGCTCCCGCACCAGCCGCTCCTCGCGCCGAAAGGCCGGCAGGTGCAGCATCGTCGCGAGCAGTGCGGTGTGCGCATGGCCCTCCCTCGCAATGCGCACGTTGTCCAGCGCGGTCAGGTTGCGGAATAGCCGGATGTTCTGGAAGGTGCGCGCTATCCCGTAGCCGACGATCTCGTGCGGCCGCCGACCGATCACAGATCGGTCGCCCAACCAGACATCCCCGGCAGTGGGGCGGTAGACGCCGCTGATGATGTTGAAGATGGTGGTCTTGCCGGCGCCGTTGGGGCCGATCAGCGCGACCAGTTCGCCGGGCTGCAGTTCGAGGTTGAACTCTGACACCGCGCGCAAGCCCGCAAAGTGATGGGTCACCCCGCGCATGGAGAGCAGGCTCACGATGCCACCTCCCGCGAGGAGACGGCCTCGGGCTTGGCGCTATCATCGGCGACGCCGGGAGGAATGCGCTCCTCCCTTGGCACGAGGAAGCCGAACTCGCGGTGGCCCATGATCCCGCGCGGGCGTAGTAGCATAAGCAGGACGAGGAAGACAGGCGCCGCAGCGAGGCGCCACTCGGCGGCGATGTTCAGCCACTGCAGCAGCGGCCGGAGGCTCTCCAGCACGGTGGTGAAGACCACCGCGCCGAGGATTGACCCGCCGAGGCTCGCTACACCGCCAAGGTAGACCATCACCAGCATCTCGGTTGACTTGAGGATCGTGAATGAGCGCGGATTGATGAACTGCAGTTCGTGGGCGAAGAGGCCACCGGCAACGCCCGCGAGGAACGCTGAGAAGACGAAGATGAGGACCTTCACGTGCCGCGTATTGACGCCGACAAGCTCGGCGGCGGTTTCATCCTCACGTATCGCCATCACGCCGCGGCCGTAGCGCGAGTAGATCACATGGCGGGAGAGCGCGATCGTGATGACCACGCACGCGAATACCCACGGAAGGGTAGTGAGCTTGTCGAGCCCCATCAGCCCCTGCGGCCCGCCGACTGCGGGAATGTTCTCCAGTCCGCTCTTGACGATCATGTTGAACGCGAGAGTGACGATCGCGAGGTAGTCTCCGCGCGTGCGGAACGCCGGGAACGCTATCGCAAGTCCGGCTATGCCCGCGGCCACGCCCCCCCCGATCAGCGACAGCGGAAAGAGCGCGGGGCCAAGCTCCCGTGGGATGAGATGCAGGCTGAGTAGCGCACAGCCGTAGGCGCCGATGGCCATGAAGCCCGCATGGCCAACGGAAAACTCGCCCATGTAGCCGTTGATCAGGTTCAGGCTGACCGTGAGGATGATGTTGATGCCGATGTACTTGAGCACCAGTTCGATGTAGGGGTTGACAATGCCCCACTGTGGCAGTAGCACAGTGAGCGGCGCCGCAAGCAGAAGCACCAGCGGGAGGCGGTGGCGCAGCAATATCTGCTTCAGACGATAGCTCATTGCCCCTACACCTTCTGACTCACGGTGCGTCCGAGGATTCCCGTGGGGCGGAAGACCAGCAGCACCAGCAGCAGCGAAAACGCGATCATGTCGCGGTAGCTTGATGACTTGAGGACCACGGGCGTGAAGATCTCCACGAAGGCGAGCAGAAAGCCGCCGAGCATCGCGCCACGTATGCTGCCGATGCCGCCGACCACCGCCGAGATGAACGCCCACCAGCCGATGCGGATGCCCATGTACGGATCGATGGTGTAGGCCATGCCGTAGAGCGTCCCACCGATGGCCGCCACCGCCGCTCCGGAGGCGAAGGTCAGCGAGATCACCTTGTCCACCGGAACGCCCATCAACGGTACAATGCTGTGGTCCCATGAGATGGCGCGCATGGCAATGCCGACCATGGTCTTCCGTACCGTCACATCAAGCGCCAGCATGGTGAGCACAGCTACACCGATGATCACAAGTTGGAGGCTGGAGACCGTGACGCCGCCGATGCTAAGCTGCGTCGCCGGCAGCAATTCGCCCAGTGTGCGAGGGGCGGGACCGATCGCCGGGATTGCCACGAAGGCATTCTCAAGGAGCAGCCCTATGCCCAGCGCCGTGATGACGGCAGACATGCGAGGCGCGTTGCGCAGGGGCTTGTACGCCGCGCGCTCGATCAGCACGGCAAGAAGCGAAGTGCCCAGCATGGACACGACGATGACGCCCGCGAAGATCACCAGCGGCGGCGCCTGCCCGAAATACGCCAGCAGAAGGCCCGAGGCGAAGAACGCGAGGTAACTCCCGACCATGAAGATGTCGCCATGGGCGAAGTTGATCATGGTCAGGACGCCGTAGACCATGGTGTAGCCAAGCGCGATCAGCGCATAGACGCTACCGACCTGCAGGGCATTGAGCAACTGCTGGAGGAAGAAAGCCATTGCCGTGATACCCGCTGAGGCAATGCGGCAGCTTCTCAGATGGCTACGGTTGCGCGGTCTGGAAGAACGTGAACTTGCCGTCCTTGATCTGGATCACGACTGCGCTCTTGATCGGATCACCGGTGCCCTGGAACTGCATGGTGCCGGTGACGCCCTCGTAGTCACTGATGGTCGCCAGCGCGTTGCGCACGGCCTCACGCTCGACCGATCCCGCCGCCTGCACGGCGGAGAAGAGCAGGCCCATGGAGTCGTAGGTCAGCGCCGCGACATCATCGGGCACTGACCCGTAGGTGGCCTGATACGCGGCGATGAACTCCTTTGCCGCAGGTGTGGCGGTATCGGCTGCGTAGTGGGTGGTGAAGAAGAGGCCCTCGCAATCATCACCCGCAAGCTTGAGCAGCTCTTCGCTGCCCCACGAGTCGCTGCCGAGTATCGCACCCTCATAGCCGAGCCGCCGCGCCTGTTTGACCTGCAGCGGCACCTCCGAGTAGTAGTTCGGCAGAAACAGGCTGTCGGCGCCGGTCTGCGCGATCTTGGTCAGTTGGGCGCTGAAGTCCTTATCGCCGCTCGTGTAGCTCTCAAAGGCGACGACCGCTATCCCCTTCTCCTGCAGGGTCGTCCGGTAGACCTCCGCGATCCCCTTGTTGTACTCAGAGGAGACATCGTAGAGCACCGCCGGGCGCTTCGTCTGCAGGTGCTGCACGGCAAAGTTGGCCGCAACCACACCCTGGAAATCATCCGTGAAGGCCGCGCGGAAGACATACTGCTTCGCCGCGCCGGAGCGAGCATCCATCGTGAGCCGCGGCGCGGTGGACCACGGGCTGATCATCGGGATGTGCGCCGATTCTGCCACTTCGGCAGCGGGGACGGCGTTGCGCGAGGCATTGGGGCCGATCATCGCCAGCACACCGCTGGTGGTCAGCTTCTGCGCCACTGCCGCCGCCGCCTCGGCCTTATCCTCATTGTCCTCAGTGATCAACTCCACCATCACCCTTGCCCCGCCGACCTCAATACCGCCCGCGTCATCGATCTGCTTGACCGCAAATTCCGCGGCATTGCGGCATGACTGGCCGACGACGGGGATGCTGCCCGTGAGCTCAGCGTTGAGCCCGATCTTGATTGTGCCGCCGGTGAGCTGACCCTGCTCGGTGGTGGTGGTTGTATCGGAAGGGGGTGTACAGGAGGTGAGGCCGACCGCCAGACAGAGTGAGACGATCAGGACCATTCGATTCATTTGCATACTCCGGGAAGAGGCGTTAGTGAGGTGGACAGAGCAGTCGCGCTATTATGGCGGTCGCCCCGGAGCGGGTCAATCCCTTCAGCATCAACCGAGGATCGGCACGGGCGTCCCACTTCCGTCATGATCCAAAGGGTGTGTTCTGTCGTGCAACGGGAACTTGACGGCCCTTCCGCTGAGGTGTGCGGCGTAGATGCCGTAGATCATCTCCAGCGCCAGCGTCGCGTTGCCGGCGTTGGAGACAGGCTGCCGATCTTCCTCGATGGCGCGCATGAGATCATCTACGGCGAAGCGATTCGCCTCAAGAAAGTATTGAGCCCTGGGGATATCCTTTTGCCCACAGAGCGAGTAGTCGAGCGGGTCGGCATTCGGGATCACGCGATCTTCGACAAGCGGGACGTCCTCAAACGATGCCCCATACTCCAGGTGGCTGGTGCCTCGGCTGATCCGGAGTTTGCGGGTCGCGCCATCATCGAAGCGCATGGATAGCGCGCCCTCGGTCCCGAGCACCGTGATCCCCATCGGGTTCAAGCCGCTGCTTCGGTCATACAGACCCCGCCTGCTCTCGAAGGTCCCGCGGAGGTCGCCGGGAAAGCGGAAGTGTGCGAAGATGGAGTCGCCGGCCGCCGGGCCAATCGGCTCAACAGTCTCCGCACGGTCCGTCTGCACCATCGGGCGGCCATCCACCGCGATGTCCGCGTAGACATACTCCGGCGCACCGAAGAAGAACGTCATGAGGTCGAGGATGTGCGTGCCGAGGACGATCAGGTCCTCTCCCCCGCCGCGATGGTCGCATTTGCCCCGGCCGTAGACCGTCAGCGGCCGACCGATCTCCCCCGCCTCCAGCATGCGCTTCATGGTGCGGAAGGCGAGAGCGTACCGCCCGGGATGGGCCATGCAGAGCTTGACCTGCTTCCGCTCGACGAGTTCGAGGATGCGATCGGCCTCCAGCAGACTCGCCGTCAGCGGCTTCTCGCAGTAGATGTGACAGCTGGCTTCCGCGGCGACCTCTATCTGCGGCAGATGGTCGTACGGCTGTCTCGAGCAGAGGACGACGATGTCAGGCGACTCACTCTCAAGCATCTCCGGCAGCGTTGCATAGTGTCGCTTTGCCCCGGTCCACGCCATCTTCGCCTGCAGATCCTCCGTGTTCGCATCCACATGCGCGACAACATCCACGTTCGGCAGTCCGCGAAACGCGGTGTGCAGCCCATGCAGTCCGAGCATCGGCTTGGAAGTGTCTTTGACGATCGCAACGCGCCACGGCCGCTTCATGAGTACATGCCCCCGATGCTGCGCCCACCGTCGATAAGGTAGTTCGTGCCGGTGATGAATGCTGCCTCGTCGGAGCAGAGGTACAGGATCAGGTTGACGACCTCTTCGGTCTCGGCGGCCCGTCCGAGGCGCGTCTTCATCTTTGCCATCTCGGGCCGCGTCAGCACAGGACCCGGGGAGACGCAGCAGGCCCTGACACCATGCGGAGCGCCGATGATGGCGATGGACTTCGTCAACCCGATCATCCCGCTCTTCGCGGCGGAGTAGTCGGGGGATCTGCAGCCGGTCACACCGTCAACTGAGCCCATGTTGATCACCACCCCGCGCTCCTGCCGGAGCATATGCCCGAGAGTGGCGTGGCAGAAGTAGAGAGCGCCCTTGAGGTTCACATCAAGGCCCCAGTCAATCACCTCGATGTCGAGTTCATGGAAAGCCCCCGATCGGCCCAGCACTCTCGCGGCATTGCCGCCGGCGCTGTTGAGCAGAATGTCCAAGCTACCGTAGCGTTCTACTGCCAGCGCAACCGCCGCCTGCACCTGGTCGTAGCAGCGCACATCCACCTGCACGCCGGTTGCCTCGCCGCCCTCAGCGCGGATGGCCTCCGCGGCCTCCGTCACCGCCTGCTCGTTGACGTCCGTGAGCACGACGCGCGCGCCCTCGGCGGCCAACCGCTGCGCGGTCATCAGCGCCATGCCGGATGCCGCGCCTGATATAATCGCAACTCGATCCTCGAATCTCATCTTACGCGCTCCCTTATCTTAGTGGCCCAAGCGTACGGCCTCCGTCAACGAGGTAGTTCACGCCCGTAATGTAGCCGGCTTCGTCGGAGGCGAGGAAAGAGGCCATCGCCGCGACCTCAGCGGGCTCACCGCCGCGTTGCAGCCAGGTCCCTCGCGTCCAGTCTCTCGTCGTCGGCCGCGTCAGAATGGCTCCCGGAGAGATGCAGTTGACGTTGATGCCGAATTCCCCCAACTCCATCGCCAGAGTCTTCGTGAACGCGATGATCGCGCCCTTCGCGGCTGAGTAGACTGCCCAGTTCGGCAGACCGCTGACGCCGGCGATGGACCCGAAGTTGATGATTTTGCCGTACCTGCGCTCGATCATCTGCTCCAGGACCGCGTGGGTGCAGATCATCGTGCCGTGAAGATTCAGATCGACAACCCAGCGCCACACGTCCTCGGTCTGGTCTTTGAACGGAGCCGTCTTCCCCAGCAGCCCCGCGCCGCCGCCCGCGTTGTTGACGAGGATGTCTATCTTCTCGAACCTGTCGAGGACGGCATCAACCATCACCCCCACCTGTTCGCTGTCGGTCACGTCGGCATCGTAGGCGACCGCCTCGCCTCCTCCTGCCGTGATCTCGCCCACTACGGTCTGCGCGCCCTCCATGTCGATGTCAACCACCGCCACAATGGCGCCGTCGGCAGCGAAACGAAGGGCAATCGCTCTGCCGATTCCGTGCGCTGCACCTGTCACAATCGCGACCCGGGCTCCGAGCTTCCCGGCGTCCATTCGGGTCTACTCCATTCATTCGTCGCAGTCCGCTACGGGTTGGTCAGCACGACCTTGCCGAGATTCTCGCGACGTTCGAGGATCGCATGCGCCGCCTCGGCCTCAGTGATCGGCATTGTCGCGTGGATCACCGGCTTGATCTGCCCCGACGCGAGCGCGGGCCACACTCTCTCTTCAAGGCCGCTCAGGATCCGCGCTTTCATCTCCGGTGAGCGACTGCGCAGTGTGCTGCCGATGAGGCGGATGCCTCGCCTGAAGAATGTGTTCATGTTGAGTTCGGTCATCGCGCCGCCCAGCGTCGCTATCACTACCCAGCGCCCACCGCTCGCCATCCTCTCGACCAGGCGGCCGAGATCGGGGCCGGCGATGCAATCCAGCGCAATATCCACAGGATGCTCGTCCATCGCCGCGCCGAGGTCATCGGTGGTGCGGTTGATGACGACGTCGGCGCCGAGATCGCGGACGAACCGCGCCTTCTCGTCGGTGCTGACCGTCGTCATCACAGTGCCACCAAGCGCCTTCACCAACTGGATCGCTGCCATGCCGAGGCCGCTCGCGCCCGCCTGGATGAGCACGGTATCGCCGGCCTTAAGCCCCGCCTCCATGCACAGGTTGAGGTAGGAGGTGGCGAATGCCTCGGGTATAGCGGCGGCCTCAACCATCGAGAGGCCATCCGGAATCGGCAGCGCCATGGTCGTCGGGGCTGCGACCTTCTCCGCGTAGCCGCCGCCTCCGAGCAGCGCGCATACGCTGTCACCGGCGCGGAACCTGCATTCCGAGGGGGCGTGGCTGACGACACCCGCCACCTCAAGCCCCATCCACTCCGGCCAGCCCGGCGGCGGAGGGTAGTTGCCTGCGCGCTGCAGCAGGTCGGCGCGGTTCAAAGCAGCGGCATGAACCTCGATGATGATTTGATCTTCGGCGGGGACTGGATCGGGCACTTCGCTCCATGACAACGATTGATCTTCATTCACCAGGATGGCGCGCATCGCTGCAATCAACTCCGGATCTTCTGGCGGCATCATTCTGCGGCAGCAGTAGACAGGTGCGGCTCCCGGAGTGGCTTCTCCCAGAGTGCGGAGACACCTCCATCGGCGCACCCGCCAAAGGCTCTCGGCCTGTCAGTCTACTGATTCGCCCTGATGGGCGACATCATCTGCCCGGGTCTGCGGCTCGGGTGCCGCCGCGACAGGTTCAATGGAATGCTGAAGCTCGTGCGACAGATGTGAAGAGCAGGTGTGAGGCTCCGCCGAGGAGAATGGTCTTACAAGCGCCATTTACAGAAGAAGGAGTGAGCGACATGAGACGCGGTTTTACCCTCATCGAACTGCTGGTCGTAATCGCCATCATCGCCATCCTGGCGGCGATCCTTTTTCCGGTATTCGCCAGGGCACGAGAGAAGGCGCGGCAGAGTAGCTGTCTCAGCAACCTGAAGCAGTGGGGCGTCGGTGCGCTGATGTATGCGCAGGACTATGACGAGATCTGCCACCGGGGCTACCAGTACTACGGTTCCGGGACAACGTATCTGGCGTGGTTCCCGTATTACCTCATGCCCTACGTGATGAACTACCAGCTTGCGGAGTGCCCCAGCGGCAGTTGGACCGTCACCTACGGGACGGATCTTCCCGACTATCAGCAGTACAACCTCAGCTACAACACGAACGCCTACAAGATCGGTGATGATCAGGTCGGGATGCAGCATGCGGCACTTGCGTCGGTAGAAGATCCCGCCGGAACTTTCTGGATCACTGACGGGGCCACCGGTTACACGCATACCGGAGCGGTGACCAAGCGCCACAACGACGGCTTCAACGCTGTGTTGGCCGACGGTCATGCGAAGTGGTTCAAGAACGAGAACACAAAGATCTCCATGTGGACGAGGGCCGCAGACTGAGTCTGTTGCCCACGCTGTGCAGAAACCCGCGGCCACCCGCCGCGGGTTTCGCTATGTACCGTCACAGGCGCCGGCAAAGTCACACCTCCCGGTGAAGGGTTGAGAGCCTGCTGTGGTGAACTGACGTGCGGTCGCGCTCGTTCCTTTACTTGAAGCAGTGCCTGACATGCGATGTTGCTATACGGAGGCTACGCCATGAGAATCGCCCTGTGCTCTACCCTGCTCGCGCTTGTTCTGCTGGTGATTCCCGTTCATGCGCAGATCGTTGACGACTTCTCCGAGGGCGGCTGGACGCTCTTCAACTCCACGCCCGGGACGCTCACCACCGAGGCCGGCAGCCTCTACCTCGAGGACGCCGAGGGCGATTCAGCGTGGGTTACTGCCAGCCGGGTCTTCACCGTCAATGTTGACGAGACCCCGTTCTTCATGGTCGAGGTCAAGAGCGTCTCTGACCGTGGCGAGGTCAAGCTGATCCGGCGCGACACAAATGACAAACGCGTCGCGATCAAGATCGACTGGCCCGGCCTCTACGCGGCCGATATGAGGGAGTTCGGCTGGGAGGGCACGCTCGACATCGAGGCCTGCCTCTATGCCAGCGGCGAGACCGAAAACATTACCTACGGTTACGCCAAGTTCGTGGAGAAGCCCACGGAACAGGAGCAGGCGCTGATCGATGAACGGCAGGCAGGCGGAAACGTGAAGCTGATCGTACCACCGTTCGCGGCCATACCGCTCTTCAATGCCTGCTCCGTCTACTTCACCAGCCCCGAGCTTGACGACCTGCAGATGCGCTACCGCGCGAGGGGCGGCGAGTGGCAGCGCGCATTCCCGCCTGTCTACTTCGTCGAAGATACCATGTATCGCGGCAGCATCGTCAACCTCGACGAAGACACCACTTACGAGCTTGAACTGATGGCGGGCGATGGAGAGAAGCTGGCGCAGACGGAGTTCACCACGTGGAGCAGCGAGGTGCCGATTGCCCAGACCATCGTGCTCGACGAAAACAACTTCGACGGCCATCTGCGGATTACTGAGTCGGGCTCGCCTGATGGCTGGATCCGCTACACCGCCGCCGATGGCTTCGTATTGCGCAATGACCGGGAAAGCCCGCTGATCGAGTTGCGGGGAGCGAAGTACGTTATCCTCGATGGCCTGACATTGCGCGGCGGCAATAAGGACGCCATTGCGGTCGAAAAGTGCGAGCAGGTCAGGATCGTCAACTGCGACATCGCCGGCTGGGGCCGCGACGGTACGCAGAGATATGATCTTGACGGCAAGTTCTACACCGATCAGGGCCAAGCCATCAACTGGGATACGGGAATACGCATCAGCAGGAGCCTCGGGACAGTCGTGGAGCGCTGCTACATCCACGATCCGGTGTCACACGCGAACTCGTGGTACTACTCTCATCCCTCGGGTCCCCAAGCGATCGGCGCCGACAGACCGCAATCCACCGTGGTGCGCTACAACGACTTCATAGGCAGCGACCTGCACCGCTGGAATGATGCGATCGAGGGCGCCGGCAACTTTATCAGCGATGGCGGCTTCAATCGCGACGCCGACATCTACGGAAACTTCATGTGCTTTGCCAACGATGACGCGCTGGAGATTGACGGCGGGCAGACGAACGTGCGCGTATTCCGCAATAAGTTCGAGGGCTGCCTGTGTGGCGTGAGCATCCAGGGCTGCATGTCCAGCCCCTCGTATGTCTTCGAGAACCTGCTGGTCAACATGGGAGACGAGCGCGGCCTCGCCGGACAGACCATCAAGACCTCCTCATACGCCAACGGCCCCAGCGCGGTTTCGTTCATCTTCAACAACACCTGCTACCGCGGCGGCGGCGATCTGAGCCTGCACGACAACCTCCGCGTGGTGGCGATGAATAACATCTTCGCCGGCAACAGGGCCATCGGTGGGATCGCTCGCTCAACGCAATCGCGGTGCGACTACAACCTGCTCTCGACCGAGGACACCGTCCCGGAGGAGCATGGCATCCTCGGTGCGCCGCAGTTTGTTGACGCCGCGGCGGGTATCTTTGAGCCACTGCCGACCTGCCAGTCGGTTGGCAACGGGACCGAGATAGACAACTTCTCTCCCGGCACGGATGGCGAATCGACATCGGTGCAGTCGCCGCTGGCTCAGGCACGGTGCTTCCGGAGCGGCCGATCCCGGTCTACCTCGACCGCTATCAGCTTGATTTCGCCGCCGATGAAGTGGAAGCGGGCACCAGCAAGTCAGTGACTGCCAGAGTGGAGGGCGCCGACTTCAGCAGCGCCTACCGCATCGCAAAGAACGATGCGTTCGACTGGTTCACCGTCAGCCCTGAGGAGGGCACGCTGCAGTCGGGGCAGACGGTCGAGTTCACGGTGAATGTCATCCCTGAGCGGATGCAGGCACAGGAGATCTACCGCGGCGCGTTCCTCGTCAGACTCGCCGACGGATACTCGCGCGCGGTCACAGTGTATGCGAACACGGACTTCGTGCCGCCGCTCAAGCCCGACAGCGGCGACGACTTCGTGGCTTACATTGAGGCGGAGGAGCCCTCCGGTGGGACTGCGTATGAGGTAGTTGCCGATGAGGGCGCCTCAGGCCGGCAGGCGGTTCATGTCACTGGCGCAAGCGACGCACAACCGGCCGAGTACCGCTTCAGCGTCCCGGAGGATGGCAGCTACATCGTGCTGATGCGCGTGCGATCTGAAGAGCCGGTGGCCACCCATGACTCCGTGTTGTTCGGCGTTGATGACCAGCCACTGGCGGAGAGTTCGCTCCGCAGCGACACCTCGTGGACATGGTGTATGGCGGCGCAGAACCGGCAGATGTGACTGATCTGCCTGCAGCCTTTCAAACTGACTGCGGGCGAGCATGTGCTGAAGATCGCCCCGCGCGAGTCGCTGTATCTCGACCTGATCGCGGTTACGCCCAACCCGGGGCTGTTTGAGTAGGTCTATGCTGCCGAGCAGACGCGCATGCCGTGGATCAGCGGGAGACACGATGACCGGGCGCAATAGCACAATCGAGGTGCGCAGCGGTAAGCCACAGATCGTCATGGATGGGCGCGCCTACGCCCCGATGGCATTCGCCACGCTCGGCCCGAGCACTAACCTGGAAGACGGCTATCTGCACCGCCTCGGCGAGGCCGGCATCGAGCTATTCTTCATCCACTGCAACCTGCCCTGGCTCGATGACCCGAGACTCGACATCGAGAGCCTGTCCCACACCCTCGCCAGACTCCGCCGCGAAGTGCCCGGAGCCAGGGCATTACTGCGCCTGAACCTCCACCCCCCGGCGCGGTGGCTCGAGGAGAACCCTGACGAGCTATTTCGCCTCGAGAACGGGGAGCTATGCCGCACCGACTACATCTCCTGCTTCTACAGATGGGAGAACATGCCGGTCTACTCGCTTGTGTCGAGCAAATGGCGAACCGATGCGGGTGATCAGCTTCGGCTGCTGCTGGACATGATAGACGCGCTACCTGATGGAGACGCCGTTTCCGGCCACTTCCTCGCAGCCGGTGCCACCTCCGAGTGGATACAGCGCGGCGGCATCGGTGACCACAGCCCGGCCTTCAGGCGGCACTTCTCGGAGTGGCTGCGCCGCAAGTACGGCGACGTAGACACGCTGTGCGAGGCGTGGAAGCAGCCGGGCATTGACTTCGACGATCCCCCGTACCCGTCATCATCCCGCCTGACCGGGATCAGAGGGCTGCCCCTCAACGCGCTCACCGGGCGAGGAGAAGCGCCTGAGAGTGCTCTCTGCCTCGGGCTGTTCATCAACCCCGCGACCAGCCGCGACGTGCTCGACCTGCATGGGGCCGCGCGCGAAGGCATCGTCGAGTCGATCGAGCACTTTGCCGGGATAGTCAAGGATCACTCCGGGGGCAGGCTGCTGGTCGGTGCCTTCCATGGCACGCTGCTCAACACCGGGCTCAGGCGGGTGCTCCTTGCGTCAAGGCACATTGACTTCCTCGCCAACCCCGGCATCTACGTCAACCGCCGCCCGGGCGAGATCACCGACATCCACTGCGTGAGCGACTCGTTGCTGCTGCACAACAAGATCTACATGGTCGAGGACGATGTGCGTACTCACCGCTCTCCACCCGTAGTTCGGGAGCACTACTTCATCGGCTCTGCGGCCGATGCGCTCACCCAGATGAAACGCGACTTCGGCCGGGACCTGTGCCGGAACCTCTACGGTTGGTGGTTCGACATGTACGACCCCGATGCGCTGTCGAAGGTCGCGACCGTCGATGCCGCCAGGGAGATCCCCTCGCCGCCGCATGAACGCGGCACATGGTGGTACGATGCGCCGGAGTTGCTGGCACTCATCAGGCGTATCCAGGGCATCGCCCGCGATAGTCTGACCGCCGACTGCCAGCGCTGCAGCGAGATCGCGGTGATCTTCGATGAGCACTCGGCCGCTCTATCGCTCACTGCGCACAATCGGATGGTGGACTGGCGCATGAGCATCCTCTCCCGGCTGGGAGCGCCGGTCGATTTCTTCTACGCCGACGACCTCGCTCACCCCGAGATGCCCGACTACAGGCTCTACATCTTCCCCAACGCCTGCTCCATGGATGAGGCACAGCGGGAGGCGGTGCTCGGCAAGACCCGCAGAGACGGCGCGGTGTCGCTCTGGATCTACGCCGCCGGCGCGCATAGACCGGAGGATGACAGCTTCAACGCCGCCAACGCCACGGCGCTCACCGGCCTCAACCTCACCTGCTCCGCCGAAGTGATTGAGACTGCTTTCGCCCTCCCCACCACCGACCACCCGGCAATCGCAGGCTGCTCTCCTGACGCGATACACGGGCGCTTCAACTATGAGATTTACCGCAATGGGGTCCGGCGGTCGGTCGCCGCAGGTGGGCCCAACTACCAGGCCCCGAGCTTCTTCGTGGATGATCCGGACGCGGAGATACTCGGTGCGTTCGTTGCCGATGGCTCGCCGGCTCTTGCGCTGCTCGACCGGGGCTCGTGGAAGTCGGTCCACTGCGCCACACAGTTCATGGAGCCAGAACTCCTGCGAGCGCTGGCCCGCTATGCCGGCTGCCACATCGTCTGCGACAGTGACGACTTCATCTTCATGAACTCCAGCTACCTGTGCGTCCACGCCGCCGGCAGCGGTGAGAAGAGGCTGTCGCTGCCGAGGCCCTGTTCGCCCGTGGAGCTATACACCGACGTCGCCTTCGGCCAGGGCGTCGATGAGATCGCGGTGCGCATGGAGAAGGGCGATACGCTGACCTTCAGGCTCTTCTGAGGATGGGTCGCGCCCTGCGCGTCAGCGGGCACGCGCAGGCCTCCCAACCGCCATCAGGGCGTGTGTGCACCGAGGGCGCGAAGGCGTCATCGGCCCTTTCTCCGACACCGCGGAAGCGCCGACCGCCGCTACATCGCTCTACTCCCCCGGACGCGCCAGCCTGACAGGACCGTAGAAGCCACCGTTGCCGCTCGTGTCGGTTACCCGCACCGCGATGGCATTCTCCTCTCCCGCCTTCAGCGCTTCTCGCGGGATCTCCAGCGCGAATGACTCATCCCAGCCTTCGTGCTCGCCGATCTGAGTTCCGTTTACGTAGACGGTAGCACCCGCGTCCACTCCGGCGAAGGCCAGCAGCAGCGTCGCAGCAGCGTCTTCCTCCGTGATCTCCACCGCAGTTCGGTACCACGCTACGCCATCGTAGGCTTCGTAGCCCTGGTTCTCCCAGTAGTCGAGCACGCTGATGGTCGCCCACTGCGCATCGTCAAACTCCGGCGCGAACCACCCTTCAGTCTCGCCGACATCTTCCCGGTCGAGGGCGAACCGCCACTCTGTCGGCAGATCGCGCAGTGTCTCCCCGACAGCTATCTGCGGAGCGGCGGCCATCTCGCGCGCCCGCGGCAGAAGCCCCCGCCAGTGGTATGAGCCGGGCGAGCAGACGCCCTCCCACCGGCGTGGATCGCGGGTAATTTCATCGTAAAGCCCCTCGATCATCGCGAGCGCATCCACGGCCGCGGCCTGACGCTCGGCGCCCGGTCGCATCCGCTGCACCGCATCACGGACGTCGAGGTAGGCCATGAGGCGCTCGGCGTACTCCTGCGAGGCGTCAATCTTGCGCAGTCGCGCCGTCACCAGCGGTTCCTCCGCCGCAAGGCGCTTCGCCTCTTCGAGGTGCGCGCGGAGGTGGGCGAGAAGCTCCGGGGTGAAGATGTTGCGTGGGCCGCGCCCGCCGAGGCTGCACGTACAGGCATGCATCTCGCTTTCGCCGATGGCGTTGATCAGCGTGGTGAAATGCGCGGCCATCGGCTGCTCCGCGGGGCCGAAGAAGTTCGCGTAGAACTCCTCCAGCAGCGCGTCTACGTCCGCGTCGGCGTCCCAGAGCAGCTCCGCCGCGACATAGTAACTCAGGAACGTGTTCCAGACCTGCGCGTATTGCGTGTAAAGCCCACCTGAGCCGATCTCGCGCAGGTACGGGATGTCCTGCCGAATGGGCCTGACGAGGGGCCATGGCAGGTACTGACTGCCGTCGCTGTGGTAATACTCGTAGATGTAGACATCCGGGATCAGGCGCTGCCAGTCCGCCAGCAGCCGCGCGAATTCCACGTTCGGTGGACAGGTCGGATCGTTCATCGGGTGGATGTTGCAGTAGGAGTTGTAATGACACAATACCAGCGAGAGCGCCGGATGGGCGGTAATATCACGGTCCTTCGGCGGGTAGGTATACACGTGATATGCTCCGGCGAGAATCCGCGCCTCCGGATGCGTCTTCACCAGCTCTTCCGCCACCGCGTTGTAGAAGATCAGCGTCCGCCTCGACATGCTCTGATCGCGAGGAACATCCTGCTCATCCAGCGCGGTGCAATCCGGGCATTGGCAGTAGTGCGCATGGTCGGTGAATGAGAGGCCGATCATGCTCGCCTCGGGATGAGCGTCGAGGTAGGCGGCCATGTTGGCGGCAGTCTTGCGTATCACCTCAGGATTGGTGGTGCAGGGCTTGGCATGAGTGTCTCCCACCCGTACGCCATTCTCCAGCGCGAACCACTCCGGATGCTCGTCGAAGTAGTCATCGGCGCCCATGAAGTTGTACTGCGAGTGATAGATGCGCGGCTCAACGCTGAAGCCCTTGCCTATCTCCCCCGCGGGCCCGTTGCACTTGTTGCGGTAGCTCCACTCGCTGCGCCCGATCCAGCGCATGGCGAAATCGGGCCGCTGCACCTCATCAAGCTCGGGGACTTCGATAGTGCTGCGCTCAGGCACGACCTCGCCGATGCGGTCGGGCAGATACCATCGCACGCCGAGACGTTCCAGCAATTCGCAGGCGCCGTAGAGCGTGGCGAAGTCATCCTCCCCACGTATCAGCACGTCGCGGCCGTCGGTGCGAAGCTCAAAGCCCGCTCTTCCGGCGGGTACAGCGCGGTAGCTATGCCCCGCGACCGCCCCAAGCAGGACCCGGTTACCTCCGGTCGTCTCGCCCTCGCGCGCAACCGGCAGATACGCTCCGCTCATCCGCTGGAGGTAAAGCTGCAGGTCCCGAGCGGCCGTCATCTCCCTCACCGTGGCCTCCACGGGCACGACAATAGTCGCGGCCGGGCGCCCCTCGCTCACGAGTACGCGAGGTGGCGCTTCGACCAGTTCCATCGGCGCCAGCCGCTCTTCGGTCCCCTGAAGGCCTCCCAGCGCATCCTCCAGCGCGGCGAAAGCGGCGTCATTCGCAGTGTCGGGGAACTCCCACAGCGCGATGTCGAAGCTCGTCTGGTCCGGCCTCAGCTCCAGGCGGGCGCTGACCGGGTAACTGCTGACGGTGACGTTCACGCGCGCCATCTGCAGCGGATCGTAGGCGAACGCGCATGGCCCGGCCGATTCTGCCGGAAGAGTGGCCTCATCGTAACGTCTGTCTGCGCACAGCGCCCACCACTCATTGGGCGCCAGCAGCGCAGAATCACCGGCGACAAGCTCACGCTCGACGGTCCGCACGAAACGCTCTCGCGGTTGAGAGAAGCTCGAGGGGAAGCAGCGTAGCGTCACTTCGAAGCTGTTGGGCGGCAGGGGCGCGTCTATCTCACCGTGCAGCAGCAGATGGTCACTGCCCTCGTGGCCGATGGCGGTCACTGACAGCGTGGTATCCCGAAGGCGCCATGTGAACCTGTAGCCGGTCGCGCGCTCCCACTCCAGCCGCTCGATCCTCGCCAGCCACGGGCCCAGAGAAGTGCCGTCAACCAGCACGTCGAGGAAGCCTGCGCCGTAGAAGTTCGCGCCGCTCGGGCGAGGAAGGCCGATGCCGAGGCCGCCCTCACGCGGCCACAGATCCACCATCTGCGGGTGAGCATCGCGGTCTGCGCAGACGTGGTACTGCAGCGCGTAGCGCGTGGAGGTCGCCGGGAAATCAAGCAGCGGCCACCGTAGCGCCTGGTGGCCGTCGTGGCTGCCACCTGAGATGACGTAGGCCTCACCCCCGCCAAGGTCCTCGACACTGGCGGGAGGTCCGAGTTCGCTCGCAAGGAACTGCTGCACGGTAGCGGCGGAGACTGCGAGCGGCACGCACAGCAACATGATCACGGCGGCTGCTTGGCGCATACGCACCCCCGGCAGGGTGATGTTAGCACTCGCGTCGCCCTTCCGCGTCCGGGGCGCCAGACCTCCGTCCACTGCGCGCTTGCAGCCTGTTCGCCGGAAGTGTACAATCAGCCACGAAGCTCAGCACCGTGTCCCGCCGGAGGAGTCTGCAATGTATCGGTCGTCGCGCCACACCATCGCCCTCTGTCTTTCTCTAACCGCCGTGCTTGTCCTCAACACAGGCTGCGCGCGCGCCCAGGTGTCGCCCGACCTGCGCGAACTGGGACGCGAGCTTGACATGCTCGATGCCGAGATCATTCTGCTCGAAGACCTCAACACTCTCCAACTCAGTGCTGAGCAGATAGGCCTCCTGATCCCGGCCGTCGAGCGCCTGCGCGCGACTTCGATGGGCGTTGAGCAGCAGCGCATCGCTCTGCTGCGCCAGTTCCGCCCGCTCCTTCAGCAGCGGCGCGATCTGCTCATCCGCGACCAGCAGCCGCCCGACCAGTTGATGGACCAGATCGGTGACATGCAGGACGCGCTCCTTGAGCTTGATATCACCCTTGACGAGGCACTTGCGCCGCATGCGCAGACATTCCGCGAGATTCTGACCGAGCCTCAGGTGGCGATCATCACCGGTGAGGAGCAGGCGCGGCGGCAGGTGCTGGACCTCGTCGAGTGGGTGCGCGAGCTTGATGACGAGGCCTTCGAGCGCGAGGTGCCGCCCTACGCCGATGAACTCGCCCAGCCCGACCTTGACCTCGACTCCGAAACCATCCTCGAACTGCTCTCGGTTGCCCGCGCGATGGACGCACAGCAGTATCAGCGCGGCGGGGAGGAGATCCGCGGGCGTTTGATAGAGCTCTTCCGTCCGTCGTTTGAGAGCGCCGACCGCATCATCGTGCAGGTCTTCCTGCATGACGCAATGCCGAGGGTGCTTGCCGACAAGCTCAGGTTTGTAACCGAGGGCGCCGGATAAGCAGCTACCGTGCCCGCTCCACCACTGTTCCCCCGGAGCGGAGTGAAGAATCACACAGCCGCACATCAATCGGAGGTGTACGTATCGTGGAACCCGTCAGAGCCGCCGTTGTCGGCACATCCGGCATCGGAGGCTACCACCGGAAGATCATGCACGAGCTGGAGGACGTTGAACTGGTGGCCGCGGTAGAGAAGTATCCCGAGCGCGAGAAGGTCGCGCCGGCAGTCGCAGAGGTGCGCGAGTGGGGCGTTCCCGTCTACGATGACATCGTGGCGATGCTTGACGAGGTGGGCGACAGCCTCGACTACGTCACGCTGGCCGTCCCGCATCACTGGCATGCGCCCTACGCCATCGAGTGTCTCAACCGCGGTCTGCATGTGCTGGTGGAGAAGCCCGTCACCGTCCTCGCGCAGGACGGCTGGGAAGTCGCCCGGCTGGCGGAGGAGAAGGGCCTGCACGTGGCGGTTGACTTTCAGTACACCTCGTTCCCCCACTCGCATCGCCTCAAGGAGTTCATTGCCGATGGGGGCCTCGGCGAGCTGCGCGAGGTCGTTGGCGTCATGCAGTGGAAGCGCACCGACGAGTACTACTCGCGCGGCCACTGGACCGGCAAGCGCTACGCTGACGAACTGCCTGTCTGGGACGGCGTCATGATGAACCAGGCGGTGCATTTGATGAACACCGCGCTGCAGATGGGCTCGCGCGTCGAGGATCACGCCTATCCGCGTTCGGTGCAGGCGGAGCTTTACCAGGCCCACCCGAACATCGAGGTCGAGGATCTCGCCGCCCTGCGCGCGGACCTAGGCGAAGCCACACTTCACTTCTACTGCACCACCAACTGCGATGACAGCTACCGCACCGACCTCGACATCTTCGGCACGAAGGGCCGGGCGTCGTGGGACACCGGCAAGGCGGTCGTCCATCTCGACGGCGAGGAGGAGCCAATCGTCTTCGACGACCCGACTGACCGCGATGAGATACACAAGAACCTGATCGCGGCTATCCGCGGCGAGAAGAGCACGCTGCATGCCCCGGCCTCCGAAGCGGTGAAAGCTACGCTCCTGATTGACGGCGCGTACGCGTCGGCCGGAAAGATTCAGAAGGTTCCGTGGACGGACATGACCGGGATCAACTGGCTGATCGACTACGCCGCCGCCCAGCGCAAGCTCTTCAGCGAACTGCTCGGGTGGCCCTACGCCTCCGAGGCCGTAGAGATCACCGAGAGCTTCCGCTTCGACGGCCTCTCCGACGACTGAGCAGGCCAGTCACGAGGGTCACAATCACGGGGCGCCCTTCTGCGGGCGCCCCGTTTTTCTTTGGCTGAAGGTGTGCGGGCCGGGAGGATGGAAACCCTCACGCAGTGAGGAGGAGTAATGAATGACCAGATCGCTGGCCTTAGTAGGGCTTCTGCTGATTGCCCTGCCTGTGCACTCCGCTGACTGGACCTACAACATGGCATTCATCCAGTGGGGTGGCAGTAATGACGCCGACCGCTTCTATACAAACACCCCGGAGGAGTGCGAGGCGCGGGCGGCGGCCATTGCCGCGGCGGGCTACACGGCCGTCATCTGCTCGGGCTATCACTTCCGGCTCAACTGGCTCGAGCGCGATGAGGGTGTCCGAGATGTGATGCGCATGATCGTGGACGCCTGCCACCGCCATGGGCTGAAGGTCATCGAGCACATGGATCTGACCATCGTGTACTACGATGCCTACCCGCTGGCATGGGCGAATCCGGACTGGTTCCAGCTTCACGCGGCGGACATGATGACCCGCCACCGGATCTTCTGCCTCAACAACCCCGACTTCCAGCGCTTCTACGTGGACTACGCGCAGCAGTGGCAGCGCGAGACGGGGCTGGATGCCTGGCAGATGGATGAAGTCTCGTGGGTGGGGGGCCGCGGCTTCTGCGGCTGCCGCTGGTGTCGCGAGAAGTGGCGCGCTGAGAAAGGTCGCGACTATCCGGCCATCGAGGCCCCGGGCTTCTTCGATGCAGCGCTCGCCGACCCCGAGTACCGCGAGTGGATGCAGTGGCGCGGCAAATCGATCAATGACTTCTACGACGTGGTCCGCGAGGGGCTGACCGCGATCAACCCTGACGTGCAGATCTTCGACTACACGACCGCATCGCAGTCCTCGCCCGGATCGTGGACGCGCGGAGCGCCCTATGATGTGCAGGTTGCGTCCGTGGACACCATCGGCACCGAACTCAACCCGGTCCCGTTTCAGAGCTACCCCTACATCGCGGACCTGCTTGCCCAGCGCCGTGCGCTGGGCGAAGCAAGCGGTACGACCAACTGGGCGAAGTTCGACATAACCCGCCCGAGCGCGTACTTCTGCTGGGCCTTCGGGCGCACTGTCGGGCACTCGATCTGGTGGTCCCTGCAGCCCGACAACGAGGACCCGCGCCCGCAGGACCTGCTGAACTGGCCGTGGCAGATGGACGATCAGTCGGCGCGCCTGGACCCCGACATCGGCGTGCTGCTCTCAGGCTCCACGCGCGACCTGGACTATGACTTCGACTACTATGACACCGAGTTTCGCGGCTGGATGCAGGCCCTGCTGCTGGGACCTTTCGCCGCCCGGCCCATCATCGAGAGCGAACTGACAGAGCCGGGCGCGCTCGACCGCTACCGGCTCATCGTTCTGCCGAACGCCACGGCGATCTCGCCCGAGCAGAAGACCGCGCTGATGGATTACGTGCGCGCCGGTGGCAAGCTGCTGCTCACCTACGAGGCCGGCACGCGGAACCACGACGGGACGCCCTCGGATGATCCGTTGCTGACAGAGGCGGGAGTAACGCTGCTGGAGGGCAATCTGAGCACTGAGACGCTGCCGGAGGGCTGGCCCGACATCCCGGTGCGCAGAGTCGCGATCGGCGAAGACGCGCTCGTGGTCCACGGCTTCGTCCCCAACGACCCCCGCGCTGCGCCACTCATAACGCTGCGCCAGGTCGGAGACGGCGAGATTTGGTACGCCGCGGTCAAGGGCGGCAAGCTTGCCTACGAGACCAGCCAACTTCCGGGCAACTACGCTCGCGGTGGTGGCTACAAGCCGCCGCTGGTGCCCGAGGCAATCGGGGGAATTCAGGACGTAGCGGCGCAGATTCTCGGCGATGCGCCTCACTTCTCCGTCGAGGGCCTCGAAGCGACCGGACTGCTCGCGACGGTCTACCGCGCCGAGCGCGACGGCCGCCCCGCCCGCTGCATCCACCTGCTCAACTGCACCGGGCGCAGTCTGCGGGAGGGCGATGAGATCGCTTTCGACCACGACAACCCGCCGCCGATGCCGCCTCTGCCGCAGTTGACACTGCGCCTGCCCGGCGGGGTGGCGGAAGCTGTGCTCGCGACGCCTGAGCGCCCGGAGCCGCTTACCCTCACGGCGGTCGCGGCTGAGAGCGTGACGATGGTCACTATTCCCGCTGAGAGCTTCAGCACATACGCGGTGGTGTGGGCATATGACGAGTGAGAACAGACTGATGGCGACGATGGCATGCGCGACCGCCCTGCTCCTTCTCACCGCGGTATGCGCCTGCGCGCAGGTTGATCTGCAGTCGGTTGAGCCGCTACAGATAGACGTCGCGGGGCAACGCGTGGTCAGCGACTGGTATCTTGACCCGCCGACCGGCGAGGTCGAGACCTGGCAGGTCCAGGCCGAGGGTTGGGCGCAGGTGCACCATCGCTGGGCGACAGGCGCCGGCTGGAAGCTGCGGCAGGAGATCGCGGCTCGCCCCGACCGGCTCGAGATCACGCAGCTACGCTTCCTCGAGTCCAACGCGACCGGCGTTTCGTCAGGTGGCGTCATCGTGCCACTGGCAACTCTCGACGGTGCGCGCTTTGAGTGCATCGGCGCCCCCGTCGGCGACGCCGGACGCGACGGGAGGACGGCGACCGGGACGCTCGGCCCAGATGGCGTCAGGCGCATCAACAACCTTGAGTACCTGCGCCTTCATCTCGCCGACGGTGGCGTAGACTTCGACGCGAACCCCAAGGGCACTTGGTACAACGGGCCCGGGATGGGCCCGGCGGTCGTGCGCTTCACGCTCATTCGCGCCGACGATGGCTGGCGCCTTATCAGCGCGGATGGCAAGGCGCGGCGCGGCACGATTCACGACTTCAAGCTCGTGGTGACGCCCGCCCTCGATACGCCGGTCGCCGATGTACATCCGGTTGTCAACACGCGCTGGACCGAGCCCTACAGCCCGACGTCGCGCCTCAACATCGGCACCGAGCAGCTTGACCGCTTCGACGCCTGCATCCAGCCCGGCGGCGTTCTCACCCGTGATGAGCGCTTCGTGGGGGTGCGCGACGAACGTGTCGACGGCGCGTCCATCACCGACGCGACGCTGAACCTCAGCATGCCCATTGAGCGGGACGGCGTCTACCTCGTCAGCCTGCTGGCAGGAGATCCCACCCGGGAGATCGCCGCGACTCTCGCCGGCGGCGTAGGCGAACCACGTGAGGCGCTTCCGGTTGCGGCCGGAGACTACGACTGCTGGGTTGTGCCCGGACGCGCGGTGGGAGGCGCGATCACGATCAGCGTCACCGGCACAGCCCGCATCTGCGCGCTGCAGGCCGCGCCGATGATGTTCGCAAGCGAGGACTACCTGCTCGAACGCGGTTGGTGGGTCTCGGAGGAGTTCCATCCGGAGGATGATCTGCCGAGGTAGCAGGAAGTTGCGGCCGACAGCAACCCCGGACGACAGGCGCCCTCGCCTGTCGAGACTTCGTGCAGAGACGACAACAAGAGGTGACCTCAATGCTTCGCGCAGGTTTCCACGTGGCCGACATCACGCCCCCGACAGGCGCCGCCATGCCCGGAGGCTACGCTCCACGTCCCGCACAGGGAGCCCATGACCCGCTCCGGGTGCGCGCAGGTGTGCTGCTTGGCGACGACGCTGCGCTCGCATTCGTGGGCGTTGACGCAGTATCCCTCAAGTCCGAGGATGTCCTGCATGCGCGAGAGATGGCCGCAGAAGTCTGTCCTGTCCCCGCCGGCAGCGTCATTGTCGCCGCGAGTCACACGCACACCGGCGGCCCGGCGAACGACGTGCTGGGCGTCGATTCGGACCCGCACTACCGCGAGGAGATCGCGCGTCGGATCGCCGGCGCGATCGCTGAGGCCGCTCGCAATGCCGTGCCTGCTGAGGTCGCGCCACTCGCCGGCATCGCCGATGGTCTCGCCTGGAACCGCCGCTGGCTCATTGCCGACGGCTCGCAGGAGACGCACGTTGACCCGTCGCGCGAGGATGTCATCGGGCGGGCGGGCCCCGACGATCCGCAGGTGCTGCTGCTGGCGCTGAAAGCCGTTGATGGCGACTTCCTCGGCGTCATCGGCAACTTCACCTGCCACTGCACGGTCTCCGCCACGCCCGGAGTCTCCGCCGACTACCCCGGCGTCTGGAGCGACCTGATGCTGCGCGCCACCGGTGCCCCGGTGGTCTTCCTCAACGGCGCGATGGGCGACATCACGCAGGTGAACCGCGAGCTTGACCTGCCCCAGCGCGGCCCGGAGGGCATCACGCGCATCGGCCGCAAACTCACCGGCGAGTCGCTCAAGCTGCTCGCCGATGCCACGTATGATCCCGCCCCGGTGATGGGCCTCGCGTCCGAGACGATCAGCGTGGACTTCCGCCATCCCGACCCGGAGCAGCTTCAGCGCGATCGCGCCATGGTGGCCAGCCGTCAGCCGGGCGACTACAGCCCGGAGATGGTCTTCGCGCGCGACCGTGTGCTGCTGGCCGAGCAGATTGAGCGCGAGGGGGAGCAGGCCTGCGAGTTGATCTGCGCGCGCGTAGGCGACCTCGCCATCGCCTCGGGGCCGGGGCAGATGTTCTGCGAGTTCGGCCTCGACTGCAAGGCCCGCAGTCCGTTCGCCCACACGATGTACGCTTCGCTGGCGAACGGAAACGCGGGCTACGTGCCGACGGCCGTGGCAATCGCCACCGGAGGCTACGAACCTACGCTATGTCGCGGCAGCAAGCTCGCCCCGGAGGCGGGCGGGCAGATCGTTGACGCACAGGTGCGGCTGCTGGAGGCGCTGGCCTAGCGCTCAGAAGCGCAACTCGCCCGCCTCCCACCGTTCCCGCATCTGCTGCAGGCGCGGCCAGTAGACCTGCGTCCACGAATTGTCCAGCGCACCATCTTCGCCCGGGAAGGCGGGGCGCCCATCGCGGCCGAACGGGTAGACCATCAACCGCTCGCGGCCGTTATGCCCGAGCATGATACGCAACTGCTCCTCGTACGGCACATCCCAGCGGTCGCCTTTCATCATCCCGATGGCGTTGGATACGCGGTAGCCTGCCGCCACGTAACGCACGTAGCCGTCGCCTGTTGTCGTCTCGCGGCCCTCGCCACGGAGCGTGATATCCGCATACGCGTCCACGAACGGGCACCAGAGGTCGTAGCCGCCGGTCGGCGCTCCCTTCGACGAATGCAGGTAGAGCGGCCCGTCGGGGAACGCCTCGCGCGTTCGTCTCATCACCTCGTATGACTTCACCCAGTCGGTGAAGTAGACCCCATCGTAGAACAGCCCGTGGAAGCCGAACTCCTCCCGCAATTCCGCCATCTGCTGCATGAACGCCTCGATGCTCTGATCCACGTAGTAGTGCGGGCTCATGTATACGAGCAGCTTCATGCCCAGCCGCTCGCAGGTTGCGATGATCCGGCGCAGTTCATCCGGCTCCTTTGCCACGTAAGGCCCGACGTGCGGCGTCGGCTGCTCGCCCGCCCAGATGCTCTCGTGCAGCGTTACCAGCTTCACGTCGCGGCTCCACGTCTCCAGCGCCGGGTCAGGCGGATAGCCTCCGGTATGAGCAAGCTGCCAGTCGAACGACTTCTCCCAGTCGAAGTCGCGCGACGGATAGATGGACACCCCCAGCAACATCCCGCTCTCAAGCGCCCACCCGGTGGTCCAACCGGCCTCGGAGCAGTCGCCGGCGAGTTCATCGTACCGCGGCACCAGTCCCGAGCCACCCGGCGCCCACGGATAGGCGCAGACTCCCCCAGCCTGATCCGTCACCTGCAGCTTGCCCAGCTCAAACCGCGCCCACTCGCCGCCGATCAGCCCCTCCGCGCGAATCTGCATCGAGCCCGCGCCCTGCGGCGCCAGCACGAGCAGGCCGTCACACTGCACTCCGATCTCCAACAGCGAGCTGCGCAGGGTCACGACCGTCTCATCCGAACGCAGCACCTGCATCTCTCCCGGCGCCGGATCCAGCGTGAGCGCGATCACCTCGCGCTGGGGGCCGATCCGCTGGCGTCCGATGATGCGGCCTGCCACGGGGTCGAGCGTCCACTCCGCGCCGGTGGTCGTCACGCAATGCGCGCCTCCGTCGGCCTGCACACTCTCCAGCCCCATCTCCAGCGAACCGGGGCCGCCGCCGAAGGTGACGGCTTCGCCCGGCGCAGCATCGATCGGCGTGAGCGGCTGGCGCTCGATCGTGAAGTCATCGTACCAGACTGAGCCGGTGGCGCTGCTCGTGATGAGGTAGGGCTGCAGGTGGTGCGCGCGTTGGCTGGTGATGAACTCGCCCTCGATCAGCCGCCAGTCTCGCACACCGGGGTGGACCTGTGCCGCGCCGTGGTAGCCGATGGTGGCGCCGGCGGCGTCCACCTCGCGTACCCGCGGCCTGCTCTCCCCCGCCGTCAGTCCACCGCGCACCCACACGCTGAAGCGGTAGCGGATGTTCGGCTCTGCCGGGATGTCCTCCCCGCGGGCGTAGTGAAAGTTGAAGAACTCAAGCTGCGGGCCGCTGTCAATCCGCAGCGACCAGTCGCCCTCGCGCGCAACCGCCTCATCGCGAGTGATCGGCTCGCCCCGCTCATCCCACCCCTCAGTGCCATCCTCGAACCCACCATTGCGGACGAGGTTCTCCCCCACCGGCTGCTGTGCGAATGCGACCGCGCAGCAGCAAAGCAGCGCTGGCAGAATGAGGGCGCGCCTCATCGGCCATCGGCCTCCACTCCGGGCGCGATCTCCAGCGTGCCCGCCTCCCACTGCTCCCGCATCTGCTGCAGGCGCGGCCAGTAGACCCGCGTCCAGGCGTTGTCGAGCATACCATCCTCCCCCGGCCAGTGCCGCACACCATCCACCGGAGAGTTCGGGTATGCGCTCATCCGCTCGCGTCCGTTGAAGTCGAGCATGACGCGAAGCTGGTCTTCGTAGGGCAGCTCCCACTTGTGCCCCTTCATCAGGCCGATGTTGTTGCCGATGCGGTATCCGGCCGCGACGTAGCGTACGTACTCCCGCGCGTCTGCCTCCGTCTGCCGCCCCTCGCCGCGCAGGACGATATCCGCATAGGTGTCTATGAACGGGCACGACATGTCATGTATGCCGACCGGAGGGCCCCACGAGGTGTGCAGGTACATCACGCCTTCGGGGAAGAGCTCGCGCGTCATGCGCATCACACGGTATGACTTCACCCAGTCGCGGAAGTACAGGCCATCGAAGTAGACGCCGTGGAAGCCATGCGCGGCTTTCTGCGCCGCAAGCTGCTCGATGAACGCCTCCACGCGCTGGTCCATGTAGTAGAACGGGCTCATGTACGGGATGAGCTTCAGCCCGAGTCGCTCACACGTCGTCAGAACCCGATGAAACTCGTCCACGTCGAGGTATTCATACGGCCCGCCGGGCTCACCATTCGCCCAGATGTGCTGATGCAGCGTCACCAGCTTCACGTAGCGGCTCCACGTTTCGAGCGCGCTGTCGGGCGGGTAGTAGTTCGTGTGCGCAAGCTGCCAGTCGAATGACTTCTCCCAGTCGAACTCTCGGCAGGGGTAGATCGAGATGCCCAGCAATGTTCCCGCGCCGAGGGCATAGCTGCAGCTCCATCCGGGCTGCGTCAGATCCCCCGGATCCTGCGAAAGATCTGCTGTCAGCCCCGAGCCGGGAAGGACATAGGGATAGACGCCCAGCCCACCCTCGTTGTCGGTCACCTGCACGTTCCCGTCCACGTTCTGCGTCCACTCGCCGCCTATGCGGCCGGTGATCGCGAAGTTCGTGTCGCGCCCCGGTGCGATAGTCAGAAGCGAGTCGCACTGGAAGCCAAGCTCGAGGTGCTCGTTGCCGAGGATAGCCACGCTCTCATCGCAGCGCAGAGGTTGCAGCGGCCCCGGCGAGGGCTCAATGCGCAGCTCATAGCTCTCACGCTCGGCGCCGATCCGCTGTGAGGCGGTGATGACCAGCGCATCGTCGGTGTCTCGCAACACGAAGCGCGCGCCGGTGGTGCGGATCACTGTCTGCGCCGGATAGGTCAGCACGGTCGCGGGCTCCTCCACACGCATCTCAAGCGATCCCGCTGATCCGGGGAAGGTCACAGCGGCCCCGGTTCCGACCTCCGGCAGCGGCTCAGGCTGCAGTTCGCGCAGGGCGACATCATCGTACCACGCGGTCCCGATGCAGTTGCGCATCACGAGGTAGACCTGCAGATGATCGGCCTGCGGCGAGGTGAAGAAGTGCCGCGTCGCCTGGTGCCAGTCATGCTCCCCGGCGGTCAGGATCTCAGCACGATGGTAACGCAGCGTATTGCCCTCGGCATCCACTTCGCGCACCTGAGGCTCCAGCCGACCCTCGGTGATCGAGGCCTTCACCATGATCTCGAACTGGTACTGCCGGTTCGGCTCGGCCGGGATGTCCGCACTCTTCACCCAGTGGAAGTCCGGGTACTGCAACTGATCGTGACCGACGCTCTTGCAGGAGTAGCGCCCGGTGAATCGCACCTCTTCGTCCCGCACGATCGGCTTCTCGCGCTCATCCCACCCCTCGATGCCGTCCTCAAAGCCGGGATTCTGAACGAGATTCTGCGGCGTATCCTGTGCCATGCACAGTCCGGCAGTCGCGATCAGCATCACAGCACGAAACAGCAGCTTCCGCGAACTCATTATCCGTCTCCTATCTCTGTTCGAAGGCCGTCCCATCGCTCAGGGACGGCTCCAGTCGGTCAATGTCATGTAGCGGCACCTCAAGGCGCCGCGTGACGAACTCCACGCGACGCGAGGCCTCAACCTTCCTCTGTGCTGCATCCACCCGGCAGTAGAGCCAGCGGCAGCGCATCAGATCCGGCAGCGCCGCAAGCTCCTCGGCGGTCGGCGCGATCTCCTGCAGATAGCCCGCCCCCAGGGCTGCGACGCGCTCCGGGGCGATCCTGAAGGCCTCGGTGAGCGACCAGATGTCGCCGCCGATCAACGGGCTCTCGCGTACTCCGCAGAAGAACAGCAGCGCGTCGGCCAGATCAACCATCCGCGGCTGGCGGCTCGCCCAGTCCCAGTCGAAGACCCCGACCACTTCCTCGCCACGAAATTTGAGGTTCGCCGGATGATAGTCGCCCTGCACGACCGTCTGCGGCAGAGACCAGTAGAGCGCGTCAGGCAGGCGCTCCACCAGCGACCGCGCCAGCCTCAGCGCCTGATCGAGCAAACCGGCCGCCTCGCCCTGCGCATCTGCAAGCAGCGAAAACAGTCCCTCCGCAGCGTCGGCCGGATCGTGGAAGCGTGGCCATCTCTTCATCACCGGCGGATCGTAGCCTGACGCCGAGCGGTGCAGCCGGCCGAGAGTCACACCGGCCGCATGGAGCTGCTCCGCATTTCCGGCCTCATGTTGCTCCCCCTCGATGAACTCGAACAACTCGTAGATATGCTGGCCGCTGACAATGAAGGCTCTGCCGTCAGGGGCAGGGACGCCTACCGGAACCGGCAGGCCCTCTCCGGCAAGGTGGGCGAGCAGCGCGTGATCGTAGCCGGTCCAGTCCGCGCGGGCGTAGCGGGGATTGCGCCGCCGCAGCATGAGGCGCCCGCGAGGCGACACGATGATCGCGCTCGCATTCGCGGTCCCGCTGCCGGAAGAGACGTCGGCAGGGCGGGCAGCGATCTCCCAGTGCCTGAGGATCCCCACCGCTTCCTCCGGCTCCAACAGCTTGCGCGCGGGTCGCATGAGTTACCTCCACGGGCGTGTCGGTGCGCGTGGGGCTTTCGGCGGATCGGTGCGCCGGACCTCCGCAGACTCATTGCCTCATCATGCTCCGAGATGCATTTCTTTCGCGGGTGGAGGTCATCCACCGAGCGGTGGCGAATAGACCGTAAGTTGCAAGCCATGTGTATCAGGGAGGTAACGTCAGTGAAGAAGCCCGTTGTTGATCAGGATACGTGCACCGGCTGTGGCCTTTGCCCGGACATCGCGCCCGGCACCTTCGAGCTCAATGATGACGGAGTGGCCGCGGTCATCAACCCGCAGGGCGACGACGAGGACACCATCCAGGAAGCCATCGACTCCTGTCCCGTCGAAGCGATCTCCTGGGAGGAGTAGCAGCGTCGCCATCAGCGCGCGCTTTCGGGGCGGCATCTGATGCCGCCCCGATTCCACGTACCATGCAGGCACAGCTTCAACGCTGCGCGAAGACTCACCTGAGCAGACACGGACGACTCGGGCGGCTCCCATGAAGTCGGACAACCATCAGCGGCATCCGCTTCGGCGCAGCGCACCGGGGCCCTCCTGGGCCGCCGTGCAGTCGGCGCATCCCGGCGTCCGCGACCCCCGCAGCACGCGCGTGGGAGACTGGCCGCCGCTCGTGAACGGCCTCATCATCACCGCCTGCGTCTTCGTCACCATCTTCTCCATCGCAAGCGCCTGGACCGCCTCACCCGTCGGTACGCCGACCTCATGGCAGCAGTGGGGCGGGGCTTCGTCCCCGCTCAGGCTGGAATACCCCTCGGGCTGGAGCGTCCAGGAACTTGGCTCCGGCGATCAGGTCCACGTCGTGGTCATGCGGTCGCGCTGGGTACGCATCCACATCATCGCCGACGCGAACATTGCCGGCGCGGCGGCTGCATTGCGGAGGGCGGACGGCGCGCAGGACGCCCCATTCACTGCGGTGGAGACCATCCATCGGGAGACGCTCTCGACGTGGAAGTCGTTCTTCGGCAGTATGCGCGAGAGCGAGAGCGCGCGCACCAGGATCAACCGCTGGCCCGCCGTCTGGTCGCAGTTCCAGTATGACGGCGCCACGGTTGAAAACGCGCAGCAGATGACCGGCTATCGCGCCACCATCACAGCTCCCGCGATGGGAGCGATTGCCAGCGCCGTGGCTCCCACCGCCTACAGCCGAGAGTTCCGCCCGATCGCGCTCCACGTCCTCCGCAGCATCCAGCTCGATGCCGGGGAATGATCCTGCTCAGGCGGATTCCTCTGCACCAGCGCGCTCAGCCGTCTTCCTCCGCCACAGCGGCCACTCCCGGATAACGATGACCGCACCTGCGATGATGATGATGGCCAGGGAGGCGGCCTGGGCCGCCGTGAAGATAGGCCACGGCGCCCAGACCTCGCCGCTTGCACCACGCCTGAAGATCTCAACCACGTAGCGCGCCATCGAGGAGAGCACGAGGAAGCCGAGGAAGCGGTCGAACGGCTTGCGCAGCCACGGCGTCAGCCACAGCAGCAGCGGCAGCGTAAAGCCAACGCTGAGCAGGGCCGCGTAAAGTTGCGTGGGATGCACCGGCACCGGGAGGGCCGTCGTTTCTGGCGTCGGCGGGAAGGTCACTGCCCACGGCAGGGTGCATGCAGAGCCCCGGCAACAGCCGTTGAGGAAGCATCCGATGCGGGCGAGCGCGTAACCAAGCGCGATACCCGGGGCCGCCAGGTCAAGTACGCGCGTGAAGCTTGCGCCCATCAAGGGTGCGCACACTCCAAGCACCAGCAGGCCGCCTGCGAGCCCACCATGCCACGACATCCCGCCACGCCACAGGTCGAAGACGCCCTCGACGCGGCCGGCATACTCGCCCCAGCTCAGTGCCACGTAGCCGAGGCGACCACCGACGATTCCTCCCGCAAAGCCAAGCAGCGCCAGTTGCAGGACCTGGCTGCCGCCGAAGCCGTAGCGGTCACGGTCGTGGTACATCCACGCCGTCGCCGCCACGAAGGCCGCGAGCATCATCACGCCGTATGACCGCACCTGCACCGGGCCGATCCGGTTGACCAGCAGGTACGTCAGTGCGGTGGGGATTGCCGCCTGGATCAGCACCTCGAGCACCAATCCGCGCGTCAGGGACCACCCGCCATCCGAGCCGCGTCTCTCGAGGTATGTCCACAGCCCGACGACCGCGAGAAAGAACGCGAAGACCGCGGGAAGGTGCAGCGGTTCCCACGGCCCCAGCGCGATCAGCGTCGGATGCACAAGAGATCACTCTCCCGCGTGCTTCGGGTCCGGTGGCGCCGTCTACAGCCCGGTCGCATCTACCAGCACACCGTCGCGGATGGAGATCTTCGCGGCCTCAAGGGCGGCCATGGTGCGGCGTACATTGCGCCCCGATGCCTCCGGCTCATCGCCCTCCTCGATGGCGCGCACGAACTCGCCTACCTGCGCCCTCCAGCAGGCGGGGCTGTCCAGCGGCGCCTCCACAACGTGATCCGCGAAGCGGATCTGCCCCGAATCGATCAGCATCGCATCCTCGGTGCCGATGACCATGCACTCCCATGCGCCAAAGGGCGTGTTGAGGCTGTGCTGGTAAGTCGCCATCGGTCCGTCGAGCAGGGACATCTGCACCGTGATCTCGTCGTAATCGTTCCAGTACTCGTTGTTGACGCGCGCCTGAGCGTAGACCGTCTCCGGCTCTTTGTCATTGAGCCACAGGATCATGTCCACCTCGTGCGCACCGTAGCCGTAGAGGACCCAGCCGCCTGCCTCCTCGGGCTTGTGTGCCCAGTCGGAGCGGAATTCCCTGGAGTTGCCGAGCCTCCGGCGCAGGATGTTGCGCACCTCTCCGATCGCGCCGCCGCGAATAAGCTCGCGCGCCTTGGTGTTCGCCGGTCGAAAGCGCAGGATCTGCCCCACCATCAGCACCACGCCCGCCGCGTCGGCGGCCGCGATCATGTCGTCCGCCTCGGCGAGCGAGGTCGCCATCGGCTTCTCAGTCAGCACGTGCTTGCCCGCCTCGGCCGCGGCGACTGCCACATCGCGGTGCAGGTGATGCGGCAGCAGAATCGAGACCGCGTCCACTCTCTCGTCGGCAATGAGTTCGCGCCAGTCGATGTAGACGGCGGGCACATCGAACTCGTCTGCTCGCGCCCGGGCCGCCTGCTCATCTATGTCGCAGACCGCAACTGTCTCGATGCCGTCGAGATCACGGTATGCGGGCAGATGGCCGCTCGCGATGCCGCCACAGCCGATCGCTCCGATGCCAATCCGATCCATCCTGATGCCTCCCTCACAGTGTCTACAGGCAGAGGGGCCGCCGGTTTCGGCGGCCCCCGGGTGTTCCTGCGCATCTACCGACGCATCATCAGCCGCCAAGCTTCTCCTGCAGCGCCCGGTAGTCGGAGAGGAAGCGGTCCAGTCCGATGTCCGTCAGCGGGTGCTTGAATAGCTGCTTGAGCGTGTCAAAACCCATCGTGCAGATATGCGCGCCGCACTGCGTGCCGCGGATCACATGCTCGACGGTGCGCGCACTGGCGAGGATGATCTCGGAGTTCAGATCATCGTACATGTAGAGCATCTGCGCGATCTGCTCGACGGATTTCATCCCGTCGTAGCCGATGTCATCCTGCCGACCGACGAAGGGCGAGACATACGCCGCGCCCGCCTTCGCCGCGAGCAGCGCCTGGCCGCAGGAAAAGATCAGCGTGGCGTTGATCGGAATGCCCATGTCGGTGCAGGTCTTGATCGCCTTCACGCCCTCGGGAATCAACGGGATCTTGACGACCACGTTTTCCGCCCAGGCGGCCCGCTCCTGTGCCTCGGCAATGATCTCATCATGCTCAACGGCGATGACTTCAGCGCTCACCGGGCGGTCCGGACCCACGAGTTCGCAGATCTCCTTGACCGCCTCCTCCATGTTCCGCCCCTCCTTCGCCACGAGCGAGGGGTTGGTGGTGACGCCATCACACAGGCCCCAGTCGAGCGCCTGCCGGATCTGCTCCACGTTCGCTGTATCAAGGAAGAACTTCATCTGACGATGCCCCTTTCGCCCGGCTCAGTCCACGGCCCGGACGTCTGTAACCTCGGGAACTTCCTGGCGCAGTACGCGACCGATGCCCATCGCGAGCGTCATCTGCGACATCGGGCAGCCCTTGCATGCGCCCTGCAGCCGGACTTCCACCACGTTGTCGTCCGTGATGTCCACCAACTCTACGCCGCCTCCATCTGCCTCAAGCGACGGGCGCACCATCGCCAGCGCCGCCTCTACCTTCTCGCGCATCTCATTCTTGCCCTCTTCGGTCATCTTCCGTCCTCCTCAGCTATTCACTTCCCGTTATTTCCGTGCGAGGTGCTTCCTGCGTCTGGCTGTGCCGAAGCACTTTCCACCCCGTTGGCTCACGGATAAGGTCGAAGCGCTCCACCTGCTTCTCACCGTCTCCGTAGCCGACCAGAACTTCGGCCCAGCCGGTCTCGGCTCCGGGGCTGACCCGGCCATCCAGTACCCGAATGCCCATTACCTGACGGCCGCCCCAGTGAGCTTCAACGATACCCGGCGCGTCGGCGCCGATCTCGCCGATGATCTCCTGCTGCCTCTCCTGCGCGTACAAATTCCAATGCGCAAGTCCGCCGTTCGGCGTCTCTTCCTCGGGCGGCAGCAGATCGTACCATCGCTCAATGACCCGCCAGATCTTCCCAAGATGCGCCTGCGGATGCGGCGGAACTGCCATCACCGCCACCCGTTCCTCTTGCGGCAGGCTCAGGCGCATCTGCCGCCCTTCGGCATCCACCCAGACACCAAAGCTCTCGGCCACAAAGCGCAGCGGGACGAATGCGCGTCCCTGAATAAGCTGCGGCGCCACGTCCAGGGTCCTGTTGGTCTCGGCAATGCGAGCCTGAGTGCTGCCGATCCAAAGCTCCACAAGCGGCGTCATCGCCGTCTCCGAACGGTAGGCCTGAATGTGCCCGCCATCGTAAGTCACTTTCGCGCCGACCCACTCGAAGATCGGCCGCAGCGGCACCATGGTCCTGCCGTCGAGCGTCACCGGCTGGGCGTCGAAAAGCAACTCATCCGCCGCTGCGAAGGCGGCGGTGCTCGACATTGCCAGCAGAAGGGCAGTTCCTACCGCGCATACCCACAATTTCGTCATCGTTACAGACACTCCCGATTGATTGAGCTTTCTTACCCCTGCGGCGATCAGAGCCCGGCCTCTTCGGCCAGCTCCCTCCAGCGTTCGCCCTCACGCTCCACGAGGAAGTCAACCGTGCCCTGAAAATCGCGCAGACCCGCGGTAGTTCCGGCCGCCGTCACGCAGAGGGCGCCGGCCGCGTTGGCAGCGCGCGCCCTGTCATCAAGCTCCCATCCCGCGAGCGTCCCGAGCAGGAAGCCCGCCACGAAAGCGTCCCCTGAACCGGTGCCGTCTACCGCTTCCACCTGATACGCGGGCACCCGCACCTCGAGCTCACCGCTGCGGACGTAGCAGCCCTCCTCGCCCATCTTCAGCGCCACAGTGCCGACACCGTGCTCCATCAGCACCTCCGCCGCGCCCTCGGGAGTGTCCCGCCCGGTTATCTCTACCGCCTCGGCGAAACTCGGCAGGAAGATGTCCGTGTAGGGCAGCACCGGCTCCAGCAGTTCCATCCACCGGCCGGTATCATCCCACACCACGTCGAGCGAGGTGGTGGTGCCCGCTTGCTGCGCGGCCCTCAGTACGCTCGCGGCGGGCTCACCATCGAAGCCCGGCATTACCAGCGCGCCGGCGAAGTGCAGTATCTGTGCCTCCGCCACCTGCTGCATGTCAATGTCCTCGGGGCGCATCGTCGCGTTTGCCCCGATGGAGTGCATGAAGGTTCGCTCGCCGGCGCTGTCGATCATGATCATCGTCGCCGACGTGTTCTTCTCGGTCGTCACGGCAATTCCGCTCGTGTCAACACCCTGCTCGGCCATTGCCTCGCGGACGAAGCGGCCGAGGCCGTCCTCGCCGACCTTGCCAACGATAGCCGTATCCACGCCCATCTTCACCAGCCCCAGGCCGGTGTTCGCGGCACAACCACCGATTCCGATACCTATCTGATCGACCAGCATCAGCCGCCCATGCTCCGGCTGGTCATCAATCGGACGTCCCCACACGTCCGCCACTACTATCCCGATACACACTACATCGCTCATCTGCACCCACCCGTCCGGTCTCAAGTTCATGCTCCGCTCGCGTCACTTCCCCCGCGCCCTCCAGTGCGTCTATTCGCCGCCCGCAGGACGGGTCCTTCACCCGATGACATCACCAGGCATCGGCTCATCAATCTCATACAAAGACAACCACTTGCGCATCCGCACTATCTGCCTCGCAACCCGCTCGCGACGATCCGCCAGATGCCGGGGATCGTGGTTGAAATCTGCCACGTTCATCACCATATCGCGGTTGTTGTACCACTCCGACCGCGCCTGGAAGCGCAGCCGCCAGAAGCGGTCCCCGAGGCCGGCTCGGACCAGCGTTCGCTCAAGACCGCGCAGTATGCGGAGCCGCTCGTAGTCCTGCAACGCGTCGCGCAGCAGCTTCAGCGCCACCGTCGGCTGCGGCTCGATCAGGCGTCGGCCATTTGCATCCAGGCAGTGGAGCAGGCCGGACGCCGCCTCACCGGGCCCCACGGCCGCATCACCATCATCGAAGAAGATGCGCCGCACACCATACTTGTCAGCCACCCAGCCAAGCATCCGCAGGTCCATCGGGGAGCTGAATGCCTCGCTTACCCGCCATGCCCGAGATCGCCCCAGTTCTCCGGCAGTGGCGGTAAGCTGCGCCTGCGCGCAGTCGCTCAGCCCAACCGCCGCCCGTGGCGACATTGCCCAGAGATCGAATAGCTCGATGGACGCCGGATCGGTCGCCGGACTCGCCACAGCCGCCGCCCAGGCGCTCTCAAGGCCGCCCATATCCGGTGGTTCGGTTCCCTCCGGCACGTAAGTCCAGAGCGGATAGATGCCGCTGGCCTCGTGCCAATGCTCGAGTGCCGCCCCAAGAGCGGCGGCGGGGTCGTCCAGCGCCGCAAGCTGCTCAGGCCGCGCCGCGATCATCGCGCCCCACGAGATGCCCGACTCGCCAACCCGCTCAAGCAGCCGTTCGGCGGACGCGAAATCCGGTGCGCTGCTCCAGCGCGTGTGATCGGCAAGCATCTCCCTTGGCGTGAGGCGATGCGCCAGCAGGGCCTCCGCGTAAGGCAAATACTCTGCAACGCCCAGAGGCGAGCGCTCCCCATACCACTGCTCCATGATCCGCGGCCCGTCAAGGCTGACCGAGGCGGCGAGCGTCGGTACCTCCGGCAGCGCGAAGTCATGCACCGTCAACCTCACCGGCAGCATCACGCGGTTCTCACCGTCGGTGGTGACGATATGACCCTCGTACACTCCAGCGACGGCGTCTCGCGGCACGTCGATCTCCCACCAGAGGTGTCCAATCTGCCCGCCAGGGACCGGCTCACGCCAGACCAGCCGACCGCCTTCCGCCATGCCATACCACTCGATCGCCTGCATCACTCCGCCAGGCCCCACGAGCGACTCCTCCGCCACGCCGACCGCGCGGGACCCACCGCCGGGGATCACCACAACCTGAACGGACACGACCTCTCCCCCCGCGGCAGCAAGCTCCGCCCGATCGGGCACCTGCAGCGTCGCGCTCTGCTCAGGCATCGCCCCCGGCTCCACCACATCCGCAACCGCCAGCGTCCACGGCGCCTCACGCCAGCGCATCGCACCCGCGTCCGGCGACAGCAGGGCGCGCGTGCCATCGAGCCATGCATCCAGACGCCGGATCTCAACGCCCACCGCCACCCACTCGTCGAACTCTGGCGCGGGCGCCGCGGCACGCCTGCGCAGTGCGCCGATCGCCTCGGCAAGGCCCACCATGCCGGCGGTTGCCTCATCCGCCGCGACCGGCTCCGGCCTGCCCGCATCCACCTGCAGATCGCCCCAGCGCCGCTCCAGTCGCTCGACCTCCCGCAGCGCCGTCTTACGATACGCCTCCGGGCGATTCGGCCTGAAGCCCACCAGGTGCCCGTACTGCTGCACCTCGTGGAAGCTCGGATAGTTGTCGGCGTGAGACATGCCCTCGCCCGTCACGCGATCGTTGCGTGAGAAGAGAATGCCCGCGACGTCGCCGGTCGGCAGCGGCATGAAGCCCGTCGGGTTGCCGTGCAGATCGCGCTCCTCGTAGCTCTCCAGCGCGAGGCGGATCTCCACCACCCACGCGTCGGGCTCAAGCGACACGCGCCATTCGCCAATGTAATCCCAGTCAATGAGCCACTGCCCGCGCACACGTGGCCCCTGATAGACCCACTTGCAGTCGAATGCCACCTCGCGCGGAGTGACGTTCAGTTCGTAGTAGTCGTAATGATCGTGACGAGGATCGAAGAATATCTCCGCGCAATCATCCTGCCACGCCGGCCCGTCGTGCCGCCTGACCCGCGCGCGGAGCCGGCTCACATCGGGCGTCTCACAGCGGAACGCCACGTAGAGATTCTCATCATCGTAGGCGCACCACACGTGCGTCGCCATCTGCGCATCGCGCGGGATGTTGAACATGCGCCAGTAGGGGTCGTCGATGTATGCCTCGTCGTTCCAGCAGGCGTCGGAGAGGTCGCCATCAATCACGGGAGGGACCGTCACCCGCGGGACCCGGTGCTGATACAGCGGGGTGATTTCAAGCGCTCTGTCCTCGGAGAGCGCGCTTCCTTCCCTCGGCTCAATCCAGCATGTCGCCGGCCCCTCCCCCGCCTCGAACGTCCACTGCACCGCCAGCCGCCACGGTGGTCCCTCGATACCCGGATTCGCACGCATGCGCAGCCTCAGGGGCACCGTGCCCTCAGTCGGGCCTCTCACAGTCGTCAGGGCCGTCCGCTGCCGCGCCGGATAGCAGATGGTCAGCCTGCCGGGGCCCTCAATCCGCACACTCGCCTGCCACTGCTGCTCCGCGGTGACGAAGGGCGCCAGCACCGTCCACTCTCCGGAGGCGGCCTCGCCCGCCGTGACCGACGCAAGCTGCTGCTCCGCCCATGAGCCCGACGCAGCCAGCGCCACCAGCACGACTGTCATCCAGCGCCTCATACCGGTTTCCCTTTGCCCCTTCGCTTGCCGCCGTCACGCCATCCGCTTGCTCACATCCACCATGCGCAGGAAGTTTTCCGCCGCGCGTTCGGTGTAGGTGCCGGAGGTAGTTCCCCCCAGCAGATAGCCTCCCGGCCCCGCGGCCTCAATGCACTCCGCCGCAAGTTGCTCGATGGTCTCCCCATCCACCTTCTCAATGACCTCCATGTCGTCGAGGTTCCCCAGCAGGCACACCCGGTCGCCGATCCGCTGCTTGCACTCGGCCAGCGTAGTATCGCCCCACGGCGGCCCCTCCAGCGGATCGAGCGAGTCCACGCCGATCTCCGCGATCATCTCCAGAAAGCGCCCCATCGGCCCGTGGTTGTGATAGTGCGCCAGCGCGCCATGCTCGTGCATGATCTCCACCATCGGCCTGTCGAAGCGCAGCATCGTCTCGCGGAAGCCCTCAGGCCCAAGCTGCGTCGAGGCGAACTCGCCGCCGATGATGCGGAAGCAGTCCACGCCCTGTCGGCAGCACTCCTCCACCCAGTGGTAGCAGCGCTCAGCCGCGACCTCGCACAGCTCCACGAAGACCTCGCGGTTGTCCATCCAAAGCAGCGAGTAGTCCTCGGGCGAGAGGTAGCGCGCCGGGATGCCACCGGGGTTCGTCAGGCCCGCGCCGACCAGCCCCTCCTCGCCGACCTCGTCCTTTCGCGCGAGGAAGCCGCTGGTGTCAATCCTCGGCGGCTCGTACGGCAGCGCCAGCAGCGCCTCAACGTCATCCGCGGTCTTGCAGTAGAACTCCATCTGCGCGGAGGTGATCTCCGTTCGCTGCCAGCGGCTGTACAGATCGCGCCCCGGCGCCTCGATGACGTTGTAACTTTTGCCATCGCGCTCTTCGGTGCGCGTCTTCACCGCCGTCCCCAGGAACCAGTCGCCACCGGCGACTCCGGCGCTGATGAACGGGTCGCACTCGTACAGCAGACGCCGCCCAAGCTCGCTGTCTTCGGGAATGCGCCCGAAGCCCCACGGCGTCACCGGCACCCGGTCCGGCGTCCCAAGCTCAATCGCGCAAAGAATGCGCTCTCGCGATGTCATTCAGTCGCCTCCGCATTTCGCCATTCCGCTCACTGGCGTTTGCTGCCGTCCCCCCTCTACCGCCAGAGACTGCGTCGTCTGCAGTCTCCAGGGGGAGGGGGGTGCTCCGCGAGGCGGAGCGGGGGGAGGGGCGGCCGTGGCCGCTGCCATCCCCGCCGCTCACCACGTCTGCCCCTCCTGTGCCAGCGCTTCCGTCATTGTCAGGCCATGCAGTTCACGTGCGGTCAGATGATGCCCCGCCATGCCGTACATCGGCCGGAAGGGCACGATGTGCTCGAAGCGTGCATCCAGCGCCGCAAGCAACTCGTCTGTGCGGCGCATTGCCTCCTGCTCGTCCGGGGCGTTGAGCACCAGCGTCTCGCCATCGAGTGTCCAGCCGTTGCCCTGTGCGCCCGCGCCGATGCTCAGCACAATCTGCGGCCCAGCAACCGGCTGCTGGGCGACCACCACTTCAGCGATCTCCTCGCGATCAAGCTCATACTGCGCGTAGTAGCGGAAGTAGCGATCGAAGTGCCCGATGATGCGCCGCTGTACGCGCTCCTCGGGGTCAGGGGCGACGATCGTGAACGCCATCTCGCCCTCATCGGTCAGGAAGCGGAAGCCATCAAGCGCCGCGCTGTCGAAGCCGAAGTGCTGCGAGACGTAGGTGATCTCCAGCACGTTCTCACCCGACCGGAGGGTGATCCTCTCCGCGCAATCCGCGCCGTTAAGAGCAACGCCAGCAACATCGAAGCCACGCCGCTCCGGGACCTCGATGATCGCCGCTGCCCCGTTCGCGACCGTCACTGCAATGCGAGCGGTCAAGCGATCGAGGTCTTCCTGAACTGATGCCGCACACTGCAGCGGCTCATTGCAGCGGATGGCGAGCACCGAACGCAGCACCGTCTGGCGCCGCTGCGGGCACTCAACAGACAGCCGCGTGACGCCGCCCTCGATGGACTGCGCCAGCGGCTCCAGCGGCGACTTCACGTTGACGAAGACGCACTCGCGCTCCCCGAGGGCCTCGTTGAGCACCGCCAGGTCGGCCCTCACCGCCTCGTCGGCCGGGTTGCCGATGGCTATCCGCGTATCCGCTCCACTGCCGTAGCGGGCCATCCAAAGCTTGTCATCGCCGGAGTACTCGACCGGGCAGACCGGCTGCCAGCCCGCCCGGATGCACTCGCGCAGCAGGGGGAAGTCGCGCTGCAGCTTGTCCATGCCGGGCAGGTAGTTGTAACCGGGGAGCATGCCCCACTGAAAGCTCTTGAGCGTGACGTAGTCGGCCATCTTCGCCCAGACGTTGAGGAAGTCCGCCCGCGGCATTCCGTCGGGGTCCTGCAGCACGTCGCGCAGTTCGTAGCCCTTCCAGATCACGCGCGGCTTGCCGCCCATCGCCATGCACATGGCTTCCCACGAGTCCCGGCGCTGGCCGGTGAGCGTCAACTCCAGCAGCGCGCCATCAACGTGCCACGCGGTGAAGCTCGTGCCGGAGCCGACGATCAGGCCACGATCGAAGGGCGCATCGGCCCAATCCAGTCCGCGGATGAACTGCATCTGTTCGACCATTGAGATGCCGAGGTCGAAGAAGACGCCACGCTCATCCCACGAGCGACCCGCGAGCGGCTGCTGCACGGCATCCGAGTAGTTACGCTGTCCGGCCACGCACACATCAAAGGCGTAGCCAACGATGTCCAGGTTCTCCGCCAACAGCCGGTAGTCTTCCTCCAGACGCTCGCCGTAGGAGGTGCCGGTCGGCTGCACCAGCACTTCATCATCGTATCCCGTCACCCAGAGGCTCAGTTCCGTCTTCGTCTGCTCGTTCACGACCATCGAGTCAGCGAACTTCTCCAGTGCAAGCTGCTCCTCGTTCCAGATCCCCGCGGGTGTGTAGAAGAGCGCTCCGGTGTCATAGCCATACTCATCGAAGAACGCCTCGCGCTCCTGGCGGAACTGCTCGGCGCTGATCTCCCCCATGTCGTAGCTCCCGCCGAGGATCGCACGCTTACGCTCACTGAAGGGCTTGCCCAGCGACTCGTATACCCACTCGTCTTCGCGGCCCCAGAAGTCGCCGGAGCGCTTGAAGGGTGCGTAACACCACTCCCACGTGCAGTCGAGCCGCCGAAGCTCCTCCCGGTCTATGTTCGGCCACCATGCATGATACTGCGAGGAGGTACCCCAGATCGCATCAGGCGCGCCCGCGGTCACCGTGGCATACTCCGGGAAGGCCTCGTGATAGGCCTGCCAGACGGAGCGCAGCAGGCCCCACTGCGTATCGGCGACCGTGCCGACTGCCAGCGAGAAACGCTCCTCCTGCCCCGGATCAACCACCGTTCGCACGTGGAAGCGATACTCCGAGCGTCCGTCGGGCACATAGGTGAAGGTCGGCTCGGCGAAGCTGATGAGCGTATCGGGGGTGATGCCCATCCACGTGGCGCCGGAGGCGTCCCCAACCGCCGACAGCGGCCATGCGCCGCGCTCGCGTGGCTCATCGGTCTCCTGAGGGCCCGGGATCGGTCGCACAGCGCTCCAGCCGCCGTCCCAGTACTGCGCGGTTGCAGGATCAAGCTCCGGTGTCGCGAGCAGCGCAATCTCCAGCAGCCGCCGCTGTTGTCCCGCATTCGTCACCGTGATCTGCTGAATGCCGCGCTCGCCGCGGGTATTAAGATTGACCACGAGCGACAGACCGTTCGCGCCGGTTCCGCGCCAGGTGTGCCCTGCAAGGGACCACTCGACGGCTACGGGCGCGGATTCAACGCCCTCGGTGACCTCAAGCGAGATCGTCCCTGTTCCGGTTACGATCTGCGGTTGAGAAAAGCACGTTCCGGCCGCAGTGAGTATTGCGACAAGCGCGACTATAAGCGATCGCATAAGAGCCTCCAGCTTCGCTGATATCATTAGTAACGGGGCACGTCTGAGATGCGCAGTTCGTCTATCAGCGCATTGGCGACATTCACGCCACGCATGTGCGCGCCGATGGAGATGCGCGTGTCAGGCGCCGGCATCCCTTCTGCGACGGCGGGCTTGAGGGAAGCCACTTCACCGTCAATGATCAGCCCGTACGTTTCGGCATCCCATTGAAAGCCGATGTGATGCCACTGATCATTCCAGTCGTTCGGGTAGGGCGCGCTGAGGGTGGTCTCGCCGCCGTCGGGGCTCTTGACGAGCAGTTGCAGCGTCCGGTCCTCTCCCGGTCTCAGCGCGAGGATCACGTAGCCGGTTCCGTAGTATATGCCTGACTCCCACGTCATCACCCGGCGGAAGTACTCGGGGTTGACGAGGTGCTCGAAGTTTACAAACATCTCCAGACAGCCCGAGCGTGCGTTCAGATTACCGCGCGCGTAGGTGACGGGCTTGAAGAACGGGAAGGCCTCGATATCCGCCACGGTCGCCTCGGGTGTAAGCCAGCCCTTGGTGGCATGCATCGCCCCGGTGAAGAGACCCTCGCGTATGAGCGACTGTCCCTGAGCGCGCGGGTCGGCGATGGCCACCTCAGCGTCAACACCCGCATCGTAGCGCGCCAGTAGCAGCGTGTGCTCATCCGGCGTGAACGGTCCGATCCCTTCAGGCGCCGCGGCGGCGGATGCCAGCGCGGCTGTCAGAAGCACAACGGTGATTACCGGACGCATCTGATCTCTCCTCGTCATATTCATGATGTATCACGGATCCCACAGAAGCTCGGGCCGCTCTGTTGCCTCCGGCTGAAGCCACTTCGCATGCCCGTCCACGAAGGTGTAGTTGGAGCCGTTCCCGTGTCTGCGCCCGGCCACCCGTTCAAGGCCGCCGGTGCTGTAGCGGACGCCATGTGTGGCGAAGCGCTGCCCCTCGAGTTCGCAGAACAGGATCGTCGCCGCCGGTTCCTCAATACTGAACATGGCAAGGGAGGACGCCATGTAGCCGCCGACCTCCGTGAGTTCCAGGTTGATGCCGTAGCTGTGAGGCTCCGACAGTGTGCCCAGCACCGTGCGGGGGTATTCATCCGTCGGGCACAGCAGCAGACCCCTGTTGCGCACGTAAGCCTGAAGCGTCACGTCCCAGCAGATCCCGTAGCAGGCAGGGTGAGGCAACATCGCGGGTATGAGTACTTCGTCATAGTCGTCGCAATACAACCGCACCGCCAGCCCCAGGTTACGCATGTTGCTCAGACACGAAGTACTCTCCGCCCTGCTCAAAGCGGTCTCGATGACCGGGAAGAGCATGGCTGAGAGTATCAGAACGATCGTCAGAACGACGACGATCTCAATCAGCGTGAACGCTTGCCGCGCTGCCCCCCTGGCCCCCCTGTGCGTGGGCAAGTCGAGCGCGCGGCCCGATTGGTTCAACGGGCCGATCCCCCGGTTGACATTGTGTCGAGTCCCCGATGCTCAACACTGTCCATTTCACTGCTTCGCCCCCCGACACCTCCCCCCCAGCGGCCACCGACCGGCGGAGTGAATTAACAAAATCCGTCGGTTCCGGGAACAACCAGACCCTCGGGGATTGTTTCAGCATATGAAGTCGATCGACACCCGCCCGGCGGCGTGATGCCACGGGCGTTCACCCACGGCGCGCTCGGCGCGTTCGGGAGGTGGCGAACATAGCTCTCGCCATACGTACTGAGAACCTGACCAAGATCTACGACGTCGGCTGGGGCCGGCAGCATGTCGGCATTGACAACCTCAGCCTCGAAGTCGAGCAGGGAAAGATCTTCGGCCTCGTCGGTCCGAACGGATCGGGCAAGACCACCACGCTCAAGCTCCTGCTCGGCCTCATCTTCCCCACTTCGGGCAGCGGAGAGGTACTCGGCCAGCCGATGGGCAGCGCTATCGCCAAAGCACGGGTAGGGTATTTGCCCGAGGGACCGTACTTCTACGAGCACCTGAATGCTCCGGAGCTTCTGCGCATGTACGGCAGCATGTTCGGCCTCGGCGGCGAAGTACTCGAGAAGCGTATCCGCGAGCTGCTTGAGCTGGTGGACATGTGGGAGCGCCGCGACTATCGCGTTGCGAACTACTCCCGAGGCATGCGCCAGCGAGTGGGTGTTGCACAGGCGCTTATCAATGACCCCGACCTGTTGTTCTTTGATGAACCGACCTCAGGCCTCGACCCGATCGGCGCCAAGGACATCCGCGAGGTCGTCCTCGAACTGCGCAAGCGCGGCAAGACCGTCTTCCTCTGTTCGCACCTGCTCAAGGAGATGGAGCCGCTGTGCGATGACATCGCGATTCTCGCCCGCGGACAGCTTATCATCCAGGGTTCAGTTGAGAAGCTGCTTGCCCGCGATACGGCCAACTACCGCGTGGAAGCGATGGACCTCGATGACGAGACCCTTGCAGCCCTCAAGGAGCGCTCGACGGACCTGATGTGGCTCGATGACGCTGTGAGGGCCCTGTTCGCCGATCGCCAGAGCGCATTTGACGCGGCGGCGATGATCGAGGACCGCGGAGCCCATCTGCTCACCGTCGGGCCCGACCGCCGCACCCTCGAGGAAGTCTTCATCGAAGCTGTTGGAGAGGAGTCGAATGATGAGACCGATCTTTAGAGTGGCCAAGGCCACCTTCCATGAGGGCTGGCGCCGACGCTTTCTCAACGGCATTCTGATCTTCGCGATCCTGATCATCGGGTCGTCGTGGGTCTTCACGTACCTGCAGCCGGGCGCTGAGCTGAAGATGCTCATAGACGTGGGCCTCGGCTCGATCCGCTTCTTCGGGATGCTCATCGCGGTCTTCCTGGGCACCCGCCTGATCCCCGACGAGATCGAGAAGCGCACGATCTACACGCTGCTGTCGAAGCCGGTCACGCGCATGCAGTTTCTGCTGGGTAAGTTCCTCGGCGGCCTGGCGACGGTTATCAGCAACGTGGCGCTGATGGGGATCACCTTCTACATCGTGTTCGCGATCAAGGCCCCGCAGTTCGCAGTGCCAAGTGCCGAGGGGGCTCCGCAGTATTCGATGGAGTTCATGTATGCCAACGTGGCGAAGGCGATCCTGCTCAGCTTCTTCGAGCTTGCCGTCGTCATGGGCATCGCCGTTGTGGCCTCGGTCGTCTTCTCCTGGATCCTCGCGGCGATCTTCACCTTCTTCGTATACTTCGTGGGCCAGATGAGCGACTTCTTCGGCCATCTTGCCGACCCGGACGCAGGTGCGTCGCCGGTAGCGCGTGTCCTCCTCGGAGCGATCTACCGGATCCTGCCGCACTTTGACGTGTTTGATGTGCGAGAATCGATCCTTACGGACATCCCGGTGGTCTGGCCTTACATGGCACAGACCATGGGGGTGGCCGTTGTCTACATCGGCATTGTGCTCGCGCTGGGCTACCTGTTCTTCAATCAGCGCGAGGTCTGACACGAAGACGGCCGGCACCGCCGGCCGAACAGCACGGCGCGCACGCGCGCGTCATCACGAGTGATATCATGAGCCAGCTAACCAAGACCATAGTCGCCTGGGTACTGCTCATAGGCCTCTTTCTGGGCGTGCAGCCGCTTTCTGATGCGCTCGCGCGCGAGCGGCTGATCCGGGGCTACGCGCGGCCCACCCAGGTTACGAAGATCCTGCAGTATGACGCCCCGGCGATGACCGGCGTTATCGTCGGCGCCATGCTCGGCGGCTTCCGCGAGGTGGCTGCGTCCATGCTGTGGATGCGGACGCACTCCATGTGGCACTCGGGGGAGGGCACCCAATGGGACGCCCTTTACCTTATGCGCATGACCACGCTGCTTGACCCGCACTGGCTCGAGCCGTGGCGCATCACCGCGTGGCACTGCGCTTACAACCTCTACGTGGAGACAGATGATCCCGCCGAGAAGGCGAGGATGCTTCAACTGGGCGTTGATGTGCTCAAAGAGGGGATCTCCTGGAACCCGGACCGCTACGACCTCTACTTCGAGTTGGGATGGACCTACTTCGACAAGATCCGCGATTACGATGAGGCGGCGCGCTGGCTCGGTGCGGCCATCCGCTTCGAGCACCCCGAGTATGTCGAGCGGTTGATCGCACACGGCTACGAGCGCCTGCCGGACATCCCGATGGCGCTGCAATGGTATGACTACTGCCTCAAGCGCCGACCAAGCGATGAGACCGCCAAGGGCGCGACCATCACCATACGCGAGCGCTACCTGCCCGCCTGGCGGCTGATGGAGGAACGCCGTTTCGATGAGGCCATCGCGGCTGTGGATCAGTACCTCACCAACAACCCGCAGAGCACCATAGGCCTGCACCTGAAGGCTCACATATATGAGCAGGCGGGGCAGTTCGCGAAGGCGCGCGAGCAGTGGCAGCTCGCGGCGGACACATCGGCGCTGAACCACCACGCGCGCTACAAGGTCTCCGAGCTGAGCGAGCGCATGGGGCTGCCGGTGCCCGAGGACGCAACCTATCTCTTCAAGCAGCAGCAGGAAGAGATGGCGATCTTCCGCCCGGTAGACTAAGGTCCGCCAGATCCTCCAGTGGAATCAAACCGCACCTCCGCCAACCAGCGGAGGTGCGATCTGTTCCTATGACCCGTATATCGCGCCGTATTGCTACTTGCCGGTGGGCAGATACGGGATCAGCTTGCGCGCGAGATTCGCCAGCGGCATTGTCTGCAGCCAGACGCGCCCGGGGCCGGTCAATGTCGCGAGGAACATACCTTCGCCGCCGAAGAACTTGTTCTTGATGCCCGGGACGGTCGTGATCTCGAAGCTCACGCTGGGGTCCATCATCCCCACATGACCGGGATCAACCTTCAGCATCTGCCCCGGCTGGAGGTTGTACTCCACGATCTCCCCCACCAGTTCGAAGAGCGCCAATCCCGGACCGGTCACTTTCTGCAGCACAAGCCCTGCGCCACCAAACAGCGCGGCGCCGAGGCGCTTGTGCAGGTGCATCTCCAGCGTCACACCCTCCTGCGCGACCATGAAAGCATCGCGCTGGCAGATCATGCTCTGCCCCGCCGCAAGCTCCATCGGTACGATCTGCCCCGGCGACTCGAGCGTGAAGGTCACGAAGCCCGCGCCGGACTCGCAGCGATAGGTGGTCATGAACATCGACTCGCCGGAGGCCACGCGCTTGAGGGCGCCCATCAGCCCGCCCTTCATGTTCGTGTCCATGCCGATATTCGCTGTCATCCAGGCCATGCCGCCGGCCTCTGTGTAGACGGCCTCGCCCTGGTCGAGCGTCACCTCGACACTCTGCATGACCGTGCCGCGGATTGTGTGCTGCATTAGTATCCTCCTCGATCTACTTCCGTCGCGCGCTATCGCTCTAACTGCTTGGTTTCGGCAGGAACGGAATCAGGCGCATCGCCAGACTCGGCACCGGCATCGTCTGCAGCCAGATGCGGCCCGGCCCGGTGACGGTGGCGAGAAACAGGCCCTCCCCGGAGAGGAAGATGTTCTTGAGCCCCGGCACCTGCGCGATGTCGAACGTGACGGTGGGATCCATCATCGCGACGTGTCCGGGATCAACCTTCAGCCCCTGACCGGCCTGAAGATTGTACTCCACCACCTCACCGTCTATCTCAAAGAACGCGATGCCCGGCCCGGTGACCTTCTGCATGAACAGCCCCTCGCCGCCGAAGAGCATGGCGCCGAGGCGCTTGTGCATGTGCATCTCAAGCTGGACGCCTGCCTGTGCGACCATGAAGGCATCGCGCTGGCAGATCACGCTCTGCCCTGCCGCGAGCTCCTGCACGATGATCTTGCCCGGGACCTCCGGCGTGAAGGTGACGAAGCCGGTCCCGGCGGTGCAGGTGTAGTCGGTCATGAAGAGCGACTCGCCCGATACCGCCCGCTTGAGCGCGCCCATCATGCCGCCTTTCATGTTCGTGTCCATGTTGATGTTGCTGGTCATCCACGCCATCCCGCCCGACTCGGTGTAAACCGCCTCTCCCTGCTCAAGCGTCACCTCGACGCTCTGCATGACCGTCCCACGAATAGTGTACTGCATGGCGGATCCTCCTCAGTGGCCTCATAGCGGGCCTTGCGCGTTAATCACTCGACCCTGTGACCGCAGGACTGGCAGAACTTGCTGCCGGGATCAAGCGCCGTGCCGCAGTTGGCGCAGAACCTGGCGGAAGCGTCCTCGGTTGCCGCCTGCTCCACCGGCGACTGCGGTGGAGGCGTTGGATGCACGTCCGGTGCCGGCTCAACGCTCTGCGGCGGCTCCATGGGACGGGGAACGCCGCCGACGGCTCCGGGGAGCGTTGTGTCGCTCACGCTCGGCTGCGGCTGCTGCGGTGCCGCCGCATTGGTGTCCGGAGGCATCACCGGACCTGGCAGGCCACCGCCGGTACTGCCATCCCCACCGGGGCGTGTGCGTGGAGACGTGGCGCCTCGGTAGATCAGGTAAGCGACACCGAGGACCGCTATCACGATGAGGAACCAGAAGGCCTTGATGAAGATCGTGATGATCCCCACTGAGACTGCCGCGAAGACAAATGCGATGGCCGCAAAGGCGCACGACAGGTGATCGCCTACCAGCGGCACATAGCCAACCAGCGTCGTGAGTGGACCGAAGACGGCCATGATCCCGAAGAAGATCAGGAACACCGCGCCCGCCTTCATCCCCCAGTAGGCCATCTTATACTCCGTCTTGAGCGTGGTGAGCGTCTCGTCCTCGTTCAGCGTGCTCACGACGAAGCTTGAGCCGCCCTGGATGGCGCCGCTGCCCATCTCGCCGAGGATGATCACCGGCTTCGTGGCGTCCAGCACCTCGATCTCTCGCCGCCGGTCGCCTACTTCGGGGTCGTTCGGCTGATTGTTCACGTGGTAACTGGTCTCGTAGCCGCGCTTGTAGGCAGAATAAACCGTTACCTCACCGACCGGGTTGGCCCCGGAAGGACGCACCTGAATCGGCCCCACGGTGAAGCCATCCACCCACTTGTTGTCAGAGCTTACGCTGTTCCAGTCGTAGCTCACATCACCCTCGGAGTCTTCCTCGCGCTCGTACTCTTCGACCGACTCGCGCCAGTAGAGCACTTGCCCATCCCATTCCTCGATGCTGAGGAAGCTGCCCTGTGGCTGGCCCTGGATCTTAACCAGTTCGCCCGTCAGTGCCGCGGCGGCATCGGGCTGCGACATCTCGATGCGCTCGAAGACTCGGCCATGGTCCACGAGCCGCGCCTCACCGTAGTAGGCCAGGTAGAAGCCCACCGGGATGAGGATCAGGCCGAAGATCACGCCGAAGATCGCGCCACAGCCGCCGCCACAGCCCTTAGAGGCTGCCGCGCCCGCTCCGGAGCCGATATTAGCGCCACCTATGTTGAGATTGAAGCCCGCCATCGAGCGACCTCCTGCATGCTGCAAGGGTAGTGAACTCGCGCGACATTTCCTTCATCTTCAATCGATTCCTGCATCACTATCGTTTGCGCAATCTGATACAGCACCTCGCAGCGGCGGCATTGCATTGCAGACCGATGAAGGTGGCTGAGCCTCTTGCGATAGCTGAG
>LSQX01384263.1_pt1 | contig 62970 bp, 49 predicted proteins | sample 654561 | NCBI WGS metagenome assembly LSQX01 (sample SAMN04489861, study PRJNA283612) | anaerobic digester metagenome | isolation source: 4 biogas reactors fed with cattle manure at either 37C or 55C with and... | place: Denmark: Kongens Lyngby | collected 2014
TCCCTGCCCCCGCCTCCGCCTGCACCTCAATGGCCGCAATCAACAGCTGCTGCAGCAAATCTAGCCTTCCATCATCTGCGGCCCCATCCTTGAATTGCAGTTTCACGCTGCTTGGATCGCTGCCTGCAATCGGCCTCCAGCCCCAAGAATTGGCAATTACCATCAGCGCTGGAATCGCCATCTTGCTTTCTGAGTACGCTTCCAATTGAATCGTCCTGCCACTTAAACCAACTTTGGTCAGCCCAAGCGACCTAGCGTAGATCTTAATCCGCATGAAAGCCGCCAGGCGCTCAACTGCAAGGGGCATGGTCCCAAAACGGTCAGCTATCTCGGCTGTTATGTCCGCAACTTCTGGTATCTCCCTGGCACCAGCCAAGCGCTTGTAGAAACGCAATCTCAGCCGCTCATCAGGAATTGCCTCGGCCGGAATCCGTGCCTCAACATCAAGCTTCAACTCAGGCTCAATTCGCTCGGGCACAGCGTCAGGGTCCAAGGCAGACAAGGCGTCTGACACCATCTCGAAAAACAGGTCGTAGCCAACAGCAGCCATGTGACCTGATTGTTCTGCGCCCAAGACATCGCCTGCACCACGAATCTGCAGGTCCATAGAGGCCAGATGGAAACCACTGGAAAGCTCGCTGAAACGTTCGATGGCCTCGATCCGCTTCCTGGCATCTTCAGTCAACGTTGCCGGGTCTGGGACCAGCAAATAGCAGTAGGCCTGCTCTGAAGCTCGTCCAACGCGCCCTCTTAATTGGTAAAGCTGAGCCAATCCCAAAGTGTCAGCCCTGGAAATCAGCATCGTGTTTGCAGTCCCGACATCAAGGCCTGACTCAATGATGGTAGTGCATACCAACACGTCCTTTTCACCGCGAACGAAGGCGGCCATTGCACTTTCAAGGTCCGGCGCAGTCATTTGGCCGTGAGCTACTGTCACCTTGGCCTCTGGGACCAGCTTGGCGACTTCACCCGCGATTTCATAGATATCCTGGACGCGATTGTGGACAAAAAAGACTTGGCCCCCGCGATTTAGCTCTCGCAAAATTGCGTAACGAATCAGGTCCTTAGATGCCCTGGCAACCAGGGTTTTGACCGCCAGTCGATCCCTTGGAGGGGTCGCAATAACTGAAAGCTCCCTGATTCCGGACAAGGCCATGTGCAAGGTCCTGGGAATTGGGGTCGCAGTCAAGGTCAGCGTGTGGACTGACGCTGCAATTTCCCTTAAACGCTCCTTGTGAACCACCCCAAAACGGTGTTCCTCGTCGATTACAAGAAGCGCCAGATTTCGAAACTCCACGTCCTTGGACAGCAGGCGATGAGTGCCGATGACGATGTCAACAGCTCCAGACTTTAAATCAGCAAGCACCTGACGGCTTTGGGCGGGCTTTAAAAACCTGGACAGGGCCTCGACTCTGATGGGCGTGTTTCGAAGACGAGCTGCAAAAGTCAGTTTATGCTGCTCGGCCAATATCGTCGTGGGCACTAACACTGCAACCTGAAAGCCGTCCATGGCCGCTTTGTAGGCGGCTCGCACTGCGACCTCGGTCTTGCCAAAACCCACATCTCCACAAACCAAGCGGTCCATTGGGCGTTCTTGGGCCAAATCCTCCAAGACCTCCTCGATGGCACGTTCCTGGTCCGTTGTAGTTTCATATGGAAAGGTGGCTTCAAACTCGCGAAACTCGGCATCTGGCGGGGATATCGACTCGGCGACGGACGCCATGCGTCTGGCATAGATTAAGCGCAGCTTTCCGGCAATTTCCCTGGCCGCCTTCTTGGCGCTACGTTTGCGCTTGACCCAGGCCTGGCCACCTAGGCGGTCCAACTCCTTTGTTGTGCCATCCCCAGGCGACACGTACTTTTCTAAAAGATCCGACCGTTCAACTGGTACATACAGCCGATCGCCGGCCTTATAAACAATGACCAGACACTCGGTTGTGCGGCCATCTACCTGAAATTCCATCAGCCCTTGGTATTCGCCAATCCCATGGTCACGATGGACAACCAAGTCGCCATGCTCCAGCTCTCGAACACCAGGCAGCACCCCGCGTCTTTCCTTTCGCCTGGTGCCCACATAATCCTTTAGCCCGAAAATCAACTCGGACGGAATCAGCAAAACCCCTAGGGAGTCAAATCCAACGACTGTCCGCAATCTGCCAATGCCAACGCTAACCGAGGCTTTGACGTCCAAAATCGCGTTTAGCCCATTGCTGCTGGCGATGGTGGGCTGCAGGCCCTCGGCCGTCAGGATGTCCCTGATGCGCCTTTGCTCTGGCTCAGATGGGGCAACTACTATGAGGCGACCGCCTTCCTGGTTCAATTCCTTGGTCAGCTCCAGCAACCCGGCGACCTTTTCAGAGACAGGCACATCCCCGGTGGTAGCCTTGACCAGCGTGGCGGTTCTGGCAAAGGTGGGTATCTGGCCCAGCACACCATCAAGGCCGATATCCATTGTCAAACTTTTGGCGCGACCGGTCAGCTCGGCAAGCAGCGTGTCACCATCACAAACAAGAGCCTCCGGAGGCGCAACAAAGCGCCTGTCTTCCCCTAGTTCTTCAAACTGGGCACGCAGCTCATCTTGGGCCGCCGAAACGGCCGCAATACAGCCAGGAGGGTCGATGACGGCGACCATCACATCTTCGCCAAGATATGCCGAAGGCAGGTCCAGATTCTTGTACAAAAGCGGCAGAATCGAAGCAAAGGCAGGCGGGGTTCTGCCTATCTCAAACTGAGCCTCAATCATGGCGACTTCTTTGGTGGGCACCCGCAAAGCCGAGGCCGCATCAGCCAAGTTAATCGACACTTGGCGGCGTCTATCTTCATCGGCAGGCACCTCCCAGGCTGGAACTACCCAAGTGGCCTGAAGTGAGCGCTGAGCCCTTTGAGTTGCGGCGTCAAAATACTTCAGCGACGCTATTGTGTCGCCATCAAGGTCGACTCTAACTGGGTCGTCAGCGTAGGGTGAAAACAGGTCAACAACCCCACCGCGAACAGCAAATTCGCCAACCTCCGCAACAGTTTGATTGCGGCGATATCCGTTGGCTATCAACAAGTCGGCGAATTCGTCGCGGTCCATTTCCCGCCCGACTTGCAGATATTGGACACCTTCCATGAAGGACTCGAATGGGACGGTTCGCCGCGCCAAGCTTGGGGCATCCAGCGTTAGCACAAAGGGAAAATCAGAAAGGGCAAACGTCCCAAGGGCGCCAAGCCGAGACGCCGCAATGTAAGGGCTTTCAACGACCTCTTCGTATGGCGAATCTGCAAACCGTGGCCACCTTGGAAAATCATAGGGAACTGAACCTTGGGCCAGGAGCCATTTGACCAAAGCCCCCACTCTGTCAGCGATTGACGACGTGGGGGCCACCAGCAAAAGTGAGGACGCGGTCCTTTGCGCGACCATGGCCGCAGCAGTGGCCGCAAGCTCGACCGTGGCCGCAGTCGTGCTGACTTTTCCCTCCCTTAAGGCAATGACAAGTTCATTGATGTCGGCTGGTAGTTCCCGCCTGTTCCTAGGTGTCATCTGGTAAGCTCAATCGTTGTATAAGGAATTATCGTAATCTCATCATCTGGAAATGTTGCCCTTAATTCGTGTTCTATATCTGAGGCTGAGCAAACTACGACTATTGTGGCCTCTTGGGGTTTAAACCAACGAGCCAACGCCTTGTTTACAGTTTGGTTGTCAACTGCCTTGATGTTCTCGGGATATCGCTCGCAGTATTCAAAGGGCAATGAGTCGATTTCACATGAAAATTTACGCCAGGCCAAATCTGAAACTGTCTCGATGGATAAAGGAAATTCATTGGCCAGATGTGCTTTGAAAAATTCAATTTCTTCGTCTGTCAGGCCATTTTGAGCAACTTGCCGCATCATGTGAAGCACCAGTTCAATTGCCTGCACTGTTTTGTCCGTTGGTGGCGCAAACTCAATCCTGACAGTCCCAAACTCGGGGCCAGCATAAAGCGTCGAGTATGCAAAGTAAGACCAACCTCTGACGTCGCGAATTTCATGAAACAATCTGGCGGTATCACTACCACCAAAAGCGGCGTTACCAACGATCATCCCGTATAAATCCGAGTCAAAGATGTCTAGCGAAAGATGCCCCATGACTACATAGCTTTGGGTCCTATCAGGTTTATCTACCAATAAAATGCGACGCTTTTTCGCAGGTTTTGGCACCTCTCGCGCCGGCCTTAAAGTGCGTCCATCTGAGATGTCACAGGTAAGCTTTTGGACTAACTGCTTGGCGCCATCCTCGTCAATGGAACCAGCCACGACTACAAACATGTTTTCTTTGCGAAAATGCGCTTCATGAAACTGTTTACAATCCGCTGCCGTTAAGTGCGAAACAGTATTCAGATTTCCAACTGTAAGCCGTGAAATTGGGTGACCTGGAAACAGGAACTGTTCGTAAAAATAGGCGGCCAGCTTTTCGTCTTCATCCCTTAGGGACCGCAGTTGTTCCAAGGCCAAAGAGCGTTCGCGGGCAACTTCTTTGGCCGCGAAAACGGGGTGGGCAAGGACATCAGCCACGATTTCACCCCACTGGTGCACATAGCGGGAAATCACCTCCCCATAAATACAGGCATATTGGACAGTAGCTGTGTATAAAAGGCTTGCCCCCATATCAGATATTTCATCGGTAATCTGCTGGTAAGACCTGGACTTAGTCCCTCGGCACATGGAGGCCACCGTCAGCACTGCTAGGCCGTCTTTTCCGATTGGGTCGTGCAGCGAGCCTACATCTACCACGACATAGATGGAAACATAGCCTAGATCGATGTCTTTAGCGTGAATCAGCTTGACGCCATCGACGATTTCCACGGTAGTCGAGATCACAGCGCTCCTGATTTTTTTAAAACCTCGTCCCTAATGGCCGCGGCTTGAAAAGGTCTGGCGATAATCACAACGGCATTGTCACGGTTCAGCCACCGTTTAACACAAGCAGACACTTCGTCAGCTTTTATGCCCTGTATGCGGCTTACATAGCCTGACAGGGTGCGATAATCCCCACCAAGCAGTTCATAACTGCCCAAAACAATGCCTCTGTCATGCGCAGTGCCTAACGAGCTGTAATGGTCGCTTTCAGATAGGTTTTTTGCCCTAAGTAATTCGCGTTCCTTTGGCCCCTTTAAAGCCAAGTCGTTGACATGTCCAAATACGACGTCCAGCGCTTTTTCAATGCAGGCTGAATTTGAGCCTTCATTTAGCGTGATGCTTGCTACAAAAGAGCCTCCAAGTCGCATTGATTCACTGGTGGCGTCAACATCTGAGGCAATCTGCAGGTCTTCGACAAGGGACTTATGTACCCTGGAGGCCTCGTTGCCTAGCAAGATTTCCATCGCAAGGTCCAAGACATCTGCGTCAGGGTGGCTAAAGGGGACGGTACGCCATGCAATTAGAAGGCGGGGGGAAGAAACTGGTAAAAGCAGCTCCTGTCGTGTGTAGCCACCGCTGTTGTGCTCGTCACCACTGGCTTGCCTGCTTGCTACCGGCCTTCCCGAAATGGGACCAAACCATTTCAAAATGGTTGTAAGCACTTCTTCAACATCAACATGACCAGCGACCACTATGGTGGCGTTTTCCGGCGAATACCTGGCACGGTAAAACTCCATCAAATCAGCATAGATCAGGTTCTTGATGTCTTGCAAAAAGCCAATTACTGGTGCCCCATATGGGTGGTTTGGAAACAAGGCGCTATATAAGGCCTCATCCAACTGGCCATTTGGGTCGTTGTCGACGCTCCACAAGCGCTCGTTTATCACGACATCAAGCTCGTTTTGCACCTGTTCTGGGGTCAAAACCAACCCTGTCATCCTGTCAGCTTCAAGCTTGGCCACCAAGTCCAATTGACCAACTGGCAGGCTTTGAAAATAGCACGTGTAATCATAGCCAGTCATCGCGTTATCTTGGCCACCAACCTGCTGTAAGATCCTTGAAAACTTGGGATTTTCCTTGGTCCCCAAAAACATCAGGTGTTCAAAAAAGTGGGGCAATCCAGAACGATTAGCAGGCTCGTCACTGGAGCCAACTTGATACCAAGTCTGAAATGAAAACACAGGCGCATTTGTGTCAGGAGCTATTATCAACTTGAGGCCGTTTTTAAAGACAAATTTAACCGCCGACCTGCCATTTCCAAAGGTGGATGACGAGTGAAATTCGGGGGCCGCCAGATTTGGGAATACAGCCGCAACACGCTGTGCTATCGACTGCATCTTCTTAGCATCAATCATCTTTCCTCACGCCAGACCCTGGCATCAAGTTGTCTGGACAAGAGATCGATTCTTGTAAAGGCATCTCGCTCTGATCTGACATCACTTAATTCAATAATCGGCAACGGCACTTTCCTGGCTAGTTTAACGATCAAATCCCGTTGAAAATCCGACTTTAAAGTCATGAACTTAGAGGCATAGATCGCAGAACAGACCCCTGGAGTTTTGTTGATACCAGAAAGTGCGCTTAAGGCCTCAGCTTGTCTGGAATCCAACCCATACCTGTAGACTTGGTTCATGAAAATCTGCCCAAGAGGGAGTCCTAAGTTCACGGCCAAACTGTCATAAAGTTCCAACGTCTCCGAGATTGGCATTTCCTCGGGGATTGAAACTATCTGGAATCGTGAAAATGCAGGGTCCTTTAACAAATCCAAAAGCCGCTTGGCATCTTCCGCCATGGGGCCTGCCGGGACCGTTTGTACGACCACCGAAGGGGCGGCAACCAAGGAAATTCCATGACCAGTGGCGGGAGAGTCAACAATTACAGTGTCAAACTGGCCCAATCCGGCGACGCCGTCAGTTGCAAGGTGGATAATCTTACCAATAGCGACGATTTCCGCGACTCCAGGAACGGCTGGCAGCAGGCGACGCATGAATGGATTTTCAAAAACCAGGCGATAGGCGGCCTTAAATCGAAGCTTCATCAAGCCATATTCTTTTATGGCGTCTTCCCATGTGACTCTGCAGGTCCAAAGATTTTCGCCCAGTTGGACAGGCTGATAACCCATCGCCTGAACTTTGAACATCTCTGGGATGCTTTGGCGCTCGGACACCTCGACCACTAGGGTGCGAAGGCGGCGACGACTGGCGGCAAGCCCCAAGCTGGCACAAAGCGTGGTCCGTCCAACTCCGCCCTTGCCTACCAAGAAGGTAAGCTTGGGAACTGTTGCTAACATGTTGGCGTCTAGTATCTGTTGACTCACTTTTATCCGAACAGCACGGCCGCGGCATTCTAGCCGATAATTGATTATAAATGTGATAACACAGGGCGAGCTAACAAAATTTGGTCCTAGGCCCCAAGGGTTCTGACGTAGTTTTGGCCCATTATGCCTGCGATTTCAGGGGCCGAAAATCCACGTCTGGCCAGGCCTTCAGCCAATGCTGGGAAGTCTGAATAGCCACGAAGGCCCTTTGCAAACCAGCCTGGCGCCCCAAGGTCAGTGCCAATGCCAACGTTTGCGGCACCAACCAACGAGGCGGCGTGACAACAGTGGTCAAGCCAGTGTTCAAGGCTGGCATCGTAGCCCAAAGGCGTTGCCGACAGGTTGTAAGGCAGCCAAATGATACCGATCATTCCACCAGTTGCGACTATCCTTTTGGCCATGTCATCTGACAAGTTGCGAGCACATTTGCGAATCCGACTCATTCCTGTGTGGGACGAAACTACAGGGCCTTCGGCGTTGGCAGTTACCTGTTCGATGGCCTTGTCAGAAAGGTGAGCAACATCCGGCATTATTTTCAAGGCGCACATCTGTTTGACGACTTCTATGCCGGCCTTGGAAAGGCCATTATTTGGGCGATATATGCGCGTGGAAGCGTCAGCCAGTGCCGTTGAAATGAAATGGGCCAAGGTCACCAGCCTGACACCTCTGTGCGCCAGATCTGGCAAGATTGATGGGTCTTTATGAAAGTTGTAACCGCCTTCTAGGGCCAAAATTCCGGCGATTTTCCCGCTGTCAACGATTTCTTTAACTTGAGCGCCAGTCTTGGCCAACACAACTTGGCCACAGGTGGCGGCCACGTTTCTTTCAACAGTATCGTACTGTTCCATGATGGCGGACATGCTGGAAAAGCGGCCAAACGCAGTGTAGGCGGCAAAGGTCATGCACCCGACATTTCCAGCAATGGCCTCTCGTAATGTCAAATTGATGCCGCCAATGCTCTTTACCCTTTGATGTTCTTGAGTGTCGGTAAAGCTTTGACCAAGGTAGTGTCCTTTAAGCAGGAAATGGGAATGCATGTCAGCAAAAAGCATTCGACCCATGGCGCTAACCCCGTTTTATAAAATGTTTAATATCTTCGAATGGTTCTTTTTCTTTTTCAAAATTTGGCCTGTAAAATTCTGCGGACGCGTGTTCCTGGATTAAGGCGTTGCTAAAGCCCATTTTGTCAGCCAGATCAACTATTTTTGAGTACTCGCGAAATGAAGTTGGCCTAGATAACAGTAGTTCGTTAGATGCCTTGTAGGCAGGAAAATATTGGGCCATCAGCGCAATCCTGACTGATGTACCAAGGTTTTCCTTGATGAAATAAAGGGTGTCAGCAACGCCAGAAAGGTCGTTTGGCAGCACCAAAAGTCGGATTATCAGCCCTCTTTCCAAGGTCCCATCTGCGCCTATTGGATTGTCAGTCCCAACTTGCCTGGCCATTTCCAAAACGGCAGCCCTGGAGGCGCTGACATAGTTGGGTGCCAAAGAAAACTCGGCGGCGCAATCGTCGTCGCTGTACCTCAGGTCGGCCAGGTAGATATCAACGATGCCATCAAGCAGTTTCAGGCATTCTAAGCCATCATACCCACTGCTGTTGTATACAATGGGCAAGTCCATCCCTTGGGATCTGGCGATGGCCAAGGCCAAAACCGCAAATGGCGCGATGTGAGATGGGGTAACCCAGTTGATGTTGTGACAGCCTCGCGCCTTTAAAGAAATCATTGCATCAACGATTGCCTTTACAGAATCGCCTTTGATTGGTCTTGGGTTTTGGCTGATTTGGGAGTTTTGGCAGTAGCAACAGTGCAGGTTGCATCCGCTAAAAAAGATGGTACCAGAGCCCCTTTTGCCTGATATTTCGGGCTCTTCACCAAAATGAGGCACCGCAGAGGCGATAGTTGCCCCAAAGCCGACTCCGCATTCACCAAGCTCGCCACCTGCTCTATCAACTGCACACATGTGGGGGCAAAGAATGCAGGGAGACAGCAACTCAGTCAGCGACTTGGCCCGTGCCTTTATTTCTTCTATCAAAAGCTTGTTGCTCACGCGTTTATACCTGCATCATGGCTTCAAAGGCCTTTTTTAGCGTCCTGAACGCTTGGCCTCTGTGCGACAGCCTGTTTTTTTCAGCTTGGTCAATCTGGGCAAAGGTCTGCTTGTGGCTTTCCAAGTAAAAAATTGGGTCATACCCAAATCCGCCTTCACCTGCCGGCGCCTGGGCAATCACACCGCTGACGCTGCCAGATGCGACCAAAAGATGACAGTCTTTACCTAGATAGCCAGTACGCACCTGCAAATTAGGGTCTAATCCTTCAAGGCTGGCGACTGGCCAGGTGTTATTAAGAATACACACCGCCTGACAAAAAAAATGCCGCACTTCTATTGGTTTCACCTGATAAAGCCTCTAGCAGCTTTAAATTATTGGCCTTGTCATTGGCGTCAGGTCCAGCATACCTTGCCGAAGATACACCTGGAGCGCCATCAAGTGCGTGCACCAACAGGCCTGAATCGTCGGCCATCACTGGAATCCTAAGCTGTTGCCACACAGCGCTGGCCTTAATGACGGCGTTTTCTAAAAAGGTGTCCCCTGTTTCCAAGGGAAGCGTCGAAATTCCAAAATCAGCAGGGGAAAGCACCTCTAGTTCCAGTCCCGCAAGAAGGTTTCCAACTTCTCGAACTTTGCCCCTGTTAAAGGTGGCAAAAACCACCTGTTGCATCTAGCGCCTCCGCAATTCCAAGGGCATTCGCAACCAGATGGATTCATCTTGCCTGGCCTTAAAGTCCACCTTACCAAACCAACTGGCACCTTGTGGCGCTGCCAGGGGCATCTTGTCTGTCTTGACCTCTAAAGTCGCAGGCGATTGAGGCAAAAGCCTGACTAGCTGGTTACCGTCGACCTTGCCCTCAAGCTTGACAGGCGCCTTCCAAAAGTGGCGAACGGTGAACTTCACAGGAACATTGGGACCACCTTCGTGTCCACGAGCGGCGTTGATCTCAAGCTTGAACCGCTGGTTTCCAGTGCCCCTGTTGTCAACCCTCACTACAGTTCTTGGGTTGGAAAAACCGGTTTGCACAACTGCCTTACCGTTTGAATCCAAGACGTTAACGGCGATGTCGGTAAAGCGGCTCCAATTTTCGGGTGAAATTTCAAGCTCCAATTCAACCGAACGGTACTCATCCGAGATGTAAAACTCATGGACCAACAACTTCTGATCGATGGAGCGCTCAAAGCTGGAAAACACGCCTGAAAGTTCGCCTTGGACTTGGCCAATAAATGGCTCAGGCATGTTATTCATAACCTCGGTTCTGAAACCAGGTGCTTGGCCAGCAGCTCCATGAAGGGCGTCTACTGGCTTGGCTGACAAGCTAAAAAACTTGATTTCAACGTCCACTGCTGCTGCTTTTGGTGCCGCGGGCTGGACATAAAGGATGAACTCACCAACACCCATCCTGGGCATATCGGTGATTACCGCGTTAACTGACCTGCCAGCAGGACCAGAGATGACGGCATCCCCAAAGTCAAACCTGTGACCGCTGCCATCAAACATCAAAGCAAGCACCTCGGAAGCTTTGTCAGCCGATTTACAGGAAATCGTCATCGTGGTGGTGTTGGAAGGCAAAGCAAAAGGAATTCTGACAAGGCCAGCTGGATTAACCGTCACCCGTTTAAGGGAAATCGTTGAAACGCCATCCACATGTGGCGCTGGATATGGAGTTACCACACTGACTGGAATGGTAAACGAGGTCTGTCCAGGGCCGGTGCCTTTGATTAAGGCCACATGAACCCCAGGATTGCTGACCTTTGTCCTGTCCACGTAGTAAGTAAAGCTTGATTTGGCGTTACCCTTTAGCACCAGTTTTTGCTTTGAAAGCTTCAACCAAGCACTTGAGGTGCTAAGCGCAATCAAAGCCCTTGTGTCGGCCACAGTCTTTGGATCTACAGAAGACAAAAAGCTCATCGAAACCTGGACTTCCGCTTGGTCAGTAATGGTTGGAGCCCAGCCACCAGCCCTCCAAAAAGAGCCGTTGTTTTTCCTGGCAAGCGTTGAAGAAGGGGCCTCAATCCTGTACTCAAGCAAAAGCTGCGACAAAGGGTCTTTCAGCCTAGTCTTAAACGCCTTAAGCGCCCCAGCCACATCGATCATCCCTGCACCCTGGTCCAAGGCGTTATACCCAGCCAATGGCTTTGCGCTGGCCATAAATGCGGCCTTCAACATCCCGCTGTGCCATTTTCCAAACTCGGGGTCCTTCATGGAGGCTGACAAAACCAAAGCTGCGGCTCCGGCCACCTCTGGGGCCGCCATTGAGGTGCCCCTAAACACGTCACCTTGCTGGAAGTATGGAACTGATGACGAGGCTATCCCTGGGGCCACCACATCTGGCTTTGCAATTTCCCCACCTCGCCCTGAAAAAGCGAACATCTCGTCTCGTTGCAGCTTTGCCCCAAAAATATCTGCAGCGTTTAGCTTTGACAGCGCCGCACCTACAGATAACGTGGTCGAGGCGGCACCTGGAGAACCTGAACTCGAAAGACCTGGACCATCGTTACCATTTGATAACACTACTAAAACATTGGGGTTTTCCCGGGCAAATCGATTCAAGAACTCTTCAATATCATTGGCTCCTTCCTGGCCTGAACCAACACCGTAGCTCATGTTTACAACGACTGGGACCTTATGCTTGCTGGCCCATCGCCCAACAAATTCATAGGCCCTTTTCATGCTGCCTGTTACAGTGGCACCCCCTGAAAGGGCGCTATTGCCGATTTTTAAGGACATTACCTTGGCACCAGGGGCTATACCGTTGTAGCCCTTTTCGCCATGGATGTTGTAGCCAGCAGCAATACCTGCAACATGGGTCCCGTGACTGGCGGTAACCATGTGTAGTTCGACTTCCCTAGGCTCTTGGACCTTGTCGTCCAAGTGCGCAGAAACGGTAACTCTAGGCAGATCCTTGGCGGGGTCTCCTGAAAACAGAGTCACATAATCAAAAGTCTCTTCATAGGAGCCGATGACCGGCTCATCAGCCAGATTACGGTCACCGTTGCGATCAATCACAATCCGCCACTTGCCATCCGCGTTTTTGTACACCAACACTGAAAAGACGCCATCTGTTCTGCCATCTCTGTCAAGATCTGGAGCCCCTGACCCAGCAAACTGCGCCTCACGAATCGCTCCCAAAAAAGCGCCTGATTCCGCTGAAAAACCGGTGATTTTGTCAACCCCTTTTACCCATGAATCCCCAGCTCGCCAGGCTTCCTTGCCATCAAAAGTGGCCCTTTCAAGACGCACAGTCGCCTCACCTGTAAAGTCCCGCGCAACAATCACTTTTGGCTCGCCGCTGGGTGTCTTTTCGAGGCCTGGCACGCCCATATCCACACCGGTATCCAAAATCGCGATGACTACCCCACGACCATCAAATGCAGGATTAGCCTTAAGAAAACTATCCGCACCAATGGTGCGAGAATCCATGAAGCCACCTGTTGTGGCGATTGCACTTGAGGCGAACACAACTGTGGCCAAAAGAATCATGGGAACAAAAGAAAATCGATGCATGTATCCCCCTAATCAACGCGCCGCTATTGTACCTCAAGTAAGTGCAGCCGGTTTAAAATCGGGGATGTAGTTTTAGAAAATCAAAATCAGAACGGGGTGAAGTAGGTTCCGCGGTTAGCAAGAGCCTGAAGCTTTTCCTTGACCGCCTCAAAATCGACCTGATCTGCCACGTCCTTCATTTCCTTCAGACGAGCAAGCACTCTGGCCCTGATGGCACCTTCATATTTGACAGCATGTGTCTTGGAAATCGGGGTGATATCAATTTCCATGAGGTCCTTGCTATCAGCCAAGAAAGCCTCGCCTGACCCAACCGGCAACAAAGCGTACTGCATGCCGCCGTTTACTGGTCTTGGATTATCAATGTCAATCCTGGAAATCCAAGTTCCCTTCAGCCAGCGGACACCCTCTTTATCCAAGGGTTCAACAAAAATATACTGGCTTTGAGTGTCACCTTCCTCGGTCAACCCACCAACAGCTTCCAAGGTGCTTGCCTCAAGCGCCAACAAGACGGTGTGGTCATAAATCTGCTTTACCTGTGTGACGAAACGCACCACATCAAAAGCGATATCCCCGTTGAAAATCACGCCCTTAAAGACTTGCTCGATGTTGTAGTAGGCCTTTCGATCCAAAAATGTCTTGGTTCTTTTAAGAAACTCGGTCAGTTCCTTTTCAGCCGCGGCCCTGGCCTGAGGGTCCTTGGCCTCGCTTAAGGCATCATAGACACGGGACAAATCCGCCACGTGATCCATGAACACTTCGAGAATCAGGACGTTACCCTCACCAATCGCCTCTACGCGAGCATCCTCGGTAAACACCCCAAGGAGATGCTTAGCCTCATTGGTTTTGGAGTTTTCAATACTTCTGCTCTTTAGCATACTGCCGGCCAGTATTCCAAAGAACAGCGCAAGCACTGCGGCAATAACTATGACCAAGCCGCTTGTCTTTTTGGTGGGCAAGGCCTCGCTTATCGCCGCCAATTCCTCTTCGGTGATGACCGGAGCGGCCGGCCGTGGAGCTTCCACAGGAGGCTTGGTTTCCGGTACGGTCTCCTTGGGTTTGGGGGCCTCGACTACTGGCTCTTCAGCCGCCCTAGGCTTGATTCCAAGCTTTGCCTTCAACGCTTCCAATGACTGATCTGGGGCTTCACCGGAAGACGTGTCCTGGGAATCACCGGTCTTCAGAGTATCATCACTCATGTTTGTTCCTCCTGGCCGTGGGTACGGTCACTAATCCATAGCAGTTTCGCCTGAAGAGCGGTTGTTTGCAAGGGGTGAGATCGCAAACAACTCAAAATCACCATGTTGGTTGAGTTTTTTGGTGTAAAGATCAGCGCCCAATCATTGTCCAGGGTTGGCTAGAACTAAAAGGTCAGGTCCAGCAAGGCTCGGATTTTATAGATTGAGCCAAGGGAATCGCCAAATGCGTCGTTAAATGCAGCGCCAGGCCTGGCTAGACCACCTTGCAGACCAATCCTGAAGGCAAATGGCCCCCACACTTTTGGTGTTGTATAGCTGATTCCAGCGTCAATCTCATAGCCGATGTCTTTCGAGGGTTTTCCACCTCTGTAACCGACCGGATATCCACCAAGCGTGATGTTGGAGTTAAATGGATCGGAAACGTAGGCAAGTGCCCTAGCCCACAAAAAGGCGACTCTGATGTCCAGGCCCTTGGCGGCCGTAATTTTGATGCGTGGATACAGGTAAAAGGCGTTAGTAACAGCGCCATTGGTAATCGCCAAGTCATACCCCTTGGATGGGCGGCCTTGCAAGGAGGGGTCGGTCACACGATGGGCAGACCAAGCAGTGGTGCGCCCAAGCAGTTCTGGGAACAAAATCATCCCGACCTTGTAGTCAGGGTCAAAGGAAAAAGCCCTAGATAAGCCATCTTCACGGTCAGCATCACCTGAGGCCAACCCAAGCTCAAGTCCTGGAATGATTCTGTACTTTGGGACCTCGACTTCGGCTCTGGCTGCAAGACCCCATGCAAGCACATCCACGCCCTTTTTGGCTCGTTCACCCAAGAAGGCATCTGTTTTTCCAACTTGGAGCGCCCCTTCTGCAGCGACGTTTAGGCGCACTCCAGCAGACCCAAGGGCAACGCTATGGCTGGTAAACGCATCAAAAGCCATGACTTCAAGGCGGTCTTTGTTGGCGTATTTTTGATTACGATATGCAATGTAAACACCGGTAAACATGTCATATTTTTCTTCGATGACGTTTCCATTCCAATACAAAGCACCAACACCCTGCCATGCCAAGTCACCATCGATTAACGAGGCGTGATCGTCGCTAAATACCAAGTCTGCAGCTAATGACAGGTATAAATTCTTGGCAAAAAGCGAATCGTCGAAAAAGGCGCCTGGCTTCATGGTCCACTGAACGCGCTCAACTCGGTCACCAAGCATTGAATCGGCGAAGGCCTCCAGGTCGTCCTCACCGTTGTTGGCAACTAGACCAAGGCCCCAATGAGAGTGCATCTGTCCCACTCGCAAGTTTCCAACTGGGGCATGCCATTCAAGATAAAGTTCGCGCAAAGTAGAACGGGATGTGAAGCGCTTTTCATGGCGAGGCACCAAAAGTATATCTGCCGAGGCATTGGTGGTATCACCAGCCAGTTGACCAGCCAAAATGTCGACATTAGCAACGATATCCACGCTTTTTGAAACAGCTAAAGTCGGACGAATGCGCAGACGATGGTCCAAAATCTTGTTCAGGCCATCACGAGCTCCAGTTTCATCCATGGCAAATCCAGAAGTCATCCCAAAATGCACCCAGTAATAGCCATCAAGCTTTAACTTTGATGGCTTAGGTTCTTTGGCCACAAGCCCCTCTTCCGGTATCTCGTCGGTCAAGGCCTCGGGGTCGGCTTCAGCTTCAGAGTCGGCGGTTCCTTCGTCGGTTAGAGCCTGTACTGGCGGCTGGTCAGTCGTGGGCTCGTCCGCTGGTTGTACCGCTGGCTCGTCACTCGTGGGCTCGTCCGCTGGTTGCTCTTCTGGGTCAACAGCCGGTTCGCCTGCAGGTTCAACGGTGGCATCAGCTGCTGGCGGCTGCGCCTCGGCTTCTGGGGTAACTTCGGCCTCAGGGGTTGAAGCCTCAACGACAGGATCTGCCTGGCTTGTGGCTTCCTGAGTAAAACCAGCTTCTGGCAACAAGAGAACTGCCAAAAAAGCCGCAATAGCCACCACCAAAGCACCATTAACTGATCGAGTCATATCGCCCCCTGACGGGAAAAACACATGATAGTTCTGGATGGCAAGTACACCACCCCGTCCGGGCGTTTTAGCGAACTTAAGAAGGCCCGTCAAGTCCCTAATTTTGCCCAAAATCACCGCCATAATCGGTTCTGCTTTGCTGGCCGTAAGGGCCACAACGGATGCTTTGCGAAGAGGCCATCTTAGCTTTTTGTCCTGTTTTCATTGTGTTCACCTGCTGTTTGACGCCAGATTATCTGTTGACAAGGCCCAAACGCTCTGGCCCAATAGGCAACGATGGCTGGTAGTAGCGGTGGCTGCCCGAAGTACGGTTCTGCATCCGATGGTAGGGACTCAGAATGCCACACGACGCGCTGACAAGGGAGGAATACGATGTCTGGCAACTTTGATTCCAAAGTAATTTCGATGGTACAGCAGGCCCCTCAGGACATTCGCGAAGCCTACATGCGACTGGTCCAAAATGACAATGACGGTGTTTTGAGGCTTTGCCCCGATCTTGTCAGCAAATATGGGGATAGCGAGGATAGTTGGGGTGGTACGGCAGCAGCATGGCTGGCTTTCGCGCTCAGCATGGACGATCAATTTAAACGGTCGCTGGAAATCTGCAAATTGGCTGACGAGCTTGGCTGGAACATTGCTGGCGCTTGGTACCGCTACGCCGCCGAGATGAATTCTGCGGATCAACTTGATTACGTGGACCGGGCATTTACTGCGGCCACAACCGCGATTGAATTCTTTGTTGAGCACGAGTCATTTCGCTACATCGGATTTACTGGGCGTCATCTGGCAAATTATGGTAAGCAAATCGCAGGTTTAACGTGCAGGAACACGGACGGAACGCCACGACAGGCTGAAGAGTGGGAGTGGGCACGCGCCCGGTCGGCTGCACTGCTTGGAATCCACGGGTTATATCTTGCAGTGGCTATCAACGGAGAGCTGGACGACGGGTTGGTCGAGGAGCTAAAACCGCTACGCCGCTTGGCAGCACAGTTTGGGGTCCGTGAAGCGGACCTCGGCTTTATGAAAGACGAGGACGCGGTCGAGGCGATTTTTGCAAAGGCACCCTTTAAAGATCGTACTCTTTCGAGAATCGCTATCAGCCAACTTTGGAACTTGGCGGTGGATGCTCGCAGAAACGAAGACCGTCTCCTTGCGGATGAGTATTTTCAAAGGTGTCTTGAGGTCGAGATTCTTGACCGGACTCCTGAAGACGATGCGTATCGAGGGTTTGTGCTTTACAATCGTTCGATCAACTTGTTGATGCATTATGAACTTGAGGGTGAAAATACTTACCCCGAGGAACTTCAATCAGTTGTCCGAACAATCGTGAAAGGCTGGCGGGAGTTCATCCAACTTTACGATGCCTTGCCACCGGGGTATGCGGCCGATTTTAGTTCACGAAGTCGCTTTGACGCGGCACAGGCTCTTCAGGCCGCTGCTAACGACCCGTTGATGGGACTCACATTCATGAAGCTTAAAGATGGCACGCTGGTTCCCGGCACGATACCCCATTGAACAGGCGGCGTTTGGACTAATCTAGCGGCGTTTTGATTATTTAAGACAAAGCCTTATCTTTTCAGGCGATTGTACTTAATTATTCGTGTTTGATTTTGAACTGATTCGATTGATAAAGGGCGCATTACTGGGTCTTTGGGATCGGGCGTCTTAAATCTGTGACATCACACCATCTGTTGGTTTCTGGATATCCATCTTCTTTCCAAAACACATCCTGAGGGGTAAACGAGCTTCCAACGATGTCTGTGTAAGCCGAGTCAAACTCACGATTTTCCATTTTGGCCAGCTCGTAAGCCTCCCTGGTTTCAGGATCAAGACGGTCCCTTTGTTCGGGGGTGACAGTCCTTGCCCACTGAAGGGTTTCCGAAGATACAGGGCAACTAATGATGCCTAGGCCAAAGAGCAAGAAAAGGCTGGCCATAAAGGAAGCTGTGAACGCCCAAGGACGCATCCTTCTTTTTTGCAAGGCCTTGGCAGTCCTGGGAGTTGGCTGAAGTCTGGTCGGCGTTCCATGGCCAATTGCTATTAACGCAAAAGCTAGGCCAGCAGCTACGATAGACACCATGATTGGACTCCAGTGTGCACCCGCGGTGCTCCTGCCTGGAATATGCCAAGGTGAAAAAAGATAGCCAACAATCGAGGGCAGGTGGGCCTCGGAAAACAAAAGTGGGACATTGAGCTGCCAAATAGGGGAAGGCAGCCTGAAATCGTGATAAGGAAAAGTCCAGGAAGTGGCAAGATTCACAAACCATCCCACAACGAGGCCAGCTGCTCCAAAACCAACGATTCCACGACCTAGCGCAGAACCTGACTTCATGAGGCTTGCAATTGCATAGGCAAACCCCCAGGCAAGCCATGGAAACACAGCAAGGATATGGCGATGAAATGCCATGTCGTCGACGTTGGAGCGGCCCCAGATCGTCGCAAAGCCTAAAACCGCGAAAATGACACCAAATCCTGTAATGGCGGTCCACTGCAGGTGTTTTTTGGAAAGGGCGTGAATTAGACCAATAACGCCAATTATGGTCCATGGGGCGGTTGTAAATATGCCGTGGCGAGATCCGACAAGGGTGCGCTTTAGGGCCTCGAAGGAAAAACCAAGGTTGGAGGATGTATGGCGTTGGCCGGCGTCAATCAGGAAGGAATATGCCGTTGTAAATGGGCCACCAAACAGCACTGTGTTGTATATGAGCAAGGCGCCAAGGGGTACTGAAAAACCAGCGGCCCACGTGAGTGCGAAGCGCCACGGGTGGTCGCCCTGAATTAAACGACGTCCCCATTCAATTAGCGCCACCACAAAGCCATAGACAAAGAAGGCATAGTTGGTGACTCCGGCGGTACCAAGCAAGAGGCCGGCAAGCAGCGCAAAGACAAAGCCGCCAGAAGCCAACGCCCAGCCAAGCATCAAAAAGGCTACCGCCAAGGGGTAGTCCTGAAACATCCCGGAGTATGTGTGAATTGGCGATGCCAGCAGCATGGTGATAACTGCAAGGGCCGCTGCCCTCTGCCCAATTGAAGCGCCCCACCTTCTAAACAGCACGAATCCTGCGCCAACCAAGGGCAATCCAACGGTCAAAAGCCCCAAAATCATGGCTGTCCAATGAAAAGGTAGGCGAATCCCGCCTGCTATTTTGGAAATCAAGGCATAAACTGGTATCCCAAACCAGCTATTGCCAGGGGCTTTTTGCAAGTAGGGCACGCCATCTTTAGCGGCCATATCAACTATTGAGTGCTTTGGGCCAGTGCGACAAAGAACGGGTGCCAAGCTCCAAGTGCCGTAGTGGACGTATGAATGAATGGCATAAACACGACCGGCTGAGTTGGCCTCGTGAAAGACGGTCAGGGCATACCTGTTAGGCAGCAAAATCGCCACGGCGCAAAGCGCAATGGCTAGGCTAAAGATGATGGTGTTGGTTTTGTTCAATCAATCATTCCCAAGCGGCTGCAAGCCCGCGAAAATAGGTGGCATTGGCGGCAAGATCGGGTGACCGTTCATAAACCGCCGAGCCTATTAAAAAGGCGACGTCATTTCCAAAAACCGACCGGATTTCGCCGACGCGCTCCAAGGTTAAACCGCCTGCTGGCACTGGAAAAGCGTCGCGGATTTGATGGAGCTTACATTTTAGTGCGACGTTGATTTCGCGACAGTGTTCCTGGGTTAACGGGAATCGCCCCCCAAACCCAGGAAACACCACCAAGTCAGCACCAGTCATCCTCATCAGCGTTCCAAACAAGGCGCCATGAGAGATTCCGTGATCGGGTGCCAGATAGGCTCCGGCCAAGGCTGGGTGTGCAATTATGGGCAGGCCGGTTTGTTTTGAAATCGCCCTCATGAAATCCCAGCCAGCGACTAGGGGTGAAATTAAGACACCACCTGCCCCAACATCCTTGGCAAATTTGGCCCGGTCCATCATCTGGTCAGCAGGGCCTGTAACGGTTGGACAGTACAGGGTGTTAAAGCCGGTTTCTGAGTTTGCCTGGGCCACAGCCTTGGCACAGGCGGCCACCCGCTCGCGATAGGGGGCAAATGCTTGGTCAGTGATGCCATGGTCGTCTTTGATCAAGTCTAGGCCACCACCAGCAAGGCCACGGGCAAATTGGGCAAGTTCATCGACAGTTCGACCCAAGGGTTTTATGGCACCTATGACTAGGGGCCTGTCGGGAACGCCAATGTGACTGCGTAGGCCTGCGATTCCAAACTTTGGGCCTGCAAAACGGTCGGCCAGCGTTGCAGATGGCAGAATTTCCTTGACTCGAATGCCTTTCTTTAGACTGACGTTGCCGAAAATCACGCTGATTAGCTGGGTGATTTCCAAGCCGATGACGGCACCAGCATAGGAGATGGTCACCTGGAACAAGTCTTCGTCAACCTGGCTAATGTCTACAACGCGCCCCACAACGTTGGTGCTGATAAACGGGTCTGAATACAGTGGAGCTGTGACCTCAACAGTTTGTTCGACGGCTATATCGTGTGCGACTGCCTCGATCTGGTCTTTTATACTTTTGACCAGGTAGATAACGTCGAGACCGTCGCCAAAAGAGGCTGGCATTACCTCACCATTTTTGAAGCCACCGCGGCATTTACAATGCTGGTTGCATCTAGGCCATAGCGTTCAAAAAGATATTCTGGAGAGCCAGGGGCTGCAAAAGTGTCAGCCACACCGACTCTTTTTAAAGGCAAGGGGAGTTGGTCGCCAAGAAGCTCTGCCACGGCTGAGCCTAGGCCACCAGCTGTTAAGTGATTTTCAACAGTTACAACCGCCTTACAGGTGGCGGCAAGATCCAAAATGGCTTGCGAGTCCAGAGGTTTTACAGTTGGACTGTGCAGCACAGATGCTCGGATTCCTTGATCTTCCAAGGCCTTGGCTGCTTTTAGGGTGTTTGAAAGCATCATCCCGGTGGTAACCAGCAAGACATCTTTGCCACCTGCCAGCTGGACGGCCTTTCCAATCTCAAATTTATAGGCCTGGGGGTCAAATAAAACGGGTACTTCCCGACGCATCATCCTGACATAGACTGGGCCATCATATTCTGCAATCGCCGGCACCAGTTGGGTGATCTCAGTGGCGTCGGCTGGGTCAATTACGGTCATTGAAGGCAAGGTGCGCATCAAGGCAAGGTCATCAATAGCCTGATGGGTTGGGCCAAGCCTTGACGTCAAGCCAGGGATCACGCCGACCAGCTTCACGTTGGCGCGATGCATCGCCACTTGGACGCAGACCTGCTCGTATGCTCGGCGGGTCAAGAACACGCCAAAACTGTGGACAAAGGGGATGTCCCCTTCGAAGGCTAGGCCTGCTGCAATGCCAATCTCGTTTTGCTCGGCGGCACCTACGTTAAAAAAGCGGTCAGGAAATTCGGCTTTGAAACCGTCGATTTCGGTGGAAACACCAAGGTCAGCGCCAAGCACAACGACCTTTGGGTTTGCCTTGCCCAGCGCGATTAAAGCCTGTTTATAAGGGCCATATGCCTCTTGAGGCTGAGGTAGCAAGAGCTTCATACTGCGTCTGTACCTCCTTTCAATTCGGCCATGGCTTGGTTGCGCAAGCCAAGGTCCAGCCGCGCATAGTGAAAGTCTGGATTGCCCTCCATGAAGGAAATGCCCTTCCCTCTGATGGTCCTGCCGATGACGATCCCTGGACGACTTCTGTCGGGCTTGCACAGCTGCTCAAAAGCGGCTGTGACGGCTGCCATGTCGTTTCCATCACATTCGATAACATCCCAATTAAAGGCGCGGTACTTGTCGGCAAGGGGCTCCATGTCCATGACCTCGGAACATGGGCCGTCCACCTGGAAACCGTTGGCGTCTATGCAGGCGACAATGTTACCCAGGCCAAAGTGGGCAGCGCTTGCAACGGCTTCCCAGATCTGGCCTTCGTCTTGCTCGCCATCGGACATAAACACGAAGATCTTGTGGTTTTGTTGGCGTCTTTTGGCGGCCAAGGCCATGCCAACACCAACAGAGAGGGTTTGGCCAAGTGAGCCACCGCTGACTTCAACCCCAGGGACAGTGCCCCTGTGGGTGGCCAATTCCAGGGGCGAGCCTTCGCCTTTGAAGGTCCACAAAAGCTCGCGGTCAAAATAACCACGATCCGCCAAGATCACATAAAGTATCAAGGCATAGTGGCCGGGCGACAGCAAAATCCGGTCGCGATCTGGATGCAGTGGATGCTGCGCACTGCCTTTGGCAAAGCGATAGGCAATGGCAGTCAGCAGGTCGATGCCGGAAAGCGCCTGGGCCAGGTAGGCGCCGCCGGTTTTGTAGGCCACTTCAATCATCAGGTGCCGTAGTTCGTCGGCTTTATCTGTCAATTCATCGAGATTTAGGGGCGTTGCAAAAACGCACTCACCGGTAGAAACACTCATATCAGACACCTGTGGTTGGCAGCCGGAATCAGGCCTTACCATAGACCTTGTCAACGATGGCCGGAATCTTTTTGGCAAAGGCTGGAATCTTTGACAACTCAAACTCCCAAGCGACTCGCGCTTGAAGCTTCTTTGTGGTCAAGGCCTTTGGGAAGTGCAGGTTATGTAGGATCCTGGCGCGTTGCTCCAATTCGACCAGGGCCGCTTCCTGGAATCGAGTAGTCAACTTTTTGGCAAAACTCGGGTTAACCTTAGGTTGCATCCAATCAAACGTCATGGCGTCTCCAAGCAAAACAAGACCCCAGGATTATCAAACGTACCAAGCCATGGTGTCAAACGATGTAAGGTCCAAATTGCCACAAAGGCACCTTGGCCCCGTCCCCCTCCCTGGCCCTGTCCCTGCCCCTGTCCCTGCTACAGATCGTGCTAGTTAGCATGTTCTGATTCCTGATTGTTCGTTCTTTGTGGCGTTTTTCCTCTTCGTTACAGTTTAAAAACATGTCCGNNCGTCGGGTCCCGGCAACTCCCGATAGCGCCCTCCAGGATTGCCCCCGGACCATGTTGCAGGGTGCCCTCTCGACCTCTTTTTAGCTCCAAATCCTTTTTACTGTGTTTGTTACTACCACAGCCAAACCAATAATTACCGCACTATTTTTGCGTAACTAACTGTTAAATTACCTGTTTCATCATGATAAAGGGAGGTGCAAAAAAACCGATCTCATGAGGCACCATGACACGAAACTCCAGGCGCCGCTGTCGGCCAATGGTGACTACGCTGCGCTGTCGCCTAGCCACAGGGGCACAGGGCCAAGGATCTAGCGCACCGATCTAGCGAGGCGAAACCCGAGGCCCATGTGTTCGCGTTGGGTAGGCGAGTCGTTGCCGCGAATAGCCGCCCGCACGCCCCCAGCACTGTCGCGCCAGGAACCGCCGCGACGAACCCGGGAAGAGCCTGCTGGAGATTCCCGAGCTGAACCATCAGTTGGTGCACCATCGTAACTGCTGTGATACAAATCCTGGACCCACTCCCAAACATTGCCAGCCATATCGCACAAACCGTCAGTTGTGTTCCCTCTTGGCCTCCAGCAAACTGGCCAAGTAATATTACGACCACAGCCTTCACCACTACCACCGTCCATTACAACACGCTCGCAGGACGCCTCTTGATCACCCCATGGATACTTCCAATCTCGACCACCACTACGGGCAGCGTACTCCCATTCTGCCTCACTAGGTAATCGACCACCGGCCCAGTTCGCAAAGTCTTGGGCCTGATTCCAATCAACACAATTAATAGGATGAGAACCACGATCAGATTTGTCCCAGTTACAATGCCTATACTTGGTACTTGTACCTGCAGCCAAGCAGAAGCCTGCATCAACACAAGCACGATACTGATCAACCGTAACCTCAGTTTTACTCATCTCAAACGTTGGCACAGTAACACGATGGACTGGCGTCTCGTCAGAGTCGCCATCATTAGAACCCATACTAAAGGAACCACCTACAATGCGTACCCATTCGATACCGATATCAGGAATACACTCGCCATAGCCATCGCAAGCCGCAGCGGAATCGTCGCACCCAGCAATTGATGCCATCACCAAAGCCAAGAACAGGGTGGCTACGTATTTCAAGACATGCATTGTCTGCTCCTCTGAAATCAATGGTCTGTTCCACATCAGATGACCATTGGCAGCACATGTTTAAAGTGAATGCTAGTTTAATTGCACCCTACGCCGAGCAGGAGCCTGGGTGAGCGCGATGATGACTGCGACCACGAACCAATGCAGTGCCACGAGTTCAAATGCATAGACAATGAATGCATAGAAGTCTTACCCCCGTCCCTGTCCCCGTCCCTGTCCCTGCCCCAGCCCCCACACCATCGCGGCCTTTTCTCCTCCAATTCGACAGCCATATTCAAAAGTCATATCATTGCCTTCCGACTTTGTTTAGACTTGACACCTTGTGTTCTGGGAGGAACTTAATGATGAAACATATCACTGCAATTTTAAGCGTTTTACTGCTGATCGCTTGCGGCGGCAGCGACAAAACTCCGGAGGATGTTTTGAAAGACTCTGCTGGGGATGCCCACCTGACTGACACGCCGGGAGATGCTTCAACAGACGCTAAAGACCAGCTTGGTGACGAAGACACTGCTGAGGTGGAAATTGGTGACACGGCTGATGACCCTGGCGACGCCGCCGATGATCAAAGTGAAGTAGCCCAAGACATCCAAGAGGAGATCTGGTACCCAGAAGTTAATCCTCCGTTGCCTTTTGGGCCTGAAAATCGCGGGTATGAGCACAAAACTGGAATAGTGCACATCCATTCTCGTTGGTCTCATGACGGCTGTTTTCCAGACCACGCCGAGATTACATCGCCTGAAATCGAGGCTTGTGCAGTAAACAACCAAGAACAGGTGGAAATCGACCAGTGCAAGGCGGATATAATAGAGGAGATGCTTAACGATTGTGTAAATGAGTACCGTAACGCACCTTGCGCCAATGGCAAAGAATTTATGTTCCAAACCGACCACCCCAACTATGTTCGCTATCAATCCTTCGAAAACGCCTTGCACTATAGACCACTTGAGGGCGACCAAATGCTGCGAGATGACCAAGACCGCCTGCTGGCTAACAAGATGAAATGCCCTGCAGGCTCGCCAATTGATTACACCTACATCTATTACGGGATCGAGGGCTCCCAACAGATGCCAATTGGAATGGCCGACCCCATTCCGGACATCGTGTTTGACATCAGTTATCACGATGCGATTCCGCTTGAACATGCCCAGGCCGCGCTGGCAGCCGCCCAAGAGCAAGGCGGAATCGGGCTTATCTGTCACCCGGAACAAAAGGACATCTCAGTCGAACGAATAGTGGCAATGCCTCTTGAATTGATTGAGATATTTAACTTTCACCCTGCACTAATGGTGTTGGTCGAGGACATAACTTCGCTCTTTACCCTGGATCGGTTCATATCCGATGATGATGACGCTCCCAACCCGGACCTCTCCGTGATGTTGGTTCTGAAGCCAATTGAAAAAGACGTCTTGAAATTTGATGAAGCGGTCAAAAGCATCAGATTGGGGCATATTCTTGCAACAGACATCCACCGAAACGTTGAGGTTCCAAGCATATGCTCGGACGTCGAAAGCTGCCAAGAGAACTTTTTTAAAGATGAGCCGAATCTGGCCCGCCTGTTTACTGTTGGAGGACCTGCCATCCTAAGCGATGGGGACAGAATTGACAGCTATATTCGCAGCCTGAAGTGGGCATCAAACCACGCTTGGGTAGACAAAACTGCGCCTGAACACCTGGCAATCAGAGATGCCATTGGAAAGGCCCGATCTTATTCAGCATTTGACATCCTGGGACAGGCTGACGGCTTTGACCTGTTTGCAGTTGTCGACGAGCATCCACTGGAAATGGGAGAGGAAGCCAAGAATTACACAGATGCAAAGATATATTTCAGGACCCCAACCGTTGTTAAGCCATTGTTTGCATCGGCCAAATTTGGAGATCCAAAGGATGCTGAAATCGTGACAAAGCTTATTAAAATTGACGCAAAACAAGGCTCACAAGTGGTCAAAGAAGTAGTTGGGCAAGGCTGGACCTTTGAACACCCGGTTGATGGGCCAGCAATCTACAGGATCGAGGTCTGGATGACGCCAAAACACCTAGCCGCCGACCTTGGTGACTTGGCCTGGATGGCCGACCAGCAGTACCCGTGGATATATTCAAACGCCCTGTTCTTCAGATAACCTTCGAATTCAGACCAATTATCTTAATGATTTCAAGCTACTGACAACGGTAGCAAGCGGATGAGAAAACATCGTTGGATAGGCCTCGCAAGGGGTCCAGCAGTCGTTGCAATCCTGCTTGAGCCTGCCCTTTGAATTGCCCAAAAGTCCGGCAATATCCATTCCAAAATCGCGTAAGTTGCCTAGGTTTGGCCCTAAGATATGGCAAGGATACACATCACCTGTAGGCCCCACAAAGATAGAGGCCCTCAAAGCCTCACATGGAACCGGGGCCTTGCCTGTCTTGGTATACAAAAGCAGGTTTTGTAAAAACAGGCGCTCGATAATGGAAAACGGCTTCAAAGTGGTAGGGCGTAGTTTCAAGACGGTGGCAATCGCTGAGGTGACTTGGTCCTTTGATAACGGTTTAAGGTCCATGTTGCCAAAAAAGTGCTTGGATCTGGTCATCAAATTGATATGCCAATCCTGGACCCTAAATCCAGACATGGCAGACCCAATTGCGGCTTGAGTTTCTTCTAGGTGCTCAATATTCGAACCAGTGACGGTAGTTCCAATGTAAACCTCGACGCCTGGTATCTGTTGCAAACTGCCTGCCGTTTCAATTGCCAGATCAAACGCGCCTTTAACCCCCCGCATGCTATCGTGCAGTTCCCTGGGGCCATCAATGCTTACCGTGACTACAACTGAAGGCCCAACTGGTTGCGCCAGTTTTTGGGCGAAATCAAACGCAACCTTTGGGCGCAGGCCATTGGTGGCAAAATGCAGGAAGGACCAGCCTTTTGAATGAGCTGTGACAATATCGGCTAACTCAAGTATATCTGGGCGCATGGTGGGCTCGCCCCCAGTAAGGTCCACCCACTTCAAGCCTTTCCAGTTGCTAAGCAACGAATCAATCTCTTGGGGGGTTAATTCGTCACCATGCCTGCGCTTCCAGATCCCACAATGGGTACAACGGCAGTTACAGCGATCCGTCAGTGACAAAAGCAATTTGAAGGGTAGCCCAAGCCCAAAACGGGCCTCAAGGGCCGCCGGGGCCATCTTGATTCCATCAGTCCATCGCATTGAAGTACCGAAGCCGCCAAGCTAGATCCAAGGCTCATCATCGACAGTTTTGCCCTCAAGCCTTAACTGCCCCCAAGCCATCGCCTGGTCCGCAAAGGCCGTCGCCCATGTGTTGATGTGGTCGCTTGATTCCTCGTAGAACAAACCACCAGCCTCTGACTGAAGGCTCCTTAAGGCGTACAACCCCTTTGTAATCGCCAGATTTGCCCCGTCAAACGGACGTCTGCTCCACAAGCACACAGCCTGGGCCGTTACATCCGCACGTCCTGGGCTTGCTTTGTCAGCCCAACCGTACATTGCACCCTTTTGGGACTGCCACTTGGTCAAATCGCTTACTGATGCCCTGACGTCTTTACCAGCCATTATCAGGCCTTCAAGCCCATAGGCCCTGGCATGCATGTAATCGGGCAGGACCTTATCGCCGTGTAGACCGATCAAACTGGTGACGGCAGAAAACCTAGGCTCATTCAGCTTGATTGTGGCCAATTCCAACAGCGCTTTGGTCTTGAGCAGGTGCATCCCCCAATTACAAGACCACCGATGTGGATCTTTAGGACTTGGAAGGACCGGTTGGCCGCTGCGCACGAAGGGCTCCAAGGCCATCAAACCAACATCTTTGACCGTTTTCGCGTCAAGCAGGTCGCCAACCCAGCCGGACAAAGCAGAAACTGCCAAACAGGTGTCAAAAAGGTAACTATATTCAGCCTTTCCAATGGGTCCAGCGCGAAGCTCTTCCAAAAGCTTGAAGGCAACAGCCTCGACCCTAGCCTCGTTGGCACCAGCCTCACCACGATCACGGCGCCACGCCGCCCAGGCCAACCAAATGGCGGCAGCTTCTGGGTATGGGAAGCCAGGATTTGAGCCAGACACCCACGATAAAACGGCGCCATCAGCAAGCACTACCGCATCAGAGTCCAGCCATCCACGCATAGCCGCTCTAGCTGGCCTGACATCAAAACGCTCGTAGAAGCTTTCTATTTCTTCATGGCGAATGTGCACTTCAAACACTCATTCAGGCTAGTTAAACACCTAGCCAAACGAAACGAACAGCCGACGGATTGTGCCTTACTGCCCCCGATTTTGCAACTATACAGGATTGACGCCGCGTTGGCTCAAGTCCAACGAAACGACGGTAGCTCCCCATCCACCGGCCCAAGAGTCTGCATCTTTAAAATCGATTACAGCTGGGTGGCGTTTTAAAACTGAGTGCACGATTCGCCTTTGAACACCAACGCCTTTTCCATGGATGATCCGCACGGTATCTATGCCCAAAGCCAAGCATTCATCAAGATAAACGCTCACAACATCCTTGGTGTCCCTAGGTGAAAACTGGTGCAGGTCCAGCACACCATCAATTTCAATCTCAACTGGCTCAAGCTCAACGGCGTCCGTTTGCACGTCTTTACTATCCATGACACCCCAAAGGCAGCGACGGCACCATTATAAGGCCTCCCAGCTTCGTTGGAGAAACGATCTGACCTGGTGTGCTGTGCTTTAACTTGACACTATTTACTTTTTGACAATCCAGCTAACATGAGCTTTCTTATTAAACTCTTAATCAAGGTTTCATCTTCAATTTTGGTGATACCAAAGCTCCTTTTACCAGCGTCTTTTATTGAAGCCCCTATGTGAAAAACCTCTTTATCATCGATGATTAAAAAGCGGTCGTGAAAGTCGTTCCTTGTTTCCACCGTTAAACCCTGGTATTGGGCGTTAAATATGGAAATATCCTGACTGGTCAGATTACCCCTCCCTGAGCTTGCGATAACAACAAAGACACCCTCGTTCTTCTTACACAACAGGTTCAAAGTGCTCGTATCAACGTAATTATCTACCAAGATAATCTTGTTTTTAGCTTTCCTAATGATCTCCACAAGAAAGCTAAAAGCGTCGTAGATTTGCCCATCAAAAAAGATATGCTGCTTTACTTCAGAAGTGTTAGCGATGTGATTGAAGACCTCCTCCAACTTTTTGTCGGTTTCCACTTGCTTAAGCTCTACTCTATCCAGCCTTGAGAAAAGCCCTTGATTTGTAACAAGGAACTTTCGCATTTCAACAAAGGTTTCCATGATTCTAATGCTTACTTCTACAGCCACATTGCTCTTTAAAACTGTAGAAAGCATCGCAATACCTTGTTCTGTAAAGACATATGGTAAATATCTTCTGCCACCATGTTTGTCAACTTCACTTGAGGTCACAATTTGTGACCTCAAGATTTGAAATTCATCTTCACTTAACTGAAACATAAACTGAGAAGGAAATCTTTCTCTATTCCGGCTAACCTGCTGATTCAATCTCTTGGTTGTAACCTGGTATAGGTCAGCTAGGTCGCTGTCAAGCATGACTTGCTTGCCTCTGAAGGTATGTATCATACTCAGTATTTCTCTGTCCTTGACCAGCACAGACAATTTATCTTCTGTCATGTTTACACCATGCTTTCCGTTACTTATCCCGTTTTGCGAACGTCTCACATCACGTTGAAGCTGATATTGCTCCCTGCTAAATCAAACACAGGCCATCTACCTATCGACACCATTAAGGCACTTGAACCATCAGTACTTGCTTCAATATACTCGTTCCCGCCTTCTTAACCTACACCATGGAAATACTTCGTAAATGTAGGTTAAACAAAGTTTTTGGCTAGGTCTATTCCCACTCGATTGTGCCGGGTGGTTTGGAGGTCAGGTCTAGGGTCAGGCCTGAGATGCCTGGCAGGGCTAGGATTTTGTCTGCTAGTTCTTTTAGGAGGGCGGGGGGTAGACTTGCGGCGGTGGCGGTCATGGCCCGTTCAGAATGGATTGGTCTTACTATGCAAAGCTCTTGGCCAGCGTTGTTGATTTTCATTGGGACTAATGCCGTTGGACACTGCCAGATGTCATCATACAGGCCGTAGCGCCTTAGGCCGTCCATCACGATGTGATCGGCCTCTCTTAAAAGGTCTAGGCGTGCCTTGGTCATGGTGGCCGGCAAAAGTTCGACGCTTTTTGGGGCGTGAGACCCAAGATTCCAGATGCATCGATTGACGCCAGGGACGGTTTTTAGAAGTTCGTCCGCCAGATTTGCAACCTCGTCCCAGTTGGCGCCGCCACTAATCATCACTGGATGCTCGTAGGAACGTCGGTCGCCTTTTACTCCAACTGACTTTATTGGGAGGGCCAAAAACTGCATGTTGAAGATGCCTTTTTTGGCGATAAATCTGTCAACTTCTTGCTGAATTGCAGCAATTTCGTTGACGTCTACCTTTCCATCACTGCACAAAAGGCGCACTCCAAGGCCTGGACCTGGAAACGGATGTCGCCACAGTAGTTCACGGTCAATGCCAAGCAATTCACCAAGTTCCCTGACTTCAATCTTGTATAGATCCGCCAAAGGCTCCACAACCCGGCCCTGCGCTATCATCTGGTCGATAACGGGCACCCTGTTGTGGTGTGTTTTGATGGTTTGAGCCCCCTTGTTAGCGCCAGTTTCGACCGTATCTGGATAGATGGTTCCTTGGCCCAGCAGGTGGCGCTCAATCCCAAGCTCTTTCGCAATCCTTTCAAACTCAGAAATGAAGGTGTTACCGATGATTTTGCGTTTTTTTTCGGGCTCAACTTCATCGCCAAGCGCCGTTAAAAATGTGTCGGTTGCATCCACGAAATGCAGGTTGTGATCCATGTCAAATCGACGAAACATATCTAGGACGTTGGCACTTTCATTTTTACGCATCATACCGTTGTCAACATGTAAAAGATGCAGGCGGTCTGGGCCAAGCGCCCTTCGCAACAACACTGCCGCCACCGTTGAATCAACGCCACCAGAGGCCAACAAAAACACCGACTGGTCACCAACCTGCTGGCGGATGGCTGCAATTTGCTGCTCTAGGTAGGTCTCCATGGTCCAAGACGGCTTACAACCACAGATCGCCAAAACAAAATTTGCAATCAACTTGTCGCCATCAACTGTGTCATCGACTTCTGGGTGAAATTGCACGCCATAACGACGCAGCTTGTCTGAGGCAACTGCTGTAAAAGGAAGCAGATCGCCGTTTTTACAAACAGTAGCAGCAAGTTTTGCAAATTCAGGACCAACGGAAGTGACCACATCTTGCTGACTGGACCAAACTGGCCCAACAAAACCATCAACAAGAGGATGGTCAGCAACAATTTTCAGGTCTGAATGCCCCCAAGACAAAGTACTAGGCCCAACGCTACCACCATAAAAGCGGGCCATTTCAAGGTGTCCAAAACCACACCCAAGAATGGGTACATCCAACACAAAAATGGCCTTGTTAAAGCCCTGAGATTCACCAGTGCCACCAGCCAAGATCACGCCCTTAAAGCCTTGAAAAGCCTCAACAGGATCGTCAGGCTGGCGAATCTCGGCCAAAACCTTCAAACGCCGAACTTTAGTAGCAAAAAGGTGAGCAAACATCCCACCAAAATCAACAATAGCAATGGAATCGTGCCCCACAATGCAGCCCCAAAAAAGGTGACAGTCTTGTACACCTTTTTGGCCCGCGGGGGAAGAGGCAGGGGCACAAGGGATTTTGGGTTTATCTTCCCATCGATAGAGTTTAGACTTGAGCCGACTTGTTGTGCGCTTGACGGTGTTTCGACCTGGAGAATTGATGTCTGATAAAACCTGCGCCACTATGACCGTTCTTGCCTTGTTAATCTTTTGCCCCAAACACTTATTCGCAGATGTTTGGATCGCCACCGCCGGAGGCAACGCACTTGAGCTCGCCCATGCGGTGGAACTGTGCGAACAAGATGGCCTTGCCACTATCACCATGGTGCGAACCGTCCAAAATACCGGCTATCGCAACGCTGAAATAGCACTCGCCTTTCGAATTCCTAGGGGCGCGGTCGCAACAGGTTTGGCTACCTCGGACGGCTCAAAGGCGCAGATAAGATTCAGCAAACCTGACATCATGGTTTTGAGGCTTTTCGACGTAGCTCCCAACCAAAAGGTCTCGGCCACCATCACGCTACTGGCGCCCTTTGACGCTATGCCAACGGCCTATCAGATATCACTGCCAGGAAAAAACAGGCAAATCTATATGAAACCTAGAAAGGTCAGTGCCAGCCAACGAAACGCCTCTATCAGCGAGAAGGATGGCAACGTAGTCGTCGAATTTCCCAGAGACCGCAAAGCGTTGGCACAGGCCAAGCACACCTATTTACCCCTTGACGCGGGTGTATTGCTTTACTCGAAGGTTTGGTCACCACGGTCGTTCACAACCCGGCCCAACCCAGTAAAAATGCTCTCTGTTCTTGATGTTGACCCGCAAAATGTCTACGGCTCGTTGCGTTTGGCGGCCATAGCAACTGCCCGTTATGGACGTGGACTGGCACAGTTTTTACTGCCTTCAACCCCACCTCGCACAGTAACCCCAGAATTCGAGCCATTTCCAAAGCTTGCTGGCATCCTAGATGGCGAATTTGAGGATATTTACAACCAGCACTCAGGCGAGAAAAATCCAGGAATAACCGCAATGGTCAAGGCAGGTGTTGAGTTATTTGGAAATGAAGAAGAAACCTGCCGAGTTTTATTAGTCACTGACCGCGGCGACATCAGTGATAACGAACTCAAGCAAGTTCAAGAATTACTTGACACTTTACCTCATGGCTCATTGGTTCACGTGTTGATACCAGACAATGAATCCTTCGAAATTGGACTAAGAGATGAAAACCACCCTCTAGCACCAGTGGTCGGCCGTTATGGCGGAATCGTTATGAGGGCTTCAACCCAGCACACCGAATCCGAGGCTTTATTCCACATCATGGGGCATTTTGTTAAGCCATTATGGGTTGATTCGGTGGAACTGGTGCTCGACAGGCACGCCGATGATCCTCGAACCGAGGGTGAAGACCCTGGCCCCTTTGGGGTGGCTACATGGGCGACTTTGCGAGGAGACAAAGCAGTGCTGCGAAAGGCTGACGACGGTGCGCCTAAAGGGATTAAAATCGCACCGATCCTGACTGAAAGCAGTTACATGGATACTTTGCAAATACTTGACTTCACCCCGCCCGAAGTTTGGTGGCGCGGACGCATTTGGACTGGTACTTGGACTTTGCAGTCCGAACAAGACGACAGCCTTAAACGATTGCTTGCACTAAAGGCTGTTTCAATGCCCGAATTCAACAAGCTTCCAACTGGGATTAGAAACCAGATACATGAGCTGATTCAAGGCGTCACACCGGACTGGACCCTTGAAGTAATGGGCCAAAAATCCAGGTGGATTAAGAGCAGGGCACACGCGGGAGGTACAAAATGAAGCGAAAAGAATTGATGCTGATTGTGCTCCTTTTGTCTGCGGGCATGATTGCAAGCCAATGTGGCACGCCAAGTGCTTCTGGCATAACTCCTAGCGCCCCACCCAAAAGCTCCCTAGTGACAAGTGAGGTAGCAATGTCACCGCAGTGGTCAGAAGCGGCTGATTTTATAGAAAAACAGCAGTTTGAACAGGCGTATGATGTGGTGAAGGCTATTTTGGCCGAAGGCAAAAAAGGTTCCAAGGAACACGTACTTGCCTTGGTAAAACTGACCCAACTTCGCATAGCGCTGCACGGATATGAGACTGCGGTAAAAGATCTGAAGGCAGCCGAGTGGCCGAAGGATCAGGTTGCCAAGGCGGTTTTGAACCTTTTTTACGCTCAGGCCTTGAGACAATATGCCTCGCAGTACGCTTGGGAGATTCGCCAAAGGGAGCAAATTGCCTCATCTGAAGAGCTTGATCTCAAAACTTGGACACAGTCACAGATTCAGGACGCTATTGTCGCTGCTTACAACGAGGTGTGGGTAGACCGTGAAGCGTATGGAGGCATAAAAAAGGACGCCCTACCAGAGTATCTCGATGCAAATGACTACCCGGCAGGTATCAGGCCAACCCTTAGAGATACCATTTCCTATCTTTATGCATCACTTTTGGCCAATTCCGCTTACTGGAGTGCAACCGAGTCAAATGAAGCTTACTTGCTGAATGTAAACGATTTGTTGACCCTCGCAAAAGGAAGCCCAGAAAAGCATCCTTTACAAAGAATCTCCCGAATATTAACGGACCTGGAGGCCTGGCATAAGTCGCAAGGCAACGTTGGGGCGGCCCTTGAGGCTCGCTTGGAGTTGTGTAGGCTCCTGTCCAAGCACTTCACAGTTGCGCAAGATGCCTTAGCGATTAGGACTAACCTAGAAAACACCTTGAAAGAGGCTGAATCAGATTCCTGGTGGGCGGAAGGGATGGCTGTGCTAGCAGAATTAACCATGCTAGATGAAAGTTGGGATTCTTTAAACAAGGCAAGGCAAATCGCCTTGAAGGGAATCGAGGCATTTCCACACAGCCAAGGAGCTAGGCACTGTAAATCCATAGTTGGCCAGATTGAACAGCCCGATTACTCCACCAACTCCATGGAGTCAGATGCTCTGAATCGTAGATCCTTTGAGGTTTTGTCAAAGAATCTCGATAAGCTGTACTTCAGAGCTTATTTCCTTAAAGACCCCCTCAAATATATTCAAGGCTCGGACTCCAACGTCATTTTTCCTGAAGGAGACAAGTTGGACAAGTTCATTGCCCGCAGAAAGCCTGATGTAGAGTGGTCTGTTGATTTGGCCAGATTTGAAGACTTCCGGCAGCACAGAACTTGGGTCACACCTCCTTTGGAAAAACAAGGACTTTGGTTGATTGTTTCATCAGGAAATGCTGATTTTACTAGAGCTGACAACCTTTTAAGAGCGACTCCGCTACTGCTGACAGATATCGTGTTCTCATACACCCAGCAAGATTCAAAAGTAGAAGTAACAACGATGTCTGGCTCAACTGGCGAGCCTATAGCTGGGGCAGACATAACGTTATTCAGAAATGATTGGGGGGAAAAACGCAAAGTCCACGCCAAGGTGCGTTCCGATAAATATGGGCGAGCCACCTTTGATACTGACTTTAAGGCGCCGATGTGGTTGTTGGTGGTCGAAAAAGGTGACCAAATCGCCTTTAACACCCGTTCATTTTGGACCGAACGTAGTCGAGAACGAAGCGTTGATAACTCCAGTTTCATTTATACGGATCGATCAGTTTACCGTCCAGGTCAGACCGTCAAGTTCAAGGTGGTTGCATATGGTGCCAAAAAAGCTGGCGAAAGCTATGTAACCTTGGCTGACGAGCGCATCTGGGTAAGCCTAAGGGACACCAATAACGAAACTGTAGAAACAGTGCAGATGATTACCAACGCCTATGGAACGGCTTCAGGAGAATTCGTTATCCCAAGCGGGCGGGCTTTGGGTGGATGGCGGATTGTAAGCTCGTTCAGTGGTGACGCCCGTGTGCTGGTAGAAGAGTACAAACGCCCAACCTTCGAGGCATCTTTTATTGACCCTGCTGGTGCTTTGCGGCTCAACCATAAGGCCACCATAAAAGGCGAAGCAAGATACTACTTTGGCATGCCTGTGGGGGTTGGAACTGTGGCTTGGAAAGTCCGCAAAACTGCCATTTATCCGTTTTGGTGGCACTGGTGGGGAATAACAAGGGCAGAACCTCAGGTTGTGGCGGCTGGCAACTCGAAATTGGCTGAGGATGGAAGTTTTGAGATTGAATTCTTGCCACTGGCTGATGAAAGGACAGCCGACCATGGCACCACTTGGCGGTTTGAAGTAACCGCAGATGTTACAGACGAAGGTGGCGAGACCAGAAGTGCCACAAAGGTCTTTAACCTGGGATTCAAAGCTGTCACTGCAAGCATAGGGCTTGACCGCGAGTTTTACACCCCGACCGTAAGTCCGGTTGTTGAAATTAGCCGTCAGGACCTGAATGGGCTTCCAGCACCTGGTGATGGTGAGTGGGAGATTTATGAGTTACTACTACCAGACAAGGTCACCTTACCTGCTGATCGCCCTATTGCAGCGCGTCCAGATGCGGATCCAAAGGCACCGGTAAGCCCTGGAGATTCGCTGCCTCCAAGGTGGGAGGCCAGGTATGACACAGGCCTGTGGTTGTCAGATTGGAAGGAAGGGACCAAGTTTGCTGAGGGCAAGGTTTCACATGGTGAAAGTGGCCTTGCCTCAATCGACATGCCCACTTTAAAGGCTGGGGCCTGGCGAATCAAGTATTCAACAGTCGACGCCTTTGGTGGTAAGTTCAAGACCAGCAAAGACTTTATCGTCAGCGGGAAAAAGTTGCCTTTACCCTTTGTTGCGATGGTTGATAAATCGACTGTGAAAGTCGGTGACACTGCACGACTTTTGATTGATTCTGGCATCGACAATCAGAGCGTAACTATCGACGTTTACAGCAACAACAAGCTTCAATCCAGTCAAGTTGTGACCCTTAAAAAGCAACCACAAGTGATTTCATTTCCAATTGCTGAAAAAGACAGAGGGGGCTTTGTTGTTCGAGTATCGGCGTTGTCAGACCATCAAGTAATGCAACGGGATATTTCAGTCTTCGTGCCTTGGGATAACAAGCAGCTGAAGCTTCACATGACTGCTTTTAGAGATTTGATGAGGCCAAAGGCGGTCGAAAAATGGTCTGTAAAGGTAACTGACGCAAGCTTAAAACAGGCACCAATATCTGCCGCAGAAGTTCTGGCTTACATGTATGACCGCAGTCTCGATATTTTCGAGACTCATCGACCACCAGACCCAATCGGGGTTTACATCGATAAAACCAAGGCTCCAACGACATCCTTTAGTTTGGGTGAGACAATCATTCTATGGCTTGAAAGTGATGGGTTTGAACGACCAGCCTATTACTTTGGGTATACACCTGATGCACTAGTCATGTTTGATTCTTTTGGTATCGGGGGACCAGGGAACAGAAGGCTCATTATTTCCGCTTTTAGGGCGACTAGGTTTTCAGGAGCTGGCGGCCTTGTAAGACGGTCAGCCGTCAGGGAATCAGCGCCAGCGGCTCCAGCGGCAATGGCTCCACCAGAGGATATGCAAGTCATGGCTAAAGGCGTCGCCATGGAGGAAGATCTTGGAGAGGCGGACGAAGCTAATGCAGAAGCTCCAGCTCAGGCCCAAGAAGAAGTCAGCCTCAGGACCGACTTTAGTGAGACCGCCTTCTGGGAGCCCCACCTGATTACTGACAAAGAAGGAAACGCGACCTTCGAGTTCACAGTGCCTGACTCGGTAACATCTTGGAATCTATGGGTTCATGCTATCACCAAGAATTTAATGTCGGGGTCCTTAAAAGAGCAGGCCCAGTCTGTAAAAGACCTGATGGTCAGGCCTTATCTGCCGCGCTTTTTGCGTGAAGGTGACACTGCTGAGCTGAAAGTCGTCGTAAACAACACCTCGGATCACGACCTTAAGGGCGAGGTTTCACTGGACCTGCTTGATCCTGAAACTGAGGCTTCCTTGGCGTCTGAGTTTGGACTGGACAAAAAGAAGCGTAAGTTTGAGGCCAAGGCCCAAGGTTCTACCACGCTGATGTTCCCAATTGTTGTCCCAGACAGGGTTGGAACGGTGGCGTTTAAAGCCGTGGCAACGTCGGGTGACTTTTCAGACGGTGAACTGCGCCCCATTCCTGTTCTGCCGGGCAGAATCCATCTGGCTCAGTCGCGCTTTGTGACATTAAAGGACAACGACCAGCGCACCATGAAGTTTGAAGACCTGGTGAAAAACGACGATTCGACCTTGATCAACGAACAGATGGTTGTAACAGTTGATAGTCAGCTGTTTTTCCAGGTCTTAAGCGCTCTACCTTACTTGGTAAACCACCCATACGAGTGCGTGGATAACATTCTGAACCGCTTTGTGTCGACTGGGATTTTGACGTCACTTTACAAGGACTTTCCTGCTGTAGCCGAGATGGCCAAAAAACTAGGAGAACGCAAGACGCGCTTTGAATCCTGGGACAACGACGATCCAAATCGCAGGATGGCACTGGAGGAGACGCCTTGGCTGCGTGAGGCCAGAGGTGAAGATGGATTGGATTGGGACCTGATTAACGTGCTGGATCCAACGATTGCTTTGGCACAACGTACTGCGGCCTTGGCAAAGCTTCAGAAGGCTCAGCTTAGTTCAGGTGGATTCCCATGGTTCCCGGGTGGCCCTGCATCGCCATTTATCACCCTTTATGTCTTGTATTCATTTAGCAAGGCCATGGAATTTGGCGTAGAGGTTCCAAAACCGATGGTTCAAAAGGCCTGGCAGTATTTAAACCGTTACTACCTGGACGAAATCGTACCCTTAATGATCAAGCATGATTGCTGCTGGCATTTCATTACTCTGCTTGGTTATGTCATATCAAACTTCCCAGATGACTCCTGGACAAAGCATGTGTTTGATAGTGAGACACGCAAAACAATGCTGAATTACTCATTTAAACACTGGAAGAAACATTCTCCCTACATCAAGGGCTTGCTGGCGTTGACGCTTAATAGGGCTGGGCGCCAAGACGACGCAAAACTGGTGTGGGACAGCGTCATGGATTCGGCAAAAACAGTGCAGGACCAAGGCACATTCTGGGCGCCTGAAGATCGTTCTTGGCTGTGGTACAACGACACCATTGAAAGCCATGCGTTTGCCTTGCGCACTTTGCTGGAGCTTGAACCAAAGAACGAAAAACTTGATGGGTTAGTCCTTTGGCTGTTCTTAAACAAAAAGCTAAACCACTGGAAATCCACCAGAGCAACGGCTGAGGTCATCTATTCGTTGGCACACTATCTAAAACAAACAGGGGGCATTGCAAGCCGCGAGGTAATCGACGTCAAGGCAGGTGAGTTTGGTCAGCAGTTTGTCTTTGAGCCTACTGAATACACAGGTAAAAACAACCAGCTTGTCATCCCTGGTGAAAAGATTGACCCCAAGACAACCTCGACGATTACCGTTTCAAAGGAAGGCAAAGGTCACGCATTCGCCTCGGCCACATGGCATTTTTCAACCAAAAAGCTACCAAAGGAGGCCAGGGGCGATTTCCTGGAAGTGACCAGGAGCTACTTCAAACGAACCGTCGACGGGGACCACATGACTTTGATCCCACTAAAGGACAAGGATAAGCTTGAAATTGGCGATGAAATCGAGGTTCACCTGTCAATCAGATCCAAACACGCCATGGAGTACGTGCATGTCAGAGACCCAAGAGGAGCCGGCTTTGAACCAGTTGACCAACGCTCCAAGTACCACTGGAACCTAGGAATCGCCTGGTACCAAGAAATCCGTGACAACGGCACCAACTTCTTCTTTGAAAACCTCCCAGTTGGCGAATACCCCCTAAAATACCGGGTACGAGCCACCACAGCAGGCACATGGCAGCTAGCCCCAGCCACAATCCAACCCATGTACGCCCCAGAATTTGTGGCCTACTCGGCAGGAAATGTGCTGGAGATCAAGGCAAAGTAGCGGGGACTGGGCCGGGGGCCGGAAGGTACTGATCTGCTGGATTTGGAGCTAAANNCTATCGGGAGTTGCCGGGACCCGATCGTGCTGATTAGCAGGATCTGTTGTAGGGGCAGGATCCGGAACAGGGACGGGGCTACTTCTTCCTTTTCCGTTGTACCTTTGCAGGAACAGGCTCGGGAGTCGCTGGCATTATCCCGTAATCAGGGATTTTAGAACTACGAAACTTGGTAAATATCCACACCAGCAGCAGCCCCAAAACTACCTGACCCAGGGCTATCAAATGCGCGTCCCGCAAACCCAGGAATCGATCCGGACGACCATCAGCTCGGCGAATAAACTCCACAAAAAACCGCGCAAAACCAGAAACAATCAAATAAATCGAAAACAAGATCCCAGGGTTTTTAAACTTGCCCCTAATCTTCAATAGGACCCCAAAAAGCACAAAGTTCACAAACGCCTCATACAAAGGGGTCGGATGCACCTCAATGTTCGTCGGCACAATACCATTCGGGTACGCCATGCAAAAAATCTTGTCAAAAGCATCCGGTGAACAAGGAAGCCCATAGCATCCATCACCACTAATCTGACACCCAACTCGCCCAAATGCATAACCGGAAGCAAGCATCGGAGCAACAGCGTCCAGCATCACAGGAATAGGCAGCTTTTTGTAGATAAACCACCCAATCACCATACCAGCCGCCAAAATCAGCCCACCATGCCAGGTAAGCCCGCTACCAGAAATCAGCTCGGTCCAGGAAAAATGCTCCGCCTCAGTCAGCACGTACGCCAACTTTGCGCCAATTACCCCACCAATGATCGCCAAAAAAATCACCGTCTCGGCGTACACAGCAGGGATATTCCGTCTCCTTAACTCTCGGCCCAACAACCACAGGCCGGTCAAAAAGCCCAGGGCCATGTTAACCCCGTAGGATCCGATCTTTAACCAAGCTAATTTAGGGCTTATCCATTCTCCCAAAAACACATAGGGCAACATAAATACGCCTCCCAAGGTTCTCACAGGCCGGGCTAGTGTCGTAGCATCAACATGACTTTGTCAATAACCAGCAGCTCTAAACCGCAAGTTAGCACCCTTTTCACTACTCCTTTGGATTACGCCAAAACAGACAATTGGATTAGCTTGACTCATCCTTTTATCACTCTCCAATCAGGACACTCCTGATTTACTTACCCATAATTAAAGACAAAACTAACATTCAGTGTTTTATGACTTGGTCAAAGGCATCTGCCCTTGGCCCTGGAGCCGTTGAGTTTGGATCGTATTGTTCTAAATACTGCGCACCCACTGATTGCCACAATCACCATGGGCGAACAGGAATTCCATTGTGAATTCAACGAGCTTTTGCGCTGTGACTTTCCTGTTTCAGCCTGGGAACCCATCCCTGTAGAAATTCCACCAGGCAACAGCAAAAGCTGGTACGAAAGGCCAGCATCAAAAGACAACGGCTTTGCAAAAGGCAGTAACGGGTTGATTCATCTGCCCTTATTCAGGCAAAGCAACAGCGCCCCACAGAAGACTTATGACGAGGAAATCCTGACGCTTGTAGCGGCCACGCCAGTGCTGGCTATCGCAACTAGGTCGCATCACATCGAAGCAGACCATAGCAAATTCGTGGCTTCTTCGGTCTTGCTAGTCTGGGCCAGTCGCATCGCAGTAGTAATCAGCCTCGACGGAACTGAAGGAGTATCCACTGAAGGGGCGGCCCCACATGAATGGCATCTAAACGCCAGCGCTAGCATGAAGGTTGAAACCGCCATTGATGAACTACTGACCCGCTCGAAGGTTTTTCCGTCAAGTTCTTCGCAGTCTTTATATGTAGCCCCAAACTGCATAGGGCAACACTTGTTGGGCCAACCAACAAACCCCGATTTTGGAACTGGCTCCCCGTGGCTCGGGGAGTGGAGGTTCGATAATTTTGGAAGTCTGGCAGCAGCTCTTTCGCGATTTCGTCCCGGCTTGGACGATTTCGCAGTTCACGTGCTGCCATCTAAGTAAGAGGTTCCTCGTATGACGAGGACAAAAGGAGGCGTCCATGAAAATAGGTATCCCAAAAGAGATCATGACTGGTGAAAGGCGAGTCGCAGCAAACCCCGAAACGGTAAAGAAGTACATCGAGAAGGGGTATGAGGTTCTGGTTGAAGCTGGTGCTGGTATTGGCAGTTTCTCGACTGATGAAGAATACGCTGCCGCTGGCGCAAAGATCATGGCAGATCCCCGCGAGCTATATAAGCAAGCCGACATTATTCTTAAGGTAAAGCAGCCAGTTCAAAACGAACAATTTGGCATCCACGAAGTGGACATGATGAGAGAGGGTGCCTACCTGATCACCTTCTTGCACCCAGCTGCGCCTGAAAGCCACGACATGGTTCGTAAAATGAGGGATCGCAACATCACGTCCTTCACCATGGACGGCATTCCGCGTATCACACGCGCCCAAAGAATGGACGCGCTGACCTCAATGAGCACCTGCACCGGTTATCGTTCCGTGTTGCAAGCGGCCACACTGCTGCCAAAGTTCCTGCCAATGGTCGGAACCGCTATCGGCGCCATTAAGCCAGCCGAAGTTTTGGTTATTGGAACCGGTGTTGTTGGTCTTCAGGCCGTAGCTACTGCCAAGCGCCTTGGCGCCATCGTCAGAGGCTGGGATATTCGCCCGAACGCAAAGCAGGAAGCAGGCAGCTTGGGCGCTAAAGTCGACGGTTTTGATGTCCCAGAAGAGCTGGCGATCGCCCCCGGTGGTTATGCCAAGACGCTGCCAAAAGAGTGGCTACTCAAGGAACGCGAGGCATTGGCTCCCTTTGTTGAAAAGGCCGATGTCATCATTCTAAGCGCCCTTGTTCCAGGCTCTTTGGCTCCAATCCTGATCACTGAGGACATGGTCAAGACCATGAAGAACGGCTCAGTCATCGTTGACGTGTCAATCGACCAGGGCGGAAACTGTGCCATTTCACAGCCAGGCAAGGAAATTGTAGCCCACGGTGTCACCATAAGCGCCATCCAGAACATTCCTGGACGCTTGGCAGTACACTCGACTTGGCTGTATGCAAACAACATGGTCTACTTCCTGGACAACCTGTTCAAGAAGGGCCCAACCCCAGATTTCGACGATGAAATCGTGAAAAACTCTCTGGTCACCATGGACCGCAAGATTCACTTCAAACCCGCCTTGGAGGCGATGGGAGAGGTTTAGTTATGTTATTTCCCCTATTTGAAGGACCAGCAGCAGCGTGGAATTTCTGGATCATGCTGTTAATTTTCATAGTGGCACTGGTCATCGGAGTCTTTCTGATCGGACGAGTGCCACCACTACTACACACCCCGTTGATGTCGATGACTAATGCCATCTCTGGCATCACCATCGTTGGGTCGCTGGTGGCGGCCCAGTACTGCACCCCAGATGCAAAAAGCATCCTGGGCTTTTTGGCGGTGATTATGGCAACCATCAACGTGATGGGCGGTTATGCGGTTACTGACCGTATGATGAAGATGTTCAAAACACCTGGTAAGGCCGGGAAGGAGAAGCAAAATGAGTGAACTTCCCAAGTGGCTTATTTACGGTGGTAATGCGCTGGCAGTAGTCTTGTTCATCATCGGTTTGGTGATGCAAAACCGCGTACCTACGGCCAGAAATGGTAACAGGCTTTCCGCAATTGCGATGTTTATCGCAGTGCTACTGGCCCTCACGGAGTTCAAGGTTTTTGAACCTTGGCTAATCATCGCTGGTGTATTGATTGGGTCAGTAATCGGGCTTTTTGGCGCTTTCAAAGTGAAGATGACAGCAATGCCCCAGATGGTTGCGCTGTTTAACGGAGCTGGTGGTGGTGCCTCAATGCTGGTGGCCCTGTCAAATCTTCATGAGAAATCGGCCGAAAAGTTAGGTGAGTTAGCAAACGCGAACACCGAAGCCACCCTATCAACGCTGACCGACACTGTAATGGTGGGTGCAGATAAGATAACCATAATGGGGGTAGACGTAGCAATCACCACGATTCTGTCTGTCCTCATAGGCGCTGTCACCCTTTCAGGCTCGGTCGTAGCCTTCATGAAACTGCAGGGCTGGATTTCAGGGCGTCCGATTATGTTAAAAGGTCGCCATGCAATAAACCTGCTTTCCGCGCTGATTATTGTGGTCCTTGGTGGCTTGGCTTGTTTCTATCTCGAACCACCGATCCCAGTCATTATCGCGTTCTGGATTGTTGGGGCGTTGTCACTTCTGCTTGGCGTTCTGATGGTTCTGCCAATTGGTGGAGCCGACATGCCAGTGGTCATCTCACTGCTAAACGCGTTTTCTGGTTTGGCAGCGGCGATGACCGGTTTTGTCTTGGAAAACCATTTGCTCATCGTGGTCGGTTCCTTGGTTGGAGCCTCCGGCACCGTGCTTACCAGGATTATGTCCAAGGCAATGAACCGTTCGCTGATGAACATCATACTTGGTGGTGTTGGTGGTACTGTGATCAAGGTTACCTCAAGCACTCCCAAGGCGGCGTTGCCAAAGACTGAAGCCCAGGAAAAACCAAAGACTGGTATCCCAGCAGCAGTTGAAGCCCTGAAAAAGGCTGAGCGTGTTGTCGTGGTACCAGGCTATGGAATGGCGTTGGCCCAAGCTCAGTTTGAAGTGGTCAAGCTGACCAATTTCCTGGAAGAGCAAGGCAAAAACGTCGTTTTCGCAGTTCACCCGGTCGCCGGAAGAATGCCTGGTCACATGAACGTGCTGTTGGCGGAAGCCGAGGTCGACTATGAAAAGCTGCTAGAACTTGAGGAATCTAACGAAGAATTCCCCAAAACTGACGTGGTCATGATCATTGGTGCCTGCGACGTCGTGAACCCTGCGGCTAACGATCCAAGCATGGACACCCCTCTGTCTGGTATGCCAATCCTTGAGGCTTCAAAGGCAAAAAGCGTCATCGTGTGTAACTTGGATGCAAAACCTGGTTACTCAGGAGTGGAAAACCCACTTTATGACGATCCGAAAACCATGATGCTGCTTGGGGATGCCCTTGCTACCATCACCGGAATTCGTAGTGGCTTGGAAGAGCCTGAAGAAGGTGCAGCCGCTGACGCTTCAGAAGCTGAAGAAGGTGGAGTTCCAGCAGCAGTCGCAGCCCTTCAAAAGGCTGAGCGTGTTGTTGTGGTACCAGGCTATGGTATGGCCCTAGCACAGGCTCAGTTTGAAGTGGTCAAGCTGACCAATTTCCTGGAAGAGCAAGGCAAAAACGTCGTTTTCGCAGTTCACCCAGTCGCCGGAAGAATGCCTGGTCACANNATGCCAATCCTTGAGGCTTCAAAGGCAAAAAGCGTCATCGTGTGTAACTTGGATGCAAGGCCTGGTTACTCGGGGGTGGAAAACCCACTTTATGACGATCCCAAAACCTTGATGCTTCTTGGAGATGCCCTTGGAACAATCAAGGCAATCCGTAGTGGCCTAGATAAACCACAAGAGGCTGCGGCCGCTACACAGGCGCCATCGGAAGGGGGCATACCATCGGCTGCTGAGGCTTTGAGAAAGGCTGAGCGTATAGTCGTGGTTCCAGGTTATGGGATGGCGTTGGCCCAGGCTCAGTTTGAAGTTATACGACTAACTAACTTCTTGGAATCACAGGGCAAAAATGTCCTATTCGCAGTACACCCAGTGGCCGGAAGAATGCCTGGACACATGAACGTCTTGCTGGCGGAAGCCGAAGTCGACTATGAAAAGTTGCTGGAACTTGAGGAATCCAATGCAGAATTCCCAAGAACAGATGTTGTCATGATCATTGGAGCATGCGACGTTGTTAACCCAGCTGCTAATGATCCGACTATGGACACCCCATTGTCGGGGATGCCGATTTTGGAGGCTTCCCAGGCTAAGGCCGTCATTGTGTGTAACTTGGACGACAGGCCAGGGTACTCGGGAGTGGAAAACCCACTGTACGACGATCCCAAGACCACCATGTTGCTGGGCGATGCCCTGAAAACTATTAAGGATATTCGCAAGGCGCTTGGTAGTTCGGACTAGATGTTTGAAGGCTAAGGAGGATAAGATGGCGCATCAGCAGGAGTCGGTAGAGTTTGCACCAGCGAAAAGGATGGACAAAATCCGCTATGCGATTAGAGACATCCTGTTTGAGGCAAAACGGGTCGAAGATCAAGGCATTGCTTTGACAAAGCTGAACATTGGTGACCCGGCCGCGGTGGGAGGTTTTAAAGCACCTGCCCACATTATCGAGGCGGTTCGTAAAGCCTGGGCTGATCATAAGTATGCCTATTCCCCTGCGGCAGGCATACTTGAGGCACGTGAGGCCGTAGCCGCAGACTATGCTAAACATGGGGTCAAGGTTGACCCAGACCATGTCATAGTCACGGCTGGATTAAGCGAGGCTATACGATTCCTGCTGACTGCGACCATCAATCCAGGAGAGCAAGTTCTTTTGCCAAGGCCAACATATCCTTTGTATGTGACCATGCTGAACGAGCTTGGGGGCGAGGCGTCCCACTATGATCTGGACGAATCACAAGATTGGGCGCTAGACCAGGCGTCAATTGAGCAAGCTGCAGGTCCAAACGCCAGAATGCTGGTGATGATTTCTCCAAACAATCCAACTGGGCGGGTTTTTAGCAAGGATGATCTTCAAAAAGTCATTGATTTTTGCCGTAAACGCCGACTGTTGCTTGTAATGGACGAGGTCTACAACCGGTTAGCCTACGACATTGAAGGCCCCGTTATGTCAGTCACCGACTTGGATTTTGAAGGGGTGCCACTGATAACCATGAACGGCCTGTCAAAGAATTGGCTGTTGCCTGGTTCCAGGGTTGGGTGGATGGTCTTTCATAACACGCACTTACAAAAAGGGGTGCTTGACGCGATAATCCGTTTGGCCAACGCTAGGTTGAGCGGTCCAACCCCTCACCAATACGCGGTCAAAGCTGCATTGGAGGGGCCACAAGACCACCTGATTCAGCTTAGAAAGGACCTGGAGCTGCGGGCCCAAGCGGTTGCTGACGGCATAGCGAAGGTTCCCTTTGCCTCGGTTGTAAAGCCGGCGGCAGCGTTTTATGCAATGCCACGATTGGATCTATCCCATCCAAGCCTTGGCGGACGCTATTCAAGCGACACCCAAGTTGTGGTCGAGTGGTTGCGACGGACAGGCGTGGTAACAGTGCCTGGCTCTGGATTTGGACAGACTTTAGGCACCCACCACTTCAGAGTCGTCACCCTTGCTCCTCCTGAGGTCTTGCGTGAGGCCATGGCTTCATTGGCTGTATTGGCGTCGTAGTTCCGGCTAATTGATCACGGTCACCCCTCGATACAGTTCCACCTAGCTTCGTTCGTGTTACACTTTCTTGCAATTGCTGGGCTGTAGCAAGTGAAGACGAAACGTAATAACAAAGACACGCCTACACAGACTATTGCGGATGATGGCGGTAATCCCGCATCCGACTTGGAGCTAAAACAGTATCAGGATCGGCTGCGTTCGTTGGCCATTGAACTTGCTGCAACCGAGGCCAGAGAGCGCAGACAGATAGCTGAATATCTTCATGATAATATTGGTCAATCTCTGGCTGTAATAAAGCTGAGACTTGAGGCCCTGCGCGTGAAGGCGCAAGACCCAGCTGGGCGAAAAAGCGTAGAGGAGATAACGACCCTAGTCAGCATGGTAATCGCAGACATCAGGTCCCTGACATATGAAGTAAGCCCTCCAATTTTAAACGAACTTGGCCTTGGGCCAGCTATCGAATGGCTTGGGGAGAGGCTTGCCAGCAATCTGGATTTAAATATCAAGGTCAACCAGCATGACAAAGTGGCTGAAATCGATGACGCGATTGGGGCAATGCTCTTTCGGGCAGTGGGCGAGCTGGTCACCAACGTGGCAAAGCATGCTAAGGCCAAAAATGTTGTGCTTAACCTTGGGATTACGGCCAACAGCTTGTACATTGAAGTGGCTGACGATGGGATAGGCTTTGTGCACGACAGTGCGCAGGTAATCGCAAAGGGCGGGTTTGGACTGTTTAGCATAAAGGAACGAGTGGAATTCCTTGGCGGATCCATGGTAATTAACTCAGTTGCTGGCAAAGGGGCCAAAGTTATATTGGAAATTCCAAAACAGGCATTAAAATCAAAGCGAGTTAAGAAAGGGCTCAAATAAATGACGATCATCTTGGTTGACAACCATCGAATCCTATCTGAGGGCTTGCGTGGGCTGCTGTCCCAGGAACCTGACATGCAAGTAATCGCAGACGCACAAGACGGTCGTGAGGCCATTGAGCTAGTTGGCAGGCTGCGCCCTGATGTGGTGCTTATGGATGTGGTTATGCCTGAGCTTAATGGAATTGAGGCCACGCGGCAGATTCAAAAAGAGTACCCCTCGGTCAGGGTGCTGGCTCTTTCTATGCACGTTGACAAACGCTATGTGCTGGGGATGCTTGAGGCTGGTGCCGCTGGTTATTTACCAAAGGATTCCAATTTTGAAGAGGTGGTAAGAGCGGTAAGAGCTGTGGCAAGTGGTCAGGTGTATCTGTCACCTAGGATTGCAAATATTGTCGTCCAGGAATATGGACGCAAAGCTGCCGAAAATAAGGCCCAGTCAGCTCCAGGAAGCCTTTCTTCACGAGAAAGAGAGGTCTTGCAGTTACTTGCAGAGGGACATTCCGCCCGTGAGATTGCTGGTCGTTTGCATCTAAGCGTGAAAACCATTGAAACGCACAGAAGAAACATCCAGGCAAAACTGGGGATTGATAACGTCGCCGATCTGGTGCGTTATGCGATTCGTGAAGGATTGACTACACTGGAAAACTGATAAAAACCGCGCTTTGAGCCAAAATCAATTGTCTGATCAAGATCTTAGCCAAAATCACAGGTTGTTTTGACGACGAAACTCAGCGCACATGACCGCGGTTGCAGTTGCAACGTTTAGCGAATCTATTTGGTTACTAGCCGCAAAGCTGGGAATGCTTAGGTGGCAGTCAACCAACTCGATGAGTTCGGGCGCCAACCCATGAGATTCATTACCCATCAATAAAAGACCGCCATTTTGCAGATTCGTTTTATAGATGTTTAGCCCACCAAGGACGGCTCCAAAACTTGGGATGCCTTGCTTGGAAGCGTTGTGCAGCAAAGATTTCAGCTCGATTTGAACAAGCCGCACTCTAAACAAAGAGCCCATTGAGGCCTGGATTACCTTTGGGTTGTATGGCTCTGCGCAAAAAGGCCCCAAAAACACGACGCGCACACCAAACCACTCGGCCAATCTGATTATGGTCCCAAGATTTCCTGGGTCACTGACGCGGTCAAGGCCAAGATATAGCTGCCCAGCCTCAAGCTGCCCTGACCAAGCGGCAAGCAAAGAGGCCTTGGCAACAGCCAAAACTGGTGGGGGTGAGGCCATCGATGACAGCCGGGCCATCAACGTTTCTCCAACCTCGTCCCTCAATATAGTTTTGATGATTTCAACGCCTGATTTTGTGGCTTCATCAAGCAGTTTTTCCCCTTCAATAACAAACAGCGAGTGAAGATCCCGATATTTTTTCTGTTTCAGCGATATGACAAGCTTGATTTCAGCATTGGTGGGTTTGCCTGACACGGATTTAAAGGGTGAATCGTTAGATGGTTTCATCGCTTAGCCGATGCTCTGGCTCGTCCTGCTGGACCAAGACCAGCATTGGTTCTGGCCTCCAGCAGTAAAGAAATCATGGGGTCTGGCAACTTTTTGACGCCTCCCAAGGTTGCTGCGTCCAGCAAGGTGCGTGCTGTGGCCTCGACAAGCTCGACTAGCATCATGGCGGTCTGAAGATCAGCACCCCACGCCAAAACACCGTGGCCTTCAAGCAAAACCACGTCGTAGCGCTCCATAAAAGGCACCAGTCCTTGGGACAAGGCCTCACTACCTGGTAAAGCGAAGGGCACTACTGGGACCGAACCGCCAGTCTGAATTATGAACTCTGGGAAAGTAAACGCTTCAATCACCTGATTGGCCGCCGCAAATCCTGACGATGCAGGCGGATGGGCGTGAACAACGGCACGGACATCTAAACGCCCTTTAAAAACGGCTAGATGCATTGGCAACTCGACAAAGGGATTACCAATACCGGCCAGTTTGCGTCCAAAACGGTCCAAGGTCAAAAGCTCGGCTTCTTTGATCGCCCCTAATGAAACGTCAGCACTGGTGGCCAAAATGCGACCATCGGCGGTCATTGCGGTTACATTACCCTGCCCTCCAGCGGCCCATCCATTTTCATGAAGCTGGCGGCTGAAGTGAATAATCTGCCTTTGTAATTCAGGGAAGGTTACCTGGGCGTTCATCGCGCCTCCAAAACGGTTGAAGCATGGTAATCAACCGCGTCAACTACCCCAACAATCACGGATCTGATGGGAAGAATCTTTTGCTTGAAAATCTGGCGGGCGCTGTTTCCTTCAGTTACAACCAGCACCAAGTCTCCAACTCCAGATTGAACTTGGTCAACGGCCAAAAACGATGAGTCGACTGGTTTTCCATTTTCATCGACTGGTTGGACCACATAAAGCTTCAACCCCTTGTAAGTGGGGTGTTTTACCGTGGAAACAACAGTTCCCTTTACACGACACAACGTCATGGTGCCTCCACGTCTAGGGCATCAACAATGCCACAGATTGCCGCGTCAACTGGAACAAACGTGTTGGGACAAGCAAGCGAGGCCTCGCGACTGCTGACCAAATGCACCAAATCACCAGGTCCAGCATTAACCGCATCGACGGCCACAACAACGTTACCTTTTGGAGTCCGTTGCTCGGTCAGCGGCTGAACCAGCATCAAGCGTAGGCCATCCATATTTTTTGCTTTCCTAGTAGCAACCACCGTTCCCAGAACTTGACCTAGATACACTGGCTTCCCTCCAAGGATCCAAGGATTTGGTTGTACCTTGCAAAGCCCCCAACTGTCAACGGGACTTTTTAGGGCACACCCAAAATCAGCGCCCTAACCACTAGCCGGCCGTCGAACCAATCAACTAGGCTATGGATAAGGCTTACCAGCTGTCAGTGCCATCAAGATATGGCGACGCTCGCTTAAGTCTCCAACCAAAGTCGCGCCAATCAAGACGCCGTTTTCATCCCTTACAAGCCTCTTGTAATCATCTCCTGAGCGCTCGGCCTGGACCTCGCCGTCTTCATCACCGGTTTTACCCATGGAAAACACGCCTATTTCAGCGACTTTCAAGGTAACCATCCGCGTTGTGCCTGCATATGTGACGTCCAAACCGGCCATCGCACGTCCCGCAAAGCGCCCCTGCTCTGATGATGCTGGCCAGATCCCATAAAGCTGACCGCGATGCTCGGCACAGTCTCCAGCTGCATAGATTCCAGGGATCGATGTCTGCATCTGGTCGTTTATCAAAATGCCTTGATCTACTTCAATGCCAGCGGCTTGGGCCAGTTCAATGGCTGGACGAACGCCTGCTGAAACTAGGACCAAATCAGCTGGAAGTGAGCAACCATCATCCATATCGACTGATAACCCATTGTTTTCCTGGCGAATTTGGGCGGTAGATGCAGGAAGGACAAAATCGATCCCCTGACGCTGTAAAAGCTCCAAGACCAGTTCACCGGCCACCAAATCCAATTGACGAGGCAAAAGCCTGTTGTTCCTTTCTACCACCGTCACAGAGAGCCCAGCTTTTGCCAACGATGCGGCAAGCTCAAGCCCCAACAGCCCACCACCTATTACCACGGCACGCTTGACACCGGCGATGGCCTGGCGCAAAGCGACTGCATCAGCCATGAATCGAAGCGTTTTAGCCAAATCAGACCCTGGAAAATTTGGCACAAACGCCCTAGCCCCAGTTGCAATCAATAGCGAGTCATAATCAAGCAGTTGACCATCTGCCAACTGGACTTGTTTTTTGGCGTGGACTATCTGAGTAACCCTAGATTTCAGCAAAAGATTAATCTTTTGCTCGTCGTACCAATTGGGCAGTCTAAGTGCTAGTTTGTCAGGTTCACTGCGACCATCTACTACTTCACCAATCCTAATTCGCGAATAGTATGGCCAAGACTCTTCAGAGACGACCGTTATATTTCCAAGACTGTCAGCCGTTCTGATGGCTGTAGCAGCTTCAAGACCTGCTGCCCCAGAACCTATTATTATGTAGCGCTTGGCCAAGCTTACTCGCCCTCCTTTACAGGCTCAAACATCTCCTTTGAAGCGGCACACTCAGGGCACACCCAGGAGTCTGGCAAATCTTCAAAGGCGGTTCCAGGAGGAATACCAGCCACAGGATCGCCATGGGCAGGATCGTAAATATAACCGCAAACTATGCATACATACCGCATCGTAACCCCTCCCTAAATAAATCTAAGCAAGCGTACCGCACCTGGCTTTACAGCAAGCTCAACGGTATCGCGCATCCCCTCGAAATCACCGGATAATTGAAAAGGCATAGGTCGTGAAAACTGGATTTTGATCCGTTTTACAAAAAAGTCGTAAAGCTTTTCATGCCTCAGCGAGCCATTCCAGGCCGCTGGCAGGTGGACAAGGCTTGCTGCAAGTGAAATGTCAGACAGCCTTAACTGCATGAATTCTTGGTCAGAATTAGCCCAAGGTAGCAGCTTCAGACCATACCCAAGTACTGGGACGGTCCCCATCATGGTTAGCACAACTGAACCTTCGTATATGATCTCGCCGGCCCCAAAACTGCGCCCTTTTTGACCTTCTGCCCCAATACAATAGGCGGTATCGGCCAGGTTTGTAATCCGAACTTCCAGGCTGTCTTGGCTAAACATTTGGGCAATGTGTCTAGGAGCTGTAGCCCCAAAAAAAGCCACAAAGTAACCGGAAACATTTTGAAAAAGCGGTTTAAGACGACCTGAGCCAAAATTTGCCTTCATCTGGTGATAATCGGCCATCATCTCGGCATCTGCACCTAGGCTACCAAAGGGGTGCAGCTGTCCCTCGTGTTCCATCAAGGAAACTGTCCAGACGTCCTTGGATGGGTTTTGAAGCCACGACTTCAGGTCTGAAAGAGCGCCAACTGATGAAACCAAGCGTGACAAAGCATTACCAGTGCCAAGCGAAAGGGCACCTAGAACGGGAACTTTGGAGCTGTCGCCATCGCTGTACTTGTACAGGGCATTGATCAGGCCAACGATGGTACCGTCACCACCACCTGTAAACACCGTCTTGTAGCCACGCTCGTGAATGGTTGCAGCATGCCGCAAGGCGTCGCCTGGGACCTCTGCAAAAAAGATGTCGTCAGGATGTACAAGGTCTTCAATCTTTGAAACCACTTCCGGGGACACATGTCTGGCATTGGCGTTCAAATAGATAGCATAGGAAGTGTCTGTCATCAGGCTCCAGGCAAGTAAAACGCCCGCAAATAATAGCATGGAACAAAGTCGATGAGCAGGGGCGACTCACTGGCCCACATCATGGTAGGCAATTGAGGTTGCATTCTTGCGGCTTTGTGGGAATTTTGCCAGGAATAAATGGCCGTGATAAAGTGTTTTGCGCCTGCGAAATGACCAGGAGGTCTGATGACTCTTCGTGTAAGGCTTGCTGTTTTTGGGGTGATTGCCCTTTTCTTGATCCCAGCACAAGCCTCAGATTTATATTCAGCCCAGAATTTACCTGCTAACCACACTAATCCGGCCATTGACGTGGCGCAGACTAGTCCAGATGAACCACTGGATGAAGATGAGGACGTCGAAGAAAAGCAATACTGGAAAGAAGTTGATTTTACAGAAGTTGACTTTACTGAGGTTTTGCGCCTGATCAAGATTTACTACATTGATTCCAACTATGACCGCAGGCTAGCGTGGATTTTTGCGGCCAATGGCGTTTTGGGTGAGTTGGAGACGCCTTGGCAGGTTTTGCCCCAAAATTTCTGGAACAGAAAAAAGGGAACTGACGAGTTCAAAAAACGCTATACAGGCAAGCAGATTCAGTTGCGCCCTAGTGATCCCTTTGTGCTGGTGGAGACCAACAAGGATTTTAAAGTCGAACGTTCCAAGAAAGCGCTTACTCCCAAAGATGTGCGTGACAAGAAAAAGGAGATCCAACAACGCCAAAGAGAGCTGGATTCTGCCCTTGGCAAGTTGCCTTTCACCGAGGCTGATTACGGCAGAGTCTTGGACTGGGCGTTAAAACAAATAAAGGGAACAGAGATTTCCAAAAAAGACCTGATTCTTGCTGCTGCACAAGGCTACTTGGCATCTTTGGATCCACATTCTGGGCTTATAACTGCCAAGGCCTGGGATGAGGCTACTAAATCAACTGAAGACGCCAGTTTCCAAGGAATTGGGGCGCTGTTGACCCAACATGGCGATGACACGATTGTGGAAAACCCGATTGAGGACCAGCCGGCAGTAAAGGCTGGAGTCAGGGCTGGAGACACCATAATCGCGATTGATGGACGCTCAATCGCTGGGATCCCATTACACAAGGTGGTCAAGCGCATCAGAGGCCCCAAAGGCACATCGGTAACGCTGACCATTCGACGTCTTGGAGAACCTAATGACCTTGAAATAACCATTGTCAGAGGGTTCATTGAGATTAAAAACGTGCAATCTAGGTTGCTTAAGGACCACCCAGATTTGGGATATATAAAAGTCACTGGATTTATTGAGTCAACAAGGCAGTCGATCAAGGGTGCAATTGAGAGTCTGACTGCTGCAACCAAGGGCGGTCGTCTTCGCGGCCTGATTTTAGATTTGCGCAATAATTCCGGTGGATTACTAAAAGCAGCCGTCGACATAGCGGACGATTTTCTAAACAAGGGCATCATCGTCACTGTAAAAAACCCATCCAGCCGTGATGAGGTCTACAAGGCAAGCAAAGGAGGCTTTGATTTTCCAGTGGTTGTATTGGTCGACTCGACTAGTGCCTCGGCTTCAGAGATCTTGGCCAGTGCGATCCAGGAAAACCAGCGAGGTTTGGTCATCGGAGATCGCACCTTTGGAAAGGCGTCTGTCCAGACATTGCTGAACCCGTTATTTAGGCGGGATTACTACATAAAACTTACTGTTGCGCGCTACTATGCACCGTCAGACCGAACCATCCAGGTCACTGGGGTCATTCCAGATGTAACTGTGCCAGCGTCCCTTAATGAAGAGCCGTTTCCACCCTTTCGGGAAGGGGATTTGTCGCATCACTTGGTGGCCCTGTCAGCTGACTACCCCCCACACAATGCAGAGCTGGTTGCAAGACTATCCGAGTGTGTAAGAACCAGAGGAATAGCGGACGACCTGGCAAAAAAACAGTCAAAGGGGCAGATCAAATTGGATTACCAGCTTTGGAAGGCGGCCGACTATCTTGAGTGCATGTATTCGGACCAGCAGAGCCGCGCTGAAGTTCGCTAGGTGAGCTTAGAGCTGCACTTAGGAGATCTTGGCCCCAGCAGGAAGTGGGCGTAGTGGGCTAAAAACCGCAAGCCCGTCATCATCATGACCAGCCAAAACCATGGCTTCGGATAAAATCCCAAAGATTTTACGCGGTTCGAGATTCACCACAAAGACAAACTGCTTTCCTACAATCGCTTCAGGGGAATACTCCTTGGCGATTCCAGAAACAACCGTTCTAGGCTCAGGTTCACCAAGATCAACCGATAACAAAAGAAGCTTGTCAGACTTTTCAACAGCTGCAGCTGTTAGAACAGTTCCAACCCTTAGATCTACGGCTGCAAAATGGTCAAACTTGATTAAAGGCGTTTCAGGCTTCTTTGGCTTTTCTTCGACCTTTGGCAGCTCGTGCCGCGGGAAGGGTGCCTCAGGCAGATTCACTGCTGCACCCGCCTTTAAATCACCCCACTTAAGGTCTTCAAGCCTGCTAACTACAGGCGGAGCACCGATGGCGCCAAGCAGCTCATCACACTTGCCAGGCATCACAGGAGCAAGCAGGTTCAGCGCGAAACGCAGCCCCTCCAAGGCGTTGTAAACTGCGGTACCTGCCTTGGCTGGATCGGTCTTGATAACCTTAAACGGCTCGGTTTCAGCAACATAACGATTGACCCGCCTGACCAGATTCATGATGGCTTCAACTGCTGCGTCCACCTTCAGCTCAATGATCAGCTGTCGCACTTTGGCGGGCAATTCCTGAGCCATCTGGCGAAGGTCGTCGTCATATTCAGTACCTTCTGCAGGAGTTGGGACTACCCCACCCATGGAACGCGCAATAAACTTCGCCAACCTGTTAGCTAAGTTTCCAAGATCATTTGCTAAATCAAAGTTATGACGCTTTAAAAACGCCTCTTCGGAAAAATCGGCATCCAAGCCTACAACCATCTCTCGCATCAAGAAATAGCGCAAAGAATCGACACCATACTTGTCTTTCATGGCCAAGGGGTCGACCACATTGCCCAGTGATTTAGACATCTTGGACCGATCAATCAGCCACCATCCATGGGCAATGATGTGCTTGGGCAATGGAATTTCCAAGGCCATCAACATGGTGGTCCAGTAAACGCTGTGGGTGGTTAAAATGTCCTTTCCAATCAGATGGTGTGCCCCACTCCACAGCTTTTCAAACCGCTCGTCATCGCTGTAAAGGCCAATGGCAGAGCAGTAGTTCAACAGCGCATCAAACCATACGTAGGTCACAAAATCGGCATCAAATGGCAGGGGGATTCCCCACGACAGGCGTGCCTTTGGTCGGCTGATACAAAGGTCTTGAAGTGGCTTCTTTAAAAAGCCCAAGACCTCGTTTTTACGCGACTCTGGGCGGATGAAGTCCGGATTTTCATTGATATGCTTGATCAAGGCTTCCTGGTACAAGGACATCTTGAAAAAATAGTTGGCCTCTTGGATGCGGTTTACTTCCCCGCCAGTTTCAGGGCATTTACCATCAACAAGCTCGTCTTCGGTAAAAAACTTTTCCACCCTTGGGGAATAAAAGCCTTCGTACTCACCCCGATAAATCAGGCCCTTGTCCCAAAGCTGCTGCAAGGCCTTTTGAACCACGCGAGTATGCCTTGGCTCAGTCGTCCTGATGAAATCATCGTTTGACACGTGCAACGTCGGCCACAAATCCTTAAAGTGGCGATGCATGTCATCTGCGTGTTCTTGGGGTGTCATCCCGCGTTTGGTGGCGGCTTCTTGGACCTTTTGGCCATGCTCGTCGGTCCCAGTCAGGAAGTAAGTTTCCTGCCCAAATAGCCTGTGATATCTGGCCAAGACATCGGCCAAAACCGTACAGTAACCGTGACCAATGTGGGGTCGATCATTAACATAGTAAATTGGCGTAGTTATATAAAACACACCGTCAAGTGATTCGGTCACTTAAAACCTCCCTCAAACGATTTTCATGTACCTAAACAACCCGTGTCCAAGGCGCGGGGAATTTGGGGTTTTGAGCTCATAGCTTTTGACAAACCGTCTTTGCCTGCAGGAACAACAACAAGTAATCACCACCACCAGCCTTGGAATCAGTTCCAGACATATTGAAACCGCCAAATGGCTGTGCACAAACTAAGGCGCCAGTGCACTTGCGATTGAAATACAGGTTTCCAACGTGAAAGTCACGCCGAGCCTGCTCTAACCTTGCTTGGCTGCGGGAAAACACTGCACCAGTCAAACCATAGATGGTGCCATTTGCAATCTGGATCGCATGGTCGTAGTTGTCGGCCTTGGTGACTGACAGGACAGGTCCAAAAATCTCTTCCTGCTCGATGCGCGCACCAGCAGGCACATCACCAAAGATGGTCGGCTGCAGGAAGTAACCAGGGCCATCTGCGCGGCCACCACCACACAGAAGCTTGCCTTCTTTTTTGCCAATCTCCATGTAGCCAAGAATCGAATTCATGGCAGATTCGGTAATCACTGGGCCAACTTGGGAGTTTGGATCCTTGGCAGGACCAACCTTCAGCTTCTTAGTCGCCGCAACCACCTCTGCCATCACATCGTCGTAAATAGCGGCATCCAAGATAGCACGAGAGCACGCTGAACACTTTTGGCCCTGGAATCCAAAAGCAGATGCGGTAATTGCGGCAGCCGCTTCCTTGATATTGCCATCATCAGCCACGATTATCGCGTCCTTGCCGCCCATTTCAGCGATTACCCTTTTGAGCCATATCTGGCCAGGGGCAACCTTGGCGGCCAAGGCATTGATATGAATACCAACATCCATGGACCCTGTGAACGCAACCATTCTTGTAAGCGGATGTCCAACCAAGATGTCGCCCACAGCGCCGCCAGAGCCAGGCACATACTGCAGCACGCCTGAAGGAAGGCCTGCCTCACGCAAAATTTCGAAAAGTTTCCAAGCAATTACAGGCGTCGGTGAGGCAGGCTTTAAAACCACCGTGTTCCCAGTGACCAAAGCAGCGACCGTCATGCCAGCCGTGATAGCCAAGGGGAAGTTCCACGGGGGGATAACCACCACCGGACCTATCGGAATGTAGGTCATCTCGTCATCTTCCCCTGCGGTAGGAATCAGCGGCTGTGGCTGGCCATAACGGATGGCCTCATGGGCATAAAACTCACAAAAGTCGATTGCCTCTGCTGTATCGGCGTCGGCTTCAATCCAGGTTTTGCCAGCCTCTAAAATCATGGTGGCGTTTAGCTCGAAGCGCCGCTTGCGCATGATCGCGGCGGCCCTCCACAAGATCCTGGCTCGCTCGGCAAAGCTGGTTTGCGACCAGGCAGGAAAGTTTTCGTACGCGACTTTAACGGCCTTATCAGCCAATTCAGGAGTCGCGCTGGCCGCTAAACCCACGACCTGCGAGGTATCAGATGGGTTGATGGACTTAATTTCCTTGTCTGTAAAGAATTCCTGGCCACCAATAACGATGGGATAACGCTTACCAAAGGAAGCCTCAACCGCCTCAATCGCCTTAAACTGGGCCTCGCGATCGACAGGATTCACAAATGAATTCACAGGTTCGTTAGTAAATGCTAGTTTCATTGAAATCTCCCGGGTTTAAAGACACGTTTTGCAAAAAACAACGTGCCAGCAATATAGCCTAGCTGGGGTGATCTGTCACCCAAAATCACCGTCACTGAGGCCTCAACTATGGTGAATTATGGTGGTATCAAAGCTATTTGAGTAGATTTAAACCTTGATTCTGAAAATGGTCATATCGGTAAGCTCACTGTCGGGCATGCATACACTACAGTACTGAGTCTTGACTACTAGCCCACAAACATCTTCGAAGTCGTATCCATTTTCGTTTAAAAATTCGGCGGCAACCATCGGATCCAGCGACAATCGGCGTTTGCAACCGTTACAAAACATGGTGACAGCCAAAGGATCGCCACACTCATCGCATATGAAGTTGTGTTCAGTTGCCCCCTCGACGCCACAGACCACGCAAACACCTTTTGTTTCACGAGGAAGCGCATTTTTTGAACTGCCAAACCGTTCCATGGCGCCCAGAATATGGGCGAACAGCCAATCCGTCAAAGTTTTAGCATACCTAGGTTTTTTGGATATTCCCGTTTTCAGGCCCAAGGCTAAGATGTTTCTTATGCTTAATACAGTACATATCTTTGGTGTGATCTGGCAGTCCATGTAATATTGATCGTCGGCTTGCAGCAGGTGGCAAAACAAATGTCCAAAGGAAAAGTTCACATCATGGGAGTCGGTGGAGTTGCTATGTCCGCCGTGGCTGGATTGTTTAAAAAGGCAGGTTGGGAGGTTCGTGGCTCAGACCAAGCAATGCCATATCCACCTATGGGAGACCTTCTTACAGACCTTGGAATCAGCGTAATGCACCCATATCAGGCTGAAAACCTGGACTGGGGACCAGATTTGGTTGTGGTTGGTAATGTCATCCGCAGGATTAACCCGGAAGCAGTGGCGGTAGTCGAATCAAAAATCCCGTACCTGTCCTTTCCCGAGGCCTTACGGGAGCACTTTTTTCACGACCAACAATCGATAGTTGTTGCTGGCACTCATGGCAAGACCACCACAACGTCGTTGATAGCGCATCTTTTGGCATTCCAGGGGTTGGATCCCTCTTTCCTGGTCGGCGGAATTCCAGTCAACTTTGGTATCAACCATCATCTTGGGGAAGGCAAATACTTTGTCATCGAGGGCGATGAATACGACACGGCGTTTTTTGATAAGGGCCCTAAATTTCTACACTATTTACCAAAAGCGGCCATCATCAACAATGTTGAGTTTGACCACGCCGATATTTTTGCCAGCCTAGATGCTGTTTTAAAGGTGTTTACTGACTTTGCCCGCATAGTTCCGCGTAAAGCGCCGCTGCTGATTCCAGATAGCGACACCAATGCAAAAAAGGTCGTTGCCGATGCTGACGCCAAGGTAGTGACTTTTGGGATCGAACGCGGGATTTGGCAGGCGAGAGACGTGCAGTGGGATGGTCTAGGCGTTGCCTTCAACTTGTTTTGCAAGGACTTAAAGGTTGGTACTTTTTCGTCTCCAATGATTGGAATCCACAATCTGCACAATGTGATTGCGGCCCTTGCCATGCTCCACGAGCTTGATGCGGTAACTCCCAAGTTGGCTTTGGCGCTTGAGAGTTTTAAAGGCATCAAAAAACGCCAAGAAATCAAGGGGGTGGTCAACCAAATCACTGTGATGGATGACTTTGCCCACCACCCAACTGCTGTGCGCCAAACAATCGAAGCACTTAGGATTGCAAAACCCAAGGCAAAGATAATCGTGATGTTTGAAATCGAATCAAACACCAGCAGGCGCAAGGTGTTCCAAAACGAGTTTGCAAAGGCCTTTGCAACGGCGGATCAGGTTTTATTTTGCAGACCTTATGAAAAACCTGACAATCTGCCTCTTGAAGAGCGCATAGACATGGACCAGCTTTGTGCAGACATCCAAAGCGCTGGTACGAACGCAGTAATGATTCCGGACATAGATGACCTTGCATCAGCCGCGGCTGCCTTGGCAAAACCGGGAGATATCATCGTTGGCATGTCAGGGCGAAATTTCCACAACGTCCACGACAAGGTGCTTGCCAAACTGGCAGAGGGGTGATGAAAGAGGCTCCAAAAACGATGCCTGAGCTTAGACCCGACGAGGATTTGTCGGTCTTGTTTGACTTTGGCTTTGCCCAATCCAAAACCGGTTATCGCTTTGGAATTGACGCCTTACTGCTGGCCTATCACATCACCAACGGACCTGCGAAGTGCCTCGCCCCAGAATGCAAGATGATGGAAATAGGCACCGGTTCTGGGGTAGTTTCAATCCTGTCGGTAGCATGGGGATTTTTGGGCAAAATCACCGCCATCGAGTTACAAGAACAGCTGGCCGACCGGGCCAAAAGAAACGTTCAAGCGGCTTCAATGGGGTCCCAAATAACGGTTATAACAGCTGACGCCACCACCATGGCAGATGACCAAACGCGCTATGATCGGATCATCTCAAACCCACCCTTTTATCCAAAAGGCCAAGGCAGGCCCAATCCAAACAGCGAAAAGATGCTATCAAGGCACGAATCAACCCTAACGATGCGTTCGCTCTTCGCCCTAGCCTCCCAAAGGCTAACCCCCACCGGAATACTTTCAGTACTGTACCCCTACAAACGCCTGGAAGAGGCCCGCAGCCAAGCAACCAAAGCCAACCTAAAAATCCAAGGCATCACCCCATGTAGCCACAACGAAGCACAACCCCCAACAATCCTCATCCTAGACCTAGTACAAGCCCACAACCAAACAACCAATGAAACCTGGTACCCCCAAACCTCAATGAACCGAGCCTCATTCCCAAAACTAAAACAATAACAAACCTCCCTGTCCCTGGGCTGCTTGATAAAGCCCTGACAAATCCGTACCATGCGCACGGTACGGAATCCAACAATTCGGTTAGCTTTGATAGCATTGAGATGGAACCTGGAGAAATCAATGTAATGGACTAGAGTTATAGTTTTTGGAGGGTTTTATGAGCAGGGTAAATTTGCCGGTTTTGGGTTTCATTCGCAATTGCTGTCTGGTTGTGGTGTTGGCTCTGGTATTTGCAGCATGTTCCGACGAGGACAAACCACAGGATAAGATGGACGCTTGGAATAGTGACAACAGTGAACTACGAGAGCTTGGTGACGAGGGCGAGGATGTCTGCACGGGAAAGCCAGTTGAAGGCTGTCCATGCACGAAAGAATATGAGGAATGCTGCCTTTGGTTTGGAGAGGGATTGGTCTGCGCTCCGGATCATCGGATTAATCCAACGCAATTAGTCTGGGAACATTTCTGGGACTGTCCTTGCTTGGAAGATTGGGGTTGTACAGAGCCGTTCCCGGCTATGTGCTCGCAACTGCAAGGTGAGCAATAGGAGGTAGTAATGGGACATCTTTTCAGAGTGGGACTTGTAACTGTACTTTTAGGGGCGTTTCTTGCGTGTGACCTAGAGCAAGAGATCACAGGGCCAGAAGTTAGTATGGTAGGGTCAGCTCTCACAACAGAGGCCGCGCCAGAGACTGGCGAAATCCTGGTCGTCGAGGGTGAAGAAGCCATGAAGAGATTTATCGAGGAACTCAAGCGCTCTTCTCCAAGATTTGCGGCAGCCGTAGACGGCATTGTTGAGGGCTCTGATACGTCTGGAGATCGTGTTGTACTAGAAGCACCTACCCCCATTCACGGAGAGGATTGCTTGACTGATATGGTATCACCTGATGATGACAAGGTTTTACCTGTCTCTACCGATGTCGCTATGTTTCAGGATCCAGACACTCCACGATCTCTGCTGGAATACATCAGTGCTGGTGTCCCCGAAAGTGACTTGGAGAGGCTTGACCAAGATGGCAGTCCCTTGCCTACTGAAGAAGAGCCTGTTTTTAGTCCATTTAGCTACTGATTGCGGCACGATTGAGTTAATCGCCGTTTGCAGGAGTTTTTATGCTTAAAAAGACCTTTGCTTTGATATTTGGTGCTGTGCTTTTTGTTGCCTGTAGTGACCAGGGCCCCTGTGCTGGTATTGATTGTGGTGGGCATGGCTATTGCGAAGTCGATGATGAATCTGGAAATGCCAGTTGTGTCTGTGACGATGGGTACGTTGCTGATGGCATGAAATGTGTGAAGGAATGCGTACCCGCATGTGGTGACCGGATCTGCGGTCCTGATCCGGTCTGTGGCCTGTCATGTGGCGAGTGTGGCCAAGATCAAAGATGCGGTTATAGCGGCCAATGTGTGTGTGCTCAAAACTGTACCAATAGAGTCTGCGGTCCTGATCCGGTTTGTGGCCTGTCATGTGGAGGCTGTGGCGAAGATTGGCTCTTCTGCGACACTAACGGCAAGTGCATGTCCAACACTGTTGGTAGATGCTTCGCCGACTGGTGTCTGATCCCAGCTGGTACATTTGCGATGGGTTCTCCTGATGACGAACCTGACCGTGAGCCCGATGAGGGTCCGGTTCATAACGTAACAATCACTCGCCCGTTTTACATGAAAAAAACCCTAGTAACCAGAGGCGAGTGGAAGTCGCTGATAGGCAACAATCCGTCAAAAGACCGCGCCTGTCGCGCCCACTGCCCTCTCCAAACACTAAACTGGTTTGACGCGGTTTGGTATGCAAATGCCCTCTCCAAATCGGAAGGTTTAGAAACCTGTTA
>LSQX01360105.1_pt1 | contig 62940 bp, 64 predicted proteins | sample 654561 | NCBI WGS metagenome assembly LSQX01 (sample SAMN04489861, study PRJNA283612) | anaerobic digester metagenome | isolation source: 4 biogas reactors fed with cattle manure at either 37C or 55C with and... | place: Denmark: Kongens Lyngby | collected 2014
CACGTGGAACATTAAGCTCTATTTATAATCATTTGATGCGCACTCATTATAATACTCTTTGCAATCACTTCGCTCATCCGCATTACCAGACTGAGTCTAGTATTCTGGAGCACAAAATATTCCATTAGTCCGCCAACATTTACTATGCCAATAATGTGGTAATCTCCAATTTCAGGAAGCGCCTTGTTCACACCTGTTCCTGGCTTTAACGGGCCTTCTTTTAAAGAAATATATCCCACGCTTTCCGATCTTCCCAGACAGGCATCGATTGCTAGCACTAGTGAATCGGAATGCTTTTCTTTGATTAAGGCAACAAACTGATCAAGGTTGAGAGCGTGGACTGGTTCATCAAGGGTGCCGTAGACAGTCATGTTCTGCAGACCGCTTTGGAGCAGTTTTGTTCCGATCAATGGTCCTAAAGAGTCTCCTGTAGAACGATCTGTGCCGACACAAACTACTACTAGATGCTGTTCCATAGCAATACGTGCAATAGAGAGAGCCAATGTCTCTGCTGCGAATGGATCATCCATATGAAGTCGGGCAATATTTCCTTTATTACGATTTAAGATGGAAGCTCCCTCCCCTCATTATTTGATCTCGACACTAATATACGCAAAATTCCTGCATAATATGTATTGCTGACCATTTTTTTCAGGGGAGGGGATTAATTGGTCTGGAAGATCGCGTCTCTGTATGTGGCAACTGTAATTGGAGCTGGCTTTGCTTCAGGTCAGGAAATAGTCCAGTTCTTTGCCCGTTTCGGCAGCTCTGGCTTTATTGGTATAGCCATTGCTGGATTTCTCCTCAGTTACTGCGGCAGTTTAACATTAAGAAAATGTGTCGCTTTAAAGTTTGCCGATTACAATCAGCTGATCACCAGCATCAATAAAACGGCAGCACCATTTTTAGACCTACTTTATACCACTTTTATTATGCTGGGGATGGCGGTAATGTTTGCTGGAACGGAAGAGGCACTGCTTCAGCTGCTTGGGATCAGCGGTGGAATGTATATAACAGCCGCTTTGACACTGCTTCCTCTTCTTGTAGGTTTAGATAAAGTTCTGGATTTGAATGGCTATTTAGTTCCGGTAATGATTGTATTTATGAGCTTGGTTTCAGTATTAACTATCGTAAAAGGTAAGCCTACAGGTGTTCCCGGCTTAGTGGCAGCTGTACCTTATGGAGCATTATATGGGGGGTATAACTATGGATTTGCCCTAGCTGTCTTTGCCGGAATCGGTCAATTAGTTAAGGATGAACAGCAGGCAGAGCAGGGGGGATGGTTAGGAGGCTTGATCTTAACAGTATTGATAACCTTGGCAGCGGCTGCTCTACTAACAGCTCCACCTGAAATCATGAATACTTCGCTGCCGCTGCTGACTTTAGCAAATAGAATCAGTCCGGCAGTCGGAACAGTTTATACGTTAGTAATTTGGATTGCCATGTATACTACTGCACTAGCCAATGCTTTTGCTGTAACCCAGCGCCTGCATCCCTGGCTGTCAGGTCAGTGGTGGAAAGTCTGTGTTCTGGTGCTGGCTGCTGCACTCCTGATTGCCAGGATTGGTTTTGTCCCTTTGATTAAGTATACATACTCCGCGTTTGGATTAATCGGCTTATATCTGCTTTACAAAATGCTGCGGCTCTGATAAGATGCTCAGTTAAGGGAAAACCCCAGCATTATTGCTAGGGTTTAGGCTTAACTGCGCTTGCTCGGTCTCCAAATCAAAATCACTGTCCGTTTCTGTGCTTTTAAGATCGGATCTAGGATAGCTTTTAATAAGCTAAACATGTAATTCCCCCTTTGCCAGCAAAGCTTCGTGTATTATGTTATGAAGGAAATCTAAATTCGGTGACAAATCTTAACTATAAGGGAAAGACATAAAAAATTGAGGAGGGCTGTAAGTGGCTGAAAAAACACCACTCTATGAGAAACATGTTGCTTTGGGTGCTAGAATGACGGAGTTCGCTGGATTTTTTATGCCCCTGCAGTATACAGGTATTGTGGGAGAGCATCAGAATGTGCGCACTGCAGTAGGAGTGTTTGACCTCTCCCACATGGGTGAGATTCTTGTTACCGGCTCAAAGGCGCAGGATTTCCTCAATTATGTGACAACTAATGACGTTTCTTCATTAACTCCAGGAGCAGTTCAATATAATCTGTTAACTAATGAGAATGGCGGGGTAATTGATGACATTCTCATCTACCGCGTTCCTGAGGGATTCTATCTTGTGGTGAATGCCGCAAATAAGGACAAGGATTTTCAGTGGCTGAGCAGTCATAAGCTGGATGAAACAGCAGTTGTTGATCTTTCACCTTCAACCGCGCTCCTTGCGGTTCAGGGTCCAAATGCGCTGCCTGTAACTGAAAAGGTTTTAGAATACGAGCTGGAATCAATGCGCTACTATTCCTTTGCGGATCTGTTGTATCATGGGGAGAGAATTCGGGTATCCCGCACAGGTTATACAGGCGAAGATGGCTTTGAAATCTATCTGCCGCCGCATTTGGCACCGCAGTTATGGGAAGAATTACTGGCAGTAGGCAAACCCTACGGCATCCAACCAATTGGCTTAGGAGCCAGGGATACACTGCGGCTGGAAATGCGCATGTCGTTGTACGGTAATGAGCTTACTGAAGAAATCACTCCCCTTGAGGCCGGTTTAGGGAAGTTCGTTGACTTTGACAAAGGAGATTTTATTGGACGGGAGGCACTGTTAAAACAGAAAGCAGCTGGTGTTAAACAGAAATTAGTCGGATTTGTCCTAAAAGAAAGAGGAATTCCACGTCAGGGATATAAAATATTAAAGCAGGGCCAACCTATTGGCTTTGTAACCAGCGGATCAATGTCTCCCAGTACCCAAAAAGCGATTGGGCTGGGTTATGTCGACAGTGAGCATGCCAAGGCTGGCAATATTATCGAAATTGAAATTAGGAATCAAAAAGTACCTGCTGAGATTATTAAAGGCAGGTTTGTTATTAAAAAGAAATAATCAACAGGAGGTTTGGATTACAATGGAAGTAAGAAAAGGATTACTCTACAGCAAAGAACACGAATGGGTACAGGAGGTCAGTGATTCATTAGTGAGAATCGGCATTACCGCATATGCCCAAGATCAGCTTGGAGACATCGTCTACATAGAACTGCCTGAGGTTAATGCCCAGGTTACCGAAGGCGAACCCTTTACTGTGGTAGAGTCAGTTAAAGCTGCATCAGATGTTTACTCGCCTGTAACAGGTACCATTGCCGCTGTCAATGAAAAATTAGAGGACAGTCCAGAATTAATTAATGAATCTCCTTATGATGATGGATGGATAGTAGAGGTTAAATCAAGCGAGTTTGATTTTTCTAATTTAATGACTGCTGAGGAGTATGAGAGCTATTTGAAGGAGGTATAATGGTGCCCTATATTCCCAATACCCCCGAAGAGCAGCAGCAGATGCTCCAGTCCCTTGGAATGAATCAGATAGCAGATCTATTTGCAGATATACCAGAACATTTACGCCTGCAGAGACCACTCGATTTACCAGAAGCCCTCACTGAGCCTGAACTGCTGCGCTATATGGGTAAACTTGCGCAGCAGAATATCAATCTTGATCAGTGTGTTTCGTTTTTGGGCGCTGGCGCATACGACCATATTGTCCCTGCGGTAATTTCCCACCTGACCAGCCGCGGTGAATTTTTGACTGCGTATACACCGTATCAGGCAGAAATCAGCCAGGGAGTGCTTCAGTCAATTTTCGAGTTCCAAACTTTAATAGCAAACTTGACCGGTATGGAGGCAGCCAATGCTTCAATGTATGATGGTGCGACTGCACTGGCGGAAGCTGCATTAATGTCCTGCAACATTACCCGCCGCAGTAAAGTTGCTGCCGCTGCCAATCTTGACCCCCAGTGGGTGGATATTCTCGAAGTATATTTAGGAAGTCAGAACATTGAGTTAATTAGAGTGCCTTACGGTTCTGACACCGGACAGATTGCTTTAGATGCATTTGATCTAAAGACAGGTTCAGAGCTAGCTTGTATGATTGTAGGACAACCGAACTTTTTTGGCGCCCTTGAGGATGTGGAACAAATTGCCAGCTGGATCAAAGGTTCTGGCGGACTTTTGGTAATGGCGGTTGATCCGATCAGTCTCGGCCTGCTGAAATCTCCTGGTGAATATGGAGCGGACATCGTTGTGGGTGATGCTGGCTGTCTAGGCAATCCCATCAGCTTTGGCGGACCGAGCGTTGGCTTCTTTGCGGTGAATGGTACCAAGCTGATCCGCAAAATGCCCGGGAGAATAGTCGGCCAGACAACAGATCGGGATGGAAATGTTGGCTACGTCTTGACACTGCAGGCCAGGGAACAGCATATCAGACGCGAAAAAGCGACCTCAAACATCTGTACAAATCAAGCGTTGAATGCCTTAACTGCTACCATCTATCTGGCTTTATTGGGTAATGAAGGAATCAAACAGGTAGCCTATCAGTGCGCGCAAAAAACGGCGTATCTGCGCCGAAAATTAGTAGAGGCCGGATTTAAACTGCGGTTTAATGCACCAGTATTTAAGGAATTTGTGCTCCAAGTAGATGTAGATTGGGAACAAGTGAATGAACGTCTGTTGGAACAAGGATATCTCGGTGGATTTCCACTCAAATCGGCAGTTCCTGAACTGGCCGATTGCGTACTGATCGCGGTGACAGAGGCGCGTACCCGAGCTGAAATGGATCAGTTCGTGGAATTGCTAAGGGGGTGTCGTTAGATGCTGCTGTTGGAAATGTCAAAGCCGGGGCGGTGCGGTTACACTCTGCCGAAACTTGATGTGCCGGAGGTTTCCCTGGATGAATTGATACCCCGTTCGTACCTGCGTGAAACTGAACCGGGGCTGCCGCAGGTAACTGAGCCTGAGGTAGTGCGCTATTTTACTCAGTTATCCCGGAAAAATCATGGTGTGGATGTTGGTTTTTATCCATTGGGATCCTGTACCATGAAATATAATCCCCGCGTTCATGAAGATATTGCAGCTCTGCCGGGTTTCAGTCGGATTCATCCGCGGCAGCCTGAAAGCACGGTTCAAGGGGCGCTCCAGCTGATGTATGAATTGGATCAGTGTCTCGCTGAAATAGCCGGTTTAGCTAAATCTTCGCTTCTGCCGGCTGCTGGCGCCCATGGTGAATTAGCCGGGCTTTTGATTATCAAGGCTTATCATAAATTTAATGGTGAAGCAGATCAGCGGCGGGAGATTATTATCCCAGATTCAGCCCACGGTACCAATCCAGCCAGCGCGCAAATGGCAGGCTTTACGGTGAAAGAGGTTCCCTCAGATCAGCGTGGGGGAGTCGATGTTGCAGCTTTAAGGGAGATGGTTGGACCTCAAACTGCCGGCTTAATGCTGACTAATCCCAATACATTAGGCCTGTTTGACGAAAATCTTGAAGAAATTGCTGCAATCATTCACGATGCAGGCGGTCTGCTCTATTATGACGGAGCTAATGCAAATGCAATCTTAGGCATAACCCGACCGGGTGATACTGGTTTTGATATTGTCCATTTTAATCTGCATAAAACTTTCTCCACGCCCCATGGTGGTGGGGGACCAGGTGCCGGGCCGATTGTAGTCAGCGAAAAACTAGTGGACTTCCTGCCTAGTCCTATAGTTGAGTACAGCGATGGCCGGTATCATTTTGCCACTCCCAAACACAGCATTGGACCGATCAAAGCCTTTTACGGAAACTTCGGGGTGCTGGTTAAGGCCTACTCATATATCCGCAGGTTAGGTGCAGAAGGGCTAAAATCTGTCAGTGAAAATGCAGTACTGAACGCAAACTATGTGATGAATCAGCTTAAGGATGACTATTACCTGCCCTATGATCGCACCTGCATGCATGAGTTTGTCCTCTCAGGAAAGCGCCAGAAGGAATTGGGGGTTTCCACTCTGGATATTGCTAAGCGACTCCTGGATTATGGGGTGCATGCCCCAACGATCTACTTCCCGTTGATTGTCGAGGAAGCAATTATGATTGAACCTACCGAAACAGAGTCCAAGGCGACCCTCGATGTCTTTATCCAAACAATGAAAACTATCGCTGAGGAAGCAAGAAGGAATCCGGAGCAGTTAAAGTCAGCTCCGACTTTAACACCGGTGAAGCGACTTGATGAAACGAAAGCAGCCCGCCAACCGATTTTGAAGTATTAAAAAGACGTCAGCCCCTTTTGCGGCTGACGTCTTTTTCTGTCGTTTAGGAAGTTTTTATTGATAGCCTTCTCTAAGAATCACAATTTCAGCTTCTTCTTCCAGTTTGCGGAGATAAGCACTTAAATCATTGGAAAGGTATTCAATCAGAACCTGTTCTACATAGTCCCACTGGGCGTCAAGGTCTGCGGGTTGGGCTTCCAATTTATCAGTGACTAAGACTACATGCCACCCATAAGTAGTTTCAACCTTATCATAGCTGTTGATATCCAAGCTCCAAGCAAGGGTTTCAAACTCAGGTACCATTGTGCCTTTGGGGAAATAACCTAAATCGCCACCAAAATCTTTATTGCCAGTGTCGAGGGAGTGTTCTTGGGCTAATTCGGCAAAATCAGCTCCTTGCTCCAAAAGGGCAAGCAGTTGATCCGCTTCCGCTTCAGTGGTGACAAGAATATGGCTGGCGCGTACTAATTCCGGCTGATCAAAATAATCTTTGTTTTCTGAGAAAAATTCAATAACCTGCTCGGGAGTGACTGTAGTCTCTTTATAAGCCAGCATGCTTAAAGTCAGTTCAAACTCTAACTGCTCTCTAAATTCTGCGTCAGTCATGCCGAGCTGGTATAAATAATTCATGTATCCAGCTTCTCCGCCCAGCTGGGAAACAATGCTGGCGAAGAGTAATTGAAAATCGAACGGATCTACTGATACGCCTAATGCTTCTTGTTTTTGTGCCACTAATTCCTTAATAATCAGCTGACTCAACACGAATGGTCCGGCTTCCTGTTCCAGTGCTTGATAAAACTGAGCTAAGGTGATTTCCTGTCCATTGACAGTGGCAACGATTTCATCGTTACCGGCAGCTAAAACTGATGTGTTAGCTAACAGCAGTGCGAAAATTAATACGAACGACAGTTTGTTAAGTTTCAACGAATCATCTTCCCCTCTCATAACCATTTTAAAACACTTAGTACACTATTCGGTAGCAGGGGGTAAAAACCTGCCAGTCCTGGCAAATATTTTTGAATCCAAAATAACTATCGGCTATAATTAAGGTGGAGGGATCCGTTATGTACAATGTGGGAGATATTTTACGCCTGCGCAAAAAACATCCCTGCGGTGGCGACGAATGGGAAGTAATGAAAACCGGAGTTGATATGCGCTTAAAGTGTTTAACCTGCGAACGAGTAATTCTGGTTCCCCGCGTTAAGCTGGTAAAACAGGTGAAGGAAGTTAAAACCCCTTAAACAAACTGCACGCTTTTTCGCAGCTCGCATATACTAAGATGTGATCTTGCGAGAAAGGGGTTAAAAAGTGGGTCGAATTCGGAAGTTTTTTGCAGGCGGCATTACACCACAAGGGTTTTATTCGTTTTTTGATCAGATTGTCAGCGGTATGCCTTACCGTGTCTATATCCTAAAAGGTGGACCGGGCACAGGCAAATCTACTTTGATGACTAAAATTGCAGAGCATCTGCATGCTTTAGGTTATGATATCGAGCAGTTTCACTGCAGCTCAGATGCGGACTCCCTAGATGGAGTGGCGATACCCGCACTGAAAGCGGCGATCGTTGATGGTACAGCACCCCATATTATTGAGCCGCAATATCCCGGTTGTGTAGAGCGGATGATCAATCTAGGCGAATTTTGGGATGTTGATCAGGTTACCAGCCGGCGTCAGCAGATTATTGAGCTGACCAATGAAAATAAGGCGTGCTATCCCCGGGCCTATCGCTATCTGCGTGCTGCCAAAGAACTTTATGACGATACCAGCGAGATCAATAAAAGCTGCATGGATTTTGCTCAAGTTAACCAAGTGATTAAGAACCTGATCGATGAGATTTTTGCTAATAAAGAAGACCGCAGCCGACTGGGCAGCATCAGGCGGTTATTTGCCTCTGCTTATACACCGCAGGGAACAGTTAATGAGCTGCACAGTATTATGGAGGATTTCCCTACTCAATTCATCATTAAGGGGGAGCCGGGCGCCGGCAGAGATTTGGTAACCCAGCGGATTGCTGATTATGCTGTTGTTAAAGGCTATGATGTTGAAGCTTATCACTGTCCCCTTGATCCCAGCAGAATTGATCATTTGGCGCTGCCCCAATTAGGTACAGCGATTATATCTTCTTATCCGCCCCATATCTATGAAAAAAGCAGTGCAGAAGTAATTAACCTCAACGATTTCCTGGATCACTATCAGCGAAGTCATTATCAGCATACCCTGCATAAAAACCTTGTGCTGTTTGAGGAACTGGTAAATTTAGCACTGCGGCAGCTGCGGCGGGCAAAATCGACCCATGATGATTTAGAATTGAATTATGTCCGCTATATGGACTTCAGTAGATTTGAACAGCTGAAAGAAGAAATTATTGCCGATATTTTGGCTGGCCCGAACAAATAGAGAATGTGAATTTGCTGAAGGGTGGGTGTCACAAGCTTATGCAGATAGGAATTGTTGGTTTGGCCAATGTGGGAAAGTCTACTTTATTTAACGCTTTAACGCGAGCAGACGTACCTGCCCTCAATTATCCGTTTTGCACAATTGAACCAAATGTTGGTGTGGTGATGATTCCAGATCAGCGCTTTTTAGCTGTGACTGATTTAGTGCAGCCGGAGAAAGCAACAGCCGCAGTGATTGAATTTGTCGATATTGCTGGTCTGGTGCGGGGGGCAAGCAGAGGGGAAGGATTGGGCAATAAATTTTTATCCCATATTCGGGAAGTTGATGCCATTATCCATGTGATTCGTGCTTTTGCCGATCCCAATGTTAGTTCGGTAGAGGGAAGCGTTGATCCCCTCAGGGATTTAGAACTAGTGGAAACTGAACTGATCCTGGCTGATCTCCAAAGCCTTGAGAATCGGATTGAGCGGGTAACCCGCATGCTGAAAACGGGTGAACGGAAGTATGCTGAGGAACTGAAGGTACTGCAGGAAGCTCAACAGCATTTGAATGAAGGCAGAATTGATTTAATTGATGCTGACAAGCTTCCACCGGATTTGCGGCTGCTGTCCGCAAAACCGGTTTTATATTTAATTAATATTGATGAGAATCAGCTGCTTAATCCTGAAGAGACAGAACAGCTGCTGCAGCCTTTAAGGGAAAAAGCCGCGGTGCGAAACTGTGAGGTACTGATGGTTTGTGCTGCTTTGGAAGCAGAGCTGGCCGCTTTAAGTCCCGATGAGGCTCGGGAATATCTAGCTGAATTTGGATTGGATGCTTCTGGTTTGACTAGGATAATTGAGGCCGGACGCCGATTATTAAATTTAGTTACATTTTATACCATTAAAGGACCGGAATCCCGGGCTTGGCTTGTTCCCCGTGGAACAACAGCTCCTCAAGCAGCTGGTAAAATTCATACTGATATGGAACGCGGTTTTATCAAGGCTGAGGTGATTTCAGCGGACAAGCTGATTGCCTGTGGTTCGCTGGCGAAAGCTAAGGAACAGGGTGCAGTGCGCTTAGAAGGTAAGGATTATCAGGTGCAGGATGGCGATGTAATTTTATTTCATTTCAATGTTTGACTTATCTTAGTTGACAGTGATATAATAAGACAGGCCCTGCCCTAGAATACTCTAGGGCCGCTAGTCCAGAGGGAGGAGGTGAGCCATCGGTGCGTACCTATGAATTAATGCTGCTGTTAAGCCCTGAGTTGGAAGAGGAAGCAGTAGATGCGTTAATTGCAAGAACTACTGAGATTGTAACATCCAGAAACGGTGAAATTGAAAATATCGACAAATGGGGTAAGCGCAGACTTGCTTATGAGGTACAGGATCACACCGAAGGCTTCTATGTGGTAATCACATTTAAAGCAGATAACGAAGCGACTACCGAAGTCGATCGTGTTCTCAAGATTACCGAAGAAGTTCTTCGTTTTCTGCTCGTTCGCACAGGTAAAGAATGAGCGAAGGAGTGATTTTTAAGTGTTGAATCGCATAATCCTTATTGGGCGGTTGGTCGCAGATCCTCAATTGCGTTACACTCAGAGTGGAATTGCTGTGACTTCTTTTACGATAGCTGTTGATCGGTCTTTCGCTTCCCAAAATGGTGAGCGGGAGACAGATTTTATTGATATTGTCACTTGGCGCAAATTGGCCGAAACTTGTGCTAATCATCTCAATAAAGGCCGCTTAGTTGCAGTTGAAGGAAGACTGCAGATCCGCTCTTATGATGATCGCGATGGAATTCGCCGTAAGGCTGCCGAGGTGGTGGCTGACCAGGTCCAATTCCTTGATTGGCCAAATCGTGATCAAAACATGACCATTCCGTCCGAATCAGGATTTGATGATGTTCCATTTTAATCAAATAGATTTGGAGGCAGGATTATGGCCAGAGATAGAGGTCGTAGAGGCAGAAGAAAGGTTTGTGCCTTCTGCGTTGATAAAATTGAGCAGGTAGACTACAAAGATGCCGGCCGCTTGCGCAAATATGTGACTGAGCGGGGCAAAATTTTACCGCGCCGCATTTCCGGTAACTGCGCAATTCATCAACGTCAGTTGACAGTTGCGATTAAACGCGCTCGTCAAATGGCACTGATGCCTTATACAGTAGAGTAAAAGTTGGAGCAGCAAAGCTGCTCCCTTTTTTTACCGCAGATCTGGTCGGCAGGACTATATTAGAACATAGAGAAGTACATATGAGTTAGAATCTGGTGGGATGGTGAACAGGCATTGAAAACGAGTGCGGTAACCGAAGGAGCAGTGTCAGCGGGAATTATTGTGCTCCTGGGTCTCCTCAGCTTCACATTTGGTTTATTCAGCTTCTTTATTCCTGTGCCGCTGGCAGTAATAGTTTATCGCCATAACCTAAAAACAGGGATGCTGGTAGCCTTTGCATCGGCAGCTGTTGCTTCTCTGCTGCTGATGATGCCGCTGCTGGGACTAGAAATATTAATTGTTGGGTTTATCGGGATAGTCCTTGGTTTGGCAATTAAAGAAAATCTCAGCTTTGCCCGTACTTTCATAATTGGCGCTGGAGCGGCGGTGCTGGCATCAATTCTGCGCTTGGCTGCATTATCACTTATTGCTGATTATAATATCATTGCAGATTTCACTCAGGTATGGGAAAGAGTTTCGCGGCAGGCACTAGAGTTGTGGCAGGCTTCGGACATGCCGTCAGAGCTGCTTGACCAGTATACCGAACTTTTCAGCAGTATGCCTTCTCTATTTGCTGTGCTGCTGCCCCTTTCAATTCTGGCCCTTAGTTTATTTGAGACGATACTTTGTTTAATGTTTATGAACATAGTTTTCAAACGATTTGGAGTGTCCCTTCCCAAAGTACCGCCGTTTATTCGCTGGCAGCTTCCCTGGCATTTTGTCTGGGGCTATATTATCGGGAAGGCGCTGACAATAGTTTATGCCTATTTTCCCAGCCAGATTATGCAGGCGCTCGCTGTTAACGTGGATCTCTTCTTTTCTGGTGCATTCTTTATCCAAGGCTTAGCCATCCTGTGGTATTATCTCACTCAAGCGGAAATCAGAAAGGGCTTTCGGATTTTTATCACTGCTGTACTGCTGCTCACAGGCAATGTATTAATCTTTAATATTCTTGTTATGTTAGGAGTCCTGGATACCTGGTTTGATATCCGCAAGCTGAATATGGAAGATAAGGAGGATAAATAGCATGGAAGTTATTCTGCAAAAAGATGTGAAAAGTTTAGGTAAAAAAGGTGATATTGTTGACGTTGCGGAAGGTTATGCCCGCAACTATTTAATCCCCCGCGGCTTAGCTGTGGAAGCCACAAAAGGCAACCTCAAGCAGGTGAGTTTAGAGAACAAAGCTAAGCGGCAGAGGCAGGAACGGGAGCTGAAGGAGGCTCAAGCTGTTGCTGCCAAATTAGATGGACAGAAATTACAGATAGCCACTAAAGTAGGCGAAGCAGGAAAACTATTTGGCTCAATTACCAATCAAGATATTGCTGACCGCTTAAAACGCCAGTATAAGGTTGAAATTGACAAGAGGAAAATCGAGCTGGAAGAGCCAATCAAGAGCTTAGGAAACTATTCTGTTACTCTTCGCATTCATCCCAAAGTTAAAGCAGAGGTTATTGTGCAAGTTATTGAAGGTTAAGGAGAATTATCAGCATGTTTGTGGAATCGAAAAACCAAGGTTTAGATCATCTAGAGTTCGACGAAAACAGCATCAACCACAAGATATCTGTCATGTTTGATCTCTTAAGTGAGCTGCATGGTTCAGAGCAGTTAGTGCTGAAAGCCGGCAAGCTCAATGCCCTGGATCTAATGGACTCTAATAAAATCTCGGAGCGCCTGACAGCGCTGGCGCGGTTAGTTTATGACGATCCTACCATTAACAAGGAATACACAGAATCGGAATTTGATGCAGTTGTGAATGATCTTGAAAACAACATAGCTTACATGCTTGCCAAGCATGCAGTAGAAAAAGAGTTAGAAGCAAAAGTAGCAGCGCTGATGCAGGAGCGTCATCAAGAATACCTGCAGGAGATTCAAGCTGAAGTGATCAAACAAGAACTCGGTGCGGACAACGCCCAGACTTTGAAAAAATACGCAGAATTAGAAATGCTCGAAGCCAAGCAGCTGTCTGCGTCAGCAGTGGATTTGATGCGGCCTTCAGACCTGTCGCAAATTGTCGGACAAAAAAATGCCCTGACAGCACTCCTGAGTAAGCTCAGTTCTCCTTTTCCGCAGCATATCATTATTTACGGTCCTCCAGGAGTAGGTAAGACTACTGCAGCGCGGTTGGCGCTGGATTACGCTAAAACTCGGCCGTATACTCCCTTTGAGGAAGATGCTCCGTTTGTAGAAGTTGATGGTACAACCCTTCGCTGGGATCCCAGGGAGATTACCAATCCCCTCCTAGGTTCTGTCCATGATCCGATTTATCAAGGGGCAAGGCGGGACTTAGCAGACGGGGCTATTCCCGAACCAAAATTGGGGTTGGTGACGAAAGCCCATGGAGGCGTGCTGTTCATTGATGAGATTGGGGAGTTAGATCCCCTGCTTCAGAATAAACTGCTGAAAGTACTTGAGGATAAACGGGTGATGTTTGATTCCGCCTATTTTGATCCCGATGATCCGAGAGTACCAAAGTGGATTAAAAAACTCTTTACCGATGGAGCACCGGCAGATTTTATTCTGATTGGTGCGACTACAAGAGATCCAACCGAAATTAATCCCGCTCTGCGGTCCCGCTGTGCAGAAATTTTCTTTGAGCCGCTTTCCGAAAAAGATATCGAAGATATTGTTGCCGCTGCGGCACAGCGGCTGGATATCAATCTGGATCCGCAGCTGTGCAAAATGATTGCCCAGTATACAATAGAAGGCAGGCAAGCAGTGCGTCTGCTGGCTGATGCCTACAGTGCTGCGCTGTTTCGCGGTTATGAAGCAGGCAGCAGTATGACTGAGGTGACAATTACCAAGGAAGATTTGATGGCAGTGATTAATGGTGCCCGGTTAACGCCGCTGAATCACATAAAAGCGTCCAGTAAATTTGAAGTTGGCCGCACCTTCGGATTAGGTGTAAGCGGATTTTTAGGTTCAGTACTGGAAATTGAAGCAGTTGCCTTTCCCGCTGCTCAAGCCGATAAAGGGATAGTTCGTTTTAACGATACTGCCGGAAGTATGGCTAAAGACAGCGTTTTTAATGCAGCCAGCGTCTTTAGGCTTTTAACAGGGGAAGAACTGAACAGCTATGATCTGCACGTCAATATCATCGGCGGTGGTAATATCGATGGACCCTCAGCTGGAACGGCAATTTTGCTGGCAATCTATTCTGCTGTTAAACAAGTGCCGCTGCCTCAGGATGTGGCAATAACCGGTGAAATTTCGCTTCAGGGTAAAATCAAGCCTGTTGGCGGTATTCCTGAGAAGATCTATGGTGCTAAGCGGGCTGGGATGCGGAGAGTTTTCATACCGGCAGACAATTTAGATGCAGCAGCAAATATTGATTATGGTATTGAAATCGTTGGTGTCGCTGATGTAGAAGAACTGTTAGAACAGCTTTTTTCCCATACTGCCAGTGAACGTGAGGTGGGATAATGGAACTTTTAGGAGTTATTGGTAATCCGATTGGCCATTCTTTATCTCCCGTAATGCACAGTGCTGCCTTTAAGGCTGTCGGCCGCAGTGCTCTCTATCTGCCGTTCTTGGTAGAAGCAGACCAGCTGTCCCAGGCTATCTATGGAGCGCAGGCCCTTGGCTTTACTGGTCTTAACATTACTGTGCCCTATAAAGAAAAAGTTCTGCCCTACTTAACTGAACTGACCGATGAAGCTGAGGCAGTTCAGTCGGTTAATACCATTAAGTTCACGGAAGATCGGATCATCGGGCACAGCACAGACGGGGAAGGCTTTATGGCTGCTGCCGAGTATGAACTCGGGTATGATTTCAGGGGCAAGACAGTTTTGATTGTGGGAGCAGGTGGCGCTGCTAAGGCGGTTACAGCTGCTCTTTTGAACAAACAGTGTCAGGTTTATATTACTAACCGCACACTAGAACGGGCAGAGCAGCTGGTCCATTCACTAAATCGCTTTGGAACCCAGCTGGAGGTGGTTCCCCTAAATTCAGCTGCGCTGGAACCGGTTATGGATGAGATTGAGGTGGTAGTGAACACAACATCTGTAGGCATGGCCCAAAATTTAGGGCAGACGCCTCTGGCACCAAGCTTATTAGCACCGCACCAGTTGGTGATCGATATTATCTACAATCCGGAAAAGACCCAGCTGTTAAAAGCTGCGGAACAAATTGGCTGTCGTGTGCAGAACGGTGTGGGGATGCTGGTTTGGCAGGCTGTTAAGGCGTGGGAGTTTTGGTGGGGGATTACTCCGCCGGCAGAAATTATGTATCAAGCAGTAAAAGCCTCCCTATCTTGAATGCGGTGAAGATAGGGAGGCTTTTTCTAATCTAAAATGTGAGTTTTTCTGCTCCTTCACTGGCGTTGAAAACATAAATGCGGGGAGTGTACTGAGTCTGCTTCGGATATTGATCCAGCACCGCAGCTTTCAGTTGTTCGATGCTGTCGTTGGCCGCTAATGTTACAGTGCAGCCGCCAAAGCCTGCACCGGTCATTCTCGACCCGTAAACCCCCGGTACTGATTGGGCAATCTCAACCAGCAGGTCCAGTTCTGGGCAGCTGACTTGATAGTCATCCCTTAAGCTGGCATGGGATTCGTTCATCAGCTGGCCAAATTCTTGAATTTGGCCATCCCGCAGCAGCTTTACTGCATCCAATACCCTCTGGTTTTCGGTAACCACATGGCGAGCCCGTTTCTGCAGTTCAGGCTCAAGCTGATTGATTAGATCAAGATGCTCCACTCCAACATCTCTTAAGGCCTTGATCTCTGGGAGATTCTTTTTCAGTTCTGAGACAGCTGCTTCACACTGACTGCGCCGGAGATTGTATTCAGAATCGACCAAGCCCCGTTTGACACCGCTGTCGATTACAACAATGCTCGCTTGGTTTGCCCCAAAGGGAGCTGGAACCAGATCATATTCTAGGGACCGGCAGTCTAAAAAGAGAACGTGATCTTTTTTGCCGAGCATAGAAATGAACTGATCCATGATTCCACAGGCGACGCCGACAAATTCATTTTCTGCCCTTTGAGCCAGCTTCACCAGTTCTACTGCTGGTGTATCTAAGTTGTTAAGGGTACGGATCAAGAGCGCAGTACCAACTTCTAAAGCAGCTGATGATGATAATCCTGCTCCTTGAGGTACATTACCAGAAAGGACAATATTCATCCCCTTAAGGGGTGTAGTTTCTAGGAACATGGCGCAGACGCCGCGAATATAATTACTCCATGGAGCAGTGGTGCTTTGGGAAAAATCATTTAGGTCAAATGAAGTACCTTCCTGAAAATCTAAGGAATAGATCTGCACCTGCTGATCATCGCGGACAGAACCGGCTAATAGAATTTGAGCATCGATAGCCATCGGCAGCACAAACCCATCATTGTAGTCTGTGTGCTCTCCAATTAAATTAACCCGTCCCGGTGCCCTTACTACGACCGGTTCGGCTGCTTCCGGGAACTGCTGGCGAAAGGCAGCAGCGATTTCTCTGGCATTCATATTTTTACACCTCGCAGTCGTTCAGCTTGATCTTCCGGACTCATATCAGTAATAAAAGTTCCCGCACCGGATTCCACTCCGGCAAGATACTTAAGCTTGGTTTCAGTGCGGTTAAACGGATAAAATTCGAAGTGGAAATGATACTCTGGGTAATCACCTTTGGTCGGTTTTTGATGCAGTACCATTATGTAAGGCAGCTGAAAACCGAAGAGATTATCATAGCGGGTGATTAATTCTTTTAAGATCTCCGCCAAATCCCACTGTTCCTGTTCAGTCAGATCAGTCAGGGCGCCCACGTGGCGGTTGGCCAAAATATGCACTTCATAAGGATAGCGGGCGTAAAAAGGAACCATGGCTGTGAAATTAGCGTTTTCGCACACGATTCTCTTCCGGTCTTCCCGCTCCTGTTTTAAGATATCGCAGTATAAGCAGCGGCCGTGTTTTTCGTGATGCTGCTTTGCCGCGGCAAGCTCTTTTTCCGGTGTTGGCGGGATGAAAGGAAAGGCATAGATCTGTCCGTGGGGATGATGTAAGGTAACACCCACTGCTTCGCCCCTGTTTTCAAAAATAAACACATAGTTTATCTCCGGTTTGGATCCCAGCTCTTGATAGCGATCTGTCCACACCTGGATTAGATTGTAAATATGCTCTACTGGAGCTTCCCCGAGGGTCAGGGTGTGATTGGGCGAATAGCAGATCACTTCGCAGATCCCTTCAGCCGGTTTTACTGGATACAGATCAGAGCCTTCCACAGCCATTTCTGGTGGTGGAGTCTTCAGGGATGGAAATTTGTTTTCAAAGACTACGATTTCATAGTCTTCAGCAGGAATTTCTGTGGGAAACGCTCCCGGTTTAGTTGGGCAGAGGGGACAAAACTCCGCCGGTGGTTTATAAGTTCGATCTTGACGGTGGGTTGCAACTATTACCCACTGCTGTAATTGAGGGTTCCATCTTAGTTCTGACATCGTTTATTTCTCCTTTTTTTTGGTAAAGGTATAAAAGATAATGTAGCGGCCATCGTCTTTTTTCTTTACGGTTTTTGTCATTTTTGCTTTCACTGTGTGACCCCCTTAACAAATCATATCGTTTTCTTCTACATATTATTAAGTGGTTCCTTCATTCAGCGGTAAGTTCTGACAGGAGCAGAGAAGTTATTCTGCGAATTATGATCTGTTATGAATGTTATTCAGATATATTATAGGGAGGATATTTTATGTCTAAGCTGCGTGTCGGGGTAATTTTTGGCGGTCGATCGGGTGAGCATGAAGTGTCGTTAATGTCTGCTCGATCAGTAGTTTCTGCCCTAAACCCCCAAAAATATGAAATCTTTTTAATCGGGATCACTAAAGATGGTGGGTGGGTATTTAATGATCAAGCGGCTCGAATGCTAGGTTCCGCAGATTTAAACCAGCCTGCCATCAGCAGTCTCACTGTGGAGCCAGATCAGTTTCCCCTGCTTCCAGATCCTAATATCAACACTCGATATTTTGACGTGATCTTTCCAGTTCTCCACGGTCCCCATGGTGAAGATGGAACAATCCAGGGGATGCTGGAATTAGCGGATCTTCCATATGTCGGTGCAGGAGTGCTTGGTTCCGCTGTAGCGATGGATAAAGGTTTAATGCGGACAGTACTGGCACAAGCAGGACTGCCGCTCCTAAAATGGGAAACTGTTATCCGCAGCAGGTGGGAAGCGGATCCGGAACCGATCCTTGCCTTGATTGAAACTGAAATTGACTATCCCTGTTTTGTTAAACCAGCTAATTTAGGCTCCAGTGTAGGGATTACCAAAGCAGCTAACCGCCAGCAGTTAACTGCGTCGATAAACTATGCCTGTGAATTTGACCGGCGGGTGGTGGTAGAGCAGGCATTAACAGCACCGCGGGAAATAGAGTGCAGCGTCTTAGGTAACGATGATCCGGAGGCTTCAATCCTTGGGGAAATTGTTCCCGGGAGTGAGTTTTATGATTATGAAGATAAGTACATCAACAATAAATCTCAGCTGATAATCCCAGCTGATCTGACAGCCGATCAGGAACAGGCGATCCGTGATTATGCTGTTAAAACCTTTAAAGCGGTAGATTGCGCTGGTATGGCACGGGTAGACTTCTTTGTAACTGCAGAGGGCCAAATTTATGTCAATGAGATTAATACCATTCCTGGTTTTACCCAGATTTCAATGTATCCAAAATTGTGGGAGGCATCAGGTTTACAGTACAGCGACTTGTTAGATCGCTTAATCGAACTTGCCCTTGAGCGGCATCAAGACAAAAGGCGGCGGCGCATCTCAATTAATTCTTAACAGACCAGTTATAGACTGGATAGAGCAGATTCCAGATTTTATACTGATAGGGGCGGTAAATTAAATCAAATTCTCCTAAATAGGTATATGGTTCAATCGGGAAACTGAACAGACGAGTGTCACTGCTCGTCTGTTTTGTTGTCAGCAGGGTATCCATGATTTCGTAAATCTTGTAGCCGCTTGCCGCTGCCCAATCCATGATCGCTAAATGCAGAAATGATTCAGGATATAAGCCGAGATGCCGCTGGCGGTAAACTGTATACACGCTGTAGCAGGTTGAACCGAAACTGACCAGCAAACTAGCACCAATGACGTAATTTTTCTGCCGCACTAGAAAGAGGTGGACTCCAAACTCCTGCATCAGCATCCACAAGCGCTGGAAATATTCAAAGGCCCTGACTTTAACATCAGTCAGTTCGCTGTATTCCAGCAGCAGGGCGTAAAAGACCTTTAGTTTATCCATGGAGGTGTTGTGCTCCACGGTAAGGTTATTCAGCTTTCCCATACTTTTGATCAAAGTGATATGGGATTTATTTTGATATGGCAGATGGATGCGGTAAACTTCTGCCAGCTGTAAGCTTTTCTGCGGTCTTCCACTCCAAACCTGTTTGAAACCGCTTTTGACAAGTTTTTCCCGGGGTCTGCTCGCCAGCTTTGACAGGGCTGGATCGATTTTGAGAAAAACTGCGTTTGTTGACTTGGCGATTGCTGCGATCTTATCCAGCAGGAAATCCAGGAGCTGGACTTGGTCAAAATGCATTACCGGACCTCGGGGCGCATAGAGAAACGAATAATTGTTGAAGAGCTGGTGGTTTAGAAGGGAAACTGCTGCCACAATTTGGCTGCGGTCGCGAATCAGCAGCCGGATCGGCTGCCATCCATAAAATCTTTTCAGCTCGCCCCAGGCGTAGGATTGGAACAGATGACCATAAGGATGGGAAATTATGAAATTATCGTATTCGCGATCCTTTTTTTCAATCATCCCACAGGTAAACATCATGCAACCTCCCTCCCATATTCTATGCGACAGGAATTGCACAGGGTAATGTTGTATTTAATTATGCAGGAGGATTCACCATGCAGATCAACAATCTTACGAAATATCACGCCGGCCAGCTGATCTTTGCCCAAATTTCAGCTGTAATTAATAAAGGTGAACATATCGGTCTGGTTGGCGCTAATGGAACAGGAAAAACCACTTTACTGCGAATTCTTTCTGGTGAAGATCTCCAGGATGAAGGTGAATTGGTTAAGCCCCAGAATTACCATATCGGCTATCTGAAGCAGATGCTGCCTCGAACTGAACTCAGCCTCGCCGAGTATTTAACCGAAGCTTTCGCAGATCTGCTCGCAGTGCAGGACCAGATGCACCGTTTGGAGCAGGAGCTGGCTTCGCCGGAAATCTATCAGGATCCGGAGCTGTTGGAGGCCAAAATGGATCAGTATGCTAAGATCCAGCAGCAGTGGGAGGATCAGGGCGGGTATACTTATCAGGCCCGGATCCACAGCACAGTGCTGGGTTTAGGTTTAACCCTTGATGATTTACCGAAGCCGCTGCAGGCGTTAAGCGGTGGACAGCGGGTGCGGGCTCAACTGGCCCGCCTGCTCTTGGAGGAACCAGATCTGCTGCTTTTGGACGAGCCTTCAAACCATCTTGATCTGGATGCTCTTGAATGGTTGGAAGGTTTTTTACAAGGTTATCCCAATGCGGTAATTATTGCGTCCCATGACCGCTACTTTCTCGATCGCTTTGCGAATCGAATTTGGGAAATGGCAGACCACCAAATGTATCAATATAAAGGCGGTTTTTCTGCCTATTTGGCCAAGCGTCAGGAGCGGATTGCCCAAACCAGGCATCAGGCTGAAAAACAGCAGGAAGAAATTGCCAAAATAGAGGCTTTTATCAGGAAGTTTGGCGCTGGTACCAGAGCTTCCCAGGCGAAGAGTTTAGCAAAAAGACTGGCTAAACTAGAGCCGGTTGCTGTCAGCAGTGAGCCGGAGAGCATGAAATTTAAGTTCCAGCCTTGGCGGCAGACAGGCGTTAAAGTGGTGGAGTTCAGCGAAATTTATAAAAAGTATGATCAGATTGTCCTGAATCATGTGAGCGGAAAGATTCGTAGAGGAGACCGCATCGCCCTGCTGGGGGCTAATGGTTCTGGTAAGTCCACCCTATTGAAAATCCTTGCGGGCCGTCTGGACTATCAAGGAACTATTGAGTGGGGTGCCAATGTTGATCTGGGGTATTTTGATCAGGAGTTGGAATTTGAGCACAATCAAACAGTATTAGATGAGCTTTACCTGACCTTCGACTTAGATTATGGTCAGCTCCGCAATATTTTGGCTCAGTTTTTGTTTAAAGGGGACCAGGTTTTTCAACCGGTTCAGGTGCTCAGCGGCGGTGAGCGCAACCGCCTTTTATTAGCTAAGCTGTTTCTTGCTGCCCCAAACTTTTTAGTTTTGGATGAGCCGACTAACCACTTAGATATTTACGCCCGCGAAGCTCTTGAATCTGCCCTCAGTGAATTTTCCGGTACCATGCTGTTTGTTACCCATGATCGCTATTTAGTTGATCTGCTGGCAACCAAAATCTGGATTTTGGAGGATGGCAAAATCACCGAGTTTGCAGGGAATTACTCGCAATATCGTGAACACTTAAAAACTCAACAGCAGCAAAAGCCGAAAGCAGAAAAACCAAAGTCGAAGCCCCAAGCTCAAGTAAGCAAGCGCAAGCTTGCACAGGAACAGGAGCGGATTGAAGCGGAGATTTTCCGCTGTGAGCAAGAAAAAGCAGAATTGGAAGCTAAGATGGCTCAGCCAGAATTCTATCAAGATCCTGAGCAGATCAGACAGATTAATCTTGAGTATCATAAGTTAACGGCAGAGCTGGAGGATTATTACCAACAATGGGAAGCGCTTATTGATGCAATCCAAATAAAGGATGATGGATGATGTCAGATACACTTTCAGATGGCATTGTAATTAAGGGTTTGGAAAAACTGCCCCTGCAGATACCAGTCGAATTACTGATTGCCCAGAAAACTTTAGGAATTACTGCGGTCATGGTATGGATTAACATGGCCATGTTTGTGCAGCAGAATCAACCTGTAAATATTGCATTAATCAGCGAAGCTATGGATATCAGTCAAACTGAAGTAAACAAAGCTCTAACTCGGCTGGCAGACTATGGGTGGATTAACGACGAAGGCTATGAGATCAAGCTCTGCATACCCGAGATTAAGCAGGTTGAACCAGAATTAGAACTGCTTGATCCACAGCAGAAAGGGTTTGAATGGCTGATCAATTTTTGGACTAACAAGGTAGGACCGCCTGGTCCAGAGGAAATGCAGAGGCTGTTGTTCTGGGTTGAGACAAAGCATGTTTCCCATGAAGTGGTGGCTGTTGCTATAGAAGAGATGTGTTCGGCGATTGATAATCCCCATATGGGCTACTTAGAAGGCATTCTGCGCCATTGGACCCTGGAGGGCGTGTACACTTATCAGCAGCTGCTGGATAAACCATATTTGGCTAAAGTTTTGAAACAGGCCCAATCTAAGTCGCAGATCCATCCTGAGGCCGAGCGTAAGTGGAAGGAGTTATTCCCTGATGAGTTCAATTCCTAAATCTGTCCAAAGTTTACCAGTTGATATTGATGCTGAAAAGCGAGTTTTGGGTATTTTAATTAAATATCCCCAGGAAATTGATAATGTAGTTGAAAAACTGCGGCCAGAGCATTTTTACTATCCGGAGCACCGCACAATTTATGAAGTGATTCTTTATTTATATGCTCAAAATGGCCGGATTTCCTATACGCAGATATACAGCGAACTCCGCAGGAGAAAAGCCTTCGACAATCCAGCGCAGGTGCTGATGGGTTTAACTGAATCAATTGTAGCCATCAGCGAATTGGAGCCCAGTGTAGAACTGCTCTTGGATAAAGCGGGACGGCGGCGGATCTTAGAAGCTGCCTTAACAATCGAGAATTTAGTTGTCAATGAAGAAGGTCAGGATCTATCTGAGATTCAAGCTCGAGCCCAAGAACTAATCTTTGCTGCTACTGAAAATCATTTAGATGGCGAGTCTAATGCAAAATCGTTGCTGGAAGTGCTGAATAAATGCTATTTGAAGCTGGTGGAAAGGCGTCAAGGTTTAGAAAGTGCTTATGGATTGTCGGTGCGGTTTCCCTCGATTGATGCCATGACCACAGGCTTTAAGAAAAAGGACCTAATAATTTTAGCTGCCCGTCCCAGCATGGGAAAAACCGCATTTGCCCTAAATATGGTTGTCAATGTGGCTAAGCGCAATATTCCTGTGCTGATTTTTAGTTTAGAGATGGATGATGAGCAGATTGGGGACCGGATCGTTCTGTCTGAGTTCTTCAGCTATAAAGAGGAGGGCGGTGTGGAAATTACTTCGTCTGAATACCAAACCCGCTTAAGCGATGAGCAGTTTGCATTAGCTCAAAATGTATTCAACGAACTTTATCAGCTGCCAATCACAATTGTGGATAAGCGGGGCTTGTCCTGTGCAGAAATTCGAGCCCAAGCCCGTAAAGTGAAAGCGAATCAACCTGATTTAGGCTTGGTAGTAATCGACTATCTGCAGCTGATCAAACCTCCTGCAGGTTCCTCAGGGCGGACCTGGTCCATAATTGTCGGGGAGATTGTGCGGGAACTGCGGGATTTAGCTGGCGAGCTGGATGTGCCGATCATCCTTATTTCGCAGCTGAATCGCTCAGTAGAAAGCCGGGATAATAAGCGCCCAATGATGTCAGACCTGCGGGATTCTGGAAATATCGAGGAGTTTGCCGACGTGGTCATGTTCTTATACCGGGATGATTATTATAATCCTGAACAAGCGGAAGCGGAAGGTACTAAAGGCGAGGTAGAAATCATCTTTGCCAAGCAGAGAAAAGGTCCCACCGGGACTGTAAAACTGAAGTTTATCAAAGAATATACGCGGTTTATTGATGAATTTGTTCAATAGGTTGGTGAAACCATGGGCTTATTTGAAGATTTGGAACGAGTTAAGTTAAGGTTTATTGCAATTAGCGAACAGCTGCTGGCAGAGGAACTAATTACCAGTGAGCAGTTTGACGAGATTCTGCTCCTCTTGGATAACCTTGATGAATATGATCAACAATATATTAATCAGAAGTTGAATGAACTAACTGATGGTAAGCTGGATCTGCTGTTTTGGGACCACAATAACTAGGGAAGGAAGTTCAAGAGTGGATTACAGTAAATTGACCAGTCCCCGCGTGGTAAAAGCGCTGATGCGGGAGTATGAGATCCGCTTTAAAAAGCGGTTTGGCCAAAATTTTCTCGTCGATGGCAATATCTTAAGTAAAATTATTGCCAGTGCAGAGCTTAGAGCAGATCAATACGCGGTAGAGATTGGAACCGGCTTAGGTACATTAACCCATGCTCTAGCTCAGGAATGCCGCAAAGTAATCACCTTTGAAATAGATCATGACCTGGTGCAGATTTTCCGTGAGAATTCCAGCAGTGAAAACATCCATCTAATTGCCGGCGATGCTCTCCAGTATGATTGGCACCAAGTGTTAGTAGAGCACAGCTGGCAGGGCGAACGGGTCAGCTTAGTGGCCAACCTTCCCTATTATCTCACCTCACCCCTAATTATGAAAGCTTTAGAGTGTGGTGTTGGCTTCGATCCGATTGTGGTAATGGTGCAGCGGGAAGTTGCCGACCGGATCCAGGCTCAACCGGGGACTAAGGATTATGGGCTGCTGACTTTGATGGTTGAATACTATGCTGATGTTGAGGTTGTCGCCAAAGTTCCCAGGACAGTATTTCTCCCTGCCCCAGAGGTTGATTCTGCTGTTATCAAGCTGATTCCCCGCGCTCCAACCGTTGCGGTAGACCGGGAAGCTTTGTTTGCAGTAATCAAAGCCAGCTTTGCTCAAAGGCGGAAAACTTTGAAAAACAATTTGAAAGCTTTAACCGAGCAGTGGGGCGTGACAGCCTCTAGTTTTGAGCGGATCTTAGCCGAGCTGGGCCTGCCGGAAGGAGTTCGTGGTGAGGCTCTTTCATTGGCACAGTTTGCGGAACTAACGCGCCGATTAATTACAGAGCACCAGTAGTGCTTTCCTATTTCTCTTAAGGAAGGCACTACTTTTTTGTGCTTTCATAAACTGTAGATAAGGCGGAGGTGACCCCATGAAAAAAGTAAGTGTGGGTGATATGGTCACTCGACGTTCTTATGGTGAAGATATCGTTTTTTACGTGCGGCGCATTCTTGATGCAGAAACCCCGATTGCTCAGCTGATCGGCGTAAACGTACGCTTGGCAGCCGACAGTCCCCTCGATGATTTAATTGTCTTAGATTATCGGACCAAACCGGCAAATCCGTCGGCAATCAAATCGATTATTGCGCAAATAATGCTGCAGCGGACTAAACCTGTGCAGCGGCGGAACTTGCGGTTAGAAGCAGTGAAGCATGATTTTATAGCTGTCCCAGGTCGGGTGCTGCATGTTGATGGGGAGGAGCACTACCTCAATCAGTGCTTAGCTCTGTACGGGAATTTGAATGTGCCGGTGATTGGACTGCATATCCCTGAACCGGAACAGCCAAAAAAAATTAGGTCTGTATTGGAAAAATACAATCCGGATATATTAGTGATAACGGGGCATGATGGTCTGCTGCGGAAAAACAGCAATCGTGATTTTTTGATTAATTATCGTTCCAGTCAGTATTTTGTGGAGACTGTCAAACAGGCTCGTTTATACGATTCCAATCGCGATGGATTAGTGATTATTGCCGGCGCATGCCAAAGCCACTTTGAAGGTCTGATTGAAGCCGGTGCAAATTTCGCCAGTGCTCCAGAACGAGTGATGATTCACTGTTATGACCCGGTATTTGTAGCAGAAAAGCTAGCCTATACTCCGTTTACACAAGTAGTCAATCTGCCAGAGCTGTTCCATGCTACCATCAGCGGTAAAGACGGCATTGGCGGAATTGAGACTAGGGGAAAGCTGCGCCAGGGGTTTCCCCCGATTAAGTCGTGGCTGCCTGTTAAGTCCTATCTCCAGTAACAGCACTTGTTTTAATTGATAAAAGTACAGGAAGGTGAGTATAGTGCGAACAAATACCAACCAGCTGGATCAAATCAAACTCAATCTAGATGAGCATGTTGGCAAAAAGATTAAACTTAAGGCAAACAGAGGTCGTAAAAAAATAGTAGAAGCAGAAGGCATACTGGAATGCACCTATCCCAATATATTTGTCATTAAGCTGGATAAACCCAGTGCCGTGCGGAGATTGTCCTACACTTATTCCGATATCCTGACGGAGACAGTTGAACTAACCATTGATAACAACCGGATTGGCTGACTAAAAAGCACTACCGAAGCATCGTGAAAACGGTGCTTTTTTTTTATGCCGGTTCATAGTTTTTATAGAGAGGGCGTGAGGGTATGTTGAGCAGAAAGAGAAACATCAAATTGGGCACACGCGTCTTAAAACTTGGTTCCCGGGGCACTGATGTGGGTCAGCTGCAGCAGAAGCTCAAGGACTTTGGTTACGAACCGGGACCAGTCGATAACATCTTTGGTTATCTTACTCAAGAAGCACTGGAATTTTTTCAAAGGGATTACCGTCTGCGCATTGACGGTATTGCGGGGGAAGAAGTCTTTGCCCTGTTAAAACAGGACAATCTGCCGGTAACCCGTCGGGTCCATCTTGTCCAGCCGGGGGAGACCCTCCAGGATATTGCTGATCAATATCAAGTGGGACCGGAGGCTTTTATTGACAACCACAAAAAGTCAATTTATCCCGGGCAGCAGTTAGTATTTTTTGATCGGGAGGTCTGGGGTGTATTAGGGTTTGATCTGCCTGCTCTAGACTCTTTCAACGTAAACCAAGAGCTGATTACAGGTGTCTTCATCTCAGTCAATCCAGAAAAGGGAATTGCGTCGCAAACAAAGTCTATTTCCGGTCCTAAAATTGCTCAGGTTGAATTTGAAGACGAAGAGTTAGTCAGCATCCACACTATCTTAACCAAGGGAAAGGTGCGGAAAAACTTCCTCAAATTCTGCAGTGAGGCAGCGGGCAAAATGGATGGAATCTATCTGCCGTGGGAACAGGTATCGCGGGTTGATGGCTTTCGCTATTACAAACTGCTGCGGCGAATCAAAAAACAGCTTGGAGATAAACGCCTGTTAGTTACCCTGACCCTGGGGATGCCGCGCTGGAATTTGCTAGGGGGCATTGACTTTGCTCAAGTGAGCAGAATTGTGGATCAGGTGGTTATTAAAATTGCCCAGCCTGATCCAAGCCTGATTGATTCGGAAAAAGAGCAGTATGAAAGTCTGATTCATCAAATGCTGCATTATGTTCCTGCCTATAAAATTTTGCTCTCAGTTCCGGTCTATGGTGTGATGTGGAATCAAGCTGATCCTTCCGCCTGGGAGAGGCTCAGTCATGGGCAGGCGATGACCAAAGTGTTCCGCCACGGCGCGCGATTAACTGCGGACGACAGCGGCAAAAAGTATTACCAGTTTTATCTTAAAGGAGAGCATTGGGGTCTGAGAATCTCATCCTTGGATCAGTTGAATCAGGTAATAGCCCTAGCGAACCGCTATAATTTAGCCGGCATAGTGCTGGATCGTCTCGGCGAAGAAGACAAGCGTTTATGGACTAAGCTTGCGTCCCACTTCAGTATCAGGAAAAAATTGTAAAAGCCTTCCTTATTGAAACATACTTTCTGAGGGTTATTCATATATATAACTGAATTATGGTGTAAACATAAGGGGGGAGAACATTTTGGCTCTCAATGTAAGAGAAGAAATTTTACATGTAGAGAGTTTAGTTGGTGAAAACTCAGCACAAACTGTGCTCCAGACAACGCTGGATTTATCCAGTTCAGCGCCGAGTATCGGCAGAGTTGTTTGGGTTCGGGGGACAGCTGTAGTTAACGATGCGGCAGCCGCTTCAGACAAAGTCAATTTGGATGGATATATTGACCTGACATTGGTTTACGCCGCAGAAGACTTTGAAGACGGCTCTGTCAGCTACCAAGTGATTCCATATCGCCAAGCAATCGCATTCAGCGATTATGTAGAGGTTATCGGTGCGGAAGAGGGCATGCTGGTCCACACCAAGGTTGATCTCCTGGGGATAGAGTGGGAGCTGCAGGCTGATCAGCGGGCTGTGAACGTAGATGTGTTAGTGCAGTTTTCAGCCCGGGTAAAACAGCAGTCTCGGATTCAGGCAGTAACCAATGCTAGTGTTAAGCCACCAAAAAAGCTGGCTGTCGACGAGGAGATTTTTACTATCGAATCACTGCTGAAACCAGTCACTACAGCGCTGGGCGTCAATCAAGAACTAATTCTGCCGGAAACCGCGGAACCGATCGGTTTTATTCTCGACTGCCAAGCAAAACCGGAGATTGAAGAAGCGATCATTAATCAAGAACAGATTACTGTAAAAGGCAACCTCAACGTGCATTTGATTTATGTTGATGAAAATGGGAATATCCATTCCAGTGCCTTTAAGAATGCATTCCCATACACTGTTTCTGTACCTAATGAAAGTAAGGTAACTGATTTAAAAGTTAATCCTGAGGTTAGGGCTGAGATTAAGGCGGATCTCAATGCGCCAAACAGCATTTCGTTAGTTGGCGATCTGAGATTTAAGGTGGATCTGATTGAGTCTAAACAGGTACGGTTGATCTTTGACTTAACCGGATCCGGAGGCTGTGTAGTTGAATCTAGAACAGAACCGGTGATGCTTGATCATTTAGTTAATGAAAAAGTCCAGCAGGCCACAGCCCAAGGCGTGCTTGAACTCAGCGGCAGCTATCCGCCGATTAGGGAAATTGTTGGTTCTGAAGGAAAAGTTCTGAATTATGATTTTCGTGTCGATGATGATAAAGTGTTGGTTGAAGGCTCAATCAGTATCGAGTTTGCCTACCTAGCTTATATTGAAGACGAACATAAACCTCTGTACTGGGCAGCTTTCAGCAATGCAGTTCCTTTTCAGCAGGTGATTGCCATTGGCGGTGTTCAGCCAGGTATGATTGCGGATTTAGAAATTGCAGTAACAGATCTAAAACTTGATTTGATTAACCGCGAGACAATTGAAGCTGACATCACTTATCGCTCCCGGCTGAAAGTTACTGAACCGGTGCAGCGGGATGTGGTTGTAGAAGCAATTGAGGTGCCGCCACTGGAAGCAGAACCGCCAACGGTAACATATGTTTTTGTGCATGAAGCGGATACACTCTGGAAATTATCCCGCCAGTACCATACCTCCCTAGAGACAATCCTTGAGGCAAACTCCTGGCTCAGGGAAAGGGAGCAGCAGAGGCTGATGCCTGGAGATAAGCTCTGCATACCCCGAAAAGTTTGGTAATAAAATGGGTCAAAGCATGACCCATTTTTAATTTGCCAAAAAAGGGCAATACTAAACTAGATTTGAGTGAGGAGGCTGAAACTATGCTGGCACTAATCATCGCAGCAGTATCAGGTATTGCCATGGCAGTCCAAGGGTCTTTAAACACTGCCCTAAGCAAGAAAGTAGGGGTATTGTTCGGGACCTTTATTGTCCAGTTTACCGGTACAATCTTTACCATTATTCTGCTTTTGTTCAAACTTGGCAGTATCAAATGGCAGGTTCTCCCCCAGGTGCCTTGGTACAATTATTTAGGCGGCATTATCGGGGTGGGAATTGTTTACGGGGTGATTACCAGTATCGATCGTGTGGGGGTAGCTGCAGCAACAACAGCGATAATAGTTGGACAAGTATCCATGGCCGCGCTGGTAGACCATTTCGGTTGGTTTGGTTTAGAGGCGGTCCCATTTAATATTTGGAAAGGGGTTGGTATTGTGTTGCTGGCAGCGAGTGCCTGGCTGCTGCTCCATAAATAACTAAATGCAGGAAAATTATCCCTAGTGCTGAATATTTCTAAGGTAACGAGGTGAATGTATGGAAGCAGTGGCTGTAAAAGCACATGGGAAAATCAATTTGACCTTGGATGTACTGGAGCGCCGCAGTGATGGATATCACGAGATCCGCAGCGTGATGCAGTCAATTGCCCTGGCAGATCAATTAGAAATTAGCAAAGCCGATAAAGGAATCCATCTGCAGGTAAATTTGCCCTTTGTCGAGCCTGCTGATAATCTAGCCTATCGGGCTGCTGAGCTATTTTTTACCGCTGCTGAACTGGATGCAGGAGCAGTGATCAGGTTAGAGAAAAATCTGCCGATTGCCGCCGGTTTAGGGGGAGGCAGCGCCGATGCAGCAGCTGTGCTTTGGGCTTTAAATCAGCTGTATCAAACGCCTTTCACCCTAGCGGAGCTCCAGGTTATAGGAAAACAAATTGGCGCTGATGTGCCCTTCTGCCTGCAAGGGGGCACTTTGTTAGCTGAAGGAATAGGTGATAAATTAAGTCTGCTTCCCACGATTGCCGATTATTATTTTGTGCTGGTTAAACCAGAGCAGTCAGTCAGCACCAAAAAAGTTTATCAAGCTTTAGATCCAAAACTATTTGGTGATCATTATACCAGCCGGATGGTTGAGAAGTTAAAACAGGGAGATTCCATCACCAGCAGTTTTGGTAATATCATGGAGCAGACAACTGTTAGGTTTGTGCCTGAAGTGGCGGCTTGGTGTGAGCGTATGCTTCAAGCCGGTGCTGTCAGCAGCTTTATGTCGGGAAGCGGCCCGACCACTGTGGGTGTCTTTAACTCGAAAACAGAAGCTGAGCAGTTCATTCAGAAGTGGAAACATCAATGTTGGATGACTGTTACCAAGCCGTATACTACTGGGATTTCAGTTGTAAAGGAATAGAGGTGGCACATCAATGCAGGTGGATGCGATCGTCCTTGCAGGTGCGAAAAATGATGGGAAATTACAGGAAGTCAGTTCATGCCAGTATGAAGCACTGATTAAAATTAATGACAAACCGATGCTCTGCTACGTAATTAACGCTTTAAAAAGCTCAGCATATATCGGAAAAATCGTGGTGATTGGATTTCCTGAGTTTAAAGAGTATCTGGATAAGGATGTCATTCTGCTGGAATGTGGAGAGTCCCTGGTGGATAACATTGAGATCGGGATGGACTATTTAGGAGCACAAAATCATGTGCTGGTTGTGACTTCGGATATCCCCATGCTGACTCAGGAGGCGGTTGATGACTTTATCCGGCGCTGCCAGGGCCATACCCAGGACTTGTTTTATCCGATTGTGAGTAAGACTGCCAACGACTTAGTATATCCAGGGGTAAAGCGAACTTACGTTCAGCTGAAGGATGGTATTTATACAGGCGGCAACATGGTGTTAATGGCACCTAAGTTTATCCGGGAAGCGCGGCAGGTGATTCAGCAGGTGGTTAAGCTGAGAAAGAAGCCCTTTGCAATTGTAAAACTGCTTGGACCGCGGTTTTTGCTCAAGTTCATCTTAAAACAGCTGACCATCGTTGAGGTTGAGAACAGAGTTAAGCATCTGTTTAAGATTAATGCTAAAGCGATCATCACCTCTTATCCCCAAATTGGGACCGATGTTGATAAACCCAGTGATTTAGAATTGGCCCAAAAGATTTTGCTCCAAAACCACAGCAAGGAGGCGTAATATGCGTCGAAGCCAGCGCATAGCGGTTATTACCAAACTGCTTGTCGAAAATCCATATAAAATATACTCATTAACCGACTTTGCTAAAATGCTTGGAGCGGCTAAATCAACCCTAAGCGAAGACCTGGCGGTAATTCGAGAAACATTTGCCGATATGGGACTGGGCAAAATTGAGACAATAACTGGAGCTGCAGGCGGAGCCCGCTATCTGCCCAAGCTGTCTAATGCAGCCTTATTGGCTCGGGTGGAAAAAATATGTGAAAAGCTGGAAGACCCGACTCGAATTCTCGCAGGTGGTTTTATCTATCTAAATGATTTCGCATCCGATCCAGACCTTGTCAGCGAAATTGGTGAGATGTTTGCAGCCCATTTCGCAGCAGTTGAGCCAGAGTATGTTGTTACAGTGGAAACATCTGGAATCCCAATCGCATTGATGACTGCCCATTATTTAAATATTCCTATGGTAGTAGTCCGGCGGGTTTCCCAAATCAGCGAAGGCTCAGTGTTGACTGTCAACTATGTATCTGGTTCTTCCCACCGCATTCAAACCATGTCTCTTGCCCGCAGGGCCCTGCCGGTCGGGTCCCGAGTGCTGCTGGTTGATGACTTTATGCGGGCCGGAGGAACACTGCGCGGCTTAATGGAGCTGATGACAGAGTTTGAATCCGAAGTGGTTGGAATGGGTGTGTTGATTGAGATGGAACTAGCCTCTCCTAAATTGGTTCAAGATTATGTTTCCTTTATCAACCTGCACCAAATTGATCCGGTTAATCAAGTTGTTAAAGCTGCTCCAGCAGCTTGGATTCAGAACTCAGCAGACTGATAGGATTTTATGTTGATCTTACCTACAGGTTTTGTTATACTCTACTTAGACGTTGGGGTGTGGCCAAGTGGTTTAAGGCTCAGGACTCTGACTCCTGGATCCCCGGTTCGAATCCGGGCACCCCTGCCTTTTTTTCGTTCTCACCTCAGTATCGGAGGGAGTTTTTTTATTTCCTTAACATTTTTTTGATCAGTCTGCATAATATGTTGCGTATGTGCTAAAAAGTCGCAATAGACTGTCAAAATATAATAGGAAGGGTTCACGCACTCAGTCACGAAAACTATTATGTTTGGCGAATTTTTCACGTGATGAGGGGGAGAAAATTGGTCACTAGTGCGATTGTGTTAGCAGCTGGGCAGGGCCAACGGATGAAATCTGAGCTTCCCAAACCACTGCATAAAGTCTGCGGGATACCTATGGTTAAGTTGATTGTAGATAATGTTTGTGCCGCTGGGTTCGATCGAGTTTACCTAGTGGTGGGTCACGGCGGAGATCAGGTGCGCCAAGCAGTACCGCATACTGAGTATGTTGTCCAAGAGGAACAGCTGGGAACAGGGCACGCGGTGGATCAGTGCCGTGAGGTGCTAGCTGATTTTGATGGTCCAGTGTTAGTTACTTATGCGGATACACCGCTGTTTCGCGTTGAAACTTTTAAAGCAGTGCTTGAGTTTCATCAAAAACAGGGGGCTGCTGCAACGGTTATTACTGCCGAATTTGCAGATCCTACCGGATACGGCCGCGTCATCAGGGATGATAGGGGGTATATCCGCCAAATTGTTGAGGAAAAGGATGCCTCTGACAGTGAAAAGCAGATTAAGGAAATCAATACTGGGACTTACTGCTTTGACAGCAGGCTGCTGTTTCAATATTTAAAAGAAATTACCCCAGATAATGCCCAGGCGGAATACTACCTGCCAGATGTAATACCTCTTATGATCCGTGATGGACATCTTGCTGCTGCCTACCTACTGCAGGATGCTGAAGAATCCATTGGTGTCAATGATCGGGTTCAGTTAGCTCAAGCAGAGCAGATTCTGCGGCGGCGGATCTGTACTGAACATATGCTCAATGGTGTTACGATAATCAATCCAGACCAGACTTATATTGAACCAAATTGTGAAATCGGACGCGACAGCGTGATTTACCCCAATACCTATATCCAAAAAGGGACAAAAATCGGAAAAAATTGTTCTGTGGGACCAAATGTACGTTTAGAGGCAGCGGTTCTTGGGGATCATGTTACTATAGAACAAGCAGTAGTGCTTGAAAGCAGCATTGGCAGTGAAACAACGGTTGGACCATTCGCCTATATTCGACCGGGCACAAGGATTGGTTCCAGATGCCGAATCGGTGATTTTGTTGAAGTGAAGAACAGTCAAGTGGCGGATCAGAGTAAAATCCCCCATTTAGCTTATGTTGGCGATGCAGTTATTGGATCGGGTGTCAATATTGGTTGTGGTGCCATTACAGTCAATTATGACGGCAAACAAAAGCATCAAACAATTATTGAAGACAACTGTTTTATCGGCAGCAATTCAAATCTAATTGCTCCTGTTAAGATTAATCAAGGAGCGTATGTCGCAGCTGGCTCAACCATAACGAAAGAAGTACCGGCAAACAGCCTGGCAATTGGCAGAGCACGACAAGTAAATAAAGAGGGATGGAAAAAGACGGAGGGCTAGCAAGTGATAATGAACAAGTGTGATAAAAAATTGAAAATCTTTACTGGGAATGCCAATCCTCAGTTGGCCAGAAGTATTGCGGAATGCTTGGGCGAAGAACTGGGTTTGGCCGAGGTAGGCAGATTTAAAGATGGTGAGATCAGTATTAAGATCCACGAAACAGTGCGCGGCCGTGAAGTTTTTATTATCCAGCCGACTCATAAACCAACTGCTGAAAATTTGATGGAACTGCTGCTCCTGATTGATGCCATGAAGCGGGCATCGGCAAAGATGATCGCAGCTGTAGTCCCCTACTATGGCTATGCGCGGCAGGATCGGAAAACTCAACCGCGGGATTCAATTGGAGCGAAATTAGTAGCAAATCTCCTCACCGCTGCCGGAGCGGATCGGGTAGTTACCATGGATCTGCACGCAGATCAAATTCAAGGCTTTTTCGATATTCCCGTGGACAATTTGCGGGCGCTGCCAATCATTGAGGAGTATATCAGATCAAAGGATCTTGATGATTTAATGGTAGTAGCTCCTGATGTAGGTGGAGTAGTGCGGGCAAGAAGCTTAGCTAACCGCCTGAACTGCCCTATCGCAATTGTGGATAAGCGGCGTCCCGCAGCCAATGTGTCCCAAGTGATGAATATCATCGGTAATGTTGAAGGCAAAACCTGCGTTCTGTTTGATGATATGATCGATACCGGCGGTACTATTGTCAACAGCGCGGAAGCGTTGATGAAAAACGGAGCCAAAGCGGTATTTGCCTGCTGTACTCACGCAGTTTTCTCGGGACAAGCTCCGGAACTGCTGCAGCAGAGCCCCCTTAAGGAGGTAATTGTCACCGATACCATCAATATTTCTCAAGATCGGATGTTCCCCAAACTAAAGGTACTGTCAGTGGCATCACTCTTTGCCGAAGCGATCAAGCGCATTTTTGAAGAACAGCCGGTAAGCAAGCTGTTTGACTAAGTTTTAACAACGATGTTATAATATAGCAACGAGTGGTGAAAAGGAGGAGTTTTTATGGCTAATTATCCACTTACAGCTGAAGTACGCACCGCTTTTGGGACAAACGCTGTAAAGAAACTACGTCGCGATAAATTAATTCCCGGCAATATTTATGGTCACAACAAAGAAAATGTTAATGTCGTAGTTGTACAGCGCGAACTCGAAAAAGCACTTGAATCCGGTGAACCTTTGTTCGATGTAACTATTAGCGGTGAGAAAAAAGTAGTTCTGGTTAAAGACCTGCAGCGTCATCCTGTTAGGGGAGACATTCAGCACGTTGATTTCTATGAGGTTTCTATGGACAGGCCAGTAGATACAACCGTCCCTGTCGTGCTCGAAGGTGAAGACGCACGGGAATCTGATGGCGGTATTGTGGGCCTTGTTGTAAGAGAGCTGAACATTTCCTGCTTACCAACGGATATTCCCGAAAGTATTGCAGTAGATGTGTCCCAATTAGTAATAGGAGATACTTTAACAGTTGCCGACCTCAAGGTTGATCAAGGAATTACTGTTAATCATGACCCAGACGAAGTAATTGTTACAGTTACTGCTCCTGCAAAAGCAGATGAAGCAGAAGCAACTGAAGGTGAAGATGCTGAGGCTGAAGCTGAGGCAGAAACAGAAGCAGAGGAATAGGCATAAATTAGAAAATAGGAGAGACAGAAGCAAAGGAATGCACATTTTGTGCGTTCCTTTGCAGCTGTGGAGGCTTTTACTGTGAAAGTGATTGTAGGATTAGGCAATCCGGGCAGACAATACGAGCACACTAGGCATAATGCAGGTTTTTGGGTAGTTGATGAACTTGCCCGGCGGTGGAATATTAATCTAAATAGTAAAAAATTTCGTTCAATTGTTGCGGAGGGTCACTATGCAGGCGAAAAAGTGGTCCTTGTTAAACCCCAAACTTATATGAATCTCAGTGGTTTGGCTGTCCAGGAGATCGTCAGGTATTGGCCTGTTGATTTTGCTGATCTGCTGGTAATTTATGATGATCTAGACATGGATCCGTACCGCATTAGGCTGAGAAGTAAAGGCAGCAGCGGCGGACATAGAGGAGTGGCAAGCATTATTGATCTTCTGCAAACCGATGAGTTTCCCCGCCTCAAAATCGGCATTGGTAGGCCGCAGGGGTCCATGTCGGTACCGGATTATGTGTTAGCTCAGCTCTCTCCAGAAGAGTTAGCGGCTTATCAGGATGCGGTGCAGCAGTGCGCTGATGCTGTAGAGGCGTGGATAAGCTTAGGAATTGAGCAGGCTATGAATCAATATAATAGTACTAAGAAATGAGTTGGCATTGGCGATTGGAGGAAGGGAAGTTGTCGTTACACGGCTTAGTAGACTTGATCAGCCAGTCAAGGGAATTCCAGGCGATTCGTGAGAAAACAGCCAGGCACGAAAAACAGCTGATCTTAGGGTTATCAGGCTCACAGCGCAGTCTGATGACTGCTGTTATGGCAGACCCGCAAATTGTAACTATGTTTATCGGCTATAACCAGCACCAGGTGGAAACAATAGCCCAGGATCTCACCAATTTGCTGCCGGATCGCCCGGTTTTGGTTTTTAATCCTCACGAACTGCTGCCCCATGAGGAAGCAGTAATTGACTGGGAGCTGCGGAAAAGCCGATTGGATGTTTTAAAGCAGATTCGTGAACCAGGCAGCATTATCTGTGCGTCGGTTCAAGCCTTGAGTGAAGCGCTGATTGATCCCCGCCTGTTTTACCAGCACACGCTAACTATAGATATTAACAGCCGCATTGATTTAGAGCAGTTTACTGGAGAACTGCTCAAGCTTGGCTACGAGCGGGTAGATATGGTTGAAAGTTACGGACAGTTCAGCATTCGCGGCGGCATTATTGATATTTATTCTTTTACCGAAGAACATCCAGTGCGGATCGAACTGTTTGATGATGAAGTTGATTCGATAAGAATTTTCGCAATTGAGGATCAGCTTTCAGTGGAAAAAGTGGAGCAGGTGGTTATTTTTCCTGCGCGGGAGCGGCTTTTTATCGGCGGTGATCTGGAACAGATTAAGGAACGTATTTGGCAGGATGCCCAGGAGCAGAGTGACAAGCTGTTAAAAGCTGGCAGGGGGGAGGCTGCTGATAATCTGCTCTCCAAAACAGCACACAACCTCGAATTGTTAGAAAGTAAAAACTATTATCCTGGGGTTGATCAATACCTGCCCTATTTTTCGCAAGCCTACACCCTCCTGGATTACCTGCCGTCAGAAAGCTTAATCATTGTAAGTGAACCTGCTCGGATTAAAGAGCATCACAAAATCTATCTGCAGGAGATTGGGGAAACAATCTCAGGTTTGCTGGCTAACGGACGAGTTCTGCCGAAAATGGTAGAGATTTTTGTCGAGTGGACCGATTTGTGGAAGCAGATCCACTCCCACGATTACTCCCTTTACCTGTCCGTTTTAGATAAACGGATTCCGGAGATGGGCACACCAGCTGTACACCTAATGTCAACCAAATCTCCGGAGCATTACCAAGCAGATTTAGAGGGCTTTGTGAAGAAAATTCAGCAGAGCCGCAAACAGTATTACCGGATCTTGTTAGTGGTTTCTACCGAGGAACGGGGTCATAAATTAGTCGATTTTTTGAAGGAGTACGATGTTCCTGCTCAGTATGTGGACAACGTAGAAAATAAACTGAAGGTCGGGAACTGTATCGTGACTACCGGCAGTTTAGAAACTGGTATGGATTATCCTGGGTACAAGCTGCTGATTATTACAGAACTGGAAATTTACGGCAGGCGGAGGGCAAAGCGGCGGGTTAACCGCACAGACAAACAGGTGCGGTTAACTGAAGCAGATCTTAAAGTTGGAGATTATGTTGTCCATGTCAACCACGGAATCGGTCAGTACCTAGGGATTGAAACACTAGAAGTCCAGGGAACCCACAAGGACTATTTGTTAATTCGGTTTGCAGGTAAAGACCGCTTGTATGTACCTACTGATCAAATCGGGCTGCTCCAGCGCTATGTCGGTTTATCTGAACAGCCGCCTAAACTTTCGAAATTAGGCGGGGCGGAGTGGGTCCGGGTTAAAAATCGTGTGAAAGAGTCTGTTCAAGATTTAGCAGAAGGTCTGATCAAACTTTATGCTGAGCGGGAAGCGAGCGAAGGTTTTCAGTTTCCTGAGGATACCCCATGGCAGGCTGAATTTGAGGACGCTTTTCCTTATGAAGAAACACCGGATCAACTGCGGGCTATTGAAGAAGTGAAAAAGGATATGGAAAAGCCAAGACCAATGGATCGCCTGCTGTGCGGTGATGTTGGCTACGGCAAAACAGAAGTTGCGATTCGGGCTTGTTTTAAAGCGGTCAATGCTGGCAAGCAGGCTGCAGTCCTGGTGCCGACCACGATTTTAGCTCAACAGCATTACCGCACCTTTGCAGAACGGTTTGAAGATTACCCGATTAAAATTGGAGTTTTATCGCGGTTTCAGTCAGCCGCAGAGCAGAAACAAGTAATTAAAGGTCTTAAGGACGGTACAGTCGATATTGTAATTGGTACCCACAGACTGCTTTCTAAAGATGTTACTTATCATGATTTAGGCTTAGTAATCGTTGATGAAGAGCAGCGCTTTGGAGTTGCTCAAAAAGAAAAGCTGAAAGAAATCGCCAAAAATGTGGACGTTCTTACGCTATCAGCCACACCCATTCCCCGCACCCTGCACATGGCTTTAGTAGGGGTGAGGGATATGAGCTTAATTGAAACCCCGCCGGAAGAACGGTTTCCAATCCGTACCTATGTGATGGAATGGGATGACCAAACTATTGCCCAGGCTATTAAACGGGAGTTGGGCCGGCAGGGACAAGTCTATTTCGTTTACAATCGAGTGCGGGGCATTGACTCTATGTATCAGCGCCTGCAGAATCTGGTACCTGATGCGAGAATTGCCATCGCCCACGGCCAGATGGATGAAAATCGCTTGGAGCGGGTTATGCTCGATTTTTATAATGGTGAATACGACATTTTGCTCTGTACAACAATTATCGAAACCGGTATGGATATCAGCAATGTTAATACTCTAGTTATTTATGACGCGGATCATCTCGGCTTGGCTCAGCTGTATCAGCTGCGGGGTCGCGTAGGTCGCACAAATCGTGTCGCATATGCGTATTTTACCTATCGGAAGGATAAAATACTAACAGAGGACGCAGAAAAGTGTCTCCAGGCCCTTAAAGAGTTTTCTGAGCTGGGTTCAGGCATTAAGATAGCCATGCGGGATTTAGAAATTCGGGGAGCAGGCAACATTCTCGGCCCGGAACAGCATGGATTTATCACTTCGGTAGGATTTGAGCTGTACTGCAAACTGCTGGATGAGGCTATTCAAAAGCTGAAAGGTGAGGTGGAACAAGAGGTACCAGATCCAGTTCTGGATCTGCAGGTGGACGCTTATATCGGAGATGACTATGTTTCTGATCCTAAGCAAAAGGTAGAGCTGTATAAGAAACTGGCTGCGGTGCGGACTCTGCAAGATGCAGATGAGCTGGAGGCTGAACTCGAAGATCGCTTCGGTGATTTACCAGATGCGGTTAGAAATCTGGTGCTAGTAACTCGGATTAAGGTGCTGGCACGCAGCGTAGGCGCAGCAAGTATCTTTCGGGAAAAGAATATGTTTGTAATTCGTTCTCTGCCGGGGATCGTGAGAGAAAAAGAAAAATATACCGCCTTGGTGCAGCGGTTTAGGGGTCAAGTAGGTTACGCGCCTGGGAGAAGTCCTCAGATAAAGGTAAAGATCGAAGGACTTTCAGATTATGAGGCTTTACTCCTGCTGCAGAAAGTAATACAGGGTTTGGAGTAAATCCGTTTAGCTGGGAAAAATGAATAAAAATAGTACCGCGGTTATATACTAACATTGAACTTACCCAACATGAAGGAGGGGTGTGGCTCTTGAAAGCTACAGGAATAGTCAGACGCATAGACGACCTAGGACGAGTAGTAATTCCCAAAGAGATTAGGCGCACCTTACGAATCCGCGAAGGCGATCCGCTGGAAATATTTGTCGACCGTGAAGGCGAAGTTATCTTAAAAAAATATTCTCCCATAGGTGAACTAGGTGATTTTGCTCAAGAATATGCTGATTCGCTATATGAGTCAACTGGGCATATAGCACTTATTTCAGATCGGGATGCTGTTGTTGCAGTAGCCGGTGCTGCAAAAAAACAGTGGATTGATAAATCGGTAACTGAAATTATTGAAAAGGCGATGGAATCCAGAAGAACTTTAGTAGTTGGTAAAGATGAACTCAGTGATGAAGACAGTAGCTGGGATTTTGAAACCCAAGTGATTGCACCAATAATTGCTGAAGGAGATCCCATCGGAGCAGTTCTGATCTGTACAAAGGATCCCAACACGAAAATGGGGGAATTGGAAATAAAGCTGGCTGAAACAGCTGCTGGGTTTCTAGCAAAACAGATGGAACAATGACGATGCGAGTCCAGTCTGACTCCTATCCATAACCTTAAGTTACAAGCTTAAGTTATGAACTAGGAGTCTTTTTTTGCTGTTTCCCACAGCTGATCCATTTCTGCCAGACTCATGGTGTTGAGCTCGCGGTTATTCAGAGCAGCCTGTTTTTCCATGTACTGAAACCGGCGGATAAATTTGTTGGTGGTTAAGTTCAATGCCCGCTCCGGATTGATGTTGAGAAAGCGGCAGACGTTGACTAAACTAAAAAATAGATCGCCAATCTCCGCTTCCATGTCTCCGTGGTTTGCAGCTGCAACAGCCTGCTTAAACTCCTCAATCTCTTCCTCAAGCTTTGCAATTGTTCCGCTGATATCATTCCAATCAAAACCGACTTTAGCAGCTTTGCTTTGGATTTTTTCTGCCCGCAGCAGTGCCGGCAGATGCTTTGGAATTCCATCGAGCAGCGATTTTCGATCTTGATTGGCTTTTTCCCGCTTCTTAATGGCTTCCCAGTTAGAGAGCACGTCTTCCACAGAATTGATTTCGGTATCAGCAAAGACGTGGGGATGCCTGCGGATCATTTTTTCACAGACTGCTTTCAGAACATCGTCCATTGTAAACTGGCCGTTTTCCGAGGCAATTTGAGCATGAAATACAATCTGCAGCAGGACATCACCCAGCTCTTCTGCTAACGCCTGCGGGTCCTGCTGTTCAATTGCATCAATCACTTCGTAAGCTTCCTCGATCAGATAGCGGGTCAGACTTTGGTGAGTCTGTTCTCTGTCCCAAGGACAGCCCTGATCGCTCCGGAGCTTTTCCATAATTGCGGTTAAAGATTCTAAGGTGTAGTGAGCCATGAAATGTACCCCCTATACGAAATAAAGCCTGCTGGTGCAGGCTGTGTTTTACTTCGCAAGTACAGCTTCTTTAAGATTTTTGCCAGGCTTGAATGCTGGGACAACAGTTGCTGGAATGGTAATCTTTTCGCCTGTTGATGGATTAACACCTTGGCGCTCTTTGCGTTCGCGTACTTCAAAAGTTCCAAAACCAACCAGCGTTACCTTTTCACCTTTGGATAAAGCGTCTTGAATAGCTGAAAAGGTAGCTTCCACAGCATCGCTTGCAGCCTTCTTTGTTAAATTTGCTTCTTTTGCTACAGCATTAATAAGATCACTCTTGTTCACAGTTTAACCCCCTTGAGGTAAAATAATTCACTTGTATATTCTGTGGCCAGGAATGCTATTCCTGCTATATTGGAATTTTTTACCTGAAATGTTTATCTTGACAGAGCTTAGCATAATCTGCGGTTCAAATTAACAAGCTAAAAAAGGACGTCAAAAACAACTAGGGGGTAATCGTTTTGCAATTTTCAAATGGACAAAAGGCAGCCGCAGGCGTAATTCTGCTTGTAATTGCTGTTGTTGTTGCTATGGTCAGCTGGAGTGGTGATCGGGATGACCTGGCTAAAGAATTGGAACAGGAGCCCCAGATCACCGTCTATTTCAACGATACCGGAGCAAAGCGCACTATGGGATTGGAAGAATATTTACAGGGAGTAGTGGCAGGGGAAATGTTTCCCGATTGGCCGATAGAGGCTTATGCTGCCCAGGCAATTTTTGCTCGGAGCTTCACCATGGCGTTTATTGCTGAAGGAGGACTGCAGGACAAATACGGAGCAGATATTTCCACCAATATTGAAGAAGCTCAGGCTTACAACCCAGATGCGATCACACCGGAAATCCGCCAGGCGGTGGAGATGACCAGAGGCGAAGTTTTAACTTATGAGGACCGCTATGTTAAGGGCTGGTTTCATGCCTATTCAGGAGGTAAAACCACTACCGCTAAAGAGGGATTGAACTATCAAGAAGCGGAACCGCCTTACATTGCCAGTGTGGATCTGGGGGAAAATCAGTATGCTCCTGAAGATGTTACTAACTGGGAAGCTGAATATACCCTGGCAGAGCTGACAAACTTGCTGGCGGCAGCGGGAATCAATGTGGGAGAAATCCAGGATCTAAAGATTACTGAGCGGGGACCTACAGATAGGATTACACAGCTTGAGATCGTCGGTACCAATGGTACTGAAACGATGCACGGCGCTGAGTTCCGCATTGCAGTAGATTCTACCAAAATGCGCTCTACTTTAGTAACAGATTGGCAGGTGAATGATGGCGTCCTGACAATTGGAGGCACAGGTTACGGCCATGGGGTTGGTTTAAGCCAATGGGATGCCTTTAAAATGGCCAAAGAAGGCAAATCTCCTCAGGAAATTGCCACCAGCTTTTTTAAGGACGTAGAAATCAAGAAATTATACGATTAACAATAAAGTGATTCTATTTTCCACTGCGGATGCATAGATTGTACTAAAAGCAGTGGGAGGTACGATCGCATGGACGAGAGAAAGTATCCTGCTTCCTCAGGCCGACATCAAATACTGTTGGTTCAGCGAGAACGCTTAAATGTAGATGGTGTACTTAATGTGGAGAGTTTTGATGACCGCGAAATAGTGCTGGAAACAGAGGAAGGCGGCTTGTTTATTCGCGGTGAAGATCTGCACATTAATGAATTAAATTTAGAGACAAGCAGCTTAGTTGTGGTTGGTTATATTAAAACGCTGGAGTACACCAAAGATTCGTTTGGCCAGAAGAGCAAGGGACTGTTTGCAAAGTTGTTTCGGTGATTCACAACTTTAAAGCCAAATGCATACACTGTTATGGTAGGGAGAATTCAGAACCCTTGGAGGTGAAAGCATGGATTCACTGAGCGTACAGCTGTATGCATTTGCTGTTACTATGATCGCAGGAGCTTCCATCGGGTTTATCTTCGATTTGTACCGGGTAATCCGTTCGTTACTGCGTCCGGGAGCAGTTGTGACTGTAGTGATGGATCTGTTCTTCTGGGTTGTGGCTGCGCCGGTGATCATCATCTACCTGTTGATGGCTAACTGGGGCGAACTGCGCCTGTATGTCCTGATTGGAATCGTTTTAGGTTCAGCATTTTATTACCTACTGTTCAGCTCCATGGTTATCCGCTTGTTCATCAGCTTATTGAATTTAATTGGACATATTATCAGTTTTTTGTGTCAGCTGTTCTTTTCAATTGTAGTTTGGCCGGTTAAAGTGCTGCAGGATCTATTTTTAACCTTTAATGCCAGGCGGAGGGGGCGGAGCTGGATCAAATTTGAATCAGGTTGGCGCGGTTTGCGGTGGAGGGGCGGCCTGCGCTGGCAGTCCCGCTTTATTCCCTTTTGGCGGCGGCAATAATTTACTTCGCCAGCAGGAAAAAGCGGTTTCTTCCAGAACTCTCCTTTGTAAAGGAGAGAGGTTCAAATGGCTGCGCGTAGAAAGAGAAAAAAGCGTTCTGTTGCTAAACTAATCCTTTTAGGCCTTATAATCTGGTTAGGCTATACATTTGGCAGAGGCTTTGTTGAGCACCATCGACTCAGACAGGAAATTGCTAAGCTGACTAATGAAATTCAAGCTTTGGAACTGCGCAATGCCCAAATACGTGAAGAAATTGAACGCCATCGTTCTGAGGAGTACATTGAAAGAGTAGCTAGAGAAAAACTTGGCCTGGTTAAACCGGGTGAAACTAGATTCATCATTTCAGAATCCCTCGAAGAGTGAGTCCGAAAGTTTTGAGCATGGTCGATTGACACAAAATTTCTGATAATGTATAATGTATACTAGCCGCGGCCCTGCAGTGGCAAAATCTAAGAGGAGGAATTTTTTAACGTATGTCAATCGATGTCGGCAGCATTGTCGAGGGTAAGGTTACAGGGATTACTAATTTCGGAGCATTTGTAGAGCTTGAGAATGGAGAGACAGGTTTAGTACACATTTCCGAAGTTGCAGACACATTTGTAAAAGACATTAATGATTTTCTAAAACGTGAAGATTGCGTTAAAGTAAAGGTTATTAATATTAGTGATGGTAAGATTGGTCTCTCTATCAAGCAGGCAAATCCCAAATCCTCTGGACAAGATTATCCTTATCAAAGTAGAGCTAAACGGAGAGCTGCAAGTGCAAACGATTTTGAAGAACGTTTAGCACGCTTTCTCAAGGATAGTGACGAAAGGCAGCAGGCTCTAAGAAAGAGTTTAGACTCGAAACGAGGTGGCAGGGGCGCGAGATAGATTTATTTGATATAATAAGCTGAATAATCCTACATCCCTTCGGGGATGTTTTTTCCATAATGGAGGCAGAAAAATGCAGAGTAATTGTGAACAAGCAACTGATCAAGATCTCAAGATAATTACAGAGCAGTTAGGCCGCGAGCCCCGAGGGGTGCTGGGAATCGCTAACAGATGCAGATATGGCTATCCCCAGGTAATTATCAATCGGCCGGTAATCAGCAACGGGGAACAGGTCACAGTCTTTCCAACTTCACTGTGGCTGACCTGTCCGTACCTCAGAAAGCAGATCAGCAAGATCGAAAGCACTGGGTTGATCAGCACCCTTCAGTCCAAAGTTGCTGACGATCCAGACTTTGCTGAAGCAGTTAAGGTAGCTCACCAAGGCCATGCGGAGTTTCGCCGCAGCCTGATCCCGAACGAAGTACTGCTGGCCCTGGCTAAAAATTATCCTAATGAATACCAGGTGATAGCTGAAACTGGTGTTGGCGGTACCCGCTCCTATGATGGAGTCAAATGCCTGCATGCTCATTTTGCTGATTTCCTTGTACTTAAGCAGAATGCGATTGGTAAAATGATCTATGAAGCTTTGGATGGAGAGCTGGACTGCTCATCAGGCGATTGCGAATTAGAAAATTAGGAGGCTGCCATGATTGCCACAATTGATATCGGTACCAACTCAACAAGGTTGTTAATCGCCGAAACAAAAACCGTGGCTGGTGGTACAGCTATTGAACCAGTCCGCACTGAGCTGCGGATCACCCGATTAGGACAGGGTGTGAATGCTTCCGGAAACTTAAATCTGGAGGCTCTGGCTAGAACATACCAGGTATTGGCAGAGTATCACGAGATTATCACGAACTATCCTGTCGAAAAAGTAATCGCAACTGCAACCAGTGCTGTCCGGGATGCAGCGAATCAGCGGGAATTTTTAGAGCAGGTGAAAAAGAGAACTGGGTGGGATGTCAGAGTTCTAACCGGCCAGGAAGAAGCTCAAGCTTCCTTTCTCGGCGCCTGCCGGGCTGTTCAAAGTGGGGATGTGCTCCTTGCTGATGAGCTGCTGGTAATAGATATTGGCGGAGGCAGCACAGAGCTGATCCTCGGCAGAGTTGATGGTGAACTGATGTTCAGCGGCTCCAGCCAGGTTGGTGCAGTGCGGATGACAGAGCTGTGCATCTCCCAAAATCCGATTCCCGATCATGAGCTGGAGTGTCTTAGGAATACAGTTGCGGACAGGCTTTCTCCATTGGTCCAGCGCTGCTGCTCCAAGACTCAGAAAACACCACCGCTGGTTGGCGTTGGCGGCACAATTACCACTTTAGCTGCCCTCGAACTAGAATTAACCCAATATGATCCGGCTCGGATCACCGGGTATCGCTTAACTAAAAGCTGCATTGCCGAATGGTTCCACAGACTGTCACGGATGACAGTGGCGGAACGGTCAGCCCTGCCGGGAATTGCTCCTGGCCGCTCAGACATTATTCCTGCTGGCGCCGGTATTTGCTGTGTTTTAATGGACTTACTGCAAGCAGATCAGCTTATTGTTAGTGATGGTGATTTGATGCAGGGCATCTGGTATCTTGAGGGTTTTGCATAAAAGCATGGCGATCGGCTAAAATAGTGGTGGATAATTGGATTTTAGGTNNGCCGGGGTGGCGGAATAGGTAGACGCTACGGACTTAAAATCCGTTGGGCGTTAAGCCCGTGCGGGTTCGATTCCCGCCCCCGGCACCACTTTTATATTCTCCCTGACTCATCACCAAGATGAGTTTTTTTATTACTCAGCTGATAACTTGTAGCATAACTGCGGCATATGGCTATAATATAAGCGTAAAGTCAGTCAAAAGGGGAGCCGTAGATGAAAAAATGGTTAATGATGGCTTTGATAATCGCCTTTGTCGCCTGGCAGTTTATTAATAAGCCTCACCCGGGTGCAGAAATAGATGCTGATGGATTGAAACAACTGCTGGCCTCGGGAGACAGACCGGTCTTAATTGATGTGCGTGAGACTGATGAATTCGCTTCAGGACACATCCCCGGTTCAATTCTTATACCCTTGGGTGAATTAGACAGCTCAGATCTGCTCGAGGGGATTGATCCGAGCCAAACCATTGTAGTAATCTGCCACAGCGGCAGCCGCAGTTCGTTTGCACAGCAGATGCTGATTGATATGGGATACCGGAATGTATCCAATCTCACTGGTGGGATTCAGAAATGGGACGGTCCGATTGAGGTTAATTAAAGTGAATAAGAAGCGACCAACCCACAAGCAGTGTAAGCTTTGGGGAGTTGGTTGCTTTTTTCGTGTGATTGACCAGAGAAAAACCGGAAAGAATATTAACAGCAGCAGGAATGATCAAGAACTTTACTGATGTTATTTTTACAGCAAAGCTGGTAAAACATCCCCATTTAAATTGACAAGTGATGAGCAAATTGCTAAAATAGATCATTGTTATTATTAAATATAAGGTATTAAGTTATAAATTACATGATTTTCCAGGAAAATCGAACTGGAGGTAATCTTGATGCATAATCAACTGGATGCCGATACCTTGTTAAAGGTCGAGGATCTCCATACTTATATAACGACCGAAGCTGGCTTGGTGAAAGCAGTTAACGGGGTCAGTTTTGAAGTTAAGAAGGAAGAAGTGCTTGGTGTAGTTGGGGAGAGCGGCTGCGGCAAAAGTATGACAGCCTTATCCATCATGCAGCTACTGCCGAGACCCCACGGCAAGATCCATGCTGGTAAAATCTTATTCCGCAATCGAGCGGGAGAAGTAATTGATCTGGCACAACAAGATCCCACCGGGTCAGTAATGCGCCAGATTCGCGGTAATGAAATTGCCATGATTTTCCAAGAACCAATGACTTCCCTGAACCCAGTATATACTGTTGGATACCAAATTGTGGAAGCGATTATGCTGCATCAGAAAGTGACTGAAAAGCAGGCTTGGAAAATGGCAGAGGAAATGCTCGGTAGGGTAGGCATTCCCAGTCCGAAACAAAGGGTAAGGGAATATCCCCATCAGATGAGCGGGGGAATGCGCCAGCGGGCAATGATTGCCATGGCCCTTTCCTGCAATCCCAGCCTGTTAATTGCCGATGAACCTACAACTGCTTTAGATGTTACAATCCAAGCCCAAATCCTCGATTTAATGCTGGATCTCCAGGAAGAGTTTAAGATGTCAATCATGATGATTACCCATAACCTGGGAGTAGTTGGCCGGATCTGTGATAATGTTGCCGTGATGTACTTGGGGAAAGTGGTTGAGCATACTGATGTGCGCACTCTCTATCACCATCCAGCCCACCCGTATACAATTGGATTGTTTAACTCAATTCCGAAACTAGGTGAAAAGAAAGATCGCTTAGAACCGATTAAAGGCGTTGTGCCGGATCCGATCAATCCGCCAAGTGGGTGCAGCTTTAGAGATAGATGTCCTAGAGCACAGGATAAGTGCAGAGAAGAGCCGCCTTTTGCTGAGGTTGGGGACAACCATTTTGCCCGGTGTTGGTTTCCCGGTTCAGAATAAGGTGTAGAAAGGAATGCATTATGGCTGTAGCAAAAAAAGGCGAACTCTTGTTAGATGTTCGCGATTTAAAAAAATACTATCCCATCACTAAAGGCCTGTTCCGCAAGACTGTGGGATGGGTAAAAGCAGTCGATGGGGTTAGTCTGCAGGTTCGTAAAGGTGAAACCTTAGGCGTTGTTGGTGAATCTGGCTGCGGCAAAACCACCTTTGGTTTAAGTCTGATGCAGCTGATTGAGCCAACTGACGGCAAGATTTTATATAATCATAAAGGCAACTGGGTTGAAGTTAATGCTAAAACCATTAAAGGTTTGCGTTCGGAAATCCAAATGATTTTCCAAGACCCATATTCTTCGTTGAATCCGCGCATGCGGGTTCGCGATATCATTGCTGAACCATTAGCGGCTAATGGTGTGACCAACCGCACTGAGCGCTATGATCGGGTGGAAAGCCTGCTGAAAGCAGTTGGCTTAGGTTCGCACCATATGAAGCGTTATCCTCATGAATTCAGCGGTGGACAGCGGCAGCGAATTGGTATCGCTAGAGCTTTATCAGTAAATCCATCACTGATTGTCTGCGATGAACCGGTCTCAGCCCTGGATGTATCTGTACAGGCTCAGGTATTAAACCTGCTGAAAGATCTGCAGAAAGAATTCGGTTTAACTTATGTGTTTGTTGCCCATGATTTGTCAGTGGTGCAGCACATTAGTGATCGAATTGCTGTTATGTACTTGGGCCGCGTTGTGGAAATGGGTGATGTAGAGCAGATTTACAATGCACCCAAGCATCCATATACTGAGGCGCTGCTGTCAGCAATACCTAGTCCTAATCCCGATGTCAAGGATAACAAGATTATCCTGACAGGAGATGTGCCCAGCCCGGCAAATCCGCCGCAGGGATGTGCTTTTCACCCTAGATGTCCCTATGCGACAGAACGCTGCCGCACTGAGCGTCCAGAACTGGTTGCTGATGAGAACGGTCACTCTGTGGCCTGCCATCGAGCTGAAGAGCTGATGCTGAAAGGCGTTGATGTTGGCGAAACTGCTTAAAATGCGCTAGTGGGATTAAAAAGCTAATTGGAGGGAAACACAAGCAAAAATGAATTCAAGACTGAGAACTGTACTAGTTTTGCTGTTGGTGTTGGCGGTAGGATTTGCAGTTTATTCTTACTTTGGACCGAAAGACGATGCTGAAAAGGACGACCAAGATCGGGCGCCAAGTGGTGTAGTGACAGACCCTAAAACTTTTGTTTACATTTCGATCGGTGAACCTGATACACTTGATCCTGCTTTTGCGTATGACACTGCAAGCGGTGAAATTATCCATCAGGTTTATGACAACCTCTTTGACTATGAAGACGGTGACTTAGATAAGTTGGTACCAAGATTAGCTACTGAAGTACCGACTGTTGAAAATGGATTAATTTCAGATGACGGTCGGACTATCAAGGTGCCGATCCGCAAAGGTGTTAAGTTTCACAGCGGCAATGAGTTGACTCCAGAAGACGTTGAGTACACTATTGAACGGGCAATGATTTCTGACCCTGTCGGTGGACCAATCTGGATGTTCTTTGAACCACTGCTGGGTGTTCAAAATATGCGCCAGCTGATTGCCACTGTAGGCGGTCCTGAGAATTTTAGTGATATTAACGAAGTAGACCCAGCTATTCGTCGGGCAGCCTTTGATAAAATTGATGCTGCAGTAGAAGTAGAAGGTGATGCGGTTGTCTTTAATCTCGCTGGTCCTTATCCACCGTTCCTGCAGATTTTAGCTAAAGGCGGCAGTTGGGCTTCAATTTTGGAAAAGGCCTGGATGGTTGAAAACGGTGACTGGGATGGTAATCCAGATACTTGGGCGAAATGGTATGACCCAACCAAAGAAGAAATGACTTTATACCAAAAAGCAAACGGTACCGGTCCCTTTAAACTGCAGGCTTGGGATCGCAGCGGTGGTCAAATCGTGTTAAAACGTTTTGACGACTATTTCAGAGGTCCAGCTGAGCTAGAAACTGTGTTTGTTAAGTATATTGAAGAATACAATACCCGCCAATTGATGCTGCAGAGTGGCGATGCTGACGCAATTTACGCCGATGTTCAGTATCTAGATCAACTGCGGGGTGTTGAAGGAATTAGGATTTTAGAAGGTTTGGAGCAGATTTCTAATACTGTGCTGCTCTACAACTTCACTATTCCTTATGAGGGGAACGAGGATATCGTTGGCAGCGGTAAGCTGGATGGAAATGGTATCCCCAGCGATTTCTTTGCTGATATCAATGTGCGGAAAGCATTTAACTACGCTTTTGATTACGAAAGATATCTCAATGAAGTTGCCAATGGAGCTGGCACAATTTCTACCGGATTTATTCCCAACTCACTGCCGTTCTCAAATGAAGGTGGAGAATGGTACTACCATGATTTAGAATTGGCAGAACAGCACTTTAGACAGGCATTTGATGGAGAACTGTGGGAAAAAGGCTTTAAGCTGACAGTACTGTACAACACCGGTAACAATGCCCGCAAAACTGCAGCAGAAATCCTTGAATACAATATTGAATCAATCAATCCCAAGTTCCAGATCGAAGTCCAAGGTATGCAGTGGGCAACTTATTTGGGCAAGCTGGATGCAGGTACCCTGCCGGTCTTCTTCATGGGCTGGCTGGCAGACTTCCCTGATGCCCACAACTTTGTTGACGCATATCTCAGGTCAACCGGTGCATTTGCTGGATACTGCGGTGAAGGCTTAGTGGAACTGACCAAAGCTGAATTCGATGATTTGGTTGCTCAAGCTATGCAGGCGCCAACATCTGAGGAGCGGGCAACTCTGTACAAGGAAATCAATCGCAAAGCATACGAGTATGCGATTGCACTGCCCTATATTGATCCGGCGGATCACCGCGTGATGAGAGATTGGGTGGAAGGCTTTGTCCACTGTCCAGCGTACAGCGCAAAGTATGATTTCTACAGCCTGTCCAAGCAGGTCGACTAAAATTGGTGGTGGGGTCACCCCTTGGGTGATCCCACTAATCTGAAACTAGAGTCAAGGAGTTATTGATATGTTAACCTTTATTACCAGACGCTTACTTTTTCTTCCCGTCGTACTGATTGGGGTCACACTCATGATTTTCGTGGCAATGTCATTTTTGACTCCTGCTCAGTTAGTCAGTGCCTATATTAAAAGTCCAGAGGAACTAAAGAATCAAAGCGTCAGTGAGCTTGTTGTCAAGTACGGTCTAGACCAGCCGATTTGGGTTCGCTACATCAATTGGATGAAGAATGTTCTCAAAGGTGATTTGGGATACTCTGTTTCAGCCAACATGCATGTTACCGAAGCGATTGCCAAACGGTTTCCTGCCACACTTGAACTGGCAATTTTCGCAGTTATTCCTGTTATATTTGGCGGGATCTGGTTGGGTACAGTTTCTGCTAAAAATCACAATCAGCCGTTAGACCATGCCTCGCGGATTTTTGCAATTGTGGGCTGGTCACTGCCCGACTTTGTATTTGGTTTAATTATTTTATTAATTTTCTATGGTCTCGCAGGGTGGTTCCCGCCGGGTAGGTTATCGGTTTGGGCTGATAATATCATTTTAAGCGGAGATTTCGTTCAGTACACAGGCATGAATACGATTGATGCGTTGTTAAACGGACGTTTTGATATCTTTTTAGATGCCCTGCGGCATCTGGTTGCACCAACTATTACTCTGGCTTATCTCTGGTGGGCTTACATTCTGCGGATTACCCGCTCCAGTATGCTTGATGTTTTGAATAAGGATTATGTGCGCACAGCTAGAGCTAAGGGTTTGATGGAAAGACTGGTAATCAACCGCCATGTGCGGCGCAATGCCATGATCCCGGTTGTTACCGTTGTTGGCAGCATGATCTTAGGCCTGCTGAGCGGAGTTGTAATTGTAGAAACAGTATTTGATTACAAAGGTATTGGACTGTTAATTGCTAAGGGTGCACAGCAGATGGACTACACCTTAGTACTTGGGACAAGCCTATTTTACGGGGTACTGCTTGTCCTGACCAATTTAGTTGTGGATGTCTTGTATGCGGTGATTGATCCGCGGGTGAGATTGGAGTGATTGCCTTATGGTTTTGAAAAAATTAATTCGCAATCCTATATCGCTAATTGGATTAATCATCCTGCTGGGTTTTATTCTGGTAGCGATTTTGGCGCCGGTTATTGCACCGCTGCCAGAGGATGTTTTGGCAAGGAATCCAAATGCGGATCCATACCGCATTCCCCGTTATGGATTTGCCAGCACACCTACACCACCCAGTAAAGAACATCCTATGGGCTTGACCGAAGGTCAGTTAGATATCTTTTATGGTATTGTCTGGGGAACTCGCACCGCCTTTAAAGTTGGGCTCACTGTTATTTCCATTTCGTGTTTAATTGGAATCATCATTGGTTCTGTCAGCGCCTATATTGGCGGCAAGTTCGATGAGATTGTGATGCGTTTTGTTGACATCTTTATGAGTTTCCCGTTTTTGATTGCCGCGATTGTGATTACCACTATTCTAGGGCGCGGATTAGAAAATGTGATGCTGGCCATGATCCTCTTCCGCTGGACCGGCTATGCCCGGTTAATTAGGGGTAATGTACTCCAGGTAAAGCAGGATGAGTATGTGATGGCTGCGCGGGCAGCAGGAGTCAGCCACATTGTCATTTTAATTCGCCACATTCTCCCGAACACAATCTTTCCGGTAATCATTCAGGCTTCGATGAATATGGGTTCGATTGTAGTTACAGCGGCCAGTTTAAGCTTCCTCGGTCTAGGAGCACCGGAAGGTTATGCGGACTGGGGACAAATGATCAGCTATGCCCGGAACTGGATCTTAGGCGCACCAGGTAATCCCCTGGCCTACTGGTACACAGTTGTTTATCCGGGTCTGGCAATTATCCTCTTTGTACTGTCTTGGAATTTAATTGGAGATGCGTTCCGAGATATTATGGATCCAAAACTCCAAGGGTAACAATCCGATTTGAGATTGGTGTACTATAGCCCCTAAATCTAACAAGCATACAATGTAACAGCACAACAGAAAGGGGGCTTGGTGCGTGTATAATTCAAGGCACAGATCTGCTAAGGTTCTGATGATGGGTCAGTGCATCAGCTGTCAGGCATTAGACCTAATCAATTTAATGCGCGAATTATGGGAACAGCATGGTGCCTGGACCAGGATGGCCATTACCAGCATTGTCTTTTCTCTGCCGGATCAACAGGCAACCATCGGCAGACTGCTGCAAAATCCTTGGGATTTTGCCGAGGCGTTTACCAGCTTTTATGGAAGTGATGTTGGTAATAAACTGGGCGTGCTCTTAACTGAGCATCTTGTAATAGCTGCAGAGCTTGTTGAAGCAGCAAAAGCTGGAGATGCAGAAAGGACAGCCCAGTTAGACCGCGAATGGCAGCGCAATGCGGAAGATATTGCAGCGTTTCTGGCTCAGATTAATCCATTTTGGTCGCTGCAGACCTGGCGAACCATGCTGTTTGAACACCTAAGGTTAGTCAGGCAGGAAGCGGTAACCATGCTGGAGGGTAACTACCAGGCGAGCGTGAATACCTACGACTTGATCGAAACCCAGTCTTTAGAAATGGCGGATTTAATGTCGCTGGGCATCACAAAACAGTTCCCAGATCGATTCTAGGACTACTTCCACGTGTAAAAGTCCCCGGGCACCTGCCGGGGACTAAATTTTTCTAAAGCTTTGCTTCTATAACAATCGTGCAGACAGCTCTGGCTTCATGTTTGGTGGGAATTCTGATCCAGTCTTGATTCGCAGCCCATCCAATTACACCATAGTTAGTAATGGCAAAGCCCAGCACCTTCTTGGACTAGCGTTTAATCAATGCCTGATCAAGCTGCATAGCGTTACCTCCCTTAGTCCGTCAATATATTAGTACCAGGAGGAAGAATATTGTTGGTGGGAAATTCTTTTATTTACTTACGATTGAATAAACCACCGGCTAAATAGTCCCCTATCCGGGGAAACATTACATAGAGCCGCGCTCCGATTTCCATGATCCGCGGCAGGTTGATTTCCCGCGTATCAGTCAGCATGCAGGCGGTAACCTTTTTTGCGACAACCTGTGGATCGAGAACCCAGCGCGCTATCTTGTTTAGATAGGAGCCAGTGGGATCTGCTTGGTTGAAAAAATCGGTGTGCATCGGACCTGTATTGACTGTAGTTACATAAATTCCAAAGGGTCTGAGCTCCAGCCGCAGCGCGTTCGAATAACCCCGCACTGCAAACTTGGTAGCAGCGTAGACGGCGGATTTAGGAGTTGCCATCTTACCAGCCTGGGAAGCAATATTAATGATATGGCCGGAACCGCGCTTTGTCATCCCTAGCGCTGTTAATTTGGTTATGTGGATCAGACCGAGCACATTTACTCTAAACATCTCTTCGGTGATTGAGGTGGGAGTGTCTAAGGCTTCGGCAAACAAACCGAAGCCCGCGTTGTTGACTAAGACATCGACCGGTCCAACTTCAACAGCAATTTTTTGCATTACCTCGGATATCTGCTCGGTGCTGCCTACATCCAGCTGATATGTATAAACAGCTCTACCCGAGAGTTCTTGACAGCGCTTGGCTGCTGTTTCCAAGGGGTCTCTGCGCCTGGCTGTGAGAACCACAACAGCCTGTCTTTCAGCAGCCTGAAAGGCAATCTGCGCTCCTAATCCACTGGATGCACCAGTGATCAGGACAATTTTATCTTTCAAACGACTCATGTTATCACCAAATTCTTAATCCTTTTGTTTAACTTTGCCGAGCTGACCATACTTCTCAGCGATCTTTACCAGGACAGCGGTGCAGTCATCCATAGCTTGCACACAGGCAAATTCAAATTTTGAGTGGTGATTGTGGCTGCCGGTTCCCAAATTGGGGCAGGGGAGTCCCATAAATGATAAACGGGCGCCGTCTGTGCCTCCCCGAATTGGGATGCTGTAGGGCTCACCGCCAACTTCCCGGACAGCTGCATAGGCCGTTTCAATTAAGTGCCAGTGGGGCTTAATCTGCTCAGCCATGTTGTAGTAGGTATCGGTTATTTCCAGTGTTACTGTGTCGGGACCGTACTTAGCATTTAACCAGTCAGCAGTGCGCTGCAGCTGCTCTTTTTTCCCTTCAAACTTCTCCCTGTCGTGATCCCTGATAATATATGTCAGGGAAGCTTCTTCAACAACCCCTTTCATTTCAATCAGGTGATAGAAGCCCTCATAGCCTTCGGTGTGCTCCGGCCTCTCCACAGCCGGCAGCAGGCTGTTGAACTCCATAGCAATTAAGGAAGCATTTTTCATCTTGTTCTTTGCTGTTCCAGGATGAATGTTTCTGCCTGTAACTATCACCCTGGCTGTAGCTGCATTGAAAGTTTCGTATTCCACTTCACCAAAGGCCCCGCCGTCGACAGTGTAGGCAAAATCTGCACCGAACTTCTCAACATCAAAGCGATCCGCACCTCTGCCGATTTCCTCATCAGGTGTGAAGGCTATCTTGATCGTGCCGTGTTTAATATCTGGGTTGGTCAGGAGAATTTCAGCCATTGTTAAAATTTCTGCAATCCCAGCTCGGTTATCTGCTCCTAAAAGGGTGGTTCCGTCAGTGACTACCAGATCTTTGCCCACATAGTGCTCCAGGACAGGGTATTCCTCTGGACTCAGCACGATATTCAGTTCAGTGTTGAGAAGGATGTCGCCGCCATTGTAATTTTCCACTACCCTGGCTTTAATCTTTTCATAGGGAACATCCCGGACTACGTCCATATGGGCGATAAAACCGATTACAGGACCATCCCAGTTGTCAATATTGGCTTCGATTGTCCCGAACACATAGCCGTTTTCATCTAGGTGGGCATCTTTCATCCCCAATTCAAGCATTTCTGCGACTAAAGCGCGGCCAAACTCCAGCTGCTCTAGAGTGCTGGGACAGCTGTCGCTTGTACTATCGGATGCTGCCGCAAACTGGGTATACTTAATCAGTCTTTCATATGCTCTCATCAATCTGCCTCCTAAAAAAATGAAACTGAGTTATCATATTGTTCGAGAAAACATGGATTTTACCTGCAATTATTTAGGCTTTGCCGCCGTGGAGAGGATTATGATATATTATAGATGATGTTGATTTTTTGCTGCAAAGGAGGGTTCTGGATGGACAGGATTGTGGTAAAACCAATGGATCTGGAAGAAGCAAAGAAGCTTGGTATTGATCAGTGGGCTAGATGGGAGTGTGAGCCAAGTTCATTTCCCTGGCATTATCCTGAACAGGAAACTGCTTATATCTTTGAAGGAGATGTAATCGTTACAGCGAATGGAGAGCAAACCCATCTGACAGGTGGGTTGCTGGTTGCTTTTCCTCAGGGGATGGAATGCCATTGGGAAGTGCGGAAAACCATTAAAAAGGCTTATACATTCAATTTTCCTATAGACAAAAAGGCCTGAGGCACAGGCCTTTTTTCATATCTTGCGTTATTTGAAATGTAGTTGATGAAAAAAAAGTCTGTCAACGGGAGGAAATTGGGGGCTTATGTCGAATTGTATCAATACACATACGATGTCGGAAAACCTCATATATTGTCAAATAGAGCGGGACAACATTTTCCGACCTCCTTGGGATCCTCCTTCCCTTGGGTGGGTAAAGAAGTGCATGCCTTAAGTATATATAAAAACCTCACGTGTCAACCAATCAGTTGTCCCGCTCTATATTTTTGTCAGCCGCTTTATTTAAGCGCCTCTGCTATTAATGTACCCATTTCCTTACAGCTAACCAGCTTCATCCCGGGACTAAAAATATCTCCTGTCCGGTAGCCGGCATCAAGCACCTGGATCACAGCATTCTCAACAGCTTGAGCTTCCGCCTCTAAATCAAAGGAGTATCTGAGCATCATTGCTGCTGAGAGGATGGTGGCGATCGGATTGGCCTTGTCTAGGCCGGCAATATCCGGTGCTGAACCGTGAATCGGTTCATACATTCCAAATCTGCCTTCGCCCAGGCTGGCAGAGGGAAGCATCCCGATGGAACCGGTAATCATGCTCGCCTCATCGGAAAGAATATCTCCAAACATGTTAGTGGTCACAATCACATCAAACTGATGGGGATCACGGATTAACTGCATCGAGGCATTGTCTACATATAAGTGATTTAACTCAACCTCAGGGTAATCCTCGGCAACCCTCAGCACCACTGACCGCCACAGGCGGGAACTTTCCAAAACATTGGCCTTATCTACATTGGTAACCCGCTTATTTCGCTTCATGGCAATCTCAAAGGCTGTGCGGGCAATCCGCTCAACCTCCATTTCGCTGTACAATTCGGTATCATAAGCTTCTTCGCCATTAGGTCCCTGCCGGCGACCGCTGTCACCAAAATAAATTCCGCCGGTTAACTCCCGCACAACCATGATGTCGATACCATCCCCAATCAAATCAGGTCTCAGGAGGCATGCATCCCGCAGAGCTTCGTATAACACCGCGGGGCGCAGATTAGCATAGAGGCCCAGTTCGCCTCTTAATCCCAGCAGAGCTTGTTCGGGACGGATATCGCCGGTTAAATTATCCCATTTCGGTCCCCCAACAGCCCCCAGCAGTACCGAATCGCTGGCCAGGCAGCCTGCTAATGTTTCAGCCGGCAGAGGTTCACCGACCTTGTCAATAGCAGCGCCGCCGACTAAGTACTCTTTAAACTCAAAGCTGTGGCCATACAGCTGACCTACTTTGTTTAAGACAGCACAGGCCTGTTCAGTTATTTCAGGCCCGATTCCATCACCAGGTAATGTTGCAATCACAAACTTCATTGATGTCTACCCCTTCTGCTTTTTGATATAACTCAATAAACCTCCGGCTGCTATTAAATCCTGCATAAACTTAGGAAACGGCTGCCCTTGGTAGCTTTCATTGCGGGTCAGATTAGTGATGACACCGGAAGTAAAATCTACTGCGAGCTCGTCACCTGCTTCAATTCTTTCAACTGCTTCCGGACACTCTAAAATTGGCAGTCCGATGTTAATTGCATTGCGGTAAAAAATCCGGGCAAAAGTAGCAGCAATCACCACCGAAACGCCGGCTGCTTTAATTGCAAGGGGAGCGTGCTCCCGGGATGAACCGCAGCCGAAGTTCTTACCCGCTACAATAATATCCCCTGGCTGCACTCTGCTGACAAAATCGCGATCAATATCCTCCATGCAGTGCTGAGCCAGTTCTTTCGGATCAGAAGTATTTAAATACCGAGCTGGAATAATAACATCAGTATCCACGTTGTCGCCGTACTTAAAAACTGTTCCTTGTACCTGCATCTGCTTCACTCCCTCCTAATCTGCGATATCTTCCGGATTGCTGATCCTGCCGGTCAGGGCAGAAGCGGCAGCCACTGCCGGGCTGGCCAGATATACTTCCGATTCTGGATGTCCCATGCGGCCGACAAAATTGCGGTTGGTGGTTGCTACTGCCCGCTCGCCGCTGGCAAGAATACCCATATGTCCTCCTAAGCAGGGTCCGCAGGTAGGAGTGCTTACTACCGCTCCTGCTTCAATCAATTGTTCGATCAGTCCTTCCCGCAGCGCTTGGAGGTAGATTTTCTGTGTTGCAGGGAACACAATTACCCGGACACCGTTAGCCACTTTCCTGCCTTTAAGGATACTTGCCGCAACCCTAATGTCTTCAATGCGCCCATTGGTGCAGGAGCCAATCACAACCTGGTCAATTTTGATACTGCCAACCTCATCAATAGTGCGGGTGTTTTCCGGCAGGTGGGGGAAGGCAACTGTGGGCCGGATTTTACTTAAATCAATGGTATACTCTGCTTCATACTCCGCATCCGGGTCCGGTTCATACACCGTGTATGGTTTAGTCGAGTGTTCCTTAACATAAGCCAGCGTCTGATCATCCACCAGGAAAATGCCGTTTTTAGCCCCTGCTTCAATTGCCATATTAGCCATAGTAAAGCGGGAATCCATGGATAAGTGGGCTATTCCGTCACCAACAAACTCCATAGAGCGGTACAAAGCGCCATCCACGCCGATCATCCCGATAATATGGAGGATAATATCCTTGCCGCTGACCCATTTTCCCGGTCTGCCGGTGAGGGTAAACTTAATTGCCCCAGGCACTTTAAACCAGGTTTTTCCTGTAGCCATGGCCGCAGCCATATCGGTACTGCCGATTCCCGTTGAAAACGCTCCCAGGGCGCCATAAGTGCAGGTATGGGAATCAGCACCGATAATGACATCCCCAGGAACCGCCAGGCCTTGTTCTGGTATTAACGCATGCTCGATTCCCATTTCCCCAACTTCGAAATAATTTTCTATTTCCTGCTCATAGGCGAACTCTCTAATGAACTTGCACTGCTCGGCAGCCTTTATATCTTTGTTGGGTGTAAAATGATCTGGCACAATTGCGATTTTTTGTTTGTCAAAGACTTGCTCAAAGCCGTTTTTGCGGAATTCATTTACAGCGACCGGTGTTGTAATATCATTGCCGAGCACTAAATCAACATCAGCCATAATTAACTGACCGGCCTTGACTTCGTCAAGGCCTGCATGGGCAGCTAAGATCTTCTGGGTCATGGTCATTGCCATAAAAATACCTCCCTGCATTACAGATAAATGCGCATCTTTTCTTCCATATCTTTGAGCAGCTTGTGCTCCATGGAATCTACTAAAGCAATCCAGCTTGCTTCAATAATATCTGTGGAAACACCGACAGTAGTCCAGGAATCTGTGCCGTCTGTCGATTCGATCAGGACCCGCACCTTGGACGCAGTAGCAGTCTTAGTGTCTAGAACCCGCACCTTATAGTCAGTGAGGTGAACCTTTTTCAGTTCCGGATAGAACACTTCCAGAGCCTTGCGCAGCGCCCGATCCAGTGCGTGAACCGGTCCGGCACCATCTGCTGCAGTGATTTCTTCCTGCCCATCTACCTCAAGCTTTACCATGGCACTGGAGCTGCAGCTGCCGTTGATGTTGCTGTCCCCAATAATTTTGAAATAGATCAGATTGAAAAAGGGACGATATTTGCCAAGGTGTTTGCGGACCAGCAGTCTGAAGCTGCTTTCCGCTCCTTCAAATTGATAACCTTCGTGTTCTAATTCTTTTAGCTTATTGATCAGCTGTTCAGTTTCGACAGAATCCTTAGTTAAAGTAGGATCTACTGCCTGCAGTTTAGCGAGAATTGTACTGCGGCCCGCTACTTCTGACATCAGCAAGCGGCGCTCATTGCCAACCAACTCTGGGGCAATGTGTTCAAAGGAACTTGCAGCCTTGTTAACCCCATCGATGTGCATTCCCGCCTTGTGGGCAAAGGCGCTCTTGCCGACATAGGGATCCCGTTCGTTAAACTGCACATTAGCGATTTCAGCAATTGTGCGGGCAGTAACGGTCAGCCGTTTCATCTGTTCCGGGGGAATACAGGCATACCCAGCCTTAAGCTGTAGGTTGGGTATGATTGTGCACAGATTGGCATTACCGCAGCGCTCACCAAAACCATTAACCGTACCCTGCACATGAACCGCACCAGCCTGCACTGCCATAAGGGAATTGGCAACAGCCATGCCGCCATCATTGTGGGCATGAATGCCAACCGCAACCTCATCGCTGGCAAACTCCTCAACTACAAGCTTGGTGATTTCATAAACCTCGTTGGGAAAAGCGCCCCCGTTGGTGTCGCAGAGGACCAGCACGGAAGCGCCGCCTTCAACAGCCGCTCTCAGGGTCTGGAGCGCATACTCAGGATTGTGCTTATAGCCGTCAAAGAAATGCTCCGCATCATAGATTACTTCCTTACCATGCTCCTTGAAAAACTGGAGGGTTTCCCGGATCATATTAAGGTTTTCCTCAAGGGTAGTCTGGAGAATATCGGTGACGTGGAAATCCCAGCTTTTACCGAAGATAGTGACGGTTGGTGTATTGGCTGTCAGCAGGGATTTCACATTGCGGTCATCCCTGGCAGGGGTGTGCTTTCGCCTGGTAGCGCCGAAAGCGGTCAGCTTGGCGTTTTTCAGTTCCAGCTCGTTCACCCTGGCAAAAAACTCTAGATCCTTCGGATTAGAGCCTGGGTTTCCCGCCTCAATATAGCTGACCCCCAGCTGATCAAGGACAGCAACAATTTTCAGTTTATCTGCAACGGAAAAGGAAATCCCTTCTGCTTGAGCACCATCCCGTAAGGTGGAATCAAAGATCTGAATTCGTTTTAAGCTGTTAGTCATCGGCATCAATCCTCTTTGTATAGCGTAGTTCATCAAGCATTTTATTGATGGCATTCAGATAGGCTTTGATACTTGACTCGATGATGTCAGTGCTTAATCCACGCCCAGTGTACAGCTTGCCATCCTTGGCAATCTTGACGATTACCTCCCCTTGAGCATCCTTGCCCTCTGATACTGCATTAATTGTAAAGGTATCCAGCTCAAATTCGATCCCGACAATTTGGTCAATCGCTTTGAAAGCTGCATCGATGGGACCATCGCCAGTGGATACCGCTTCTTTGGGAAACTCAAGGGTTTCCAAATAGACTGTAGCAGTAGCGGTGATGGTGCTGCCGCTGTTGATTACAAAACGCTTGAGCCTGTATGTTTCCGGGATGTTAAAGGTTTTTTGTTGCACTAAAGCTTCAATATCTAAATCAGTAACTACCTTTTTTTTATCAGCAAGTCGCTTAAACTGCTCAAAGGCTGTGTCCAATTGCTCTTTGGTCAGTTCATAGCCAAGGCTGATTAAGCGGTCTTCAAAGGCATGGCGTCCTGAATGTTTACCCAACACCATCTTGTTTTCTGCTAAACCGATGGATGCAGGAGTCATAATTTCATAGGTACTCTTATTAGCCAGCACACCGTGCTGATGAATTCCCGATTCATGGGCAAAGGCGTTCGCCCCAACAATCGCTTTATTTGGCTGGACAGTCACACCGGTAATCGAACTTAACAAGCGGCTGGTGCGGTAAATCTGGGTAGTGTCGATTTTCGTATCCACATTATAAAAGTCACGGCGGACCACTAACCCCATCACTATTTCTTCTAAAGCGGCATTGCCAGCCCGCTCTCCAATGCCGTTGATGGTACATTCAATCTGATTGACCCCAGCCCCGACCGCTGCCAGGGAGTTGGCAACCGCCAGACCTAGGTCGTTGTGGCAGTGCACCGCTACATCAACTTGATCGATGTTGGGAACCTTTTCGAACAAGTTGGTGATCAAATCGGTAAACTCCCACGGCGTGATATAGCCTACTGTATCAGGAATATTGATCACAGTGGCGCCAGCTTTAATCACCGCTTCGATTACGCGGTAGAGAAACTCCGGATTGCTTCTGGTGGCATCCTCCGCGGAAAACTGCACATCAGAGCAGTACTTTTTAGCATATTTCACCATTTCCACTGCCTGCTCCAATACCTGTTCAGGAGACTTGCGCAGTTTGTACTGCATGTGGATGTCAGAAGTGGCGATGAATGTATGGATCCTAGGACTTGCAGCTTCCCGAACAGCTTCCCAGGCAGCGTCAATATCTTTGGTCAAAGCCCGGGCTAGACTTGCAACTTGACAATCCTGGATTTCTCTAGCCACAGCCTGAATTGCCAGCAGATCGCCGGGAGAGGCAGCAGCGAAACCGGCTTCAATAGTATCGACCCGCAGCCGTTCCAGCTGCTTTGCCATCTCCAGCTTTTCCTGCAGGTTCATGCTGCATCCAGGCGACTGCTCTCCATCCCGGAGCGTGGTATCAAAGATTTTTATCACAGCAGCCATATTTAACCCCTCACTTCAGCCAGCTCATCATCTTTCTGAGCTCCGCACCAACCTTCTCCACCTGATGCTCGGCTTGGCGCTGCCTGGTTGAAAGGAATTCAGCCCTGCCTCCTGCTTTATTCTCAGTAATCCATTTGGAAGCAAATTCGCCATTTTGTATCTCAGTGAGAACCTTCCTCATTTCTTTCCTGGTTTCCTCAGTAATAATTCTCTTGCCCACCATGTAGTCTCCATATTCGGCCGTATCACTGATGGAATACCTCATGTACCCAAGCCCGCCCTGATTAACCAGATCAATAATGAGCTTCAGCTCATGAACGCATTCAAAATACGCACTTTCAGGCTGATACCCGGCTTCTACCAGCGTCTCAAAACCAGCCTTCATCAATTCTGTTACACCGCCGCACAGAACCACCTGCTCCCCAAAAAGATCTGTCTCCGTTTCTTCTCTAAATGTAGTCTCAAGAATGCCCGCTCTGCCTGCACCTATTCCTGATGCATAGGCCAAAGCAT